>Ga0194061_1001889_pt1 | contig 11825 bp, 11 predicted proteins | sample SepL2221m_MetaG_FD_163423 | JGI IMG/M metagenome (GOLD analysis project Ga0194061, IMG submission 163423) | Anoxic zone freshwater microbial communities from boreal shield lake in IISD Experimental Lakes Area, Ontario, Canada - Sep2016-L224-21m | ecosystem: Environmental > Aquatic > Freshwater >...
TGGTCAACACCAAGAACAAGGCGCTATGCACGGCCTTTCGGGAGATCAACATTCCTAAGGCGCCCACGACGGCCAGAACCGCGCAGACCCAGAAGACCAGTTCGCGGCCGAATCCGGCCCCAGCGGCAAGCAGAGACAGCCCGTTCATTCGGCGGCCTCCGGCACAAGTGGAAGCACGCCGTCTCGGGCAGCTACTTCGGCTAATTGCTCTGCGGTCGCGCCCGTCACCAGACCTTGGTAGTAATCCTTCTCAGTTGTGTCCCGAACCATTGAGTGTGGCGGCGCAAGCATGCCCAACAGCATCGGTGCTAGGAGGTCTTCCTTCTCGTAGATCAAGCTTGCGCGGCTCGAGTCGGCCAATTCGAAGTCGTTCGTCATGGTCAATGCCCGAGTGGGACAGGCTTCGATGCACAGACCGCAGAAGATGCAGCGCAGATAATTGATCTGATAGACGCGACCAAACCGCTCGCCAGGCGAGAAACGTTCTTCGTCTGTGTTGTCAGCGCCCTCTACCAGAATCGCGTCGGCTGGGCAGGCCCAGGCACACAGTTCGCATCCGACGCACTTCTCAAGCCCGTCCGGATGCCGGTTGAGTTGGTGCCGACCATGGAAGCGCGGCTTCGGCGGGAACTTGTCCTTCTCCTCCGGGTACTGCTCTGTGACGACCTTTTTGAACATCGTCTGGAACGTGACCGCGAAGCCTCGGATCCACGTGGGCAACTCAGCCATCGGTGGCCTCCTCATCGGGGGTCGAGTTGGCCGTCACGAAAAGGACCTCACCGACGCGGGCATGTTCTTTGAAAGTCTGGCCCGGCATTGGCGGGACTGGGAAACCGCCGGCGAAGGGCGATAGTTCGTCGGCCTCATCCTCGTCGTCATCGTCGAATTCATCAGCGACGCGCTTGTTGTCGACGAAGGCTGACCAGAAGTAGCTAACGGCCATGACCACGACGAAAGCCGCCGCAACCCAGATGATCAACGAGCGTGAACTCGACGAGTACTCGTTGCGGAATGCCCGCACCGAGGCCACGATCACGATCCACCCAATCGAAGCCGGGATTAGCAACTTCCAGCCGAACTGCATGAACTGGTCGTACCGCAATCTCGGCAGGGTTCCCCGCAGCCAGATGAAAACGAAAATAAACAGGCAGACCTTCACCAGCCACCAGAGCATCGGGTACCAACCGGTGTTGAGCAGGCCGTGATCGATAGCTGAAAGCGGATAGGGAATCCGCCAGCCACCGAGGAACAGGGTCGTAGCCATCGCAGAGACAGTGACCATGTTGATGTACTCAGCAAGGAAGAACAGAGCGAACTTCAGCGACGAGTACTCAGTATGGAAGCCGCCGACAAGTTCACCCTCGGCTTCAGGCAAGTCGAACGGCGCCCGGTTGGTCTCGCCAACCATTGAAGTTGCGTAGATCAGGAACGACGGCAACAGCAAGACGATGTACCAGAAGTGCTGCTGGGCGGTGACGATTTGCGAAGTAGACATCGAGCCGGAGTAGAGGAACACGGCCACGAACGAAAGGCTCATCGCGATCTCGTAGGAGATCATCTGGGCGCTCGATCGCAGTCCCCCGAGCAGTGGGTAGGTAGAACCGGACGACCAGCCAGCAAGCACGATGCCGTAGATCCCTGTCGACGCAATTGCGAGCACGTACAAAACAGCGACCGGGAAATCTGTCAATTGCAACGGCGACTGATGTCCGAAGATCGATACGACTGGGCCGAATGGAATCACAGCAAACGTAAGGAAAGCTGCGGTCGCCGAAATGATCGGGGCGAGGATGTAAACGGCCTTATGCGCCGCTGAAGGGAAGATCTCTTCCTTCAACGCCAACTTGATGCCGTCCATCAGACTTTGGAGCAGCCCAAAAGGGCCGACTCGGTTGGGTCCGATGCGGTGCTGCATCCGACCAACGATCCGTCGCTCGGCCCAGATCGTCATAAGCGTGATGAGAACCAGGAGCACGAAGACTGCCAGCACCTTGATGATGATCAGCCACCAAGGGTCAATACCGAATGCGCCCATACCACTGAGTTCGAGCAGGCCGTTCATGCGGCACCTCCCGAGCTCAGGCCGACGATCGCCCCGGCTGTGCCAGCGGCGCCGAATGCGCTACGGACGGCCGAATCTGCAGAGTTCAACGGCAACCACACCACCGCGTCCGGAAGATCTGCCGGCACCCAAGGCAGGGTGATCCGACCGTTTCCTGTCGAGACCGTGACTTCTGATCCAGCAGCAAGTCCCAGGTTCGCTGCGGTGGCCGCGGAGATTCGCGCCACGGCAGGACGGGCAGTCGCGGCAAGGAAAGGCTCACCCTCTTGCAAGGTTCCGGCGTCAATCAATTGCCGCCACCCGGTCAACAGGGCCTGACCCCTACCAGGTTGCGTCGCCGCATTGGCCGTGACCGATTCCATTGCCCTGCGTGCGCCAGCCCAATCAGCATCGGGCTCGTTGCTGCCACCGAGGCGCGTGCCTAACTCTTCGGCAAGGACGGTTAGAACCCGAGCATCGGTCAGTGCGCCGGTCCCTGAGAGCACAGTCGAGAACGATCCGACTCGACCTTCCCAGTTCGTGAACGAGCCAGCCCGCTCCGGAATCGCAGCTACTGGCAGTACGACATCCGCCAGCGCAGTGATTTCGGTATGCCTGGTCTCCAGCGACACCACAAAAGGCACAGCGGCAACAGCGGCCAAGAATGCGGTCGGATCCGGCAGATCCTCTGGACCGACACCGGCTATCAACCAAGCGCCGATAGGTGCTTCCGTCTCGATACCGTCGCTCAAGTCAGCTTGGTGCTGATGCACCGCGGCAACTTGGGCGCCCAGATCGCGGCCCACAGTTGTCGGCAGGTCCGCGGCATTGATGGCCCATACTGCGGCGATTTCGGCGCGTGCTGTCGCATCGGTCAAGGGCCGACCGCCTGGCAGCAATCCAGGCAGCAGACCGGCGTCAAGCGCTCCACGCTCGCCAGCGCGACGCGGCACCCAGGCCAGTCGGGCGCCTGTCGCGGTCGCCAAGCGGGCCACCGCCGTTAGGCCACCTACAACGCCCGCAAGGCGCTCACCAACAAGAATGACGGCACCAGATTGACGAAGTCCCGTGCTTTCATCGCTCGCAAGTCGGTCGAGTACTGCCGGCTGCTCGCCTGGAGCCGCTCGGAAGAGGGTCCCCGACAACTTGGCTAGCCCGTCGGATGTAAATGGCGCAACGGCAAGAATCCGAGTGCGACCCGTGCGCACGGCCTTCCGTAGTCGCAGGTACACGATCGGCGATTCGTCTTCTGGTTCGAAATCGACCAACAGCACAGCAGGTGCGGACTCAAGATCCGCGTAGGTGACGCCAAGTCCAGTGCCAGCCACGTGCGCAGCCAAGAAATCCGCCTCTTCGGCGCTGGCCGTGCGGGCTCTGAAGTCCACGTCGTCGGTCTTGAGAACCGCACGAGCAAAACGCGAATAGGTCAACGCATCGTCATCGGAAAGCCGACCGCCAGTTAGGACGCCGACACGGCCGGCAGCCGACGCAAGTCCGGCAGCTGCAATCGCGATTGCTTCCGGCCACGAAGCGGCAACTAGGTCACCGGCGGCATCACGGACAAGCGGACCACTTAGGCGGCCCTGGTTGACGTATGTGAAGGCGAACCGACCCTTGTCGCAGTTCCATTCCTCGTTCACCGCTGGGGCGTCGCCCGCCTGTCGCCGCATGATGGTTCCGCGCCGGTAGTCCGTGCGCAATTCGCAGCCGGCGGCGCAGTGTTCGCAGGTTGTTGTGACCGATACCAAGTCGAATGGGCGCGTGCGGAACCGATAGCGCGCACTGGTTAGAGCACCGACCGGACAGATCTGGATCACATTGCCAGAGAAGTAGGAGCCTGAAGATTCGTCCCCGATTCCCACCTGCTGCTTCGCTCCACGTTCCTGCAACGAGATGAATGGGTCACCTGCGATCTCGTCGGCAAACCGTGTGCAACGTGCACACGAAACGCAGCGCTCTCGATCGAGCAACACCTGAGCGCTGACCGAAATCGGCTTCTCAAACGTGCGCTTAACACCGTCAAATCTTGACTCACCACGGCCATGTGAAAGCGACTGGTTTTGCAGGGGGCACTCGCCACCCTTGTCGCACACTGGGCAATCAAGCGGGTGATTGATCAGCAAGAATTCCAGCACTCCACGCTGAGCCGCTTCGGCCATCGCGCTACCGGCCTGCGTCAGCACCGCCATTCCGTCGGTAACCGTGACGGCGCAGGCAGGCTGCGGCTTAGGTTGACCGGCGATCTCGACTAGGCACATCCGGCAGGCGGCAACCGGTTCGAGCAATGGGTGATCACAGAATCGCGGGATCTCGATGCCTAGAACTTCGGCAGCTCGGATTACGAGCGACCCCTTGGGAACGCTAACCGCACGACCATCGACGGTTACCGTCACCGAGTCGGCGGGGACGGCCGGCACGTTTGTATCTGAATTCGTGGTGGCGGTCATCAGCTAGCAACTCCCGAGAAGATGGTGGCGGCCACCGGATCGAACAAATCGTTGGCTGCCGCTCTGGTGCCATCGGCGAACTCACTAGCGAAGTACTTCATGGCCGCTGGGAACGGGGTCGCTGCCGCATCGCCTAGTGCACAGAAGGAACGTCCGAAGATCTGGGCGCAGATTTCCTCGAGCTTAGGCAGGTCCTCGGGCGTGCCCTTACCGGCCCGGAATCGCTTTAGCACGTCGACAATCCAGTAGGTGCCCTCACGACATGGGGTGCACTTGCCGCAGGATTCGTGCTTGTAGAACTCCAGCCATCCGGTGACGGCCCGAACAACGCTGGTCGTCTCGTCGAACACCATCGGAGTACCGGTTCCCAGCATGGAACCTGCCGCGGCGATGTCCTCGTAAGTCAATGGCGTATCAAGGTGCTCAGCGGTGAGCATCGGCACCGAAGAACCGCCCGGCAACCAGAATTTGACCTCACGGCCTTCACGGACTCCACCGGCGTGCTCAAGCAATTCACGCATCGTGATACCCAGCGGAGCTTCATAGATGCCAGGTCGATTCACGTGCCCAGAAACTGCGAACACCTTGAAGCCAGGTGACTTCTCGGTACCGAAAGAGCGGAACCAATCGACACCGTTGTTGATGATCGTCGGGATATTGCAAATGGTCTCGACGTTGTTGATCACCGTCGGTGCGGCGTAAAGGCCGGCCGTGGCTGGGAATGGCGGCTTCAGGCGTGGCTGTCCGCGTAGCCCTTCCAGTGAATCAAGAAGCGCAGTTTCTTCGCCGCAGATATACGCACCTGCTCCAGAGTGCACAACGATTTCGATATCGAATCCGCTGCCGAGCACGTTCTTTCCGGCGTAGCCCGCCGCGTATGCGTCGCGCACGGCTGCCATCACTCGTCGAATGGCGTGGGGCACCTCGCCGCGAATGTAGATGAACGCATGGCTGGCCCGGATTGCGTAAGCAGTAATCAGCACGCCCTCAACAAGGGCATGCGGATTGGCGAGCATGATCGGAATGTCTTTACAGGCGCCCGGCTCGGACTCATCGGCATTGACGACTAGGTAGTGCGGCTTACCGTCGCCCTGGGGAACGAAACTCCACTTGAGCCCGGTCGGGAAGCCAGCGCCACCACGACCTCGCAAACCAGAGTCCTTCACAATCCCGATGACCTCATCGGGGGTCTTTGCTAACGCCGCCGAGAGCCCGGTGTACCCAGCGTGCCGCTTGTACCCGGCCATGGTGTGGCTGTCGGGTTCGTCCCAATGCGCGGTGATTACCGGAGTGAGCGCCATCGTCAGCCTCGCTTCGGTTCGGGAGCCGCTTGGCCAAGTTCCTTTGCGCGGTTAAGTCCAGCCAGCATCAATGCGTCGGCGCCGCCACCTTCGTCAGCAAGTCCATCGTCAAACCCAGCCACAGTTCGTTCGGTGTCCCGGAAGCTACGGACGACCGGACCTCGGGTCGACTGGACGGGTTCGCCGGCGCGAATCTTGTCGACAACTCCCTTGGCCGACTCGACGGTCATTTGGTCCAAGTACTCCCAATTTGCGGTCATAACTGGGGCGTGCGTGCAAGCCGCCTGACACTCGATCCGTTCGAGGGAGAACTTTCCGTCCGGGGTCACTTCATCGTGCCCAATGCCCAAGTGCTCGGAAAGCGCAGCCCAAATTGCATCGCCGCCAAGAATCCCGCACAACGGGTTAATGCAAACGCCAATGTGGAATTCGCCAGCTGGTCGGCGCTGGTACATGGTGTAGAAACTCGACACCGCGGCCGCCTCAGCGGTGCTTAGCCCAAGCATCTCTGCGCACAGTGCAAGTCCGTCGGGCGTTACGTAACCCTCTTCGGCTTGGACGAGGTGCAACATCGGCAGCAACGCGGAACGTGGCTGCGGGTATCGCGCAACGATCTCGCTTAGCCGCTCGCGCGTCCCATCTGGCAACGCCATTAGTGCACCGTCCTTGCCACTTGGATCCCGCGCAGGTTCATCGGTCGACCCCACCCATCACCGGGTCGATACTTGCCACTGCTGCGACCACATCGGCGATCATTGACCCCTCGCACATTGCGGCAACGGCTTGCAAGTTGGTAAATGACGGGTCACGGAAGTGAACCCGATACGGGCGCGTACCTCCGTCGCTGACGAGGTGCACGCCTAGCTCGCCGCGCGGCGACTCGACCGCCTGATAGACCTGACCGGCAGGAACGCGGAATCCTTCAGTGACCAACTTGAAGTGGTGAATGAGCGCCTCCATCGAGGTGCCCATGATCTCCTTGATGTGGTCCAACGAGTTGCCCATACCGTCGCCGCCCACCGACAACTGCGCTGGCCAACCGACCTTCTTGTCGCCGATCATCACAGGGCCCGGTTCAAGTCGATCTAGGCACTGCTCAACGATCCGCAGCGACTGTTCTAGCTCCTGAATTCGGATCAAGAATCTGCCATAGACGTCCGCAGTGTCGGCCGTGACGACATCGAAGTCATAGTTCTCATACCCGCAATAAGGTTGCGACTTACGCAGGTCGTGCGGCAGTCCGGTGGCGCGCAGAATCGGACCAGTAACGCCAAGGGCCATGCAACCCGTCAGATCTAGGTAGCCGATGTCCTTTGTCCGGGCCAGCCAAATTGCGTTGTCTACCAACAGATTCGCAGTGTCTTTGTAGCGCTTTCGTAGCAGCGCGACCGTCTCACGGATCTTCTCCTCAGCACCCGCTGGCAGATCCTGCACAACTCCGCCGGGCCGAATGAAAGCGCTGTTCATGCGAAGGCCCGAGACCATCTCAAAGATGTCGAGGATCAACTCGCGCTCGCGGAAACCGAAAATCATCGCTGTTAGAGCGCCAAGTTCCATGCCGCCGGTTGCAAGTGCGACCAGGTGCGAACTCATGCGGTTCAGTTCCATCATCATCACGCGGATAACTGATGCGCGCTCAGGGATCTGGTCCGTGATACCGAGCAGTTTCTCAATCGCTAGGCAATAAGCCGTCTCGTTGAACATTGGAGCGAGATAGTCCATGCGCGTAACGAAAGTGACGCCCTGAGTCCAGGTGCGGAACTCCATGTTCTTCTCGATACCGGTGTGCAAGAAGCCAATTCCACAACGCGCCTCAGTAACGGTCTCGCCGTCAAGTTCGAGAATCAGACGGAGCACTCCATGTGTGGATGGGTGCTGCGGCCCCATATTCACGACAATGCGCTCATGCTCGCCCTCAGGCGCGGCCAGCACCGTGTCCCAGTCCTGACCAGAGACGGTGTAGACCCGGCCTTCGGTCGTTTCGTACGAGTCGGCAAATTCAGTTGACTCGAAGGTTACGTCGGCCATCAGGAGTACGACCTACGCTCGTCGGCAGGAGGCACGGTCGCGCCCTTGTACTCGACTGGGATTCCGCCTAGTGGGTAGTCCTTGCGCTGCGGATGACCCAGCCAGTCATCAGGCATCTCGATCCGGGTCAAAGACGGGTGACCATCGAAGATGATTCCGAAGAAGTCGTAGGCCTCGCGCTCATGCCAGTCATTTGTCGGGTACACCGACACGATCGACGGCAAGTGGATGTCAGCTGCCGGGCAGGAGGTCTGAACTCGAACCCGACGATTGTGCGTAATTGATAGCAGCGGGTATACGGCGTGGAATTCAGCGCCTAGGTCGCCGGGCCAGTGGATTCCAGTAACACCCAAGCAAAGTTCGAAGCGCAGCCCCGGCTCATCACGCAACACCGACATGAAAGTCAACAGGTGCTCACGGCGAACCACGAAAGTCAGTTCCTCGTGAGCAACAAGGACCCGTTCTACCGAATCCGAGAACGCACCGCCTCGAGCCGTCAGTCCGGCCTCAACCTCATCGGCTATGACATCAAAGACTGCGCCGAAGGGCCGTTCTGCAGCGGCTGGCAGTGCCACCGGCCGAACCAAGCCGCCGAATCCAGACGTATCGCCCGAGCCGTGGACGCCGAAAGCACCCCGACGTACCTCCACGACATCAAGCGTGGGGCGACCTTCAGTCGGGACAGCAAGCTCGCTCATCGCAGCAGACCCTTCAGCTCCAACGTCGTCGGTGCCTGCAGGGCAGTGAATTCAAGCTCGCGTACCTCGCGTACGCGATTGACGCCCAGCTTGGTGTCTTGGATTTGCTCATGGATCTTCATCAACGCATCGATCAGCATCTCGGGTCGTGGAGGACACCCAGGCAGGTACACGTCGACCGGAACTACGTGATCGACGCCCTGAACAACCGCATAGTTATTGAACATGCCACCGCTGGAGGCACACGCGCCCATGGCCAGAACCCATTTGGGGTTAGGCATTTGGTCGTAGATCTGGCGCAAGATGGGAGCCATCTTCTGGCTAACCCGCCCGGCCACGATCATCAGGTCGGCCTGGCGTGGCGAGGCGCGGAACACCTCCATGCCGAACCGGGCCAAGTCGTAACGGGCTCCTCCGCTAGCCATCATCTCGATGGCGCAACAGGCAAGACCAAAAGTTGCCGGCCACAAGGACCCCTTGCGGGCATAACCAGCAAACTTCTCGACGGTCGTCAGCAGAACGCCGCTAGGGAGTTTCTCTTCAAGGCCCATCAGCGCGTCCATTTCACGAAGGTCAGTCCCACTCGAGGCCGCCTCGTCGCCAAACGAACGCGTAGACCACGAGCACGGTTGCAATGAACACGAACATTTCCGCTAGGCCGAACAACTTGAGTTGGTCGAACGCAATAGCCCACGGGTAGAGGAAGACGATTTCAATGTCGAACACGATGAACAGCATTGCGGTCAGGTAGTACTTGACCGGGAATCGGCCACCACCAACAGGTTGGGGCGTCGGCTCAATTCCACATTCGTAGGCTTCGAGTTTGGCCCGGTTGTACCGCTTCGGACCGGTGATGCTCGCAATGCCGACTGACATTGCAGCGAATCCGAAGGCAAGTATGCCGAGTACGAGGATCGGCCAGTAGACGTTCACCGCCGCCTGTCTCCTCCTTGGGAGGCCGGCGAGGTTGCCGGACGTGAACATCCTAGGGCGGTCCGATTCCGGACTTGATTCAGGTGGGTCATGCGGCCGGGGTGATCTTGCTCAGAGCATTTATGACGCGATCGTTGACATCGCCGTCGCGCGGATCTGTGAGGTTTGCCAACAGTTTTAGGGTGAAACGCATCAGGCGTTCGCGCTTAAGTCCGTGACGGGTAGCCATCCGCATGACCTCCGGGTGCCCGATCAGGTCGACGAACCAACGTCCCAAGGTGTAGTACCCGCCATAGGTGCTCTTCAGTGCCGCCGGATATCCCTGCAGGGCGCGCTCAAGGGCCTCGGCCGAGCCAGCCGCGTGAGCATTCGCGATGATTTCGGCGGCCAGCGAGCCAGACTCCATGGCGTAGGAGATTCCCTCGCCATTAAACGGATTGACCATCCCGCCAGCATCGCCGACGAGAAGTAGTCCGCGCTCATAGTGTGGTTGGCGGTTGAAGCCCATCGGCAGCGCCGCTCCGCGCACTTCCTGGGTTCGGTTTTCCTCCCGGAAGCCCCACTCCTCGGGTGTCTGGTCCAGCCATTTGCTGAGCAGGTCCTTGTAGTCGACCTTGCCGAAGGCGTCGGAGGTGTTAAGGATTCCCAGCCCGACGTTGCAGGTGCCATCGCCCATGCCGAAGATCCAGCCGTAGCCAGGCAGCAACGCTGTGCCGTCCCACAATTCGAGCCACGACTCGAGCCAGTCGTCCTTGTCGCGAGGTGATTTGTAGTACGTACGTACGGCCACGCCCATGGGGCGGTCGTCACGTTTCTCGCGGCCTACCGAGAGCGCGAGCCGGCTGGAGTTGCCGTCGGCCGCAATGACGATGGGTGCGCGAACTTCGGACGGTCCACCGTCGCGTGCCCGAGTAGTTACACCAATTACTCGCCCAGTGCGATCGTCGAGAATCGCCCCGGTTACTGGGGTTTGCTCGAAAAGTCGAGCGCCAGCTGCCTCCGCAGTCCGGGCGAGAAGTTCATCAAAATCCGCTCGCGGACGAACTAATCCGTAGTTTGGAAATGAGGCTAGGTCGGGCCAGGGAATCTCCAACCGATTCCCGCCGCCGACAATGCGCAGGCCGCGATTATGCAGCCAGCCCGCCGATTCACTGGTGTCGATCCCCAGGTTGAGCAACTGTTTTACAGCGCGAGGGGTCAGTCCGTCGCCACAGACCTTTTCGCGCGGAAACGTGGTCTTTTCCAATAGCACAACGTCAAGTCCGGCGTTCGCCAGATGGGCGGCGGCCGTAGCTCCGCCTGGCCCGGCGCCGACGATGACCACATCGGCACTCAGCGAGGTTTGGCTTTCCATTACGTCCTTTGCTCATGGCAGCACCAACGCTCGTGAATGGCTTCACGAGCGCCCGGCAATCCTAGCCTCGGTCCCCGGCAACGGCTCGGTGGAGGGCTACGATCCCGCCGGTTAGGTTGCGCCACTGGACCTGAGCCCAACCTGCGGCACCCACCCGGTCAGCAAGTGCGCCTTGGTCTGGCCAGGCGCGGATCGACTCGGCCAAGTAGACATACGCCTCAGTGTTACTCGCAACTCGCCGGGCAACTTCGGGCAACGCCCGCATGAGGTACTCGACATAAACCTTGCGAAACGCCGCGTTGGTTGGGCTCGAGAACTCGCAAACAACCAGTCTCCCGCCGGGCCGAGTAACCCGGCGCAGTTCGCGCAGTGCCTGGTCAACGTCGGCCACATTGCGCAGTCCGAATGAGATCGTTACTGCGTCAAAGGCCTCATCCGCGAACGGCAACGCCAACGCATCCCCGGCCGTGAATGGTAGATAGGGAACTCGGTTCTTGCCGACGGCCAGCATGCCCAGCGAGAAATCGCACGGGACGACGAAAGCCCCGGCCGCCCAGAGCGGCTCGCTGCTGCTGCCGGTGCCCGCGGCCAAGTCAAGGATGCGTTCCCCGGCCAAGGGCTTAATAGCTGCCCGAACAGCCTTGCGCCAAACTGCGGTCTGCCCCAAGGACAAGACATCATTGGTTAGGTCGTACTTGGCCGCCACGTCATCAAACATCGCCGCCACATCGGCGGGCGCCTTGTCCAGTTCGGCCCGGGTCACCGGGACATCCTCCCAGTTGCCGATCTCGGCGCCCGCTCGGGCAGGTTGGGTTCTGGGCGCGTAGCCTTTCGCCGTGACTTCGCTGCCGTTGCCCAACCCGCTGCGGGTTGTTGGGTCCGGGGTCAGCGTGCGCACCACGGCGATCTCGGATGACTCGGCGCTGTTGTCGCTGTTGCCCGACGAAACGGCCTACGCATGGGTTCGAAATGGCGAGGGCTTGGTCGGTTGGGGCGAGGCCGCGCGGGTGGAGTTGTCTGGAC
>Ga0194061_1001891_pt1 | contig 11822 bp, 4 predicted proteins | sample SepL2221m_MetaG_FD_163423 | JGI IMG/M metagenome (GOLD analysis project Ga0194061, IMG submission 163423) | Anoxic zone freshwater microbial communities from boreal shield lake in IISD Experimental Lakes Area, Ontario, Canada - Sep2016-L224-21m | ecosystem: Environmental > Aquatic > Freshwater >...
GCACAGCCACGCCCAAAAATATCCCATCTCATTCAATTTCAAATCTAAACACGCCTTGATTTCAATCCAAAAGCAACTACTTTTAGCAAGAGGATTCGATAGCAATGGACGAGCCGAACAGGATTGGCCGCGTCCCCCAAAAAGCACTTTCGTTTTGCCGTCCGGCGCAAGCATCCCAAACGACGAATTCTCGAGCTCTCCGGAGCGTGTGCGGCCGATGGATTTCAAGAACAATGCTTCGTCTTTGTCCTCATACGTGACGAGTCGAACGCAGACAAATTGACGTGAGGCGGCGATTACTTCGGGTTGGAACAGGTAACTCCCGTCCATGCGTTGTTTGCCCGGTCACCAGATGCCGGAGACGCCCGAACAATGCGGCGTGCCGGAGATGAGCAGGATCGGCCGGCCCGTTCGCGCCGCCTCCTTTTTTGCACTATCGAGAGTGGCAAACCACTGGATGTTCACGTCCGGCGCTTTGGGCGCGGGTCCCATCGGCGGCGGCCCGCCTTGACCCGCAGAGAGGTTGCCGGCAATCAATAGACACGCCATGATGAGTTGGACCGAAAGCGCTCGCATAGTTTGGACTCCTTACTAATAACGGTTTTAAACGGAAAGCGATCTGCACTAAAATGTGCGTAAAGTGAAAACGTTATCAAAGTTTTTGAAAATTCCCAAACGGCAAGGAATGCTATCCGAAGCGATTTGTAACAAAGCGCGGAACGGAATCGCCTTTTTGGCGCAAATTGACTCGTTTATTCCGAAATTCTCCCGCTTGCTGAAGTGTACATAGGCATGAAGCCAGAGAATTCCATATGTCGTTGAGTCCGTTGTACCGCGCTACGCTGATGCTGGCATTCCTGTGTTACTTGCGGCCGCAAGGACTGAGCCGATCTGGCCCTTACTCTAATCGCGCTATTCTATGCCTATCTGCCCTTTAAGAAAAACTTTCCACATGCGCCACTTCATTACGCTGCTCTTCGCGCTCACTCTCGCTCGCTGCTCCCTCGCCGCCGTCTCTTCCACCGGCGACAAAGACAACGACTTCGCGCTCCCGGCGAATTGGGGCGGCGTCGATCCTGCGTCGCGACCGGATGAAATCTTCACCATCTCGCCCGGCCATCAGTTCACGTTCAAAGAGACGAAGAAGGAAAACGTCTGGCCCGCCAAATCCATCGTCGTCTCGAAAGGCGCGGCGCTCACCATCTCGACCTTCTATTCGTGCGCGGGCAAATCGCTCGTGCTCGACGGCGGCGAACTCGTCATGGACGCGCGCGGGCCTAAGCAACTCACCATTGACGTGCGCGCGGACTCCATCATCCGCATTAACACAGGCAGCATTGATAGTGGTGCGATCATCGGAAAAGGCGCGCTGGAATTGGCGCGCGAAGGCGGCGGCAACCGCACGCTCGCGTTGAAGGACGTGGACCTCTCGCGCTATGCCGGGAAGTTCGTGATCGGTGAGGCGCTGAAGTCGCGCTCGTCGCTGGCGCTCTCCGGCCGCAGCCGCGACATGCAGACAATTCCCATCGTCATCAACCCGCCCAACCGCGTCGATTGCTGGATCAAATTTGAAAACGGCGTCAACATGCAAGGTCCGCTCACGAACCCCTCGCGCTGGGGCAAACTTCACCTCGGCAACACGGCGTGTACGTTCGGCCACGGCTCGATTCTCGGCCCCAAAGCCGACAACCTCGCGCCCGGCATCCACACGCCCGCGACGACCGCGAACTACACACAGATCCCCAAACTCAAAGGCGGCTTCTCGAATTTGCAGGAGACGATTGAGCCGTCGTCGATCGAAGGTTCCAGCATCACCATCCTTCCGCCGCCAGAAGCGAAACCGATCAACCGTATCGACACCGGCAGCGCGTTCGTATTGAAGGAGGGCGACAATGATTTTTCGAAGAAGGGTGAAGCGCTAATTTTGAATGGTGGCGTCGTCGAAGCAAAAAGCAAAGCAACTCTCGTCGGCACGATTCAAATGCTGAACGAATCCACACTCTCGTTCGGCGACGCGCTTCAATTCTCGCGAGGATCCATCGCCGGTTCTGGTACGCTGCATCTCGCCGGGAAGGGCGGGCGCATTGTCTTCGAGATTGATTTCGATCTCAGTGCGTTCGATGGGAAAATTATTGCAGAAAATCTGCAAGGCCCCGCCGAACTGGTTTTCCGCAACGCAGGCTGGGGTAGCGCCACGCTCGTGCTCAATGCCAAGTCGTCTGTCACTGTCTCAGGCAACGGAGCATTGCAAACCATCGGCACACTTATTTTCTCAAGCACCGCCGCGCGTCTCGATCTTGGCAAATCCCAGTGCGTCATTTCGGTTGGCAGCCGTCTCAACGAAAAAGAATTTACCCCCGGCACCTACACCACGGCGAACACCAACGGCTTTAAAGCCGTCCCAGCCACGTGGACTGAAAAGAAGAACAAAGAAGCGATTCTCATCTCCAACACGGTCGATCTCAGTCCCCACCTTAATAATGTAGAGAACGCCACCCTCCGCGTCGTCGATTTCAAACGCGTTCCCTCTACCGCCGCAACCGGAATCATCACCGCGCCTGAAAGCTGGGGTGGGCTGTCACCTAATCGGCTCGCGGCTGCGCAATACGAAATTTCGGTTGGGCACACGCTCGCGCCCGGAAGCGTTCCGTGGCGCGGGCGCGAATTGGCGATTGCCAGGGGCGGCGTTCTCTCGCTCTCCGCCGACAATCTCGACCTTGGTGGCCGCAGTCTCTTTTTTCATGGTGGCACGCTGCTGCATGACGCGCCCGCCACACGCACGGTCTCCGGCGATCTTGTGATCTTCGACGATCATCAATTGAAGGACGAATACGTCGGCACGCTGCTCTTAAATGGTGGCGACCTCACCGTCACCGGTGCGCTCGTTGGCGCGCGCAACAGGCAATCGACGCTCCACATCCGCCGCACGAAACCCGGAACATCCAAGCTCACCATTGACGGCGACATGTCCTCCGTTGCGCCCACGGGGTTGGGCTTCGATGTTGACGTCTCCGATGTCGCGGGCCATCTCGATTGTGTTTTCTCGCGCGGAATTTTGAACGAAGCGTACATTACCTTCGCGCCGAAGTCGGGCACGTTCTCGTCGAACAAAGGCATCAATGCGCCGCGCGCCACGCTGAAATTGCCCGCCAATCCAGATGTGAAATTGGATCTTAAAAACAGCGTGAATACGCTCTTGATCGGAACGACCATTGGCGGCGTCATCGTCGATCGCGGCGTTTGGACTGAGGCCAACACCGACGATTTTACACGCGTTCCGGAATGCAATACCACGCGCCGAGTCGATCTGACGCCGTTTCTTTTGAACACGAAAAACGCTGCGCTGCGCATCAGCAATCCGCGCGCGGGGCTTGAGAATGCGGAGGTCGTCGACACCAATCAACTCTTCGCGCCGGACGCGCCGTTCAATGCTGAATTCCTGAAACAACTGCGCGATCGTTACACGGAAGAATGGGTCGCGCCGTTCCGCACCGCGCTGCAGACGAAGCGCTCGTATCACGATGTCGTCGGCAAACCGTTCTCGCATTCAGATTACACGTACGGCACGTTCGCGCACGTGATGTTCAACACGCATGCCGCGTACAAAATCCTCAACGACGATCCTGCTATTTTCGAACGCATGATGGTGCTCGCCGATTACATGCAGCAGCTCCTCACGCTCGACCCGATGGCGACTGATTCAGCGGACGCACGGAAAGTGAATTTGCCGTGCCCGGCTGAGGCGTTCACGTGCGCGTGTCTGGCCAGCTTGACGCTGTGCGCGCATGAAATCTGGAAGAAGGAATCCCTGCATCCCGGCACGGTGGATAAGAAATTGCTGGAGAAGGCAGACCAATACATGACGTTTGCGTGGCACATCACCGACGCGAAGAATCCCAGCATGGGGCTGAAAAAGTATTTGTACTTTGACGGCAAAACGGACGTCGCGACGGGTGCTCCGGAATGCGTGGCGAAGCAGGGAAAATTCTCGTGGAACTCGGCGTCGGGAATCTGGCTGCCTGCCGCGCCGCTGATCGAAGCGATCCGCTACCGCAAACTTGCGACCGGGAAAACCGATTGGGACGGCGTCGAAAGCGCGGTCGTCAAGAGCATCTCGTTCTACAACGACTTCTTTTTCAAAGACAATTCCGTCGGCGAAATCGATAGCAAGAAATATGTCTGGTGGACGTACAACACAACGACGGACGGTCAACCCGGTTTCAAAGGCAACGGCCCCGGCTGGCAGGACGGCCTGTATAAGGGAATGAAAATCATCAAAGGCGGCGAGGACTACGCGCATTGCCAAGCGGAATTGTTGGGCTGGCATTGGATCTGGTATTTCCGCCCCAACTCATGCGGCCTGATGCCCGAACGCATGGAACGCATCGCCAACGGAGCCTTCAACGCGCTGGGTAACACGCCCTTTGGCGGCCTGCAAAATATGTTCAACCCATACCGCATCGAACTCGGCGACCCCATCCCGCCCGGCGGCTTCCCGACGGCATCATCGAACTACGCCCTTCCCGCCGTTTTCGCGGTGCCGAAGTATTACCGGTTCCTGGTCATGAACGCCGCCCCGCGCTTGAACCATCTTGATAATCAGATGGAATGGTTGTGGGTGAAATACCTGTATTTGAATTGCGACAAAATTGGCGCGAGAAGCGACAATCAAGTGATTCCTCCAACTCAAAAAGCAAAGGATTGATAGTTGATGCGATTCTACTTTCATCGTCTCTTCGCAACGCTCCTCGCGGTGATTTCCCCGCTGGCCTTGTTTACTTCATCTGCTCAGGAACCTATCGATACCGATCCAAACAGGGTTTTGCTGAAGCCCATACCAGACAAACTGATTGTGCTGACATTCGATGATGCGCCCGCCAGCCACGCCACAGTTGTTGCGCCGATTCTAAAAGAGATGGGATTCGGCGGGACGTTCTACGTCTGCAATTTCGACTCCTTCAAAACCCGCAAGGATTGGTATTTGACGTGGCGGCAAATGATTCAAATGGAATCCGATAAGTTCGAGATTGGCAACCATACTGTCGGGCATTCCAGTTCATTAAGCGCCATTCAAGCCATGGAGGACGAACTGGCTTCGAACGGCGGGCCGAAGATGACCACCGTGTGCTGGCCAATTTATAATGTCAACTGGGCTATTTGCCCGACACTCAGCGCGAGCGACTACACGTTCGGACGCGGCGGCCATGAACGGACGTACAGGCCCACAGTGGATAATCCTTTTGATGTGCCTTCGTTTACAGTTCACGACGGTCCGCCGATGGAGAACTTTATTAAACAGGTGCAGCAGGCGTGTCGGGGCCGGGTGACCGTGTTTTGTTTTCACGGTGTCCCAGATCGGGAACATCCCCCTGTGAGTTTAGAGCCGGCGACGTTTAAGATGATGATGCAGTATTTGAAGGACAACAATTACACGTGCATTGCCATGCGCGATATGGCTCAATACATCGACACGGCCAAAGCCGCAAAACTGCCGCAGACGGTGCAGACGTTTAAAGACGTGGGTCCAGTTCCCACGGTCAAAGACGACAAACCGTTCGCGGCCAAGACCATTCCTAAGAAAGTGTCGGCGCCGGAGCGCATGGAAGTGCCGAAACCCGCCGCAAACATGCTGACGTTTACCCTGCCCGGCGCGATCTCCAGCGCTATTTCCGGGACGCGGATTTACGTGACCGTGCCGCCAGAGATGAATGTGACCGCGTTGGCTCCCAGCTTCACGTTGTCGCCTTCCGCGATGGCGTCGCCCGCTTCCGGTGCCGTGCTGGATTTCTCCAAACCACAGATCTACATCGTCTCCGCGCCGGACGGTTCAACGAAGAAGTATTCGGTTACCGTGGCCCCTTGCAGCAAAGACGCATCTTTCACGTGGAGCAAGGCCGAACCGGGCAATTGGAGCGACGGCGCGAAATGGTCGAATGCCGCTAACTCCACGCCGGAGACGGCTGGCCGTTTCGACTACGTATTGAACTTTAACCAGCGCGGTCCTTGTATTCTCAAGAATGATCTGAGCGCGGGATTTCTGCTCAACCAAGTCAACCTGGGCGATGGGTGCAGAGGCATGAAGCTGGGCGGCAGCGGACTCGTGTTTACCATGAACTCCCTGAGCGATTTTCCGCCGGCCATCAACGCTGGAAAATGCGGAATCGTTGACATCAACGTGCCTGTAACCCTGCGGGGAAACCTGTCTGTCAATACGTCCAATGAGAAAGATCCCAATTGCTTCATCTCATTCAATGACGTGATTTCCGGCCCCCACGCTCTGATTTTAAATAGCTCCGGCGATCCCAACGTTGCCAGGATCAATTTTCATGACGTTCACTTCGGCATTCTGCAGATCAACAACACCAACACGTACAGCGGGGGGACGCAGATCAGCGGTGGCAAGATTAATGTAAGGAAGAGTGGCGGACTGGGGACAGGCGCAATCACGCTCGACAATTTCGGCACATTGTCCACCGACGCCGCGCTTGCCAACCCGGTGATCGTCAACAGCGGAACGTTTTTTCATTGCGCCTTAAGTGGTCCCATTACTTTGAATGGAAGCGTCAACTTTATTGGTAACGGAACAATTTCCGGCGACATAAGCGGCGCCGGCGGGTTTGCCATGCTTGGTATTAATGGAACCTACCTTAATATGGTGCCTGGTGGTGCCATTACCCTCCAAGGCACGAACACCTACGCCGGCCCGACTGCCGTTTTTCCGGGCACTCTGGTCGTGAAAAAAGCCGCTGGGCTTTACAACGGCGATCCTGCGAAATGGACGCCGGCGGCTATTTCCGTACACAAGGCTGCGACGCTTCGACTCAATGCCGGTGGTCCGGGTGAATTCAAGGGCGCTCAGATTTCGACACTGCTGGCGAATCTCACCACTGGCATTAATAACAACGGATTGATGGGCGGCGCATGCCTCTATTTGGATACTACCAACGCCACGGACACGGTGACGATTTCGACGGACATCGCGGATTCCAAGGGCCCCGGCGGCGGCGCGTTTGTCATCAAGAAATGCGGGGCAGGCGCGCTGCAGTTCTCCGGCAACAATACCTTCACCGGCCAGACGATTCTTGAGAGCGGACCGTTGATTGTTTCATCATTCAATAGTTTCTCTCAAGGAATGGGGAGGGCTAGCAGCAGTCTCGGCGCGCCCACCGACATTGAGTCTGGCGAGATCGTGATGGGCGAAGAAAGTAGGAATGGTGATTGTGCTCTTATTTATACAGGCACGGGCGAAACGACAGATCGCGTGATGAATCTTGCTTGCGCGAAATCCACCGTGACTTTTGATCAATCCGGCACCGGGCTGCTGAAGTTCTCCAGCGCCTTCGTGATCTCCGGCTACGGTCACAGCAAGTCGCTCGTGCTCAAAGGTGACACGACGGGTGCCGGCGAACTCGCGGGTACGATCGCCGATCCTCACGACCGCGCCGGCAAGGCCACGACCTCCATCACCAAATCCGGCACTGGTAAATGGACGCTCTCCGGCACAAATACGTACTCAGGAATCACCACTGTTGCGCAAGGCACGCTGATCTTAACTCACGAACGCAGTCTTGGCCCGAAGACAGATGTTGTGATTGCTGCCGGCGCGAAGTTGGAACTCAATTTTAACGGCAAGATCAAGGTCCGAAGTTGTACGCTGAATGGAAAGAAACTGCCTCAGGGTATCTATGGAGCGACTGAACATTCCGCGAGCATTTCAGGCGAAGGATTTCTGGATGTGCAGCCGTAATTCTACCGACGGTATAAGGAAACGAAAATGCTGAGAGCAAGATTCTGTATTGAAATTGTCCTCGTTGTTTTGCTTGGCGGAGCGGTTGTGGGCGCGGAGGCGCCGCCCGATCTTACGTTGGGGGATACGAAAGGCGTCAGCCGCAACAGCACTTACAATCTCGGTTCGACCGGGTTGCGCGGATGGATTTACACCAAGCCCGCGACGTATTTGGATAGCTTGCAGGGACGAACCACCGCGGCCAGCCGGCAGATTTTGGTGACGCATGTGGGAGACAAATCACCCGCCGACGGCGTGATGAACGTCAACGACGTGATCCTTGGCGCGGGCGGAAAGCGCTTCAATGACGATGCCCGAAAAGGCATCGCAAAGGCCATTCAGGAAGCTGAAACGGAAGCGAGCCGGGGCATCTTGAAGGTAACCCGCTGGCGCGCGGGTAAGACTGACGAGGTCGAGCTCAAGCTGCGAGTTATGGGGAGTTACTCCGACACGGCACCGTACAATTGCCCCAAATCCAAACGCATCTTCGACGACGCCTGCAAAGCGCTGGAGAAAGAGCCTCTGAAACAAGACCTGATGGGTGCGATCAACGGTCTCGCGCTGCTGGCGACTGGAAATCCGGAGTACCTTCCGCGCGTCCGGGACTTCGCGCGCAAAATGGGGCCGACGACGCTGAAATTGGAATTGAAGGAAGGGATGGTCGTCTGGGACTGGGGCTATCGAAACGTTTTTCTCTGCGAGTATTATTTACTCACGGGCGACAAAGAAGTCCTGCACGCCATCACCGAATACACGGTCACGCTCGCCAGGGGACAGAGCATGTATGGAACGTTCGGGCACGGCATTTCGCATCTGACTCCCGAAGGGAATCTGCACGGATCGATTCCGCCGTATGGCCCGGTGAACATGGCGGGATTGGTTGGAAATCTGGCGATCGTGATGGGCAAGAAATGCGGGGTGAACAATCCGGAGATCGATCCGGCGATTGAGCGCGCATCGAAGTTTTTCGGCTACTACGTGGACAAAGGCGCCATCCCTTACGGCGAACACGAGCCGTGGCCCTACCATGAAAACAACGGCAAAAACTCCATGGCAGCCATGATGTTCGCCGTGCAAGGCACGCGGATCAAAGAATCGCAATTCTTCGCGAAGATGGCGACGGCCGGTTACGAGAGCCGGGAATGCGGACACACCGGCCAGGGCTTCAGCTATCTGTGGAGCGCTCTGGGCGCCAATGCCGGCGGGCCGGATTCGGCGGCCGCTTTTTTCAAAGAAGCGTCGTGGCATCTTGATTTGGTACGGCGCAGCGACGGCTCGTTCACCTATGACGGCGGCGAGCAGTACGGCGCAGGGAAAACCGATGACGACACCTACTACGGCAAAAGCAGTTACAGCGGACTGAGCCCGACGGCAACATATGTGCTGACCTATGCGATGCCGCTGAAAAAACTGCTTATCACTGGTCGGGACGCGACTGCTGCTGGTTGGTTGAGCAAGAAGGAAGTGGCCGATGCCATTGCATCTGGACGGTTCGACCTGGACCGTGTAAAGAAAACGCCGCAAGAACTCGTCGCGGCGTTCAGCGACTGGTCGCCGATCGTTCGAGGCTGGGCGGCGGACGAACTGTCGAGGCGGCCTGAAGCCAAGGCAATGGCACCGCAATTGATCGCGTTGGCGGAGGGCAAAGATGTCCACGCCAGCCAGGGCGCGTGCGAAGCGCTCGGCCTTCTCAAGAACGAACAGGCGCTGCCCGCATTGGTCCGTCAGCTCAGTCACGAAGACCGCTGGCTGCGCTACAAGGCGGCGCAGGCGATCCGGAAAATGGGCGGCGCCGCGAAGCCGGCTATCCCCGACATTCTCAAGGCGATCGTCAAAACCGCCGAACCGCTCCAGCCCATCAACTGGGCCGATCCCGTGCAGTTGACGCATGGCCAGTTGGCCGCCGCGTTGTTCTCAGGGCAACTGACCGACGCGCTCAAAGACGCGGACCCGCTGCTGCTTTATCCCGCGATCCGTGTTGTCTCCACGAATGCGGACGGAATGGCGCGGGCCACGTTGCGACATTTCTTTGAACGACGATTGAGCGCCGCGGACGTGCAAGCGCTGGCTCCGGATATCCTGGCCGCTGTCAAAACACCCAGTCCCGCGGACACCATGTTTGGCAACGAAATTCGCATGGGCGGCTTCAAAGCCTTGACGAAATTCCATTACAAAGAGGGCATCGAAGCGGGAGTCCTGCTCGCGAAAACGCAGGGCGGCCACGGCAGCGAAAGCAGAACGGGCGAAATCATGAAGGAGATCGTGGCCTACGGCTCGGCTGCCCGCGAAGCCATTCCGGGATTGAAAGAGCTGATCGATGCCTTCAACGAACAGGTCAAAAATCGCGAATATCCCGGCGGCGATCTCAACAAGCGGCGAGTCACCGCGGTCGAAGATGCGATCAAAGCCATCGAAGCCGCCAAGGATCATCCCGAGTTGCGCAGCATCACACCTTCGTTCCCTGCACGAGGTTCAACAAAGTAGCCCGGATTATAGACGATGCCAGTGACGACGAGCGAGATTGAGAACAACAGTATGAGCCCAGTGACGCGTATTTCACGCACGCCTGTGTTGAGTTTGCTTGCCGCCGTGATAGTGGCGTTTTGCGCGGCCTCCGCCGAGGCTGCAACGTACTACGTCAGTCAAACGGCTGGCAACGATGCCTGGAGCGGTCAACTCTCCAAGCCGGACGGCGCCAACGGTCCCTGGAAGACGCTCGCCAAGGCTTCCACGAACTATTCGCCCGGCGACAAAATACTGCTGAAATGCGGCGATACCTGGAACGAGGAACTTCACCCCAAAGGGAGCGGCACCGCTGAAAATCCGATCACCATTGGTTCCTTCGATGCGGGCAAGAAACCGGTGATTGACCGGCAGGATTTTCGGAAGGATCTCGCGGGAATTCGCCTCTCGGATCAGGAAGGTTTCAAGATCGTCGGGATTGAGTTTTCGAAATGCATGACCGGCATTTACGCCGACTATTCCGCCGGCTCGCCGACTCGAAAGTTCATCTGGATCGAAGACTGCTTCTTCCACGATTCTCTGACGTATCAGGCGTACCACGACTACCCGAAGCACAAGATCGGCCTGGGCATCTGCTTCTTCTCGCAGGAAGTCAAGAACACCATCGTGCTGAAAGATATCACCGTCAGGAATTGCGTCTTCCGAAGCCTGGCTTCGGGCATCTGGACGAACAGCCCGGACAACTTCAACAAGAATGCCGGCAACATTTATAATTTCGGAAACTTCGTCGTCGAGAATTGCCTTTTTGAAGAGGGCTACCAATGGCAATTGGGCATGCGCGGCGTGGATGGCGGCGCGGTGCGCAACTGCGTGACCCACGACATCGGCCGCAATTTCCGCTCTTTCAACGGCGTGGCCGGCGCGATGTTTGCCCGCTGCAAGAATTGGGTGTTTGAAAGCAGCGAATGGGGCTTCATCTCCATCGGTCCCAAGGGAAAACCGAGCGGCGACGGCGAGGCCTTCGACTTCGAATCCAACTGCGACCACATGACCATGCGCAACTGCCTCTTCCACGACACGGAAGGCCCGGGCTTTTTGCTGTGCTGCTACGCATCGGGGCCCGAGCCCGAAAAAGATATTCACATGGAGAATTGTGTCATCAACGCCAAGGCCAGCCGCCACAACGAAAACAGAATGCCGAAGAGCGCCATCATCAACACGACCGACTGGAACGAAGTGACTTGGAAAGACTGCCGCTTTTATCTTTCCAAAGGCGAAATTCTGATGCGCGTCATGGACCCGGAGAAGGATAAGAAATCCTCGTTCGTCAATTGCGTGCTCAAAGACCTCAGCGCGGCGTGCAGCACACCCAAACTCGCCGCCAAACTCAGCGCGTCTTCCGCGGTCGCGGGCAGCGACGCGGCCAAAGCCGGCGACGCCGATCCGGCCAGCGCGTGGAAAGCGTCGGCCAGCGAAGGGCAGTGGCTGCAGCTCGATTTCGGAAAGCCGACAATGGTCAACGAATTTAGAATCAAAGAAGGCGCCGATTCTTCTATCGCGCGCTACGTCATTG
>Ga0194061_1001893_pt1 | contig 11817 bp, 3 predicted proteins | sample SepL2221m_MetaG_FD_163423 | JGI IMG/M metagenome (GOLD analysis project Ga0194061, IMG submission 163423) | Anoxic zone freshwater microbial communities from boreal shield lake in IISD Experimental Lakes Area, Ontario, Canada - Sep2016-L224-21m | ecosystem: Environmental > Aquatic > Freshwater >...
ATAGACGATATCTCCTTTGGTAAACTCAGCAGATGTTTGATAAGGTCCTGGAGTCAAACTATCAGTAGTAATTTGTGGCGTACTTGCCTTAAAAGGAACGGTTGGAACAGTTACCGTAATACCCGTAACTTCAAGTACTGACAGGGTGACGATGTTAGATGTCGCTGTTCCTGATGTACCTGATGTTTCACCATCAAAGCTACCTGTGGCGGTGTTGTTGATCGTTGTACCCGCACGAGTTAGAGTTACCTGTGCTAGGGCAGCCTTGGCTAGCGAGAAGCTACCGCCGATCGCTAAGGCTGATGTCAGAAATAAATTAGTGTAAAAGCGAAGATGAGATTTGCGTTTCATGGTCGTTTTTGGAGATATGAGGTAGATAATGGATTTTGAATGGATTTTGGGCTTTAAAGCGAACTAATCCCATAATGAGATTTAACGATTTCCCCCGATCTCAATAACCGCTTAGGTATGGGTTCGGGAATATTGATATGTGGACTCGGATAATAATTACTAGATGAAAATTTCATGTTTTTGACCTCAAGTTTTAATTGCTAATTGACTCTGACATTAAATCTCACAAACCCGTAAGACCCAGTTGGCGTACCTGATCCTGTTGCTATGGGTACAACGGTCGCACCCGATACAACTTGCACAAATACAGAACCGTTGGTAGTGTTACCAGGCGTATTGGTGTTGTCACCACAAACTGCATCTGCGGCTGTGCCTCTAGCAAAGAATGTACCTTTGTCAGCATCGGCAATATTGGTTAAGAATGTTCTACCCGATCCTGCTGTTGAGACTGATGGATCAACTAATACTGAGGTATCCCATCCTAAGAGAATTCCTTTTTCTGAACCGACAGTGGCATCATAAGTACCTATTTGGAACGTCGTATTGGCAGGGACGCGATCGCAGATTTTCACGTTGGTCAGGTTATCAGTGCCATTGGAGAGGAAATAAATCGTGTATTCCACAATGTCATTGGGTTTAACTCCTTCGATCGCATTGCAAGCATTACCTGTGTTACAAGCAATTTTACCTGCGAGATATTTGTTGATTATGGGGGATGGATCATCATCTGGCCATTTGGCATCATTGTCATTGGATGTGGCTGTGTTGGGGGCATCCACAAACCCAGTCAGGGGAACTGCATTAATCGCCGTAATCCGTTTCACGAGATTCAGTCCTGGTATTAACGCCTGAGTAATCGTTATTTTGTGGTCTTCCACTTCACCATTTCCCTTTGCGCCGAGCGCATCACTGGCACTTGCAGTCAGGACATCAGTACTAAGTCGAAGATGGACATAAGTATCACCCGCAGTTAAACCTGTGATTCCCGTCCAGTTGAGAACCACATTCGCCCCAGATGTGCCTGAAGTAACATTTAGAGGCGTTGACGCTTCGCTAGGAATATCACCAAATACACCATTTTTATTAAAGTCAATCCAACCAACCAAGTAAGCGAGACTGCCACTGGTATTGGTGACATTTACCGTCACGCTATAAAGGGTACTTGCAGTATTAATAGGGTTGAAAGTAGCAACTCCATCCTCGTCATCTGGTACACCATTGCCGTCATCAGCCGTAGCATTAATGTTCTGCAAGATGCCGTTATCTGGGTCAGTATTTGCCCCAATCCTGAGACCAGCTAGAATCGTGTGACTTGCACCACCATTAGCTAAAGTGGTTTGGTAATCATTGACTAATGCTGCGTTTGTGATATCTGGGGCATCACCGTAGTCTCTTGGCGGCACAATCGTAATTTTATAATCTTCAACTTCACCTGAAAAAGATGCACCGATCGCTGTGGAAACTTGAGTTTGACTGCTGCTAATACGGAAACGCGCATAGGTGTCACCCGTAGTCATGCCCGTAGGCGTGGTGAAGTTGAGGGTAGCTGTGATGGCGTTATTAGGGACACTAATAAAGGATGTCTCATTGGCATCGAGGAAGTCACCATCGCGGTTAAAGTCAATGAAACCACCGATAAAGGCATTTGCCAAAGTGGTATTAGTGACGGTCAGATTAACTGTATAGGTTTGACCAGCGACTGTATCTAGCACAGGGAAAAATGCCACCCCATCTTCGTCATCAGGTACACCTGTAGTGTCATCAGCATCAGCATTAGCATTATTCAACAAGCCTGTATCTGCATCAATTTGACTACCCAGCCGTAATCCTGGAATAATCGTATGGCTAGGTCCACCATCACCAGAGCGGGTTTGGTAGTTAATCGGACTCGCACCCGTACCAGCAGAGCCATCGATCGCATCACCATAATCCACGGAGGCTGTCGAGGAAATAATTGTGATTTTATAATCTTCCACTTCCCCAGAAGTAGATGCGCCCGTGGGCAATTCAGCTTGGGTTTGGGTGCTACTGAGTCGGAAACGGGCATAAGTATCACCGAGACCCATAACTGCGGGAGTAGTAAAGCTAACAACCACGGCATTTGTACCGTTACTATCAACCGTCACGGCTGCCGATTCTTCATTGGTATCAAGAAAATCACCATCACGGTTGAAGTCAATATAACCAACTAAGAAAGCGTCTGCTCCTGTGTTGTTGGTGACATTAACGTTGACGATATAAGTTTGTCCACTCGCATTAGTCAAGGCAGGAAAACCAACTATGCCATCTTCATCGTCTGTAGCACCATTATTGGTGGTGTCATCAGCATCAGCATTAATATTTTGTAGCGTTCCATCATCAGCATCAATTTCATTACCGATTCTTAAATTTGCAACGATTATATGACTCGCACCATTATCTGCTGAGACAGTGTTGTAATTATTTGTACCTGTGCCGGCGGGTACTCCCGTATCAGGTGCATCGCCATAATCAATGGCAATAATGGGAATTCGATAATCCTCAACTTCACCAGATGTGGACGCACCCACTGAGGTTTCGGCTTGAGTTTGGGTACTGCTGATGCGTAAGCGCACAAAGGTATTACCCGCAGTCAGCCCTGATGGAGTCGTAAAGCTGAGATTGGCGCTAGTTGAATTATTGGCAATGGTCACAGTCGAGGACTGCTCATTGGTATCAAGAAAGTCCCCATCTTGGTTGAAGTCAATATATCCCACTAAAAACGCATTACCGAAGGTCGTATTTCTCACACTCACAGGAAAAGTATAGGTTCGACCTGACACTGTGGTCAGAGTCGGGAAAGTAGTTACACTTTCTTCATCATCTGCGGAACCTGTGTTGGTGGTGTCATCAAGGGTTGCCGTGCCACTTTGGAGTCCCCCCGTATCAGCATCGACCGTAGCTCCCAACCCTAGCTCTGGGATAATGTTGTGGCTAGGTCCACCTTGAGTCAGTAGCGTTACATAGTTATTCGCACCCGTACCTGCTCCTGTATCTGGGGCATCACCATAGTCGATCGCCGCAGTATTAACAATGGATATTCGATAATCTTCCACTTCTCCAGATGTCGATGCACCTGTAGAAGATTGCGCCTGTGCTACTGTGCTACTGATCCGAAAACGGGCATAGGTATTGCCAGCCGTCATCCCCGCAGGTGTCCCTGTGAAAGTGACATTGGCAGTAACGGCGTTGTTGGCGATCGTCGCCGTGGCAGAGCGCTCAGGAGCAGCGTTATTAAACACACCATCCTTGTTAAAGTCAATGTAACCAACTAAAAAAGCATTAGCTCCTGTCGTGTTGGTGACGCTCACATTGTTGAATGTGTAGTTGGCTCCCGCCGCCGTAGTAATTGTTGGAAAAGTGGTTACGCCATCTTCATCATCAGGACCACCGCCACCAATCCCATTAGTATCATCAGCATCGGCATTACCATTTTGCAGCGTACCATCATCAATATCAACGGTTGTACCTAAACGCAAGCCAGCCACAACTGTGTGTCTAGCTCCACCGTCAGCAAGAGTCGTACTGTAGTTACCAACACCATTGCCAACACCTGTGTCAGGAGCATCACCATAGTCCTCCGTCGAAACAGGGGCAACTATAGCAAGTTGATAGTCTTCCACTTCTCCGTTGCCTTTAGCCGCGCTGCCAATAAAATCACTGGTTGTGAGTAGCGCATTATTGATCCGAAAACGGGCGATCGTATTGCCTACGGTCATGGCGGGTAATCCAGTCCATGTCAGAGTGACATTACCATTTGTGGCATTGGGAATCACTTGGATTACACCCTCAGATGCGGTGAATACACCATCGCGATTAAAGTCAATCCATCCGCCTAAGTAGGCTGTAGCAGCCACAATTGGAGTATTTTTTACTCTGACCGTGACACTGTAACTAGTAGCATTTGTCGTTAAAGTACTAAAACTAGCGACCCCATCTTCATCGTCTGGTGTAGAACCATTGGCATCATCACCATTTGCCGTAGCCGTGGGCTGACCATCGGTTTCTGAGTCAGTGACAGCCGTACCGAGCAGGGTGTTGCTACTGACAACTTGGCTAGGTCCGATTCCCTCAGAGCCACTATTCGTTTTATTTGTGCCATAAGTATCTGGAGCATCGGCATAGTCCCTAACCTCAGCATCAGCAATAATTGCGGGGATAACACCAACAGCAACCTTACCAAATACATATGTGTCGATATAGCGGCGATCGCCCCAACTATTACCATTTGAACCCTGCGAGCTACTCCCATAGAGAGATCCCCAAGTATGCTTACCTGCTACGGTGTTAGATAACGCTCCATTGGGGATCGTGCCGCCGCCCAATGAACCAAGCACAGTTTGATCGTCCCAGTACACTGGTACGTTTACGCTCGGCGCAAGAGGGGTGGCTTCAGTTACGGTCAGCCCAACAACCGTACCGCCACTGGTTTCTACATCCCCTGCAACAAAGTGATATTCACCAACGATCGCTTTAACCTGAGCATTATAGGTTCCCACAGGCAGAACCACTCCCAAGTTATTGCGACCATTCCACTCAGCCGAAACATTACCAAAGGCATCCGTATCTCCTCTCAACTGGACATCGCCGATACCAAAAGTTCCATCCTGATTGGTGTCAATGATGATTTGATAAGTCCCTGGGAGAGTGGAAGTAAATTTAAAGAAACCTGTGTCCTGAACCCCTGTGCTTAAGCTTGGGGTAAATACATCATCCTCATCCGCATTATCCACAAACCTCAAGTTACTGATTTCAGGACCAGTGACTGGTCGAGTAAAAATTTTATCGGGATAGCTGAGATATTGCCGATATTGTGGAGTAACATTATTGCCTGCGATCGGTACGCTTAAGCCTCGAACATTTACCCCTGCCGAATTTGGCGAGTCAACACCTCGATTATTAGCAACTAGCTCATAAACGAATCCTGCAAAGTGATTTAGTTCTAATTTCCAGACAAAATTTGACCCTGGTTCACCCCCTGGCACAACAATGTAGTAGGGATTAGTCGTTGAGGCATTATCGTCAAAAGCCCCCGCGTTAAAAGCCCAAACATAAGACCAAACACGTCCTGATGCAGTTTGGGGATTTGGATCGATCGCAGTGCTAGTTGTGACAGAAATATCAAACTGACGAAAGTCTGTCGGTGGGTCAGCATCAGCCTGCCGATTCTGTAAGCGGATTTCATAGACCCCAGATTGGGAAGTGGTGTATTTAACTACGCTACCATCAGTGGTAAAAGGAGCGGCAGGAGTTGACCTATCCATATTTGCAGTAGTCAATTGGCTAAATTGATCGCAAGCGCCATTTGTACCTGCTGTCCCAAAAGTTCCTTGCCCTCTGAAATTAACATCACTAGTTCCAGCCAGTCCTGATTGTCCAAAGACTAAGGAACCAGAGAAAGGTGGGTAGCTGCTATTTGGCGCAAGATCGTCGATATCAGGTCCAACATAGTAAATATCTACTTCCCAATCATCACCAAATGCATTACCACAAGCACTGACATTAATTACTTCACCTGCATTTTTTATATCTACATAAATCGGACGATTCTTTTGCTGAATGTTAGTGGTAGTTCCACCAGGATCGCTATAGGTGGAAGCATATTCAATCAGGGTTTGTTTACTTTGAGTCGTCCCTGGACTCTGACCAAGTTGGTAGCTGCCTTCAGCGATCGCGGGTAAGACAAAACGCTCAGCAGTCGCCCATATAATGAGTACTGTAAAAAGTGCCATCATTACATACTGACCTTTTCGGCGTATCCATTGAATCAAGTTCTTACCCATTGCTCTTTTCATTCTCATAGTCAATTTAGTCAATCAATTTAGTTAAAAAATTTTAGTTAGCCTAGGAAGGATGACATCTTCATTCAATTTGCAGATCAATTTCCTCATTCTCAAACCGAATCTCAATATCGCGGATATCGGTAAATTGAATCTCCACACGGCGATCGCGGGCATAGTCGATAATCTCGTTAGTTTGAGTAGTGCGCTGAGTTTCGCCAAAGGTTTTGACCGTCATCCGCTCTGAGGGAATGCCCTTTTTGAGTAGATAATTACGCGCTGATTTCGATCGCCTAAAACCAAGGTCAATGTTATATTCATCACTCGCCCTTGGATCGGTATGTCCTTCAAGGGCAATGATAATCGTGGGGTATTTATTTAAGACTGCCGCCACGCGATCAAGAATTTTAGCGCTATTTTCGCTGATGTAGTCTTTGTCTAGAGCAAAGTGAATGCGCCTTGGTACAGATAGCACAATCGGTTTTGGTGGATCAGGTGGTATAGGCGGATTAGGCGACGTAGGTGGCGTAGGTGGAATCTCAACAATTGGCGGGGGAGAAGTACAGATAGGAATATTGGCAGGAATGGGAAACTGTGGCGGGGCAGACAGATCGGGATTGACAATTTTGGCATTAAAGGCTGGCTCGGATGTGCCGTAGTTGGGATCGGTAGCGATCGCGCTGATCGTGTCACCAACTTTAATATTTTTGAGGGTTGCCCCAAACTTGCCCTCGGCATCGGTCTTAACCGTAGTCAAATATTCGCTGAGTGGTCCATAGGGTAAATTGCTATCGATTTTGCCAACTACGCGATAGATATCGACTTCCGTATCAGGATCAGCTTTGCCATCAATATTGACGCGATCGCCACTAAACATCGGAAAAGCAGCAGCCAGAAATACGGGTGAATTAATCGCGCCATTGGCGGTATCAACTCGCCGAAAATTAGAATCACGCTGTAGATTAATGCCATCACCTGTAATAAAATCCTTCACACCCACATGGCGCAAAGCATTCAAATCAATACTCAAACCCTTCAGCGCCGTAAAGTTATTTTTACGAATTAACGTGCGATCGCTCTTTGGATAAGAAGTAATCGTTACACCGCCGCCGCGTTGATTGCGAATCTCGTTATTGGTCACTTGATGATCATTCCCCATCAAGTAAACCGCCGAGTAGAGCGTACTACGCGCATTAAACAGAATCCGATTCTCTTCAATAGCGATCGCGCCATTAGGTTTGAACAGATAGACCCCACTGCCATCATTGGCACAAATCGTATTGCCCTTGATTCGCAACTTATCAATCTCACCTTCCAGATAAATCCCGTGGGGCATTCCATCGAAACCGTTATCGGTAATCGCATTTTCGATAATTTGGCTGCCCGTTGACCTGACCAAGGAAACAATACCACTGCCCTCATGGTAGGCAATGCGATTATGACGGATGATCGTATCGGTACTATTAAACAGATATACCCCAAATCCAGAAGTCTGTTTGGGCATAGTGCCAGCAGGGGTGATGCCGAGCCAATTTGCTTCAAGAACTACGCCTGTGGGTGGGCGATCTTTATCATAAAAAGGTGCGTCACTGGCGGGTAGCTGTTGTTGGCTAATGTCGGGCGGCGGCGCTTGGTGAGAAATAAAGATATCCGCAGTTGGTGTAGTTGTCGGTACACTCTCGCGAGAGTTAAAGCCATAGATACTCAATCCCTTAATCGTCACGCCATTAGCAACAATCGTAAAACCGCGAAATATATCTACCCCATCAACGGGAGCGATCGCCACAATCGGCTTAGGAATTTTTAATTCTTGAGCAAAGGAAGTATCAGCATCATAACCAGCTTGGCTTGTGCCATCAATTACTAAGTTTTCACTACTGAGGTCAGGTAAAGCTTTATTTAATCGAATCGTAGTTTTATCAGGCGCTAACTTAAATAAAATCCGCGTACCCCTGAACAAACTAGCAAAGTTAGTTCCTACTTGAGCGCGTTCCACTTCGCTAAGTTGAGCAAGAGTGATACTACCATTCGCGATCGCAATCGCCTCGCGCAAAGTCAATTCGCGATCGGGTTTAATTTCGCCATCAGCATTACTATTTACGGTAATTTGATAAATTTGCGGATTTGCAGGTTTAGGTGCAGTTTGAGCGATCACACATGGAGAAGCTACAACCATAAACCCGAAGCAACCAACTAACAGGCTAGTTACCTTCGTAATTCGTAATTCGTAATTCGTAATTAATGTTCTCGTAATTAACCTTTTCATAGTCTTTCCTTCCCTCTAATTCTTAATCTGATTGAATTGAGCGGGGTCGATCACAAAGCCGCTTTTCTCGGTGCTACTAATTCCCAGCGATCTCAGGAAGGCTGTCACCGTGTCACCATCCTTACTTAACAGGAAGTTAAAGGCTGTGGCAAGACGACGATTAGCGCGGTCATCTGGGCTATTCGCGTTAGCCTGAAGATTATTGTTGATCGCTGATGGACGATTAGCCGCGAGTTCATCACCCGATAATAAACTTACGAGTTGTGATGGCGAGTTGTCAAAGTAGTAACTCAAGATACGGCTGTACTCGGCAGTTGGTAATGTGGGCTTATCAATTTGCTGATCAGCTTGTCGATCAATAGGCGCGATCGCCAATAACAAGGCTTCAGGACTGATTGGCAATTGCGTTAACAACTGCGTATCTCCAGTGTTAGATACTCGGAAGGAGTCACTAAATTGACCAGTGAATGGAGTATTAACTTGACTATTGAATATAAAGTCTGGTAACGAGCTGTCGATCCAACTGTTGAAGCGGCGATCGCTGCCATCTAGCAACAGCGCCAATGGTGAGGTTAGAGTATTGGCACTTGCGAGAGGGATAGCTTCAGTTGCCGCGCTAGCCTGTGTGGTTGGGGTAATGTCGGCTGTGGCAAGTGGTGTGGGCAGATCTAGCAACTTGCTCATGAGTTGTGTTGTCGAAGCCTCAAAAGCATAGCTCCAGAGACTGGTATTTGTGGGCTTAGGATTATTCTCAACAGGGGCGATCGCCAATAACAAGGAATCGGTCGTTACTGGTAACTGGGTTAACAACTGGGTGACTCCAGCATTGGGAATTTGGAGCGCGTCAATAAACTGAAGATTAAATTGACCGTTAAATTGAGGATTGAACTGATCAACAAATGGCAAGTTCGGTAATGAACTTTCGATCCAATTGCTGAAACGGCGATCGCCACTATTTAGCAGCAATGCTAATGGTGATGTTAAAGTATCTGCGCTTGCTTGTGTGGTTGGAGTAGTTTGAGAGCTTGCTTGTGTAGTAGGAGTAGTTTGAGAGCTTGCTTGTGTAGTAGGAGTAGTTTGAGAGCTTGCTTGTGTAGTAGGAGTAGTTTGAGAGCTTGCTTGTGTGGTTGGGGTAGTTTGAGAGCTTGCTTGTGTGGTTGGGGTAGTTTGAGAGCTTGCTTGTGTGGTTGGGGATGTAGGAGTTGCGGCGATGTTGGTATTGCTATCATCCACATTGAGCGAGATATAAACCTGTGCAGAAACCGCTTGATTATTCGCAGCGCTATTCGTACTGAGCAAGATGCGATCGGAATTGATACCCTTCTCGAGTAAATAATTTCTGATTGCTGTCAGCCTAAACATATCGAGATCTTGAGAAGCTGAAGCGGTTAGTGCAGAACCCGCTTGAATTTCGGTAGTCGTGTTTGGATTAGCATTCAGTCGTTCGATTAAGCGATCAAGAGTGGCATAGCTCAAGTCAGCGATTCTACCGTCATTACTAAAGTTGACCCCAACAGTTGTATTAGCAGCCGATCGAGTAGGAGCATTGGTAGGCGCGATCGCTGCATTAGCTTGAAGTGTGGGTTCAACTTTCGGTAAGAGCGCCTGTAAGAATTCATTTGCAGGTGTGCTGGTTGCCATTGACTGCAATCTTGTGGCGATCGCATTAAAGACATCGGCGCGACCTGTGAGCGCAAAACCAATTGGGGTGGAGTTTGCGGTCGAATTTGATGCAATCTTGTTGTCAGGATTTGTCGGCGTAGCAGCCACTGCTCCCAATGAACGGAGTGTCATCTGATTTGAAGCAACGCCGCGATTGAGTAGGTATTTTCTCGCCGCCATCATCCGATTCGCCGCAACGTTCTCGCCCGAATTCATATCCGCAAGGGAACCAATATGTCCTTGAATATCAATGGAGAGATTGTTATATTCCTTTAGGATGGAAACGAGATTTTCCAGAACGGCGATATCAGCAACCGCCAAATCAACACTATCGCCTTGATTGCCATCTTTAAAGGTCAGCGATCGCGCCACATTCAAGCTAATTATCTGTGCTTGTTCAGGCAGTGGTGAAGCAGCAGCTACTTTTTGAGCAGGTTTTGTTTCTTGGGCGACAGGTGTTTGCGGATCGATTGGATCTTGTTGCTGACGTGGTGGAGTCTTTTGTAAACCAAATCCATCAAACAATTCGTTGAGCTTGACGGTGATACCCGCATATAGTCCACCTGCGGAGCGCGAACCACTAAAATCGCGATCGGTGTTAATGGAGCCACTGCTATAACCTAAAGCTAGGCGTAAATCAGGAGTTAAATAATAGCCAACTTCCCCAACTAATCCTATCTCGCTATAGCCTGCGGTGGGCTGGCTCAGCATTCTCGTTTCACCCACAAGCTCTACGTTATAGCCCGCCCGATAGGTAACGCGAAACTGGGTTAAATTGGTATTCGATACACCCGTAAAGTCTTTGGCGATCGTGGTGGTACTGTTGCGGAGCGCTAGCTTGCCATAAAATTCCCATTGCCAGTTAGGCGCATAAATCGCTTCGAGGGCAAGGGTGTGATCGACATAGCCACTACCGCCACCAATCAGGAGTGAGTCGGGAATAATGCTGGGATTTTGACGATATTCATAGCGCAATAGGGCGTTAAATTTATCATCGTTGGGATCACGATAGGCTAGCCCCACCTTGAGATTCGCGATCGTTCCCAACGCAGACAGCCCTTGGTTCGCGGCACTTGACTGCTGATAGTTGAACAGCATACTAACAGCAGGTGTGAGTTTGCCTAATGCCGAAGCCGTAAGCACCGTGTTATTGCTGTTATTGCCACTACGATTCTCAAACTTGATGCTTGCTTTCAAGTCGGGGTTATCGGTATATTCCAGTCCAATATTGTAACTATCGCCATTTTGAGTAGTCAGAGAGCTAGCGGACTGTCCAACCGCCACGGGTTGCTGAAACTGTGTGCCTGTAGCGGTCGTAGTCGCTGAAGCAAAAGTACCAAATACTTTTTCGTAACCAAACCCTAAACGCAACCCTGGCATGATTTGCCAACGCTGATTAAGTCCCAACGAACCTTGGGTGGAGGTCGTGTTGCCGCCACCGATAACTGAGTAACGTCCCGTCAAGCTTGTATCAGTGCCAAGTTTATACTCCCCTAGCAAATCCGCACTAGTGATCGCACTTCCCGCTAAAGCGCCTGAATGGAACCATTGCTGACCTAATCTTGCGGTCAAACCTTGGACAATAGTCCAGTCCAGAGACATGACACTGCGATCGGGAATTACAGCATCCGCACTAGAGGATAGACTGACCTCATTTTGAGCAGAGAATTTGATGTTTTCCGCGATCGGCACTGATACCCGCGATCGCAATTGCGTAGAGTTACTCGATAATAAGTTTGG
>Ga0194061_1001895_pt1 | contig 11813 bp, 9 predicted proteins | sample SepL2221m_MetaG_FD_163423 | JGI IMG/M metagenome (GOLD analysis project Ga0194061, IMG submission 163423) | Anoxic zone freshwater microbial communities from boreal shield lake in IISD Experimental Lakes Area, Ontario, Canada - Sep2016-L224-21m | ecosystem: Environmental > Aquatic > Freshwater >...
GTATTCCGATGGCGCCGAAAGCAACCGGTGCAGTGTTGGCGATCAGACAGACACCCGCTGCGTACAGCGGGCGGAAACCGAGACCGACCAGAGTAGCACCGGCAATGGCCACCGGCGTACCGAATCCGGCAGCGCCCTCGATAAAGGCGCCGAAGCAGAACGCAATCAGCAGCGCCTGGATGCGGCGGTCACCGGTCACACCGGCCAGTGAAGCCCGGATGATCTCAAACTGGCCACCCTTGACGGTGATGTTATAGAGAAAAAGGGTTGTAATAACGATGTAAAATACCGGAAAGAGTCCAAAGGCAGCGCCCTGGGCAAAAGCGAGACCCGCCAGCTTGGCAGGCATCCCCCAGACTGCAATGGCAATGGCTACTGCCGAAGCGACAGCAAGAGGTCCGGCTTTGTGAGCCTTCATCTTCAGAACGGCGAGACAGACAAAAATGACAACCAGGGGGATGGCGGCGATCAGCGCCGACAAACCGAGACTACCTCCTGCGGGTGTGTAAGTTTGAATCCAGGGCATGATTTTTTCCTTTCTTTTGCCGTGATGTGTAATTTTGTGGCCAACTGCGGTATGTCACGGAATAAATCTGAATAGAATCTGGTTATGTAAATTTGTAATACCAATTATATTTTTTGTCGTGCGCTGTCAAGATATTTTTTTATAATAAAAAATATTGCTATATATTGGTATGTTGCATAGATAGATTCTTGTGTAATAAGGTTTTACAAGTTAGTGCAGCCGCCTGAATATCACCGGTGTGTAAAGTTATTTTTGCAGAAATTCTTGTGTGGAGCTAAAACGGAGATATACCGCCGGCTGCAATTTTAAAATTGTTCAACGCCGGTGAATGACTCTGTCGTGATACGTGAAAATAGATTGTCTCCCCTGAAGGCTTTCTCGCCGGGATCCCGGTTTTCAGTCATTTCATTTTGCAGGTATCAATCGCCATCACATTGCACTTGGCGAAGGCATGTGCTATTAACTGCACAGTGATTAACACGGGAACCTGCTACAGCTATTTCAGATTACCAGGGGATTTTGAGATGAAAGGAGTCGTGCTCTGATGAAAGTCATACTCCCCGTTGCCGGTAAAGGGACCAGGCTGCGCCCCCATACCCACACCAAGGCAAAATCGCTGGTTCATGTTGCCGGCAAGACGGTTCTGGAACATATCATCAGCCGTCTTGTTCCGCTCGCTATTGACGAGTATATTTTTATCGTTGATGAACATGGTGAACAGATAAAAGAGTTCATGCGAAACAAATTTCCTGACGTGCTCTGCAGTTACATCACCCAGAGTGAACGTCGAGGGCCTGCCCACGCAGTCTGGCTGGCGACCGGACACATCACCGCCGGTGACGACCTTTTGATTGTCTTCAACGACACAATCTTCGATACGGATTTGAGCCGTATTCCGCAGCTTTGTGGTGGTTGTGATGGACTTATCTATTCAAAAGAAGTCGATGACTATCAGCGGTTTGGTGTTAACGTGGTTGAGGACGGCCGGATTGTTGACATGGTGGAAAAACCGGATACACCGATCTCGAAACTGGCTCAGGTGGGGCTTTACTACCTCAAGGATGGCGCTGGCTTCATGCAGTACCTTGAGGCTGCCATCAAGCAGGGGGACACGGTCAAAGGAGAATTCTACCTGCCGCCGGTCTTCATGAGGATGATCAGGGACGGACTACGCCTGGAAGCCCCCGAAATTGACGCCTGGCTCGACTGCGGTAAGCCTGAGACAATCCTGCAGACCAACGCCCACCTGCTCAAAGGGCGCCATCACATTCACGGAGAGGCGTTTAACTGCGTATTCATAGAACCGGTACATATCGAACGGGGCGTCACTCTAAAAAACAGTATCATCGGCCCCGATGTTTCGGTGGCGGCCGGAAGCATCATCGAACAGAGCATTATCCGTAACAGCATCGTTAACGGGAATTCGGTAGTCCGCAATATGGTACTTTCTGACACTATCCTGGGAGACAGCGTGCAGCTGATCAGCTCCGCCCGCCGTATGAATATCGGTGACCACTCGCTGATAGAAATGCAGGGATAAGACTACACACGTCAATTTGCGGTATCAATCCCTTTTACCGATTTTAATAAGCAGAACTTCGCGGTGCAGCTCCTTGAGCAACTTTATGATTTCCTTGCGGAGCGTTTTTTTCTCAGGAATCTGTGCCAGCTTGTTTTTAAAATCGTTGGCAGCAATCCTGAGCAGCAGTTCGGTACTCGCGCCGACTTTTTCTGTTTTAAAATCCTCTTTGACAGCCAATATGATCAGCTTAAGGTTTTCAAGAGTCACAAGATCTTTTTCGATATCTGTTTTGTAGTGGGAACTGGCGGTTTTTTCGAGATGTGTTGTCAGAGCCTGCTGGATTTCGCTGCAGGCTGCAACTATACTTTCGAGCAGTGTGAAGTCGTTACGTAAATCTGACATAGTATGTGCCCCCTCGCAGGTCTTAATCCCGACAGGCTGCATTGTATCATGAAATTACGCGATGAGAAGTGTCACAAAAAAAATAGTGCAATACGGTTAATAATAATGATGTGTGAAACTACCTTATGAGAGCGTGTGCCAATCTGTTTCTGATACTGTTTGTAGCCGATGGAGGCTTCTCCCTCGTTGATGAGCTTGTATCGCTGTTCACCCCGCTGATGCCATTTACCGCGCTTCGCAATACCCTCGCCGTCACGGTCATTTTCACGAGCATTCCAATATATTTCAGTCTCGGAATTGATCGGCGACTTCCGAAAAGGGTTTTTCTCCCACCGGTCATCTTCGTTTTCTGGACCATCATCTCCACCTGGCTGTTTCCTCCCCTTGCCGAAATACGGATTTACGGTCTTCTTATGGCAGTAGTTCAGGTCGCTTTAGGAATGCTCCCGCTCTTCGTTTTCAGGGACGGGGGCGAACGTCGCTTGACAATCCCTCCGGTGGTATTTAATGCTCCATTTTTCAGCGTCAGGAATTTTCTGACATTCTTTGTAGTAAACCTTTTGGTTGTTCCCCTTGCTCTGCTCCTAGTCGTTTTGACAGCGGCAAACGCCACCATTTCCGAGTCTACCGCAGGTTTTACGCGCATTACCCCGACCGGGGTGACAATGTCCGAACGAACCTATGTTCGCGGAAATCGAACGATCCGGTTGGTTGGCATGATCCATATCGGAAACAGGAAATATTATGACGAAGTGGCTGCCCCTGTCTCGCCGGGCCGGAGCATTGTTCTGGCTGAAGGGGTGACCGACGACAGGAAGCTGATCCATAACAGGATCGATTACGGAAAGGTCGCCGGCGTCCTGGGACTGGTGCCGCAAGAGAGGTTGCCCTTCAAAGGTAGGCTGATCGACGGGGAAGAGTTCGAATCTTTACAGCCGCTCCCCGATGCGGCAGGCAAACTGCCGGTTCCCGCATCGATTGATATTCTCAGGTGTGATGTGGATGTCAGTGAATTTCGTCAACCAACTATTAATCTTCTTAATGCACTCGGTGAAAATATGCGGGCCCACGATTCCTTTGTGAAGGAGCTTCTTGCATTTAATGCCTGGGCCAAGAAGAACGTTACGCCGGAGACGCAAAAAAACTTCATGGATGACATTCTCCACAGGAGAAATCAGGTGGTGATCCGACATCTTGATAAAGCTCTTGAACGGTACGATAGTGTCATAATCCCGTGGGGCGCCTTGCATTTGCCCGAGATAGAAGCCGAAATTATGAAGCGCGGTTTTCAGATTAAGACCAGGCGGGAACTGGTAAGTATTAGTTTTTGGAGGTTGCTCCGGCAGTAGAGGTGACAGTGTCTCATTTTCGTCGGTATGAATCCGGCTGCTACAGTCAATTTGACACGATGATCAGATTCGGAGATATCTCATGTCGAGATCTGCTGCATAGTATCAGAAGGTTGCTACTGTCGTACCGCGTTCTTGGTACTATCAGAAACTATCTCCGGAAAAGCGTGGTCAAGAAGTCCCTGTGAGCGAAGTAACCACAACATCCACAGCTGACGAACTGTTGCTGAAATCCGTAGAGTTTGATCAGTGCACTGTCAAACGGCGCCCGCGCTGGTTTCTGCTGATTGAAATCCTGGCGGTGGGCATCACCCTGGCCTGCGTCTGGCTGACCGCCAGAGACAACATTCTCTGCTGGCCAACTGGCATCATCGGCAGCCTGCTCTACCTGTACATTTTCTACCACGCCCGGCTCTATTCCGACGTGCTACTGCAACTCTACTTTCTGATCACCGGCATCTATGGCTGGTACAACTGGGGGCATGGCGGGGCGGGTGACACCGAACTGAAAGTCACCCGACTGACTTTTTCAGCCATGGCAGGGTGGGGTGGTGTGATCGTTATCGGCACTCTGCTGCTTGGCACTTTCATGAAGCGGCGCACCAATGCAGCCATCCCCTACGGTGACGCCTCGGTCACGGTGCTGAGCCTGGCTGCCCAGTACCTGCTGACCGCCAAGATTCTGGAAAGCTGGGCGCTCTGGATCGTCACCGATATCATCGCCGCGGCGGTCTACTGGAAACGTCGCCTCTACCTGACAGCCGGCCTGTATGCCGTGCTGTTCATCCTGGCCTGCAAAGGACTGCTGGAATGGTTCAGACTGATCTCCTCGTAAAACAGCAGACCGGCATGGTGCTGGGCAAATTCCTCCCTCCCACACGGGGGCATCGATACCTTATCGATTTCGCCCGTGCCTGGTGCGTGGATCTGACGGTCATCATCGGCTCGCTGGAGAGGGAACCGATACCGGGCGAGGTCCGGGCCGCATGGCTGCGCGAAATGTTCCCGGATGTGACGGTGCTGCATCTGACAGACGAATTACCGCAATTCCCCCACGAACATCCCGACTTCTGGCAGATATGGCACGACAGCATCCGCCGGCTGCTCCCGTCCGGTCCTGACCTGGTTTTCGCCTCTGAAGAGTACGGTTTCAGGCTGGCCGAAATTCTGGGGGCGCGCTATGTTCCGGTTGACACCGCGCGGGATCTGGTTCCGGTCAGCGCCACCATGGTGCGTGATCAGCCGATGACGTATTGGGACTATCTGCCGGAGTGCGTTCGTTCCCGGTATGTCCGCAAAGTGTGTATCATCGGTCCGGAATCAACCGGTAAAAGCACGCTGGCCCGGCAGCTGGCAACACACTACGGCACGGTACAGGCTGCCGAATATGCCAGAGGTTGCATAGATGCCCATCAAGGGAGATTGGATGCCGGGATGTTTCCGCTGTTCGTCAGGGGGCAGGCCGCTTCGGAACAGGCGCTGGCACGACAGGCAAACCGCCTGCTGTTCTGCGATACCGATGCCTTCACCACCGCTCTGTACCACGAACTGTACATCGGGGGGCGTCCCGCTTCTATTATGGAGGAGGCCGACCGGCGACGCTATGACCTGTATCTGTTGACCGATCCGGACGGGACTCCATACACGTCTGACAGTCAGCGTCTGCAACCGAACCGGCGGCAATGGTTCTTTGATGAATGCCTGCAGCGACTTCAACATCGTGGGGAGACGTTCGTGATACTGCGGGGGGGATGGGAGCAGCGTTTCAGGCAGGCGTGCGATGCGGTAGATGCGCTGCTCAGGGAATTAACGACCTGAACGGAATAACTTTCCCGCCGGGGCGGCTGTCGCCGAGGTGCTGATCCAGTTCGACGGTTACTGGAACGGCCGGGCCGAACAGTTTCTCCAATTTTTCTCTCACCATGTCAACATCAACCTGATACCCCGCCAAAGGCTGAATTACCAGCCGGCATGAACGGTCGGCCTGCTGGCTGAATTCGTGTTGCACCAGCGGCCACTCCCTGATAATGCGGGCCACATCCACCATACAGACCGGCAGTCCGTCGCCGTCCACAAACGCAATCGGTTCACGGGCCTGCAGGTCGTACAGCCGCAGCCGACCCTGCTGGTCGGGTGCCAACCGCCCGAAATCTCCGGTGCGGTAGCGCAGCAGCGGCAGGTAGGGGTTACGCCCGCCGGACACGCATATCTCGCCGATCTCACCCTCCTTGACAGGCCTCCCTTCATTATCCACAATTTCAACGTACAGGTCGGGCGCTGCCGCCAGCATCCCCTCGCCATCGGGAGCGGAAAAAGCGATCGGGCCGCTCTCTGTGGTCGAATAGATGTCGATCACCGGACAGCCGTAGCGTTCCTGCAGTTTCAACCTTAGTTCCGGTGCCAGAGTAACCGCCGTACTGATCATCGCCGCCGGACGGCATTCGATGTCCCAGGCGGCCATCTGCGCGAAACCAAGCGGGTCGCCGGTCAGGAACAGCGGGGCTGTGTCGCTGAAAAAGCGCTGCGCTCGCTCCCGGTCCCAGACCCGCTCATGCAGGTTAACCTTGGCGAAACCGGCCTGCCGCCAGACCGAAAAGAGCGTGGCAAAGGTGACCGTGCTGACCTGGCAGCCCACGTTAAGACAGGCGGTCACCCGCTCCGAAAAGTCGGGGCGGATGCCGTACTGTTCGAGCATAATTTCCAGCAGGGGATGGTACTGGGCCATGGCCCGCGGGTGCTGTGGCACCAGGATGGCATGGCCGGTCACTCCGGAGGTATCGTAGACGATCATGCGTAATAGATCGGCGTCCAGTGGGACAATGTCCTCAAGTCGGTGCACCAGGTCGGCCCGTGTCATGGCGGGGATATGGGCCCAGTCGCGCCGCAGATCGAAGCCTTCCGGCAGGGCCTCCTGAATCAACGGCACCCGCGGTCGCTGCTGCTCAACCCACGCCGTGAGGCTGTCGGGCGGCTCAGGTTCGAAACGGGGCGGTGCATTGCCCAACTGTTGCCGGAAAGCGTCCACCGCAGGCAAATCATCACTCTGCAAACGATCGCCCACCTCGTAGTTCCATGCCGGCGCGTCAGGATGTTCAAGGATGGCGCGCAGTCGCTGGTAGCCCTCTGGTGTAATCAGCGGATTGCGGGCCAGCCGTTCCTGCGGTATGTCAGCTGCTCGTGTCATTCTCTGCTCACCCGCGCCGCGGCTTCGATTGCCTCTTTGCGGCGCATCTCCTCCCGCAGTTGGCGGGCCCGTTTCTGCTGCTCCTGGGTCTCCTTTATCAGGCGGACCCGCTCTACGCTGTTGAGGCTTTTCAGACGGTCTTCCGCCTGATGTTCGTTTTCACCGGAGGGGAGCAGTCCCAGAGCCGACAGGCAGAGTCGCGCCAGTTCCTCTCTGCGGTCCGGATCGGTGACGAACAAGTCGGCGGTTACCAGTTCCGCGATTCCGTTCAGTCCCTGCCGCAGCCACTCCAGCGCCGGTTTTGCAAAAGTGCGCTGCGTACGGAACCAGTCATCGTACAGCAGCCAGGACGCCACGGCCACAAGGCGCAGCCAGTTGCGTCGCTCTGCACTTGCAAAGCCGAAATGTCCGACAGATGAAGGAGGTGGCCAGCTTCCACCCAGCTCAAACAACAGGTCATGCACAACCGCTGCGGTGTGTATCCCGCTTTTTGATCCGATTCGCGGTTCCGCCAGAAAATCGGGAGGGCATTCTGCAAGTCTGTGGATCAACCGGTCCAATGCCGGCCCCTGTCCCTTCATGGTTGTACCTTTCCGCCGTTCTGGCTGTACTTTGCCCTGGCAAAGGCCGTTGCGAAGGCCACCAGTTCTTCCTGGGAGTTGACGGTGTAAACCTCCCAGCCGCATGCCTCAAGTCTGGCGATATCGGCCTGATAGTTCTGCCGGTCAATCTGCAGCACGAAGGTAGCACCTCCACCAGCCTTCGCGGCAGCCTGTTCGGTGATCTGCCACCCCTCCCTCACTTCCCCCAGCATGTAGAAGATGTCGGCGTCGGTCACCACCAGCAGGTGAGTAGGCCTTGGCAGGAGCGGCCCGTCCAGGATGGTATCTTTCAGGCGTTTGATGCCGAAGGAATAGCCGGTGCCGAGGTAGTCGGTCAGAACAGACAGGATCCGGCGTTCATCCCGCAGGAAACCGTCTGTCTGCGTGAATTTCCCCGGCTCACCTGACAGGCAGGCCATGACCCGCGCGCCGGTCCGCAGAGCCGAAAGGGTTATCACGGTCGCCGCCAGCACCGGATAGGAAAGGCTTACGGCAGGATTGCCCATGGAACCGGAGCAGTCGATGCCGATGTACAGGTCGAGCGGCTGCTTCTTCGGCGAACTGCCGGGACTCTCCCCGGTTACCCGCTTCACCGTGGTGACTCCCGGTATCACCTGCGGGCTGCGCACCAGCGACTCTGACCAGTCGATCTCGTACAGCGGCATGCCCGCTTCCCAGCTGTCAAGCCCTTCCGGCTGCGGATCGGTCGATTTTGGGGATATCCGCTGCGGAAAGCGGATCAGATGCGGTACCGCCAGTTCCCGGTAGTAATTCATGGTGACCTCTTTTTCGGTCACCTTGACCCCCAGTCCCTTCATCAACTCGCGGTAGGCGTCGGGTGCGCGGTAGCGGTTCTTGTGCCCCCCCGTCTGCTCCGCCAGCGTGCTGTCGATAGGAGTATCCGCTTCTATCCCGGTGATGGCCGGGTCCTCCGATGGATGCAGCGCTCCCTCGAGTTCGTCGTCCTCCAAACCGGCCAGTCCGTCGGGTATCTCCTCGCCACTTCCCGCCCCGACCGAATCCAGCCAGGGGGGGAGGGCCACCATGATACTGCCGCTTTTCGGCAGTTCCAGCAGATACGGCAGCAGCAGAGCCGCGAAACGCCCTGCGCCGGTCAGCCAGTTTTTGGCATACACCCGTACCACCCTGCTGCCGAGACCGGCGTCGAATTCGATCTTTTCTGACACATCGTCAGTCAGAGTATGGCGGGGGAGACTCCAGAGCAGCTCATAGATCCGCATATACAGCGCCCAGAGCGGTGGTGATTCTTTCTGCCGCAATACCTTATACACGCCGGCCATATTAAGACCGGCATCACGCTGCAGGCGGTCGTTGATCAGCAGGTCGGTGTACAGGTTGGCGACCATCGGCGCATGCTGTTCGCAGGTCGGTATGCCGGACCGGATACGGACCATCAGCCGGGCGTTGTCCCGCAGGTCGGCCGGGGCCAGCACATGGTGGCCGATCTCATGAGCCAGGATTTCGCCGGCAAATTTCTCCAGACCGAGTTCACTCACCTGTCGCAGGCTGATCACCACTGCATGGTCGGTCAGCCTGATCATGGCGAAGGAGCCGGTCAGCTGCTCTTTTTTCTCCTCTTTTTCCGTCAGGCACCAGCGCGGCTCCGTCAGTCGGGTAAAGCGCCCCCAGGCTTCCAGCGCGTTCTGCCATTGGCCGCGCCATTGATCGACAAGCTGCTCCCCGCTCATTTTCCCGGCTCCGTCGCAAGCGGCGCCACCAGATAGACCGCATGGCTGTGCGGTAATGTGACGGCCAGGGTATCGGCAGTGGCCGCACAGCTGCTGGAGCCCGCCAGGGGCGGAAACTGAGCCTTCAGGGAGCCGAATGTCACCGTACCGGACGTGTTGATGGAAAATGTCCCCGTTCCGGCAATGAAGCCCTCCGGCGCCACCTGTGTCCGTCGGAGGGTGGCTCCGTAGAAATCGGCCCAGACGGTATGGCTGTTTTCAGCGTCGTAGGCAATCAGCATATCGCCGTTGCCGGCAACCAGCGGCGGCTCCGCAAACTGTCCGCCGATCCCTTTGAAGCTGCCGACTCTACCGACGATCCTCAGTCTGGGCTCAGTTCGTTTTCCCGCCAGATGGGGAGGGAGCCAGCGCTGTTGCAGAGACGTTGCCGCAACGGTGGCATCGACGCCGTCCTCATCGCCGATTCCCAGAGAGGCAAGCTTCAGATGATCGGGCAGCCGCTGCCAATGCTGCAGAGCTGTTTCGCGATAGTGGGCCAGTCCGGAGCGCCAGGCGACCACGAGAGCGGCATCCAGGGCCTGCTCCGGTGATTCGCAGTGCGGAATAAGATTGTGGAGCCGTTTCAGCCAGTGCCGGGCGATGGCCTGATCTTCCTGCCAGATGTTGACAGCCGCATTGGAGAGCGACGCGGTCAGACGGCGCGGCGAACGGGCCAGCAGAACCGGCACCTGCGGCAGCAGGCGCTCCCACACCGCTGCCACCAGCGGGTTGCGGCTTTTTGCACCCAGATGTCCGTGGGTATACAGCACCAGACAGATTTCAAACATGCGGACCGCCGCCGCTTCAGCCTTTTCCGGCTCGACAGCCGACACGGCATTCACACACTCCAGCAGAGGACCCCGCACTAAAGAGGCCAGTTCACCGGGATCGAGCAATGATGAACGTTGCGCCGCCCGGGCGTACAGCCGGTTGAACCGTTCCCGGTTACGGGCAAGTGCCGCGGCCAGCGGGCCGGTGATCACTGCTTCCATGTCAGCCACCGCAGGTAGTTGCTGTAGCGCTGATGCAGGTATTTCAGTTTGAGGATGTCATCGAACATCTGTCCGTACAGCTTGCGGCTGCCGCTCCATTCGCGCAGGGTACGCTCGATGGCGGTCAGCTGACGGCGGACTTCGCTTTCCGGAACTCCTTCCAGCCCTCGTGCGAACTCGATTTCAACCTCCCGTACCGGATCCGTGCTGTCCAGGGCCAGCCGCTGGTACTCCTTGCAGCACGAGTCAAACAGGCTGCGGATCCAGCTGACGCGATCGACCCGCAGAGCCCGGTTGCCGGCCTGTTCGAAAAAGGGCGAGTCGGGATTGATCACCAGTTTGTCGTGCAGCACGAACGGTATGATCTGCCGCAGATCCTCGAGCTGCACCTCGGCCGCCCCCCTGAACCAGGCCATGGCCTTGACGTAGATCAGCACCGTCATCAGCGCCCGCACCGACAGGCCGTTGAAGGTCTGACTGCCGAGGTCGGACTTCTGGTCCTTTCCGGTCTGTTCGCCGGCGAAGCTGCTGAACTCCATGCCGGACAGTTTGACCGTATCCTTGGTCATGTATTCCATCTGCCGGGCGGCCGGCTCGAAGAACTCGAACTGGGCCGCAAAAAACTCCAGCCGCCTGAGCAGCTCCGGCGGCATGCGCACGCCCCTGATCTGATTCTCGGCCCGGTCAAGCTCGTCCGAGGTGAATACGATCTCCTCCGGCACCATCTCCTCCGGTTTGAGCCCGGCTTCGATTCTCCCCAGCAGTTCATTGAGGAAGCGGGTATTGAAATGCAGCGCCTTCACCACCACGTCGATCCGGTCGCGCAACGCCTCGATCACCTCGTAGGTGCCGCCGCCGGCGTCGTCGTTGGCGGTCAGATACCAGGCTGCCTCGGGGCATTCGAAAATCTGGTCGTAGATCTCGGCGTAATTGTCCCCCATCACTGTCAGCAGCGCTGACTGGGTGCGGGTCGGAATCCGGTTGTACTCGTCGATGATTTTGACCCGCATGCCGAGCCAGCTGCGCCATGCGATTTTGATCTCCTCGTTGGACTGGGCGCTGACCATGCTGCTGGGGAGCGGGTTACCCAACAGGTCGGCGATGGTCATCTGCGGCTGACCGTGCTGGATACCGCGCCTGATCTCCTTCAGCGAGTATCCCGCCAGCACCCCCATCAGGATGGCGATGGCGGTTTTGCCTCGGCCGGGACCGCCCACCAGCAGGCATCTGCGCCGGACTGCCAGGTTCAGCAGCGGCAGCAGCACGTAACTGGAATAACTCTGGTCGGTAGGGAGGGTCAAGGTGACTTTCTGATCGCCGAACTGGTACTGTTGCGGAGGCGCATCGTTGTACTCGACGTCGTAGAAGGGGCTGATGATGGCGTTGTTAGTGATCCAGAAATAGGCCTGCCGCAGCTTTTCGTCCAGCGGAGCACCGGGGCCGGACAGCTCCTCCTCCTGCGCCACCGGACCTTCATACAGGCTGGCG
>Ga0194061_1001897_pt1 | contig 11805 bp, 9 predicted proteins | sample SepL2221m_MetaG_FD_163423 | JGI IMG/M metagenome (GOLD analysis project Ga0194061, IMG submission 163423) | Anoxic zone freshwater microbial communities from boreal shield lake in IISD Experimental Lakes Area, Ontario, Canada - Sep2016-L224-21m | ecosystem: Environmental > Aquatic > Freshwater >...
ACGTCACGTTGTTGTCTTTAGGTGGGACATCGCTAAATGCTTCAAAATATTCCCTTGCTACATCAGGAAAATTCGGAAAATGAAACTCCGAATCACCATCGGCAATGTAAGCCCAAAAATAACGTAACTCAGGGGTAAGCGTTTCGGCAATTTCCATTGGCAAGTTTAGCGGCGGCTGGGTTAGTAATCTGACCACAAATGGGTGTGAATGACTACCCATCCATTCGCGGGAGAAATGTAGCAGATCTACTTGTTCAGGAATAGACGTGACCCGAAAAGATTCAATCTCCAAGCGATCGCCTGCTGCGTCAGAAATATATTCAAGAACTCGATAGGGGTGGGGATAGCTAACCAATGAGCCTGTGGTGATGTCGTAGAGGTCATAGCGATCGCTATAGGCGACATCCTGTACATGTAGATGCCCTGTAAAGATCAGTTTGACATTGGCTTGATGTAGGATTTCGCATAGACGTTCTGTATTGCCCAACATATAGCGCTTTCCGAGAGCATTGCGAGTTTGATCATGCATATGTTCCAGCACATTATGATGAATCGTCACCAAATTCAATGCATAGTCTTGGAGCTGAAGAATGGACTGCAACCATTCCAATTGATCTTCATCAATCCAGCCGATCTGTTCTCCTTCCTCATTAAATTGATTGGAATTCAAGCCAATTAAGCGTACATTTGGAAATACTTCGCATTCATAATAAAGCTTATGAGGCTCACTCAGTCCCGATTTAAAGCCAAACTGGGTATAGTATGGCGTGAACTTCTCAAAAGTTTCGACTCTCGGTACATCATGATTTCCTGCGATCACATAGACTGGATAGGGAAGCTCCGCTAGCCTTGTGGATAGCCATTGATGATTTTCAGGTTCGCCATGTTGGGTGAGATCCCCTGGTAAGAGCAGAAAGTCTAAATCTAGGTTAGCGAGCTGTGACAACACCTCTTCAAATGCGGGGATGCTGTACTCGACCAAATGGAATCGCGCAGGATGTTGCCAAATCGTATGGGGCAAGGCAATGTGTAAATCAGAGGCGATCGCAAATTTAAACTTAAGAGCCACCTAGAGCTAGACCATAAATAGTTACTGTTTGATTATAAAGGATCTCGGTTTGCATACAGCGCTTTGCGATGACTTAAAACACAAAGAAATTTGTGAAAGTGCCACTTTGCGGAGCTTTGACAAATTTCTTTGTACTCCGAATAAGCTGTACTGATTGCCTAATCGCCATAATGCATTTGGCAATAGCGTTCTAATAATATCAAGCGATCGCTAGCTTGCCGATGGCGTTTTTGCCAAGTTTCGCGACTGCGTGAGGTTTGGAGCATCGCTAAATCCACACCAAGCATTTTCAGTTGTTTATCAATTTCTACTTGCAAAGATAGGTTTTGTGGTGTTAATTCCGATGTTAATTCTGATGTTAAGCCCGATGTTAATCCCAAAGATGTATTCACAATTTTGGTTTGAAAGTTTTTTTGGATTTGATTGTGCATTATTACCTAATCTTTAGCGATCGCTGGTGCAGGTTCTGACTGTGAGGCGATCGCCTCTTGGAATACAGCTAACTGTTTTTGTAAATCATCCACTAAATCTAAATAATTCTGAGACAATTTGTCCACCTTTTTACTTTTTGATACAGCGCTTTGCGCTAACTTAAAACCCAAGAAAAATTTTAAAAGGCTTGCTTCGCAAGCCTTTTAAAATTTTTCTTGTATCACTTACATCCTAAAGCATTAGCATCAGCGTAGGTAATTACGGGCAGAATTTCTCCATTCTGCGATTTTACTAAACCGCGTGCCTCTACGATTGGATCACCTAAACGCCAACTTTTCCGATCTTGCTGGTTATATTCTTGAGCAGCCTTTGGCGATCGATTGGGCAAGGACTGCGAGCTAATTCTCGAAATAGGAATTGGTTGGATGTTGCTGACTGGATATTCGGCAGCTAATTGATTATATGGGCTTTCAGGAAGTCCGCCTGAACCTGTGACCACAAAACTCCCTTGAGTCGCATTTCTTCTGGCTAAGCAGCTATTAGCAATGATCGCATCAACTTTCACAAAACTTTCGATGGGCGATACAAATGCATTTTTAGGAGAAAGATCAAAACTAGCGATCGCAATATTCCCACTCACTCCTAGTACAGAACTAGCCGTAATCAGGCTGTCGGGCGAGAAAAATAATCCTTGGGTATTAAGGCGAATATTGCCACCATTACCACTGTAGGCATTGGCATTTATTTGGCTATGATTTAGTCCAATGATGAGTCCCGCATTAATGTCAATGTTCCCACTATCCCCAGTTCCACTCGATGAAGCGAGAATTTGACTATTATTCTGAAGCGAGAGTAAATCTTGGATTCTCAAATTAATATTTCCCCCCTCGCCTGAAATATTAGTAGAAGCAAGAAGACTACCTTGCTGATTTAATCGAAGGTTGTTAGAGGCAATTTTTAAATCTCCTGCATTGCTAGTTCCAAGACTTGCCACGCTGATAGTCGCGCCATTCCGTACATTAATATCTCTAGATGTAATATTAATGCTACCGCCATTTCCAGTGGAGCCATTTCTGGCAACAGATAGAATCCCACTGGGAAACTGATTGCTAGGATCGATACCTGATAAATTGATGCGAGCAGCTATGATTGAAACAGTTCCTCCTCGACCATTGCCTTGAGTGTCAGTAGTTACTACACCACCATTAGATAATGAGAGCAAAGGAGTATTGATAATCACATTACCCGCGATCGCATTGCTAACCGTAGTCGTGATAATCCCACCAGTGATCGGGATATTCTGAGATGTGAAAATTGGTGTGCTGCCAAACACTTCTATGGATCGGTTTGCTTCAACAACAATATTGCCGCCGCCTTGCCCTGCTCCTAAGCTAGTCGAAGAAATAACTCCATTATTGAGAAAAGTCAAACTTCCAGTTTGGATATTCACGTTCCCTGCCGAACCTGTTGCTGTTGCGGAAGTACCACTAAAAATAGCGCCTTGATCAAGTATTAATGACTGTGGTGCTTTAATCGTGATGTTTCCTGCTTTGCCAGCAAGAAGAATAGAAGATACAACAAAAACACCGTTTTGCAGGATTAACTGCGGCGCTTCAAGATGAATATCTCCACCATTGCTAATACCTGCACTGTAAGTAAAAAAGCCATTATTGTTTTTAGTGTCAGGATTGTTTGAAGTAAGACTTTTGACTGATTTCTCATATTGATTGATTCCAATTAATTCAATCAGTTCACTAGCATTTACTGAGATTTTACCACTAAATAATTCGCCCAATGACCCTGTAGAAATTAAGCCGATGTCAATTATCTCTACACGCTTGCCGATAACATTGATATTGCCCTCTGTCAAACCAATATTAATAAGGCGAGACTCACCAGAAATGGTAACATTCCCAAAATTGACAATATTGTTATAACTGAATCCGAATCTATCATGATAAGGTATTAACCTAACTTCACCATTACGAATACCACTAACTTCTATTTGACCTCCTAAAGAGAAAAGTGAGCCGTTGTTTTCGATATTTATTTGGTTCCCAATTAAAGCGAGGGTCTTATTTGGAGAAGTGATTAAGCCCACTGGTGGTCTATTTACTTGTAAAATCTCTGGTGGTAGAGGCAAAGGGAAAATTGGATCTGCTTGCGATCGCACTGTAATCGTCCCATTGTTAGAACTAGAACCAAAACCCAGTCCAATGGGAATACTAGAAGACAAAACAGCACCTGATTCGGGATTATTCGTGCTGAAGGTAGAGTTATCCGCAAACCTTAGGCGATCGCTGGTGGTAGCATACAAAGAGCCGCTTAGAGCTAAACTCGAATTTTCACCAAAAAGCAGACCGTTGGGATTTAACAGAAATAAATTAGCATTCCCTAAAACCCCTAGTCGTCCCAAAATATTTGAGGGATTGGAACCAGTTACCCTTGTAAAAATATTAGTGATATTCGCTGGATTACTAAAATAAAGTCCGCGATCGCTAGCTATATTTAATTCTTGAAAACTATGGAAAAGATTATTACCCTTAACCGTACCGGCCGTGATTAATTCACTGGCAATTCCTTGAATTGTGAGATTGGGAATAACTTGAGTGCCAGTAGTTTTGTCTGGAATAATTTGGGCTAATGCTTTGCTAGGTAAAAATAAACTTGCCGAATCAACTAAAAATAAGCCAAAAAACAAGCTAAATACAGATGAGATTTTGAGGCGATTTTGTAAAATCATAAAATTTGTCGATGTATTGTAATTAAATATAAAATGTGTGTGGAACGGGCATCTTGCCCGTCAACAGGCTAGAAGCCTGTTCCACTATCTGCCAATTAATTATTAATTAAGCCTACTTACTTATGATCTGGCTGAGCGAAGAATTTAATAAAAACCAAAATTGGTTTGACGATCGCCTTAACGGTAATCCTGTGGGGTATGATGCTTTGAGTGCGTTTAGGTTAAATAAAAGTCCGTGTTAGACATTAAGCTCGTGCGATCGCAGCCCGAAAAGGTTCAAAGCCGCCTCAACAATCGAGGTAAAGGTTATGACATTAGTAAACTAGTTGAACTAGAACAGGAAGTGCGTGTACTGGAAACGCAGCGATCGCATTTGCAAGCCGAAAGTAACGACATCGGTAAACAAGTTGGCTTCAAGATGAAATCTGGCGCTGCTGAATCAGAAATTCAAGCACTTAAGGCTAAATCCCATGAGGTCAAACAACTACTTGCTGAACTTGAGCCGCAGGAAAAATCTTTGCGTGAAGAAAGCAATAAGATTTTGATGACTCTGCCCAACTTACCTAGCGAAACGACTCCTATTGGGGCAAACGAAACTGAAAATATTGAGGTGCGGCGTTGGGGTGATGAATATAAAAGCGAACGTACAGATATTCTCCCCCATTGGGAAATTGGCGAGAAATTAGGGATTCTCAATTTTGAACGCGCTGTCAAAATTTCTCAGGCTCGTTTTGTGAATCTGATCGGGGCTGGAGCCGCCCTCGAACGCGCTCTGATTCAATTCATGCTGAATACCCACACCGCCAATGGCTATACCGAAGTTGCGCCACCACTTTTAGTTAATACCGACAGCATGACAGGCACGGGGCAGTTACCAAAATTTGCCGATGACCTATTCAAATGTGCGGAAGATGATCTTTGGTTAATTCCTACGGCAGAAGTACCTGTCACAAATCTATACCGCGATGAAACCATTGATGCGGAAACCTTACCAATTCATCACTGTGCCTATACGCCATGTTTTCGCCGTGAAGCAGGTAGTTATGGTCGTGATACCAGAGGCTTGATCCGCTTGCATCAATTTAATAAAGTTGAACTCGTCAAATTTGTACTTCCCGAAAATTCTGCCGCGGAGCATGAGAAATTAGTACGCGATGCAGAATCGATTCTGCAAGCTTTAAAACTTCCCTATCGTGTTGTTGAGCTTTGTACTGGCGATATTGGTTTCAGCGCCGCTAAATGCTACGACCTTGAAGTATGGCTCCCAAGCGCTAATACCTATCGAGAAATTTCTAGCTGCTCGAATTTCCATGATTTTCAAGCGAGACGTGCAAATATTCGGTTTAAGAGCAAAGGCAAGAAGGGAACTGAGTTTTTGCATACGCTTAATGGTTCAGGTTTAGCAGTTGGACGCACTATGAGTGCGATTCTCGAAAATTATCAGCAACCTGATGGACGCATTTTAATCCCTGAAGTTTTACAACCTATACTCAATAGAGAATATCTGTAGTTGATATCACCTATATATTACAATTCCAAATATCTAAGTAAAATCTGTTGGATTTCTTGCAATTGATATGGTTCTACTTGACCAAGGTGTTGAACCAATCTGCGTTTATCAAAAGTCATAGGATCGACACAAACCACGAAACTATTGGTGCTAAGTCCATTAGTACGGGAAGGTATCAAAGGAACGATCGCTGGAAGTAAGCGATCGCTAGGATTTGCCGAAGTGATCGGTATTACAGTTACCTTACTACGCTGATTAAAACTAGTTCCAGAGATGATCAGCGCAGGACGAGTTTTGCGGATTTCTGTACCAACCGAAGGATCGAAACTCACTAACCAGATACTTCCCAATCGGTAATCGCCGCTTGCTGCCATGCTTGTTCCTCATCATTTAATCCATCTAATTCATCCAACAACAAACAAGCCTCAACCATAGCCTTATTTTCCTGCTGTTTACGCCATTCTTGTAGTAATCCCTCAACAAGCCGACTGCGATTATCTACGCGATCATCAAGGTATCGGACTAACTCTTCTGGAAGAGAAATAGATACTTTCATAAATATTTTATGCTACTTGTAATACTACTCATGGTAGCATGTTTTATAAAAGTAATCTTAAAAATGATCTATTTTCGGTTAATTTTTTCCAAAATTATAGGCGAATAGCGACTATAAAACTTAGCGCGAGGCGCAATCATGGCTACGATTCATCGACTACATCCTGAAAATCCACAACCACGCACGATCGCTCAGATCGTGTCGGCTTTGCGTGGTGGCGCGATTATGCTTTATCCCACGGATACAGTCTATGCGATCGGCTGCGATCTCATGTCTAAGTCAGCGATCGAGCGCGTGCGGAAACTCAAGCAGATGTCGAATGATAAACCATTAACATTCTTATGTTCTTCTCTATCCAACATTTCCGAATATGCGAATGTGTCGGATGTGAACTATCGCACGATGCGAAGTCTAGTTCCAGGACCTTTTACCTTCATTTTGCCAGCGACTAAACTTGTACCGAAACTAGTATTAAATCCCAAGCGCAAAACTACAGGGATTCGCGTTCCCAAACATGTAACCTCACAAGCGATCGTTGAGGCTTTAGGCAATCCAATTATTTCCACATCGGCAAATCTGCAAGAAGAAGATCTGGAAGAGCAAGATTTTGGCGATCGCGATAAAAATAGTAAACACCGCGATGTCGATAATTTGCCGAAAATGGAATTGTTTGATTACTTTGAGAAGATAGTCGATTTGATAGTTGATGATGGCTCGGATTATCATTACGAAGTTTCCACGATTCTCGACTTGACTGACGATCTGCATCCACAGATTTTACGTCAGGGCTTAGGAAAATTTCTGGATAAGTAAATTTTACGGGAATTATGTTCTTTATACTAAGCCTTTTGTCCGTTCATAAGCAACATTAACTTTGCTATAGTCTTTTTGTGACTGCTAATCTCTAAAACTATTTTTAGGTTTTTGCAGCTTCGCTAGAAAAACTATCGTAAATTGATAAATCATGACTCACTTTCCTATCGTTGAATACGACCAAGCGACCGATCCCAAAGTCAAAGAGGTCTACGATCAGATTCTGTCAGAGTTAGGATTTGGCATTATTCCTAATATCTTCAAATCAATGGCAATCAAGCCTGATATCCTAGAAGCTAATTGGAAAAAATTTCGCTCTACAATGCTCCAAGGTGATGTCCCACGCTTACTCAAGGAAATGGTCGGCGTTGCTATTTCGCAATCGAATAATAGTGTTTATGTTCTGAAAGTCCATTTGCACGGGCTGTCAGCTTTGGGAATGAGTGAAGAAGTTCTATCTACTTTAGTCTCAAACTTTGATGCTTGTCCATTACCAGCTAGAGAAAAAGAGGTGATCAAGTTTGGATTATTAGCTGGGACAAACCCGCTTGGGCTAAATGAATCCCACTATCAAAATTTAATGGATTTGGGCTTAGATCAATTGGAAATTTTTGAAATTGTTGCGGCGGCTGATTTGTTTGCTAGTCTCAATCGTTATACCGATGCGATCGACCTAGAGATAGATGTTTTTTAGCAGATTGAAATACCCTAGTCATTATGAATAATTCGTCTTTGACTGGTAGACAGTTTGATAGTCTAGATAGGGACGAACTTTTATTAGCTGCAAGGAGTTTATTAGCAGAAGCTCAAGCTTTATCTGTGAGAATTTCTGCGGTTAATGAGGTTGCAACTGTTATTAACCAATCGCTTAATCTTGATGAAATATTGCGCGTTGTAGGTAAGCAAGCTAAGTGGCTACTGGACTTTGATCATCTTAGTGTATATCTAATCAATAATGACTCTGGGCATTTTACCAAGTTATCTGGTGCTAATGTTGAATTTAATCAACAAGATATTAGCCCCAATAGCAGTTTCCACAAAGCCCTTACAACTGGTCAATCTCAACTTGTTAAGCAAGCTTCGAGCGAAGAAGTTCTCCATCAATATAGTTCTCAAATCATATTAGCTCTTGAAAGTTACAAAAAAATTCTGGGAGTAATTATCTTTGCTTCCTCAAAACCCAATATATATAATCAAGAAGATCTCCGTATTGGCTACTTATTAGCATTGCAACTTTCTTCAGCAATTTATAATGCTAATTCTTTTGAAAAATTAAATTTGCTTAATTCAGCCCTTGAAATAGAGAAACAAAAATCAGAAAGTCTGTTGCTAAATATCTTACCTGCTGAAATAGCTGAGGAGCTAAAGCATACAGGAAAAGTTAAACCAGTTTATCATCCCTTAGCGACGATCCTGTTTACTGATTTTGAGGGCTTTTCGAGGATTTCTGGTTTAATGACTCCCGAAGATTTAGTTGAAGAACTTGATTATTGTTTTTCTGCTTTTGATCGAATTATCGAAAGACATCACTTAGAGAAGCTTAAAACCATTGGTGATAGTTATATGTGCGGTGGGGGAATTCCCATGCCTAGTCTAGCCCATCCGTTCTATGTAGTCTTTGCTGCATTACAAATTCAAGAATTTATGGAGTTGCGTAAAAAGCAAAAATCCGCCCTAGGTTTACCATATTGGAATACGAGGATCGGTATTCATTCAGGTCCATTATTAAGTGGCGTTATTGGTAAAAAGAAATTTCTGTATGATGTTTGGGGAGATACGGTTAATCTTGCTTCAAGAATGGAATCTTCGGGAGTGGCAGGAAGAGTTAACGTATCCAAATCAACCTATGAATTAGTCAAAGAAGTTTTTGATGCTGAGTATCGCGGCAAAATTGTCGCTAAAAATATGGGAGAAGTGGATATGTATCTAATTAAAGGGATTAAAGATATAACTTACACAAAAGAACAAAATGCAAGGACAATTCATGAATTATCCTTACAACTAAATGCGGTTTTTAAGCAATTTTTGCGTAAGTCCTAAAAGATTGATACAGTAGATGTTGAGTCAGTGTCTGTTTGACTCACTATATTTTGTCCAAAATCCAATCACGATGAAGGTAAAACATAGTGACATAATTAACTTATAACTGAGTAGCTCTTTGGAATTGAACATAGAATGTGGGGCATACATCTTGCACGTCAACAGGCTAAAAGCCTGTCCCACTATATAACAGTCACTAAACCGACCTATTTATAATCAACCGAGACATAATCTAATAAGCATGAGCAAATTTACATTACAAGAAAAATCTCGCTATCTTTTCGATAATTTTATGGCTAAGGGAGCCGTCTCTCTGATTTCAGGGCTGGGATTGGTTTCAGGGCTATTCATTCTTTTTGGAGCTATTTTAATTTCAGGAATTGGCGAATTTCCTGAAGAGCAACCTTGGAGTTTCCTAGACACTCTATGGGAAACCCTAACGCGCACTTTAGGGGCGGATGTAGCAGATCGTGAGACTAGTTGGTTGTTTCGCTTTGAGATGCTATTTATTGCCTTTGGTGGCATCTTCATCATCAGTACTTTGATTGGCTTATTAGGTAGTGGCATCGAAGAGAAACTACAAGAGCTTCGCAAAGGACGTTCTAAAGTAGTTGAAACGAATCACATTGTGATTTTGGGATGGTCATTAGAAATTTTCACCCTGCTCTATGAATTAATCATTTCTAAAAATGATAGCGCTCAAAACTCTATTGTGATTCTCAGCGATCTTGATAAAGTAGAAATGGATGATATCCTTCAAGAGCGCATTGGCAAAGTCAAAACCCGCATCGTTACTCGGACAGGTATTACAAGCGACATTGACGATCTGCGAATGGTTGGAGTGCAATCGGCTCGTGCTGTTATTGTTTTAAATCCACAAACTGAGGGCAATGATGTTGAGATGGTTAAAACTCTATTGGCAATTACTAATATACCAAGAGAAGTTGATTCCGAATATCACATCGTTGCTCAAGTCAATCAAGCCAAAACTTTGGAAATAGTGCAGCTAATTGCTGGCAACCAAGTAGAAACATTACTCACCAACGATCTAATCTCTCGGTTGATGGTTCAAACCTCTCGTCAGTCGGGCTTGTCGGCAGTATATAGAGAGATAGTCAGTTTTGAAGGTAATGAAATCTACTTCAACTTAGAACCCAACCTTGTAGGTAAAACCTATGGTGAAGGCATCTTAGCATATCCTCAGGCTTCTCTAATTGGTGTGATTGAACAAGATGCGACGATTTGGCTCAATCCTGAAAATACTAGGGTTTTTAAAACGGGTGATCAGCTAATTCTCGTTGTCCAAGATAGAGATGGTATAAAATTAGGAAGCAATGGGCAAGCGGCGATCAATCAGTCGGCAATTGTTACCGATGAACCTTCCCAGCCATCTCCTGAAAAAACTTTGATTTTAGGTTGGAATCAAAATGCTGCTGATACAATTCGCGAATTAGATGCTTATGTAGCCGATAATTCTTTGGTTACAGTTGTTGCGGAATCCCCTGAAGCTGAAGCAATATTAGCTGAGCAATCTGGCAGTCTGACCCACCAAAAAGTCCAATATATTCAGGGAGACATAACAGACCGTTCTACTTTGGAAAGCCTAAATATCCCTCAATATAATCAGTTGATTGTGTTATCTAATTCATCTCTCTCTCCAAAAATCGCAGACTCCCAAACCCTAATCACTCTTTTGCAGGTCAGAGACATTGAGAATAAGCAACAAGGTCATACATCAATCGTAGCCGAGATTATAGATGTACGCAATCAAGTATTAGCCCAAGTGGCAAGACCTGATGATTTTGTCATTAGTGAACAGCTTATCAGTCGTCTTTTAGGGCAAGTTGCCGAACAGAAGTATCTCAATCAGGTCTTTAAATATCTATTTAGTCCCGAACAAGCAGAAGTCTATATCAAGCCTATCGGTCACTATGTCAAGGTGGGGGAGCCAGTGAATTTTTATACTGTAGCTGCTGCGGCTAGTCAACAAGGTGAATCTGCCATTGGCTATCGTCTTAGCGCTAATGCTAAAGACCCATCCCAAAATTATGGTGTGGTAGTTAATCCTGATAAGTTACAGTCGGTGACTTTTCAATCAGGGGATAAGTTGGTGGTTGTATCCAATGGTTAGAGCTTTCTGTAATTAAGTTCCCACAAAGTTGGTTCTCGGATCACCTCTATTGTTTGGGAATTAGTTACTGATGTCACGATAGTAGCAGATGATAAATCTCCTGCTACTATCGTGACAGGACAAGCACGAGGTCATTGCCCCTACCTGAATAATTCATGTTCTGTAGGGGCTGCGCCTCAGGGCAAGCCCCTACCTTTAGGCTCGCAGGAATTGCTTCCACGTATTGACATATTGAGTCCTACGTTGACATGAAACGCTGCTAACATCAAACGTTGCGAATATTAATCTTGATCAGGAAACAATTACGATATGTATATGTTAAGAAGATTTCCGTTATTGTCACTATCACTGGTTCTGCTCGGTTATATCGCTTATGGCTGGCTATTGTCGATTCATAGAGCCGATTGGCGTATCTGGATTCCTGTTGGCGCGATCGCTTTTGGTGTGGAATGGATATTCTCGGTAGCATGGGTGATTGCGGCGATTATCTTTGTGTTTTTTAACAAAGCAC
>Ga0194061_1001898_pt1 | contig 11801 bp, 9 predicted proteins | sample SepL2221m_MetaG_FD_163423 | JGI IMG/M metagenome (GOLD analysis project Ga0194061, IMG submission 163423) | Anoxic zone freshwater microbial communities from boreal shield lake in IISD Experimental Lakes Area, Ontario, Canada - Sep2016-L224-21m | ecosystem: Environmental > Aquatic > Freshwater >...
GAATACAGCCGTGCGACCGATTTGCTGGGCGCACTGGTGGAGGCAGTCAGCGGCCAGACGCTGGGCGCATTCCTGCAAGACAACATCCTGGGACCACTGGGTATGGTGGATACCAGTTTTGTGGTGCCACCGGAAAAGCACCACCGCATTGCCGAGCCGTTTGAGAAGGACCCGGATGGTGGCATCGCCATGCGGCTCATCGATGTACGCCAATCTGTAGCAATGGAGGCTGGTGGTGCGGGTCTGGCCTCTACGGCCGCAGATTACGCCCGTTTTCTGCAGTGCCTGTTGAGTGGCGGCGAACTGCATGGCCAGCGCATCCTGAGCACGGCCACGGTGCGCTACATGACGGCTGACCACTTGGGCGACATTGCCGTGCATCGGGCCGGGCGTTCGGACGAGTTGTTGCCGCCGGGCCACGGCTTTGGTCTGGGCTTTGCCGTGCGCACCCAAGAGGGGGTAGCGGCTATCTCGGGCACCAAAGGCCTGTACTTCTGGGGCGGCATAGCAGGCACCACCTTTTTCGTCGACCCGACCAAAGACTTCTTTGCCCTGATGATGATCCAGGCACCGAATCAGCGCGACTACTATCGCCCGCTTTTTCGCAACCTGGTCTATGCGGCTTTGTTGGACTAGCTATAAGAAAATTGGGCTGTAGCCCCCGTGGAATAAGCGTGAGCAGCTACGCAAATCGTAGCAACACACGCGCTGGTTCACGTCAGGACGCTCAGGTCTTTGCCACTTCCAGCACCAGCTTGCCAAAATTTTCACCGTTGAACAGTTTGAGAAGTGTCTCGGGGAAAGTCTGTAGGCCCACCACCACGTCTTCCTTGCTCTTCATGCGCCCGGCCTTGATGTAGCCAGCCATCTCGGCAATGGCCAGGTGGTAGCGGTCGGCGTAGTCGAACACCACAATGCCTTCCATGCGGGCGCGGTTGACCAGCAGGCTCAGGTAGTTCTTGGGACCTTGAATGGCGGTCGTGTTGTTGTACTGGCTGATGGCACCACAGATGATGATGCGCGCCTTGCGGTTGATCTTGGCCAGCACATCGTCCAAAATTTCGCCGCCCACGTTGTCAAAATAGACGTCCACGCCCTTTGGGCAGTGCTCTTTCAGGCCAGAGCGCACAGCGCCTGAACCGGCCTTGTAGTCAATGCAGGCATCAAAGCCCAGTTCTTTCACTACCCATTCGCACTTGGCGGCGCCACCGGCAATGCCGACCACGCGGCAGCCCTTGATTTTGGCCATCTGGCCCACGGTCTGGCCGACGGCCCCGGCAGCGCCCGATACCACCACCGTTTCGCCCGGCTGTGGCATGCCCACGTCCAGCAGGCCAAAGTAGCCGGTCATCCCTGGCATACCCAGCACGTTGAGCCACTGGGTAAGGGTGCCTGCGCGCAGGTCGATTTTGAACATGCCATTGCGTTTGATCTCGTCCTGGCCCAGGGTGATGTATTCCTGCACACCAAAGCCAGCGCTCACATGGTCTCCCACGGCGAATTGGTCGCTTTTGGACGCGACCACCACGCCGACGCCACCTGCGCGCATGACTTCGCCAATGCCGACCGGCGGAATGTAGCTCTTGCCTTCGTTCATCCAGCCGCGCATGGCGGGGTCCAGCGAGAGCGCCAGCGTTTTGAGGGTGACGCCTCCTTCTGCAGGCTCGGTGACGGGTTCGGTGGTGTGACTCCAGTCCGTGGCTTTGGGCATGCCAACGGGGCGGGCGGCAAGGCGAATCTGGTGATTGACAAGGTTGGCGATGGACATGGAACGGACTCCGCAAGGGGGGCAAAGTAAAGGGTAAGCAGCCGGTAAGTGCACTGCGTGGGAGGCGGATGGTAGCTTGCCTCGCCAGTGGCCTGCGTTGCCAATGCGACAGACCCCAGTCTGCGCACGGCTTTGATTGCGTCTATGCTCGGCGCTTGAACAGAGGATGCACCCCATGGCCACAGCCAAAGATTTCAGAACATACGACGTCGTGCTGTACGGGGCCAGTGGCTTTGTGGGTCGCCAGACCGTGGGCTACTTTGCGGACCAACCCCACGTCAAGGCGTTGGGTTTGAAGTGGGCCATTGCCGGGCGCTCGGCTGACAAACTGGAGGCTGTGCGCAAGGATTTTCCGACGTCCAAAATGGGCTTATTGGTGGCCGAGGCGCACGATGCTGCGGCCATGGACAAGCTGGCCCGCAGCGCCCGGGTCGTGCTGAGTACCGCCGGCCCGTTTGCCCTGTACGGCAACGAACTGGTGGCTGCCTGCGTGCGCCACGGCACCCACTATGTGGACATCACGGGCGAGACGCCATGGGTCAAAGACTTGATTGACCGGCACCACGAAGAGGCACAGCGCACGGGCGTGCGCATCATTCCCTTTTGCGGGTTTGACTCCATTCCGTCCGACCTGAGCGCCCGCTTGGCGAACGAAGCCATGTGGCAGCGTTATGGCGAAGCCTGCACGCAGGTCAAGGCGGCATTCAGCATTCGGGGCGGTTTCAATGGCGGCACGCTGGCATCGCTGTTCAATATGCTGGCGTCAGGCCAGTCGGATGCCATGGCGGATCCGTTTTTGCTGAACCCCGATGGCACACGTCCTGCCGATGGACCGACCCACAGTGATCCTATTGCCCCGCGCCACGATCCGGATTTTTCCGCCTGGCTGGGGCCGTTCATGATGTCAACCATCAACACCCGGGTTGTGCGCCGCAGTGCGGCCTTGCTGGGCTACGCTGAGGGTTATGACTACCAGGAATATCTGCGTTTGGGCCGTGGGCCAGGGGCCGCCATGGCAGCGACCGGCTTGAGTGTGGGCTCCTACACTTCGCAAATGGCTCTGAGCCTGGGCCCCATACGCAAACTGGCGCAACAGCTTGCGCCTAAACCCGGCTCGGGCCCCTCAGAGGCCAGTATGGATGGCGGCTCGTTCCGCTGCCAGTTTGTGGGCCACAGCGCCAGCGGCAAGACAGTTCGCGGTCTGATAGCTGATAAGGGCGACCCCGGCAACCGTGCCACCACCAAGATGCTGTGCGAATCTGCGCTGGCACTGGCCGTGCAGCTGGACGAATTGCCGGGCGGACGAAAACATGGTGGTCTGCTGACTCCCGCCAGTGGTCTGGGTGATGTGCTGGTGCAGCGTTTGCGTTCTGCTGGCATGACCCTGCAAGTGGAACCGGCAAAGCCCTGAGATTTTTCATTTCTACTTCACAGAAAGAGATCACGTCATGCAGAAGAATAGTGCTTCCCCTAAAAAGACCGATAAAGCGGCGGCAAGGTCGCGGCAGACGGCACTGATAACCGGTGCGTCATCCGGCATTGGCGAAGCGCTGGCGCACTGTTTTGCCAGTGCTGGCTTTGACGTGATTTTGGTCGCACGCAGCGAGGCCGCGTTAAAGGCGCTGGCCCAGACCCTGGCGGGCCAGCATGGCAATGCCGCGCATGTGCTGGCTGCCGATCTTTCCAAACCGGGCGCCGCTTCGCAACTGCATGATGCGGTAGACGGCATGGGCTGGAAGGTGGACGTATTGGTGAACTGCGCAGGCGTGCTGGAACAGGGGGCCTTCACGTCGATAGCGCCGTCCAGCCACCAGCAAATTATCGACCTCAATATTTCGGGCCTGACCTCCATGTTGAGCATTTTTGTGCCAGGCATGATCCAGCGTGGTTCGGGTCGTGTGCTCAATGTGGCGTCGGTTGCTGCGTTTCAACCAGTGCCCACCCTGGCCAGCTATGCCGCCAGCAAGGCCTATGTGCTGTCATTGTCGGAGTCGCTAGCCGAAGAACTGCGAGGCACGGGCGTTACGGTCACGGCGCTGTGCCCGGGCATTACCGCGACCAATATGCTCACCCAGGCGGCGGGCGCCAACGACAAACTCAGTCAGTTACCGGGTTTTCTGATTGCTGATGTACAGGATGTTGCACAACTGGCGTTTGCCGCCTGCATGCGGGGTGAGGCGATCTGTGTGCCCGGCGTTGTCAACCGCGCGGCCATGATTGCCTCGCGCGGCACGCCCAAGTGGCTGGTGCGCCGCATAGGCGGGTTGCTGGGGCGCAAGGCCTTATAGCGGCGCAGTGAGGTTATGCCGTGGCGGCCGCCATGGGGGAGGCTTCCACGTCGGAGCAACTCTCGCCTGCGCAGCCATGGATCTCGGTCACGGGTAGAGCCTGCGGTTTGTGGATCACTCCCGAAACCGTGTCATAGCCCACGCGGTGCAGGTGCGTGGCCAATGCGGCGTCCATGGAATGCGCATGTTGCGGGAACCAAACCGCCAATTCCCTGGCCATTTGGCGCACCATTTCCAGGTTGCCCTGGCTACCTTCTTCTGCACCTTTTTGCATTATTTCCAATACCACCTGGTGTTGTGTGCTGTGGCAGTTGCTGGCAGCGAAGCGTGTTTCAACCATCCAGCGGTCTTCGCGGGCGAAATGCGCTTCCGTGTGGGCCACCAGTTCCTGCCAGGCAGGAATCACGTTGGTGTCGGTTGCGGCTTCCACCGCAGCCAGCAGTTCTACAAACTCCTGGTGCGTGTCGTCCATTTGGGGCAGGTTCAGGACAAAGTCGTTTGACCATTCAAGTGCGGCCATGGGAGTCTCCTTGGTGTGTTGTCTACAGCGCGTGGGATACCAGTTTGAAGTCAGCGTCTTCGGCAAACGTCTTTACTGAGAAGCCCAGGCTGCGCATGAGTTTGAGCATGCCGGGGTTGTTCGCTAGGACCAGTCCGTCCATCTCGGCCAGGCCCTTCTCGCGCGCCACGTCCATGATGCTGAGCATCAGCCGGGAGCCCAGTCCCTTGCCGCTGAAGTCGTCGGACACGACTAGAGCAAATTCGCAGCTGGACTGGTCTGGGTTGGTGATGTAGCGCGATACGCCGACGATGCGCTCGGTCTCGGTGAACTCGCCATCGGCACCCGCTTCGCGCTCCTTGAACACCGCCACCAGGGCCATTTCGCGGTCGTAGTCAATCAGCGTGAAGCGTGCCAGCATGGTGGGTGGCAGCTCGGTGATGGAGGACACAAAGCGGAAGTAGCGGCTCTCGGGTGAGAGGTGTTGCATCAAGTCCTGCAACATCTGCGCGTCGTCCGGGCGGATAGGTCGCACCGAGTATTCGCCCCCTCCGGGCAGTGGCCACACCTGTGCATAGCGCGCAGGGTAGGGCAGTATGGCCAAGTGGTTGTAGCTGTTGGAGCCTGAACTGTTGGCCTGTGACTGAGAAGCGTGGTCAATGACGATGCGTGCATCCACTGCCACGGCGCCGTGTTCGTCGACGATGAATGGGTTGATGTCCATCTCGCGCAGTTGCGGCAACTCGCACACCATTTCAGACACGCGTAGCAGCACCTGCTCCAGTGCATCCATGTTGACGGCGGCATTGCCACGCCATTCGCCCAGCGTTTCTGCGACGCGCGAGCGCTCTATCAAGCGGTGTGCCAAAAACTGGTTCAGCGGCGGCAACTCCATGGCCCGGTCGTTAATGAGTTCAATCATGGTGCCACCGGCACCAAAGGCAATGACGGGCCCAAACGGGTCATCGGTGACCAGACCGACATAAATCTCGCGCCCGCGCTTGGCACTGGCCATGTTCTGTACGGTTACACCATTGATGCGCGCCTTGGGTTGTAGCCGTGCCACGGTTTGCACCATATCGTTGTAGGCATCACGCACGCCCGTGGCGTTGACGATGTTGAGGGCCACACCCTGCACATCGGACTTGTGGCTGATGTCGGGGGAATCGATTTTCAGTGCAACGGGAAAGCCCAACTGCGTGGCAATCATCATCGCCTCGTTGGCACTGCGCGCCAGCATGGTGGTAGTCACCGGGATATGGAAGGCCGATAGCAGGGTCTTGGACTCCATCTCGGTCAATACCTTGCGTCGCTCGGCCAATACGCTTTCAATGACTAGACGGGCACCCTCGATATCGGGTTTGGCCAGTGTGGACAGCGGCGGCGGTGTCTGTTGCAGCAACATCTGGTTTTGGTAAAACGAGGCCAGATTGCCAAAGGCACCCACGGCCGCCTCGGGCGTGCGAAAGCTGGGAATGGCAGCCTCTTTCAGGATACTGCGGGCAGCACCCACCGATGCATCGCCCATCCAGCAGGACAGTAGCGGCTTGCCAATGGCGCGTTTGACCTCGGCCAGTGCGGCGGCAACGGCTGCCGCATCACCACCCGCCTTGGGCGAGTAGATGGCCAGCATGCCATCGATCTGGCGATCCTTCTCGGCAGCAGCAATGGCAGCCTTGAAGTGCTCGGGGCCGGCGTCTTCAGATAGGTCAATCAGGTCGGCAAGGGATGCCAGAGGGGGCAGTATCGGTTTGAGAGCCGTGACCGATTCAACTGACAGCTTGCCCAGTTGAAGGGATATTTCATTCACCCAATCGGCCGCCAGTACACCGGGTCCACCGCCGTTGGTGATGATGGCCAGGCGTTTGCCCACGGGTCGGTAGCGCGACGCCAGGCATTTGGCGGCCGAAAACAGGGCGACAAACGAGCGCACTCGCACGGCTCCGGCTCTACGCAGTGCGGCGTCAAAGACGTCGTCACTACCCACAATGGCTCCACTGTGGGTTTGAGCCGCTTCGTTGCCCGCAGACTTGCGGCCAGCCTTGAGCACTACAACGGGCTTGGCGTTGGCGGCAGAGCGCAGGGCGCTCATGAACCGGCGGGCATTCGAAATGCCTTCCATGTAGACCACGATGCTGTGGGTTTGCCCGTCGTTGGCCAAAAAGTCCAGCGCCTGTGCGATGTCGACCGACGTATGGGGCCCCAGGGAAATGACGGACGAGAATCCCACGCCATTGCTGCGCGCCCAGTCCAGCATGCTGGAGGTCAGCGCCCCCGACTGGGACACCAGCGCGAGTGAGCCTTTGCCAGCCAGTGGACCTGCCGCCGAGGCGTTGAGTTGCAATTGTGGGCGTTGAATGCCAAGCGAATTGGGCCCCAGGAGGTGAATGCCTTCGCGACGGGCAATCTTCTTCATTTCACTGGCCAGCTCGGCCGTGATTCCGCTGGAGATCACCAGGGCTGCGCGACAGGCCATGCGTCCTGCCAGCTCAAGGGCGGGAGCGATGTCTTTGTGTTCCAGGGCAATGATCGCCAGATCAGCCTTGATTTGTGCCAGGTCAGCCAGCGTGCCACTGGTCTGGATGTCCAGAAACTGCAGGGTTCCGCTGAAGCGCTGCGCGCGCAGTGCTTCAATCAGTGCTACCGCTTGTGCCGTCTGTGTATCGGGCTCATCGAGGCGCCCGGCAAATACAACAATGGATTCCGGGGTGAAGAGGGGGGTTAGGTAGTGCTTATCCATAGTGGTTCTTTAGTCGGCGCCAATCAGCACCTTCACGTGGGCAGCAACGCTGCGGGCCAGAGGGCTCAGCACATAGCCGCCCTCCAGGCAAGAAATAACGCGCCCCTTACAGTGGCGCCGGGCCACAGCCATGAGCTGTTGTGTAACCCATTCGTAGTCGGCTTCGATCAGGCCCAGGTTGCCCATGTCGTCTTCGCGGTGACCGTCAAAGCCGGCCGAGATATAAATCAGTTCGGGCGCAAAGGCGTCCAGTGCCGGCATCCAGTGGGTGGTAACGGCTTCGCGGAACTTGTCACTGCCTGAGCGCGATGGCAAGCCCACGTTAACCATATTGGTTCCGGTGGCGTTTTCGCCGGTGAAGGGGTAAATGCCTTGTTCAAAAATGGAGCACATCAGCACGCGCTCATCGCCCCGGAAGATGTCTTCACTGCCATTGCCGTGGTGTACATCAAAGTCAATCAACGCGACCCGCTGTATGCCGTGCGTCGTGAGGGCGTGGCGTATGCCCACCGCAATGTTGTTGAAGAAGCAAAACCCCATGGCAGCAGCACGTTCGGCATGGTGACCGGGCGGGCGCACGCAGCAAAAAGCGGTTGGTGCGTCACCGGCCACCACCAGATCGGTGGCGTGCACCACGGCGCCGGCAGCCCGAAGGGCGGCTCGCACCGTGAACGGGTTCATTTCGGTATCCGGGTCCACGCGGTGGTAGCCCTCGGCGGGAGATGCGTCTATCAGTTCCGCCACATACAGTGACGAGTGCGCATGGGCCAACTGCTCGGTCGTTGCCAGAGGCGCGTCACAGGGATACATATAGTCCAGTAGCCCCTTGACCAACAGAAGGTCATTGATAGCACCCAACCGCTCCGGGCATTCGGGATGTTGTGGCCCCATTTCGTGGCGGGCGCAATCGGCGTGGGTAATGTAGGCGGGCAGCATATCGGTCTCCAGAGTCGGTTCAAGCGACTTCGGTCAAAACCTGGCGCCAGTGTAGGACGCCATGCTCAAGGTTGTCTTGACCTAAATCAATTTAAAGTAAAAGCGCCTCCAGCCCCCTAGAAATGGGCTGGAGGCGCTATTAAAAGTGCAGCGTTTGAGGCCTGAATGCCTGCTTATACGCGCTCAAAAATGGCAGCAATGCCCTGACCGCCGCCGATGCACATGGTTACCAGTGCATAACGACCTTGAATGCGTTGGAGTTCGTACAAGGCCTTCACCGTAATCAGTGCACCAGTGGCGCCGATGGGGTGACCCAGCGAAATACCGGAGCCATTGGGGTTGACCTTGGCCGGGTCCAGCCCCAGTTCCTGCGTCACAGCGCAAGCCTGGGCGGCGAACGCTTCATTGGCTTCGATCACGTCCAGGTCGTTCACGCTCAGGCCGGTCTTTTTCAGCACGGCCAGGGTGGCGGAGACGGGGCCAACACCCATGATCTTGGGGTCCAGACCGGTGTGTGCGTAGCCCACTAGGCGTGCCATCGGCTTGAGGCCGCGGGCTTCGGCGACCTTGCGGTCCATCAGCACCACGGCCGCCGCCGCGTCGTTGATGCCGGATGCGTTGCCAGCGGTTACGGTGCCGTTCTCCTTGATAAACACGGGCTTGAGCTTGGCCATGTCCGCCAGCACGCAGTTGGGGCGGAAGTGCTCGTCCGTCGCGTAGGCTACGTCGCCCTTCTTGCTCTTGAGCATGACTGGCATGATCTGGTCCTTGAATAGACCGGATTCGGTGGCGCGTTGGGCGCGGTTGTGGCTTTCGACGGCCAACGCGTCCTGCATCTCCCGGGTGATGCCGTACTTGGCGGCGACGTTTTCAGCCGTTACGCCCATGTGGATGGTGTGGAAGGGGTCGTGCAGCGCGCCGATCACCATGTCCACCATCTTGGTGTCGCCCATGCGTGCGCCCCAACGCATATTCAGGCTGGCGAAGGGTCCTCGGCTCATGTTCTCGGCACCACCGCCAATGGCGATGTCGGTGTCGCCCAGCAAGATGCTCTGGCTGGCCGAGATGATGGCTTGCAGGCCCGAACCGCACAGGCGGTTCACGTTGAAGGCGGGGGTGCCTTCTGCGCAACCGCCGTTGACGGCTGCTACCCGCGACAGATACATGTCTTTGGGTTCGGTGTTCACCACATGGCCAAACACCACATGACCGACGTCCTTGCCTTCGACATTGGCGCGCGCCAATGACTCGCGCACCACTTGGGCGGCCAGTTCGGACGGGGCAATGTCTTTCAGACTGCCGCCAAAGGTGCCAATGGCGGTGCGCACGGCGCTAACTACAACTACTTCACGGGTCATGGGGTCTCCTGTTGGTAAAAATGGTGGGTGCGAGTGTGGACTGCTTTGTCTACAGTTGGCTGACAATCGCAACGGCGCAAATCAGTATGCCTTTCTGTGGCTGCGCTATCAGTCAACCGGTTCAACCACTCGCTCGTTAAAGTTTGATATAAATCAATTGCTCTAAATACCTGAGCATTGCGAACCGCAAAGTGCTGGCGCAAAATGTTTCGAGATCAAAATCACGCGTGTTTGACTTTTACCAACGGAGAAATGACCACCATGAAATTAACCTCTTTGAGTGCAGTATTGGGCGCAACCGCCTTTTCGCTGATCACTTTGACATCAGCCCATGCCGCTATCGATGTGGATGCGGCCAAGGCCCTGTCCAAAAAGAATGACTGCACGAAGTGCCACGCACCTGACAAAGCCAAGAAGGGCCCATCGCTCAAAAAGATTGCCGACAAATACCGCGGCAAGGCGGATGGACAGGAAAAAGCCATCAAGAACATGACCAGCGGACTCAAGGTCAAGCTCGAGGACGGTACAGAAGAGGAGCACAAGATCATCGACACCAAAGACCCGGCACAACTGAAGAATCTGGCCGACTGGATCCTTTCGCACTGATTTGCCCCTTGGCCATCCAACCCGCCCTGACCGGCGGGTTTTTTTTGCCTGCTTTTCGGGAAAGCTGCAGCAATGGAATTCGTTTGATTTAAATCAATTCATGGAAGCTTGCTTCTTTGGGACCCGAAATAGTGCGCCGTATCGGTCCCCAGTTGCCCTGTTTTTGTCAAAAACAACTGTTTTCTTAAGGTTTCTTAAGAATCCTTAAGCTTGTTTAAGTTGGATTGCAAGCGAATGCTGATTGAGTTAGTTGGGTAATAGCCTGTTTTACAACAGTAAAGAACGGGTAAACCCTTTGTAAAAATTGACCTCGTCAAACGTAAAGAACAAAATGCGCAGGCGACTTCCCTAAGACCAGTGACTGCCAGCAATAACGCAAGATTTACTTTCATGAACCAAGCTTCATCAGCTAGATCTTTGCCCACTGCTGCACCGCGTTGCAGCCATGACGGAATCGCCAACCACTTTACTGGTGCCACAGCCTGTGTGGGCACCAACAATTTTCCAACTTACGTTTTTTAAACCGGAGGCATTGAAATGAAATTCTTACGCTTTGCCCAGACCGCTGCGGTCTGGTGCGCAATAGCCCTTGGGGGCATGTCGGCCGCTCACGCGGCGGACGCCAAGGATTTGGTCCTGAAGGGCGATGCCGAGTGCACAGCCTGCCACGATGAAGCGGATGCTCCCGGATTACTGGCTATTGGCAAAACCCGACATGGCGTGAAGGCCGACGGCCGTAACCCAACGTGCACCAGTTGCCACGGTGCAAGCCGGGCACACACGGAGTACAAAGGCAAGGAAAAGCCACCTAAGCCTGACAGTGCGTTTGGCAAGAATTCCAAAACCACTGCCGAAGCCAAGAACGCAGCCTGCATGACGTGCCACCAAGCCGATGCAAAGCGTTCCCACTGGGAAGGCAGCGCCCACCAGGCCAAAGACGTGGCATGCAGTTCTTGCCACAAGATTCACACCGCGCATGACAACGTGCGTGACAAGAAGACCCAGCCTGAAGTCTGCTTCACATGCCACAAAGAGCAGCGTGCACAGGTCAACAAGCCGTCACACCACCCCATCATGGAAGGCAAGGTTGCTTGCTCTGATTGCCACAATGCACACGGTTCCGTAGGTCCCAAGTTGATGAAGCGCGACAGCGTGGTTGAGACCTGCTACACCTGCCACATGGAAAAACGCGGCCCGTTCGTGCATAACCATGAGCCCGTGAGCGATGACTGCTCCAACTGCCACAACCCCCACGGCACCGTTGCTGAAAATCTCTTGAAGGTTCGTGTCCCGTTCCTGTGCCATCAGTGCCACACCCCCCACGGTGGATTCATTCCACAGCTGTTGGGTGCACAAACCCCTGCCCTGCAGAACACGGCGACCCAATCGGGCAAGAGCACCACCAATCTGACGCAAGGCCGGAGTTGCATGAACTGCCACACGCAAGTGCACGGCACCAACAATCCGTCCACCGTCAATCCAACACCCCAGTTCAACTTCCGTTGAGAAAGGCTGAGTATCATGAAATCGCATAACAATCAGTTCAGTTTCAGCAAGTCTTTGCTGGCTCTGGCGGTGATCGCAGCCTACGCTCCCGCGTTCGCTG
>Ga0194061_1001903_pt1 | contig 11784 bp, 13 predicted proteins | sample SepL2221m_MetaG_FD_163423 | JGI IMG/M metagenome (GOLD analysis project Ga0194061, IMG submission 163423) | Anoxic zone freshwater microbial communities from boreal shield lake in IISD Experimental Lakes Area, Ontario, Canada - Sep2016-L224-21m | ecosystem: Environmental > Aquatic > Freshwater >...
CTTCGAAATTGTGGAGGTTGGAGTCAATATCCATGCCCGGCCCTCAAAGAGATCGGCTTGAGCGCTCTCCACTCCTGATATCTCTCGGCCAGCCATCGGGTGCGAACCGCAGAATTGCATTGCTAGAGCTGAAAATTCTTCAACCTTATGCATAAGGTCAGACTTAATACCATTAACATCCATAAACGTTGACTTTGGGTTGGCCTTATATTCGGCTATTAACACCTCATAAGTGACTTGGGTTGGAACGGCAATGATGGTTAATTCGGCCGGTGAGGTGAGCGGCTGAGAGGCGATTAAAGATTGCGCAAGATCTGAATTAGAGGCGCGCGAATCGGACATCTCGACCATAAAACCACGTTGGACCAAGCCCAACCCAATCGAGGTACCTATAAGACCAGATCCGACAATCCTGACGCGAGAAAAACTAGCCATTATTGAGCCAAATCTCGCCGTAAAACCTCGGCTCCGCGACGGTAAATATGTGAAATCTCCTCGTGGCGACGCGAAGAGTAGGCATGAATCATGACCCGAATTACCCTCGGCAAAGCTCCTGGAACATCGATCTCGGTAGAGCAGATGAGTGGAATTAGCCCCAAATCAAGTGAGCGGGCCGCCTTCGCCGGAAAGTCTGAGACCAAATCTTGGGTGGCAGTGAATTGGATCGAGATGAGATCCTCGCGCTCGAGTTGATTGGCTGCAAAGATCTCAGTCAAGAGCTCAACGACCGCCGACTCCATTTCAACTGGGTCGTCAGCTACCAGCTGCGTTGCGCCACGAATTGCTCTTACCTTCATGCTCGAATAATACCTTGACCTTCGTAGTTGGGCTGTAACCATTTAACTGTTTACCGATAAAACTTTTAAACTCTTTTCGCAGTTATGGAAAATCGACAATGCTGCTGCCTCTTTTTGGAGCAATTCACTTTATCGATTTAACTCTTTACCTACCGTACTCTGCGCTCAATAATATCGATAAAGTTATTTTAGCGCAGATTCTAAAAACCATTTATCGCTAAATAGTTATTCCTGCTATCGATTTATTTATTTAACTTTAAAACTTTAAAGAGGTTAGTAACTTCGACCTCGTTCAGGGATCGCCAGCGACCTTCCTTGGTCTCACCGAGCGAAAGCGGACCGAACTCGCTGCGGATCAACCTAAGCACCTTTAAATCGAGAGCTTCGAACATCCGGCGAACAATGTGATAACGCCCTTCATGAATGGAGACCTCTAGCCAGAAATGCTTCTGCGAAACTTCGCGAATTACCTGAACCGAGAGTGCTCTGGCAAGCCCATCTTCAAGTTCAATTCCATGCTCCAAGGCCTTAATCGACTCCTTAGAGAAATCTCCCTCGATCTCCAAAATATATTTCTTGATCAGACCGTACGAAGGGTGGGTCGCTCGATGCGCTAAATCGCCATCATTTGTCAGGAGAATTAGCCCCTCGCTCTCGCGGTCCAGCCGACCCACGTGAAAGAGTCGCTCGTTTCGACCACTGAAGTAATCACCGAGGTTTGGGCGGTCTTCAGGGTCTGACATGGTAGAAATAACACCTGCCGGCTTATGAAACAGAAGGTAAGTTCTAGACTTATTTGTCTTAATTGTCTCACCATCTACTTCAATGGAAGCAGTTTCTGGATCTACTTTTGTCCCAAGCTCGCGGATTTGTACGCCATTGACACTTACGCGCCCTTCAGCGATTAACTCTTCGCTGCCCCGCCGACTAGCCACGCCGGCATCGGCGAGAATCTTCTGTAACCGAACTTCAGCCATTTCATTCCTTACCAAGTAATTGGGTAGGCGAAAAAACGCCCAAGGATCAAGGATAGGGCGTAGTCGAAAGGGTGGGAAATGCTCTTTGGGCTAGTCGGTGAGAGTGGCCAGAACCTCGTCCAATGTGTCCACGTCGGGAAGGAATGGGGCTAGCGCGGGAAGATCTGAGACCTCGTTAAGCCCTAACTTCTCGAGGAAAAATGAGGTGGTGCGATAGAGAATTGCCCCGCTCTCTGGCTCAAGGCCAGCTTCTTCGGCTAGGCCTCGGGTAACCAGCGTCTTCATAACCGCCTCGACATTTACGCCTCGAATTGCCGAGACCCGGGCCCGCGAAATTGGTTGGCGATAGGCAATCACAGCCAAAGTCTCAAGTGCTGCTTGAGTCAAGCGAGATTGTTGCCCATCCAAAACGAACTTCTCGACTACCGCTGATTGATCTGGGTGGCTGTAATAGCGCCAACCTCCCGCGACGTGGCGAAGTTCGAAGCCTCTGCCCTGCTCAACATACGAGTTAGCAAGCTCTACGAGCGCACTTGAGATCTCCTCAGTTGTGGTTTCGGTAACTTGAGCCAAAATCAACTCAGAGACCGGCTCATCAACTACCATCAAGATCGCTTCAATTGCTTGGTTAAGTTCTACTTTAGACATCTAGATCCTCTTCCGTATTGGTTTCAATCTCAGATACAGGTAGATCAAACTCGTTTCCAACCACAATCTCCCCAGATTCGCTGCCGGTCCAGGTGATGTGAAGTTCCCCGAGGGAGACAACCTGTTCAAAGCGCAAAACGCCCTCTCGATACAGCTCCAGCAAGGCAAGGAATCGAGCCACGACCACCAAAGTGGAGTCAGTCCCGTGAATTAAATGGCGAAAGGTGGATCGACCGCTCTGTCGAAGGAGCTCAACGAGCTTTATCGCCTCCTCCGCCACGCTCACCAGTGGGCGATGGATATGTTCGAGAGCGAGGGCGGGCGTAATTTTTGGTGACAGAACGCGTTGTGCGATGGCAGCCAGGCGTTGAGCGCCGACTCCGATGAGAACCTCGGGTAGTAGCGCGGCAAAGTGACCTTCAAGGGCAACGACGCGGGCAAAACTCTTCTCTTCTCGGCCTATCCGCCCAGCGAAGATCGCAGCAATCTCCTTGAAGGCTCGATATTGGAGCAGACGAGCAAAGAGTAGGTCGCGCGCCTCAAGCAAGGCGAGGTCTTCCTCGTCTTCAACCTCTCCCGAGGGCAGCAAGCGCGCTGCTTTGAGGTCTAGGAGAGTCGCTGCAACGACAAGGAATTCAGTGGTCTGATCCAGGTCCCAACCAGCTTCCGAGCCCTCTAAGCCTCTGATGAAAGCGATGAAATCATCTGTTACGACACCTAGCGCAACTTCAGTAACATCCATTTTGTGGCGCGAAATGAGCTGCAGGAGCAGATCAAAGGGTCCTTCAAAGTTACTTAAACGAACTGAGAATGGGAGCGCTGCATCTTGAGCAACGATAACCGTCACCTCTTGATCAACCACGATCTCACTCATGCGAGAAAGGTACTTGAAGGCGCGCTTGTCAGCGTAATCGCACCGCCGCTAGAGTCCGTTCATGGCAAAAGGCTCTTCAGAGGTTTCTCGTTTCGACGCTAAATCGACAAATCGGGATGACGAGGTCGCAACTACCTCAGGCGTCTTAAATCGCCCCCTTCGGGAGATCCCGGATATCGCCCCTTTGACCGTTCACAACGGCGCCACAGTTATCTCAGTGGTCAATCAAAAAGGTGGCGTTGGGAAGACCACGACCACAATCAACTTGGGCGCGGCCCTGGCCGAACTTGGTCGCCGCGTCCTGCTGGTGGACTTTGATCCGCAGCATTCGCTCTCGGTCGGACTTGGAGTTTCTACTCGGAAATTAGATGGCTCCATCTACAACTTGATGATGGATGAATCCACAAATATTGAAGATTTTCTGCTGAAAACCAGCGTCCCAGGGATGGACATGATCCCAAGCCATGAAGACCTTGCTGGAGCAGAGGGTGGGCTCATGAATGTAATTGCGCGCGAGAAGGTTTTAAAGCGCGTACTTCAACCGGTATTGGATTATTACGATGTAATCCTGATCGACTGCCAACCTTCACTTGGACTACTTACCGTAAATGCGCTGACCGCCTCTCAAGGGGTAATTGTCCCGCTCGAATGTGAATATTTTGCCCTTCGCGGAGTTGCGCTTCTGGCGGACATCATCGGGAAGGTTCAGAAGAACACCAATCCAGATTTGAAATTGACTGGAATCTTGCCAACTATGTTTGATCGAAAGACAGTCCATAGTCGCGAAGTCCTAGAGCGAATTATGGAAGCTTTCCCAGAGCATGTCTTCGACACGATTATTGCGCGAACGGTTCGCTTCCCTGAAACGACCGTCGCTGGCGAACCGATCACAACTTATGCCAGCAATTCTTCTGGTGCTTCCGCCTATCGTCGCCTTGCCCGTGAATTAATTTCTATTGGAGGATCGAAATGAGTCGTCGCGTAAGTTTGCCAGGAGCTGATGAACTTTTCCGTACTACGACTACCTTGAGCGCTGTTCCTGCAACTGCAACCGAAACGATTGCTTCCGAAGTGCAGGCAAGCCCTAACACACCAATCACGCCGGCGACAACAAAGTCGGTACGCCAAACCCCTCGCCGTCGAGTTAATACCTTTGATCGCTCCCCCAGTGGTCGAGAGCGTCACGATGAGAAAATTACCGTCTACCTCTCCCCTGAAGAACTTTACGATTTAGATCAGGCCAGATTGGCGCTACGAGGTGATTTGGGTCTTGCAGTGGATCGCGGTCGCATTGTTCGCGAGTCAATCGCAATCATAATTGCAGATCTAGAGACCAAAGGTGATCAAAGTATTTTGGCTCGCCGGCTTAGAGGCAGATAGTAATTATCTTGCTCTAGGGTGGGCTGCCGAATAACTTTCGCGCAGTTTATCTATGGTTATTAAAGTATAAATTTGCGTTGTGGTTACAGATGAGTGACCTAGCAATTCTTGAACTACTCTAATATCGGCACCGCCATCCAGTAGGTGCGTCGCAAATGAGTGCCGCAACGAATGCGGAGAAACTTCTCGTTCAATCTTGGCTCTGGCGGCCGCTAAAGTGATTATTTCCCAGGCACTTTGGCGACTTAGACGTTTGCCTTGACGATTTAAAAAAAGGGCATCGTTGCCCCGCTCGGTAAGTAAACCAGGTCGCACTCGCACGAGATATTGATCAATGGCCTCTCTGGCATATTTTCCGATGGGAACTACTCGTTCTTTCCCACCCTTTCCTTTCAATTTAATGGCAAAAGAATTCGCTTCTTGTAACTTCGAGATATCGGAGAGATTGAGTTGAACGATCTCACTAATTCTTGCCCCGCTGGCATATAGAAGTTCGATTAATGCGGCATCTCGTGGGGCAATGGGGTCTGCAGCGCTAGCCGCCGCTGCGATCAAAGCCGAGATGTCATTGATCGTCAACGCTTTTGGCAACCGCTTTGGGATCTTGGGTGGGTGGAAATCGCGCAACAGATTTAGCTCAGAGCTCTCTTTTGCCTCGAAGGCATAAAGATTACGAATGGCGACAACAGCCCGAGCAATTGAAGCCTCGGCAAGTGGCGGTTGAGTTGAATTCTTCCCTCGAAGCCAAGCTACATATTCGGCCATGAGTTCGGGAGTAATCTTGGCGAGTTCTAGCGAATTTTCAGTTAAATATTTTAAAAACCGTTCAAGATCTCTGCGATAAGAGAGCAAAGTATTTTTTGCCAGACCTTTTTCCACCGTGAGGTGATTTAAGTACTCAGTTACCTTTTCGTTATCGGATTTCATGACGTGCCAGTGCCGCCGTTACTAGACCGATAAATAATGGATGTGCTCGCGTTGGGCGCGATAGAAATTCGGGGTGCGCTTGAGTTCCGACATAATATGGATGAATTTCGGTTGGGAGTTCAACAAACTCAACCAAGTTGCCATCCGGAGAGAGCCCGGAAAAATGCAACCCGGTGGCGGCTATTTGCTCTCGGTAGGAGTTGTTAACTTCGTAGCGATGGCGATGGCGTTCGGAAATCTCAGTAGTGCCGTAAACGCCGGCAACGATTGAATCGGGGGTCAGAACGGCAGGATAGAGACCTAACCTCATGGTGCCACCCATATCGCCATTACCAGCGACGATTTCGCGTTGATCTGCCATCGTTGAAATTACTGGATCTGGAGTTTGCGGATCGAATTCAGCAGAGTTCGCGGCGGAGATCCCTGCAATATTTCGTGCAGCCTCGATTACCATGCATTGCAAACCTAAACAGAGTCCTAAAGTCGGAATCCGATTTTCCCGCGCAAATTTTAGCGCTCCAAGCTTTCCTTCAATTCCTCGAACACCGAAACCGCCTGGGATGCAGATGGCATCAACTGATCCAAGTTGTTCTTGCGCCCCGGCTTCGGTATCACAGTCATCACTGGGCACCCATTTGATATTTACGCGGGCGTTGTTGGCAAACCCACCAGCTCGAAGCGCTTCGGTGACCGAAAGGTAGGCATCTGGAAGGTCAATATATTTGCCAACCAGGGCGACAGTGATCGCAAATTTCGGTTCGTGGACTTTTTGAAGGAGATCGCCCCACTCCCCCCATTGGACATCGGCAAAGCGCAGTCCTAGTCGTCGAACGATGTAGGCATCCAATCCTTCAGTATGGAGAACTTTGGGAATGTCATAAATTGAAGGGGCGTCAACAGCGGCTACAACGGCCTCTAGATCCACATCGCACATCGAGGAAATCTTCTTCTTGATGGCATCAGGAATCGGTCGATCTGATCTGATGACAATGCCATCTGGCGCTATGCCAATAGAACGAAGCGCGGCAACGCTATGTTGGGTTGGTTTGGTTTTTAATTCGCCGGATGGGCCAATGTAAGGCACCAAAGAAACGTGCAAGTAGAAAACATTCTCGCGCCCGACATCTTGTCTGATCTGACGAGCAGCTTCAAGAAATGGGAGTGATTCGATATCGCCGACCGTGCCGCCAACTTCGGTAATCACGATATCAATATCTGGTCCGGCCATCGCGCGGATTCGCTCTTTAATCTCATTGGTTATATGTGGGATCACCTGAACGGTGTCTCCTAAATATTCTCCGCGCCGCTCTTTAGCGATCACATTGGAGTAAATCTGTCCGGTGGTTACATTGGCCCAACCATGCAAATTGGTATCTAAGAAGCGCTCGTAGTGTCCGATATCGAGGTCAGTCTCAGCGCCATCATCAGTTACAAATACTTCACCATGTTGAAAGGGGTTCATTGTTCCTGGATCCACATTGATGTAAGGATCAAGTTTCTGCATTGTTACTCGAATGCCTCTGGCTCTGAGTAGCCGGCCAATACTGGAGGCCGTCAATCCTTTACCTAGACTAGAGGCGACGCCTCCAGTGACGAATAGATACTTGGTCACATAAGAGGTAGTCACGGGTGGCTAACTTATCATCGATTCCCGTACGAGATTGAGCAGTTCTGCGGCGTGTTCACGGGCTGTGGCTGAACTCTCCTGTCCAGAGAGCATTCGAGCGATTTCCACCTCTCGTTCAGAGCCAGAGACCTCAGAAACATCGCTTTGTGTCACCGAACCCGACTCGCTTTTGCGAACAACGAGATGGTGGTCAGCCCAAACTGCAACTTGCGCAAGGTGGGTAACTACGATGACCTGAGCCTCTTTGGCCAAGCGTGCCAATCTGCGTCCGACTTCTACCGCCGCTTTGCCACCAACACCGGCATCAACTTCGTCGAAAATATAGGTCCCGAGCGGGGAACTAGCTGCAAGGACAACCTCAATGGCCAACATAACGCGCGAAAGTTCACCACCGCTGGCTGCCTTCGCCAATGGCAGCGCGCTACCGCCGGTGTGCGAGGTGAAAAGAATTCGGATCTCATCGGCACCTGCCAGTGAAAAATCAGAGAATGTTTTCCCTGGGCTACTTTCTACTTCGACTAACAGTCTGGCATTGGGCATAGAGAGTGAGGCCAGCTCCGCGGTGACTAGATTCGAGAATCTAGTAGCAGCTTCGGTGCGAGATTTTGAAAGTGAGGCGGCCCGCTCTTTCACGGTTTTAAATAATGAGGCTAACTCGCGCTCCATTTCAACTACTCGGTCATCGCCTCCGGAAAGATCCAAAAGCCGACTTTGCGCAAGATCGCCATCTTCGAGCAGTTTTATATAAGCGAGATTGCGATCGCTGCCTTCGCCATATTTCTTTAGCAGCGCATTGATGCCGGCTTTGCGCTGTTGAAAATGTTCGAACCTAACCGGATCAGCTTCTAGCCCAGAAACGTAACTTGCTAGATCACCAGAAAGATCTTGCAGGTTAAATAGAATCTCCTGAAATCTCTCATTGATGGCATCCAAGCCAAGATCTTTTCCTTTGGTCAGGTCTAACGATTTGCGCGCCTGCTGCATCAAATTAAAAATAGAGATCTCGTCATCCTCGAGCAAAGTCAGGACATGCGTTGCTTCGGCATTTAACAACTCGACTGAGCCTAAACGCGATATTTCATTCTCAATAGTTTCAAGTTCTGCGGGCTGCGGTGAAAGCGCCTGGAACTCTTTAACAAAGGCCGAAATTTCGGCAATTTGCGCATCGCGCTTGCTTAAACGAGATTTGAGATCGATTATTCGTTGAGCAAGATCTTGGTATTGCCTATAACTCTCTTGGAAGGATTCCCGAAGTAATTGGTTTTCGGCGTAATTATCGAGAATTTCGCGCTGCACCGCTGGTTTTGCCAGTCGGGCCGTGCTGGATTGCGCATGAATCTCTATTAACTCAGCGGCGAGCTCTGATATTTGAGTGGCTGTTGTCGGCGAGCCCCCTAGAAGCGCGCGTGACTTCCCAACGTTAGTAACTGTGCGCAGAATAATTATTGAACCGTCTTCAACTTGCGCCCCGTCATCGGCGAGTTTTAAACCCATGGCGGGCGAGATCTGAAATTTGCCAGATACTGCGATTCGTTCTTCGCCCCGGCGGACCAGATCAGCATCGGCTTTGCCTCCCAAGATCAGCGAGAGCGCCGTTAAAACCATGGTCTTGCCGGCTCCGGTTTCGCCGCTGAGAACTGTTAACCCTGATCCAAACTCGATCGTGGCGGAATCTATTACGCCTAAGCCGCGAATCGTGATCTCTTCTAAGGAAGATTTATCACTCACCGCGCCAGCCTTCAATTGGCAACTTAAATTTAGCTACTAATCGATCAGTGAAGAGGGCATCTTCGATATGAGTGAGTTGGACTCGCTTCGAATCTTTCGTTAAAACTATTCGATCGTGCTGTCTCAGGGACATCTTTCGCATTCCATCAGCCAGAAGGAGCGCTTCGTCGGTTTCAAGATCGATAGCGATTTCAGAATCGGGCGAAACTACCATTGGGCGAGAAAAAAGTGCATGAGCCGCGAGTGGTAACAGAACTAAGGCGTTCACTTCTGGCCAGACAACGGGGCCGCCTGCGGAGAATGCGTATGCAGTAGAGCCAGTTGGTGTTGCGCATATGACGCCATCGCATCCCCAACGAGAGAGTGGGCGACCATCAATTTGTAAGAAGAGTTGAACCATCTGAGTGTTATTTCGCTCGATAGCCACTTCATTTAGCGCCCAACCAGATTCAATAACTTTTTGATCGCGAAGCACTTCATATCGGAGCAGCAGTCTGGACTCAGTACGGTAGTTGCCAGCTTCGATGGCATCGGCAATCGAGGTTATTGAAGGCCGAGAAACTTCGGCCAAGAAACCAACATTGCCCAAGTTAATACCCAAAATCGGTACCTCGGAATCGCGCACCAGTTCGGCGGCTCGGAGAATCGTGCCATCGCCACCAAAGACAACCGCGATCTCTAATTCTGCAACTGATTCGAAAGTTGATGCGCCGGCTATCTCATGAGGGGAATTGGTAACTACTAAGAAGCCACGAGAGATCAAAAGTAGCGAGAGCTCTGAAGCGCTTACCACCGCTTTTGGATTGGTTGGATGAACGACCAAGAGAACTTTGCGTTTTGCCAGGGTCATCATTGTGGCCCAGATTCGATCGCTTGATCTAAGTCAGTTTCCGAGAGTTCGCTAGCTCCGCGTTTTAACCAAAGAAAGTACTCAACATTTCCGGCAGGTCCGGGAAGTGAACTGGCAACTACACCTTTGCATCCAAGACCCATGTCATATGCCGAATCAGCAACATCGTTGACAGCAGATTTGCGAAGCATTGGATCTCTGACTACTCCCCCGGCTCCTAAGCGTTCCCGCCCGACTTCAAACTGCGGTTTCACCATTACCAGAAAATCAGCATCGGTTCGTGAAAGGGCAACTAAAGCTGGTAGTACCAAAGTCAGGGAGATGAAGGATAGGTCTGCAACGATCAAATCGACCGAATCGCCAATTTGCTCGACAGTAAGGTGACGAACATTAGTGCGATCCAAAATCGTTACTCGCGGATCTTGTCGCAACTCCCAAGCTAATTGGCCATAACCGACATCAACAGCAATCACACTGGCGGCATCTCGCTTTAGTAAAACATCGGTGAAACCGCCGGTGGAGGCACCGGCATCTAAAGCGCGTCTTCCTGCAACTGAAATTTCTGGAAAGGCATCAAGCGCCCCCGCTAACTTGTGGCCGCCTCGTGAAACGAAATCATTGCGTTCACCTTGAAGCGTGATGGAGGTTTCTGCATCCACTTGTGTAGCTGGCTTAGAGGCTGGAATTCCTCCAACCATGACTGAACGTGATTCGATTAGGTCAGCAGCATGCTCTCTAGAGCGGGCTAGGCCTCGCCTTACAAGTTCGGCATCGAGTCTGGTCTTCATAGCTTTAGCGACAACCGCTAGAGTCCATCAATCTGCGAAAGGGCAGAATTCAATTGAGAATGTACCAAATCAAATTGCTCGCAATGCTCATTCAACGGCCGAGTCGCTATCTGCGAAATCAACTCTTTGATCTGAGCGATCTGATCAAGCGCTAAATTGGAATCAACCGCGCTCACTTAGCAGCTGCTTTCTTGGCTGTGGTTTTCTTAGCGGCTACTTTTTTAGCCGGGCTCTTCTTCGCTGCCGCCTTCTTAGCAGCAGATTTCTTGGCCGGGCTCTTCTTCGCTGCCGCCTTCTTAGCTGCAGGTTTTGCCGTTGGCGTTACTCGAGATTCGAGATCGGCGATCTTTGCCAATAGAAGTTCAAGGTCATCTTGTCGAACAAAACCCATTCGAGTCGCCGCTGATTCAATCTCAGTTTCAATTCGCTCCTTGATTACCTCCCCGCTCTCTTCGAGCCAGCCTTTAACTGCAGCTGCAACCTCGGCCGCAGATTTCTCGCCGCCCGACAACTTGGTCGCGTAATTTTTGAATGAAGAAAATATGTCTTGTGCCATGGGCTAACCGTATCTAAAGACGGCGCACCTGGCTCGCTTCAACTTGCCAACGACTAGCTAGACCTGATGGTGATTGCCAAAAGCGCCTGCGGAGTGCACCATCCACCTCAACCCACTCATCTACAACAAATGTAAGTGCGCGTTTTCGCAATCTCGCCGGCCAGACCGCGATATCAAGAGTGTCTACCTCGCGCCGTTCACTGCGCTGGTTATCGCGCTCAACTACCAGGCGAAACTCCACCAAGAGATCCCCGCTTGGCATCGTCTTCTCGATCGCCAGCCCGCTAATGCGCCCAATGAGATGAACTTCATTCGCTGCAAGAGTTGTTTGCGTCAGAACTTTCGAATTCCCAGTTACCATGGCGGAATTTTTACGCAACACCGTCTCTTGCATTTATTGCATTTCGAAATCCGTGGATTGTGCCTGGTTGTTGAAAAAGTCACCACTTCATTTTGCGACGGTGAGATAACAGGAGAAATAAAAAAGGACCCGACACACAAAGGCGTCAGGCCCGTTTTTTAATGATGTCCGGCGGCGATCTACTCTCCCACAAGGTCCCCCTTGCAGTACCATCGACGCTGAGAGGCTTAGCTTCCGGGTTCGGAATGGGACCGGGCGTTTCCCTCTCGCT
>Ga0194061_1001904_pt1 | contig 11778 bp, 8 predicted proteins | sample SepL2221m_MetaG_FD_163423 | JGI IMG/M metagenome (GOLD analysis project Ga0194061, IMG submission 163423) | Anoxic zone freshwater microbial communities from boreal shield lake in IISD Experimental Lakes Area, Ontario, Canada - Sep2016-L224-21m | ecosystem: Environmental > Aquatic > Freshwater >...
AAATGCTTTCATACGACTCCTTATATGTTGCCCATCTTACAAAACGTCCCGCGACTGAAAAATGTGTCGACGTAATATATAGGCGGTGAGCATCAAAATACGCGCGAAAAAAAGTGGGAATTCGATTAGAAGGCTCAGACGATGACAAACACTCAATTACTTTCCCTCGCTCAGTGGTGCCTCGCATGTGAGCACCGCATCGTCTGGCAATTCTGGATGTCGATACTGCTCCTGTTCGTCTTCATCATCATCGGTTTGCGTGGTAACGCTGAAGACCCGCGAAAGAATTATCCAGAGTCTCACAAAGCGCTACTCGGTCTCATCCCGCCGCCGATACCGCCTGCCGAAAACGCTGCACATGTCTATCGCAAAGCCTTCGCCGCCGTCGTCGCGCCCGCATCGCCCACGCTCGAACTCGACTCCAACACATCGCGCGAAAGCGCCTATTTCGAAAAGCCTGAATTGCTGGCTTACGTCGATTCATTGGCTACTTACTACAGTCTCCTCGACGATGCGACAGCGATGCCGAAATGTAATTGGGAACTCAATTATGAACAAGGCTTCGCCATGACCATGCCGCATCACGGATCGATGCGTCATGCAGCGCGCCTGCTCGCTATTCGAGCACGGCTCCGGGCACACGGTGGCGACCACGCCGGAGCAGCACGGGATTTGAAACGTATCGAAAGCATGGTCGTCCACATGGCCGATGAAAGGACGCTGCTCAATACACTGGTTCGTATTTCGATGCAAGCGATCCGGAACGATGTTCTTCAACGTATCATCTTTTACGATACGCCAATTGATCCTCGCGACATCCAAGCCTATCGCACCCCGCTGAATACACATTGGACCGATGACGCGTTGAAGACTTTCGATGGAGAATTCACCATGCAGGCGGAAATGCTGGATCGCATCGGCATGCAAGGCGACGACAATGCGACTCTTTTGAAAGGGTGGGGAGTTCCACAAGGCGCGTACCTTTTTCTGGGCCTGATGTATGGTTCCGAACGAAAGACGCAACGGGCTTTCGCACAGGATGTCGCATCAAGCCTCCACGCGGGAAATACCACCTTAACCGATGACGAAATATATCGCCGAAATTTGAAAGGCCCGAGCGTGTTGGTTTATATGACGGGCGCATCGCTTTCGCATGCGATGACCGCCTTCGGACGAAACGCCGACAGCCAAATCTCAGCCGACACCGCCCTCGCCATCCTCCTCTTCCGCGCCAAACATGCCCGAGACCCCAACTCCCTCGATGAACTCGTCTCCGAATTCTTCCCATCCGTCCCCGTCGACGCTTTTAACAAGAAGCCGCTCACTCTGCTTGTTGAAACAAATGAACTGGAACTCGATCGGCGAAACAACTCACCCAAACAAATGCTCCCAGCCGGAACCCTGCGCGTCTATTCCTGGGGCAAAAACGGTGTGGACGATCTCGGCGTCGGCTACCGCTCAATCATCATCCGCGAGAAGCAACAAACCGAGTGCGACGACAACGCCTTTTTCATCCCACCGATGAAGAAATAACACTCCAAACTTTCGAGACCGCATCATGAATTGGCTCAAAAAACTAAAGACATTCCCAAGGCACTCCCCGCAACGCAACGCCGACGCTTCCGTCCCGCCCGTTCCACACATGGACTCCCGATTGCTCCGCTGGCTCGCCACGCTCTCAGCCATCGAAACCCTCGCCGCGATGTTCCTCTACAATCAAGCCACTTGGCTGCTGCTCCCATCTGTCGCAGCGCTCGGCGTATTTTTAAGCCTCTACTTCAGCCACCTGCTCCTCTTCCGAATGCAATGCAGCCTCGTCGAATTGTTCGCGATCACGACCACCTACGGCATCTTTACCGGCCTCGTCGTCTCCACGCCCGGAGCGATGAAAATAGGTTCTTATCTGTCACCCATGATCGCCGCCTGGGTCCTCTATTCCGCCGTCTCGGGCATCGCCAACGCAACCTTGTTCGGAACCACCACCATCCGCGCGCGCCTGCTGCTTATGGCTGCAGTGCTATGGGGCAACGCCGCGCTGCCGCTCATCGGATTGGGAGCATTGATTTTCGCTTGGTTGTTCAACCCGCGATTTGGTATGGAAATCTACAGGGATTACGCGTGGCCCTTGGTGATTATCGGAGTGCTCGGACTCGCATTGAATGCGGCAATTTTCGTCAAAACTCGCCGTATTGCGAAAGCCATGTTGGCCGCGCCGACGCTTTGACGCGCCTACACTTTTTCGTTCGCGCCCGCCTGCACGATCTTCAAGAAAATCGCTCGCGTCGTCGTGGTGTGATGCTTGAATAAGTCCAGCAACCGGTCCTCTGCGCGAACGCCGTTCTCGTCTGCATAGCCGGTACGAAGCGCCAGTTTTCGCAACGCCTCCGCGCTCTTCGGTAGCGAGTTCGACGAGAGTCCGTGAACGATGCGAAGTCGGTTTTCTAACGTTCTCAAAAAGTGGTACGCGTCTCGCAACGCTTCGCCATCTTTGATGCTCAACTTCTTCGCTGTCATCAACGCATTCAATGCTTGAACCGTACTCGGCTGCCGCAGTTTCGGCTTCGACGGCCCGTGAACGAGCTGCAAATATTGGGCGACGAATTCAATGTCCATCACGCCGCCGCGCCCGCGTTTAATATTCCCAGGCTCCGCACTTTCTTCAAGTCGCTCACGCATCGACAGCAACTCGGTCGCGAGTTCCGTCACACATTTCAAGGGCGAATAAATCGCGCTGCGAATCATGTGCATCGCGCGTTCGCCAACTCCTGTGTCCCCGGCCACGAATCGGATTCGCGTCAACGCCAGCCGCTCCCAATCCATTAACTGTTCTGCGTCCGCGTAGCGTTTGAAATCATCGAGCGACAACGCCAGCGGACCTTTGTTTCCGTTCGGTCGCAGCCGCGCATCCAGTTCATACAACGGCCCGAGATTCGTCGCGTGTGCCATTGAACGCGTCAATGCTTGTGCGAGTTCCGCGAAGTACGAGACTGCGGGCAAGCCGTCAGCCGTCGATCCGTCTTCGTTGTAAAAATAAATCACGTCGAGGTCCGAGCCGAAATTCATTTCACGTCCGCCGAATTTACCCAACGCAAGCACAGCAAATCCGACCGGTTTGCCCTGGGCATTCAACAGCTCCCCGCGCCGCTGTTTCAGCTCCTTCAAACAGTGCTTCAATTGCGCGTTCAAAATCGTCGCGGCGAGATCGCTCAATTCTTCTTGAGTTCGCGCGAGGTCCACTGAATGAATCAAATCCGAGACGCCGATGCGCAGCAATTCGCCCGCGCGATACGCTCGCAGAGTGTCGGCGATGTCGCCGCCCGAGACAAGCCGTTTCAATTCGGCGTTCATATCGTCTTCAGTTTTACGCTGCCCTGTCCGCAGCGAATCCACTAATTCATCGAACAAGCCAGGATTGGCAACGAGGATGCCAGTGAGGAATTCGCTCCATGCTGATAGTTCCGCTGTCATCTTCAACAGCCACGGATTTTCATTCAGCGTCAAAAAGAAAAGCGCCTTGGCTCCCAGCGATCCGGCGATTCCGGCGAAGCGTCCGAGCGATTGTTCTGGCTCGCCGGTGGCCGCGAGCGCTGTCAATAATTTTGGAGCAAGTGCTGCGAACATTTTCCGGGTGCGCGATGGCGACGTCAAGACGAGCCGTTCTCGTGTCAAATCCAACAGATCACGCGCACACGAATCCGACGCAGTGAACCCGTATCGCGGCAGCAAACTTGCAATGCGCGAAAGGTCCGGATCGGGCGCAAGCAATTCATCTGAAAGCTCGCCATCCACTCCGGGTTTGTCGCTAAACAAATTCGCAAAGAGACGTTCAAAGACCTCGCGCGTTTTCGTCGTGTTCTTCATGCGTTCCGCTTCAAACGCGTCCTGCGCAGTGACGAGGCGCGGCGGCAGCGTCGTCTGACTATAGGAGTCTGAGTATCCCATACTGAGCGCGATGCGACGGCGACTGACCGAGTCTGAGGGAAGTAGATGCGTTTGCATGTCGCCGTACAATTGCAGGCGATGTTCGACGTGGCGCAGAAACACGTACGCGTTGTTCAGCGGCGCGGATTCGGCATCGAGAATCAAGCCTTCGCGGCGAAGCAAATAAAGTGCCCGGAGCGTGTTTCCCGTACGAACGCCGGGATGCTCACTGCCGTACAACAGTTGCATAAATTGGACCGTGAATTCAACGTCACGAATCCCGCCGCGTCCGAGTTTGACTTCGTCCTCGCTCTCGCCGCGCTTGGCCACGCCTTTCTCGATCTGGCGCTTGAGTGCCTTTATATCCAGGATGGCGTCGTTGCTGAGAAAGCGCCGGAAGACAAACGTCTGCATCTGGTCGAGCATATCGTTACCGAGTTTGACATCGCCCGCGATGGCGCGCGCTTTGAGCCACGCTTGACGCTCCCAGGTCCGGCCCTCGTCCTGAAAATAATTCATGGTCTGCTCAAAGCCGCGAACAAGCGCGCCTGCAGTGCCGTGCGGTCGAAGTCGCACATCGACGCGGTACACGCGCCCGTCTTCTGTAACTTTGTCGAGCGCTGAAATAAGTTCCTCGGCGAGTGCCGTGACGTATGCTTCCGCGCTGACTGAACGCGCGCCGCCCTGCGTCTCGCCTTCCGCGCGGTGCATAAAAACGAGGTCGATGTCTGAACTGTAATTCAATTCTTCACCGCCCAATTTTCCGAGCGCAAAGACGGCGAACGGGATCGTCTGCACTGGCGCGCCACCACTGGCTTGAAGATGCGGCGCGGGTAGCCAGCCGAGGCGTGGACGAATGTTCTCTTCGGCGATCCTCAGTGCCGCGCCGACACACGCATCGGCCAGTTCGCTGAGCGCTCGAACCGTTGAATTCAGCGGTGAAACCAGCAGAAGGTCGAGCGTAGCGATTTGCAGCATGAATTCAACGCGCATGCGCCGCAGTGTGGCGAGACGCTCGGCGTGGTTTGACGCAAATTTCATGCGTTCAATGAGTTGCCATTCCCACGCTTTTCCACCTGGCAAATCCCGGGACAATACAGTCTGCAACGCGGGCTGCGTGCGCGCAGGAAAACGGATGAAGTAACTCGACAATGCTGGCGTCGAAGCGAACAATGCGAAGAGCGCTTTTAGAAATTGAGGCTCACTCCACGACGGCGTCATCGCCGGGCCGTCCACATCGATCCAGCTTTCAAAGACAGAAAGCGCCTGCATCGGATCGGAACTCGACGCCAATGCGTTGGCCACGGTTTTGAATTGGGCAACAGAAAAGCCGACGCACTCCGGGCGCTCGCGCAGATCGGCAAATACGCGACGAACGCGTAACGCATCGCTGAACCCGAGCAGCGTCCAATCGGCGTCCGTCACGTCGTTCAACGTCTCGCGCGCGGCGAAAATTCGGGTGGTAGCTGATGGTTCCATAAACGCTCAAACACTCGTGGAAAAGGATAATGGTATATTTTCGCAGGTTTGCGAGAACTGTCCACCGCAACGGCGAAACGCGGTTCCCGGGGAAACTTGACAGCGCGAATCTGGCGGCGATAATCATGTCGTAAACTGGCTGCGGCGAAGTGTGTGCCCACTGGTCCCGTTTGGCCTGCGAGCAGCGTTGAATGCCCCCACTTATAAAAATCTGCGGAGTCAAACAAACCGACCACGTCCTCGCTGCCGCACGAGCCGGAGCAACGGCGATCGGCTTGAATTTCATTCCGCCGAGTTCGCGGTATGTAGGCGGAATTAAAGAAGCGGCTACCCTGATTCGAGAATCGGCACTGCCTGAAATGAAATGGGCTGGGGTATTCGTCAATCCCGATTTCGACGAATTGAAGATTGTGCTGGCCTCACTGGACCTTCAGATCATCCAACTTCACGGCAACGAAACTCCGGAGTTTGTGAGCCGCGTCAAAGCGCGCGCACCCAACGCATCGGTGTGGAAAGCGTTCCGCGTTGAAACGAAAGAGGACTTGAACGAGATCGCGAATTTCGAATGTGACGGCGTGGTCCTTGACGCCAAAATCGCTGGAACATTCGGCGGGACGGGCCACACATTTGATTGGTCGATCCTGAACGATTTTCAGCGCACCGTCCCGTTGATTTTAAGCGGCGGATTGAATCCCGGCAACGTCGCCGAAGCGATCCGCATCACCCGACCTGACTGGGTCGATGTGGCCAGCGGAGTCGAGATTTCCCCGGGCGAAAAATGCAAAACGAAGATCGCGGATTTTATTCGAGAAGCGAAGAGCGCAGGGAGTTGAGACGGAATCATAGCGTTGTTCCCATGTCGATTGCGCATCCCCTCCCCTTCTGCTAAATTACGAATTGCACCATTCCAAAATCCGAGGTCATTAAGCGTGGCGGAGACGATTGAATTGGGACCGCTTGCCGGGGCGCCCCGCAAGCTGGGGGAGCACGTCAATCCCAAGGGGTATTGGGATCTTGTCGCGCTTCAGTTTCGCAAAAACGCCATTGCTGTGTTGAGCGTATACACAATTGCGTTTCTGTTCCTCCTCGCGTCGTGGGCGTTTATTCTCGTCAATGGAAAACCGTTTGTCTGGACGAAAGACGGCTTCACGTCATATCCCTTGCTCCAGGATTTTGTCGCTCCGGAATTCAACATCGATCTCATCTTCAATTTCTTCTGCCTCGCCACGCTGACGATTCCGCTGGCGTTTGGAGTCCGAAAACTGCTGCTCAAATTTTCTGGACGAGAATTTCAAACGGGGACGTTCATCATCGCAGGATTGGTCGTGGCGTTGCTCCCTTTTTTGGATGCTCAAAACGGCTTTCGCAAGTATTTGCTGAATCGCAATCCGTATCCGGAATGGGCAGCAAATTTGGATGCATCTAAAGGTGATCGCGCGGTGTTTACGCTGATCAACCAGGACCCGATTACGCCGACGAGCTTTCCGCTGAAAGAGCCCGACCGCACGAATTGGCTTGGGACCGACAGCCAAGGGCGCGACGTTCTGGCGCGCATGTTGCACGGCGCACGCATTTCGCTATCCGTCGGATTTGTCGCAGAAGGCATCGCGGTTTTGTTGGGCGTTTTCTTCGGTGCGCTCGCTGGATTTTATCGCGGCTGGGTGGACATCGCGATCTCTCGGTTTATTGAAATCGTGATCTGCTTCCCCACCTTCTTTTTGATTCTCGTCATCATCGCCTATTTCGAAACGCGCAGCATCTTTCTCATCATGGCGGTGATTGGTTTGACATCATGGCCCGGCATTGCGCGGTTGGTGCGCGGAGAATTCCTGAGGCTTTCGGAACTCGAATACGTTCAATCCGCGCGCGCGCTGGGAACGTCCAACATGCGTCAGATGTTCCGCCACATTCTTCCCAACGCGATGGGGCCCGTGTTGGTCGCCGGTGCGTTCGGTGTGGCCGGAGCTATTTTGACGGAATCGGCGTTGAGTTATCTCGGCTTTGGAGCGCCGCCACCTATGGCGACATGGGGCGAAATGATCAGCCAGGGAAATGCGAACATTGAAGCGGCGTGGTGGTTGATTGTCTTTCCGGGTGTCTCGATTTTTTTAACGGTCACGATTTATAATTTGGCAGGCGACGGGCTGCGCGATGCAATGGATCCAAAGATGCGGCATTAACGACTTCTGACACGTGTTAAACCATTGGTGAAATGAAATCCTATGTCTCTCCTTCAAGTTCAAAACCTCCACACGCATTTCAAAACCGACGCGGGCGTGGCGCGGGCGGTCGATGGGATTACGTTCGACATTAAGAAGGGCGAATGCGTCGCGCTGGTCGGCGAGTCTGGGTGCGGTAAGTCCGTGACCAGTTACACGATCATGCGCCTGCTGCCGATGCCCCCGGCGATCATTCCGGAAGGCCAGGTACTTTTCAAGGGCCGCGATTTGGCGAAGATCAGTGAAGCAGAAATGTGCCGGATTCGCGGGCGCGAAATCGGGATGATTTTCCAGGAGCCGCAGAGCGCGCTGAATCCGGTCTTCACGGTCGGCGAACAAATTTCCGAAGCGTATCTCACGCATCATCCCGACGCATCGCGGCGCGAAGCGTGGGAGAAATCCATCGAGTCCATGCGCGCGGTGGGCATTCCCGATCCACAGCGTCGCGCGGCGGATTATCCGCACCAATTATCGGGTGGCATGAAGCAGCGCATTTGCATCGCGATGGCGCTGATTTGTTCGCCGGAGTTGCTTATCGCTGACGAACCGACGACGGCGCTCGACGTGACCATTCAGGCGCAGATTTTGGATTTGCTCAAGAATTTACAAAAGGAGCGAGGCCTGTCACTGCTGCTGATCACGCACGACCTCGGTATCGTTTCTGAAATGGCCGAGCGAACGAACGTGATGTACGCAGGAAAGATCGTGGAACAATGTCCGACGAAGGAATTGTTCCGCCGTCCGCTGCATCCGTATACGCAAGGGTTGCTGCGCGCGCGACCAGGCGGAGAAGCGGCGTTCCAGCACAAGCGGCTTTCGGAAATTAAAGGCATGGTTCCGGCGGCGACGAAGTTCGGCGACAACTGCCGCTTCAATCCGCGCTGTCCGCTTTGCACGGACGAGTGCGTACAAAAAGCGCCGCCGTTTGCGGACTATGGAAATGACCACCGCGCGGCGTGTTTTCATACGAAGGCCGAAGGAATTGATGCGTGGAAAGACGTTGTTTAAACGGCATTTGTGATTTGTAATTTGTCATTTGTCATTTGTGATTTTAAAGGCGCTCGAATTGCTTATTAATGACCGTCCACTTCTTGCGCTTGAAACATCTGGTAATTCGCTGGGCGTGGCGTTGCACACGCGGGCGGGGATCGTGTTTAACGAGAATGTGACCGAGGGGATGATTCACGGGCGGGCGTTGGTGCCATTGATGAAATCGGCGTTGGAATCGCAGTCGATTCGCGCGGAGGATTTAGGTGCGGTGGCGGTGTCGCAGGGGCCGGGGTCGTGGACGGGATTGCGGATCGGGATCGCGGCGGCCAAGGCGTTTGCGTATGCGTCTGGAATTCCCGTGGTGTGTGTTCCGAGTTTCGAGGCGTTGGCGCTTGAGGCCTGCGGAACGACTGGAAGCGGGGCGGTGCTGACGTTGCGCGATGCTCGGAGCGAAGGTTTTTTTGCGGCGATTATTGACGTGACGAACGGCGCGCCGACGCGGTTGTTAGAGGAGTGCGTCTTGAAACCGGAGGACGTTCTTGTGGCTGCGAAGCATTCCGCGCGAGCAGGATTGATCGTCTGTGGCGACGAAAAATGTTTGACGACACTTGCTCTTGAATGCGAGGCAAACGGTTGGACGTTGCGCCCGGATTTGATGCACATCCCGGCGCGAGCGGTTGCGGTGTGCGGGTGGCGGCGGTTCCGAGAGGGGCTTGGGGTGGCTCGAACGGCTGCGGAAATTCATAAAATTGGACCGCTGTATTTGCGCGCGAGTGATCCGGAATTGAAATTGAAAAAAAGTCCTGCCGCGTGAGCTTCCGCGACGTAAGTAGAACGGGCTTATAGCCCATTCAGTTCGAACCGATGCGACGTGATTTTTCTTTGGAGCCTACGATTCTGGAAACGGGAAACACTCAACTCGAAGCGCCGGGCCAACCGGCGAACGCGACCGAGCAGAAGGCGCTGAATAAGGATATTCAAAAGGCTGGGGCGAAAGTCCTGGTGCCGCATCTGATCATCAAGGTCGCTGGATTATTCGCGAACTATTACATTCCCAATCACTACAGTTTGGCGATTGCTGAAGTCTTCAAAGTCATCAACGATAGTGTTTTGAATGTCGCGTTTTTGATCGGAGAGCAATGCCTTGCTCCGTCGTATTTGCCGCTGTTTTCGCGCGCAAAAAACGAGAACGGTGAAGCGCGTGCGTGGCGCTACACATCGATTCTGTTCAATCTTCAACTGATCATTCTGCTGGCTGTCGTTGCGGCGTTCGCGTTTTTTCCAGAGACGTTTGTGGATCTATTGACGGACTATAAAGGGATCGATCCGGAGAAAGTGGCGCGGCGCGATATTTTTGTCAAGATGCTGCCGTTTGCTGCGCCGGGATTGATCGGGATGTCGCTGGCGAGTTTGACGTACGTCATTCTAAACGCTCACAAAGAATTCTTCTTCGCAGCGTTCGGCGATTCGGTGTTGAAGCTTTCGATTGTCGGCGGAGCGATGATCGGCGTGGTGCTCAAGAGCAATGATTGGCGTTACATAGCAGGCGGTGCGGTGGCGGGCGGGACGTTGAAACTGGCGACGCATTTGTTTGCGCTGGGATTCAAGCGCATCCGAAACTACACACTGACGCTGGATCTTTCGGATACTTATGTAAAGGCGTTTTTCGTCCTGGTTCTGCCGTTGTTGCTGGGTGTGTTGATTTCGCAGGGCCGCGAACAAATCATCACAAAAGTGCTGACGAGCCAGACGAATTTGAAATTGTATTTTGGCAACGGGCGCAATCTGGTGGACACGATTCAATTCATCGTGCCGTATACGCTGTCGATTGCTCTGCTTCCGTTTTTCTGTGACCTCTCAGCGCGTTCGGACAACGCGCGGCTCGGCGCGGTGTTGACGCAGATCATCCGTATTTTGATCTGGGTCTTCGTGCCGGTTGGAATTGTGCTCGCTGCGGCGGCGCTGCCGATGTCGAAGATATTGTATCAAGGCCCCAAGTACACCGACGAATCGTTGGGATTCACCGCGCACGTGTCGCGCTTGTATGCGATGCAACTACCGTTCGCTGCGATTGAAATGATGGTGATGCAGGCGTTCTTTTCGAGCAAGCGTGTGATCGCGCCGACGATTGTGGGCTTCGTGTTTTCTGCGTTGTCAGCGGGGACGGCATATGTGTGCGTTGAGAACGGGTACGTGACGACGCCGCTTGGAATTTTGACGCTGGTGCCGCTGTGTTTGATTGTCGCTCGCATCGTCAAATCGATGGTCCTCGTCACGCTGTTGCGCTGGAGTGTGCCGGTGTTGCCGGTGCTGGAGACGGTGTCGTTTGCAGTGCGGTTGTTGATTGCCGGGGTGGCGGCAGGTGCTGCTGCGGTGGGTGCGTCGCGTTTGAATTTTGGCGAAGGGCGACCGCGTCAAATGGCGCTCGCAGCCGTGATCGGCGTGGCGGGATTCACGGCGTTTTTGGCGGTATCGTTGGCGTTGAAGATGGACGAGCCGAAAGAATTCTGGCATTGGACGATGGAGAAATTTAAGCGCCGAGGGGCGAAGTCGAATTGAGCGCGCTGAAGCCGTCATCCACTGGTCGCAAGCGCTTGTGCTTCGTTGTTGAAGCCACGGAAGGCGGCGTGAGAAAACACGTGCGCGATTTGTTGCGCGTGTTTTTGCGGCCGGAAGAAGGCTTTGAGATATTCGGTATTTTTGGTGATCGGGGTGAGGTCGGATTTCGCGAAGAGCTGACTGCGTTAGCGGCCGGGCATTCCAATTTCAGCTACGAATTTGTGCCGGGATTTCAGCGTGCGATTCGTCCGTGGACGGACTTGAATGCGCTGTCGCAGGTCAAGCGTTTGATGGCGGCGTTCAAGCCGGACATCGTTCATTCTCACAGCGCGAAGGCCGGATTTATTGGGCGGACAGCGGCGCGGACACTCGGTGTTCGGACGATTCTGCATACGCCGCATGTCTTTCCGTTTCAATGGACGAGCGGTGTACGCGGGCGGTTGTTTCTGGCATTGGAGCGTCATGCAGCGGGCGGGGCTGGGACGATCATTTGTGTCAGTGAAAGCCAGCGCGATGACGCGTTGCAGCGCGGGTTGTGTGACGCATCGAAATTGATTGTGATTCGAAATGCGATTGAAGCGCAGGCGATGATTCCGGATGCGCGTACGCT
>Ga0194061_1001906_pt1 | contig 11777 bp, 10 predicted proteins | sample SepL2221m_MetaG_FD_163423 | JGI IMG/M metagenome (GOLD analysis project Ga0194061, IMG submission 163423) | Anoxic zone freshwater microbial communities from boreal shield lake in IISD Experimental Lakes Area, Ontario, Canada - Sep2016-L224-21m | ecosystem: Environmental > Aquatic > Freshwater >...
AAGGCCGACGCCGCCCGGCCCGTCACCGTCGGCGATGTCGCGGCCATCGATTTCGGACCCGCCGCCATTAAGAGCGGAGATGCCGGGATCAATGGAAATCCCGGCGTGATCATGGTCGTCTTCAAACAGCCCGGTGTTGACACCGTCGCGTTGACTGAACGCGTTCAAAAAGAACTCAATCAAATTCAGAAGACGTTACCGCTGGATTACGACGTCATCGGTGACTTGTTTCAACAGGCGGACTTCATTCACCGCGCGATCAAAAATGTCTTCGACGCCGTTCGCGACGGAGCGGTTCTGGTCGTCGTGATCCTCATTATATTTTTGCTAAATTTCAGAACGACGTTCATCACGCTCACTGCGATTCCATTGTCCATCGCCATGACCGCGATCATCTTCGCCGCGTTCGGTCTTTCCATAAATACCATGACGCTCGGCGGCATCGCTGTGGCGATTGGTGCGCTCGTGGACGATGCGATTGTCGATGTCGAAAACGTCTTCCGCAGACTGCGCCACAACGCCACGCTTCCTCAACCTGTCAATCCACTGCGAGTGATCTTCCAAGCCTCGAGCGAAGTGCGAAAGCCTATCGTCATCGGCACGCTGCTCGTCGTCGTCGTGTACTTGCCGCTGTTTTATTTGTCGGGACTTGAAGGCCGCATGTTCACGCCGATCGGCATTGCGTACATCATCAGCGTCCTTGCGTCACTCGTCGTGTCGATGACAGTCACTCCGGTGCTGTGCTATTACTTGCTCGGAAAAAGTGTCACTGCGAAACACGCCGATGATGGCTGGCTGGTTCGACAATTGAAAAAGCTTTCCGGTCTCGCGATTCGTTTCAGTCTCAAATTTCCCATGCCGATTCTCGCTGCACTGATCGCGAGCGTGGCCATTGGAGTGATGCTGCTCGCGACGCAAGGTTCCGCGTTCCTGCCGACATTGAATGAAGGCGTGTCGCAGGTCAATCTGATTCTCCCGCCCGATACTGGTCTCGAAGCATCAAACCAATTCGGCCAACGCTTGGAGAAATTGTTGACGGGAGTTAAAGGTGTCAAACACGTGGCTCGTCGCACGGGCCGAGCGGAGGGCGATGAACACGCCGAAGGCGTCAACGCGTCCGAAGCGATCACGACGTACGATCCGGCGGCGGGGCGGAAAGTTGAAGAGATCAAAGACGAAATCCGCACCAAGCTGGCCATCGAATTTCCCGGAGCCGCAACTGAAGTCGATCAGCCGCTGTCGCATCTGCTCAGTCATCTGCTCTCGGGCGTCAATGCTCAAGTGGCCGTGAAAGTATTCGGACCCGATTTGGAAGTATTGCGCCGCACAGCGGATCAAATCGAAGCCGCTTTGAAACCAATTCCCGGCGTAAAAGATTTATATAAGCAGTCCCAAATTCAAATCGAACAACTTGCCATCAAGCCGAATCGCGACGCGATGAAACGCTACGGCGTGTCCGTAAAAGATGTGGGCGAACTCGTTGAAATGAGCGGCGGCGGAGAAGAAGTCTCGCGCATGATCGTTGGGCAAGCGAGCTACCCCATCGTTGTGACGGTGGCGCAAAAAAGCCGCAATGATCTCGCTGGGATTCGTGCGTTGCAACTGCGCGCCGCGAATGGTGACATGATCCGTTTATCCGACGTGGCAGACGTGGACCTGGTGAAGACGCCGAACAACATCAATCACGAAAATGTCTCGCGACGCACCGTCGTGCAATGCAACGTCGCCGGGCGCTCGCTCGGCGAAGTCGTCGCTGATGTTGAGAAAGTTCTGGACCCCATCCGGGCGAAACTTGCGACGACGCCTGAATATGCGATTCGCGTGAGTGGGCAATTTGAAGCGCAAGCTGAAGCGACGCGGCTCATTTTTATCTTGAGCATCATCTCGTTCGTCGCGATGTTTTTGATTTTGTACATGCACTTCAAATCCGTGAACCTCAGCGCACAGGTCCTGTTGAGCATCCCGATGGCGTTCGTCGGTGCGGTCGTCTACATCGTCGTCTCCAAACAAACGATGACCGTCGCGACATTGGTGGGGTTGATTTCGCTCGGAGGCATCGCCGCGCGAAATTCGATTTTGCTGATCGACCATTACATCCATCTCATGCGCGAGGAACGCGAACCCTTCAGCGAAGCGATGATTATTCGTGCCGGACAGGAACGCATGGTCCCGGTGTTGATGACCGCGCTATGCAGCGGCATCGCGCTCGTCCCGCTCGTGTTGACTCCCGACGAACCCGGGCGCGAGATTCTGTATCCTGTCGCAACCGTGATTTTGGGCGGGCTGATCTCCAGCACGCTTTTGGATTTCATCGTGACGCCCGGAGTGTTCTGGACGTTTGGAAAACGCGGTGCCGAGCGCATCGCCACACCGCATCACCTCGACCGGGCGGCCGAGGATTTTTCGGATGACGTGTCAGTCGAGCCGCCCACACTCAAAGGAGACATAGCACATGGTTAAGTCGAAGAGTTTGTTTGCGGCGTTGCTGGCATGCGTCGCGCTGGGATTGTTCTCGACCACGTACGCGGAAGAGAAGAAGCACGAGCACGGCGGCAAGGGACCGAACGGCGGTGCTCTGGTGGAAGTTGGCGACGCCGACGATCATCACGTCGAAGTGATTCACGACGACAAAGCCGGGACGTTGACGGTGTATTGTCTGCTCGCGGATCAGAAAACACCGTACACACCGAAGGAAGCGCCGAAGCTGAATCTGACCTCGAAGGCCGGCAACAAGCAGATCGAAATGAAGGGCAAAGATTCGAAGTGGGAAGCCACCGACGACGTGTTGAAGGAAGAGCCGAACGGTCGCATCGTCATCATTCTTCCGGATGGAAAAAAGTACAACGTCAAGATTGAAGAACACGGCCACGTTCACAAATAATAGTACTGTCTTTGCTTTTAGGGGCCGGGGTCCGTTTGTATAGTGGACCCCGGACCCGATTTGGAAATTACGCATGAGCTACGATCTTTTTTTAAAAGCAACCGACCGCCAGCCTGACCGCCACGATTTCGAAGAGTACTTCGATGACCGTCGGCACTACTCGATTGACGACACGGCGGTCTGGTACGAGAACGATAGTACCGGCGTCTATTTCTCGTTCGAGCTTTCAGACGCGGCCAGTGACAACGATGACTTCGGTTCGGACGATGAATCCGCCGCACAACTAGCCAAAGAAGAGGGCGATGATTATTGGGTCGTCTTCAACATGAACTACGCGCGGCCGCACGTCTTCGCGCTGGAAGCACTGCGTGAAATCCGCGCCTTTATAGACCATTTCAACCTCGCGATTGACGACCCGCAAATTGGTGGAATGGGGCATGGGCCGTTCACAGATGTAGGATTTTTGAGCGGATGGAACCACGGCAACGCGCTGGCCTGCGGCGCTCTTGCTCACGAAAAGGACCGCGTTCGAAACCACTATCCGACGGACTTGATGGAACGAAATTGGCGTTGGAATGTGGACGTGGTCGAGCGCTAAGACCGGTTGATGATCGACGTCTTCATTCCAACGATCATGTACATCAAACATGGTGGCGTTGTTAAATCGGTCGTCGTCTGGCCCGATGCTATTCCAATATTTTTACCGCGCGTGGACATGGTCATCATCGCTCGAAACGAATTAGCTCAGCCGCCGATTGCAGACGACGCGCCCGGTGAAACTGCGTTTGTTGAGTGGAGCGATTTGGAGCCGTTGTTGGCGGCGTATCCATTCGAACAATCACCCGCACCGTATTACAAACTCGCGTATGAAAAAGCGCCGGACGAATTGGTGCGGTCCATTCAATCTCGACCAACGTGCCAGGACGATATGCAAGGGCTAGGCAAGGATGAGATTCTGAACGCCGAGCTATTTTCGAACGTTTAGTCCGCATTTTTGTCAGCATCTACGCTGGGCTTAATATCTACTTTTGCGGGACGCGCATCGGCACGACGCCATTCGGCTGGGACGCCTTCCGGGCCGACTTCGGATTCCACGCATTGCAATGTCGCCGCGTACAATTCGCGCATCAATGTGATGGGACTTCCCAGCGACGGTTTTTGTTTCAATTCACCGAGCGGAACATCGTAGCAACTGAAGCGCTGGGCCGGGTCGAATTTAAAGAGCTTTTTTTGCTGCGCTTTGACGGTGTCGAATGCTTGTGCTAGGAATTTCATTTGGGTGGGATCAGTTGTCAACATCTCTGCTTGATGGCGCAGGAAGCGGTAGCGCCAGAGGCTTGAGTCCAACTCGCGCGTGACGATAGCGAATTCGCGCAGCCATCCGAAGCGAGTCGCCAGTTCATCGTACTGTTCCTTTTTCAAATCTGGTTTGGCGAGTTCCAATTCGTGGAACATGTCGGCGATCTGCTTTTCGCAATCGCGCTTCTCTGCAATCACGCGCTCGACATTTTCGAGCGTGGGTTCGAGGAGCTTTTGTCCTTCGGGAAGGAAATATCGGTTCGTGTATTTCAACAACGTTTCGCGGCGTTGAATCGTATTCGCAAATCCAGAGTTCGTGTCCGAACCCATGCCGAGCGTCGAGAACAAACGGTTCACGGCGGGTTCGGAAAGTTGCAGCGCTTTGACGATGTGCGGCGCTGCCTTCTCGCCGTAAATCGGCGTAGCCCAGTCGAGCCAAATGGCTTGAATATCCGCGCCAGGATTCCATGCCAGTTCGCGCCAGGAGGCCACATTGATGCTGTTGGCGATGTCATCGAAAAGGGTGTAATTCGATTGCTTCGTTCCGCCCGGAAAGAGGCTCACGCCCCCGGACGCACCGACCAGTTCGAAACTTTTTTTCATCGTCCACACCGTGTGGTTGACGGTCGATGCCGGGAAATAAAAGCGTCCGGTGGTCTGTCCGGTGATCTGCCATTCAGCGATTTCTGTGTGCGGTTTAGCCGTGCCCAAGAGTGTCGAGAAGCGTGCGTCGGGCTGGCAATCGGCGTGGTACACTTTTGTTTGGATGACGATGTCGGGTGGAAGATCATGGATGACGCGCGACCATAAATCGATACCCGTCCCGCCGAAATTGTCGTATCCTGGGGCGTGAACCCATTGGTCTACGAGCCAGTGCGGAACGCCGGATGACCAGGTTCGAACGACCAGTTTTTGATTCAACGGTGCGACTGCAGCGCGATAGTGTTTGACACATTCGAATAGTTCATTCTGGAATTTAGTCAGTCCATTTTTGATGCAGCGGTCACACTGGCAGTACAGGCCATAATGATCCCAGAACGTCGCATACAATCCGGTGCCGTGACTTTGTTCGGCGAATTCGCGTACATACGCTTCGATGATTTTCCCGGTGGCCGGGTCCGACAAACACAACGACGCGCGTTCCCACGATGTTGGGGCGGGTGTGCCTTTTGCGCTGGGATATTCTTTTAGGACGGCGTCCAAAAGCGCGGGCGACCAGCGCGCGAAATCGTTGCCGTATAGGAGCGGGAAATAGTCCACATCCGCGTCCCGGCACGCCTGAGCGAGTTCTGCTTGATGCGCTGAATCCGAAGCCTGCTGCTTGCGCAATTTGGCTTGCGTGGACGCGTCGAGATGTCTGAACACTTCGGGCATCGATTTTTCAAACGTGACACTGCTTCCTCGGCTGCCGAGCACTACATTCACGCCCAGTTTTGCGACGTATTCGGCAATGCTGAGACGGCCATGTATCGACGCGGTACGGATTGCAAATGCAGGATCGCGGAGCCACACTGCGCCGACTTTGTCGCGCCAGTGGTGCACGTCGCCCGCAGCGAATAAAAGCGAACGCGGCCGCACACCTGCGATGATTGCCCCGCCGTTGCCGGACGTAAACGAATAGCCATCGTGTGCGATACCGGGCTGGTTGGCGACGACCATCAATATGAGCACCCCGGGAGCGGGCGTTTCAGCGCGCGATGAGATTCGAATAGCCGTCTCAGGCAAGCCCAGTTTTTTGGCCATGATGCGCGCGGCGGAGGTCACTGCAGGATGGCACTTTTCCGGGATGACAATCTGTTCAAATTGAGCGGCATGAAGTGTATGCGCGACACTCCATAATACGATTGCAACAAGAAACGTCGTGGTGGAGTTCATCAATATAACTTTCGTGAAGGAGCACTTTAATTGCCAGGTGGCGGCGGTGGCGCGTCATCGTCGTCGATCTTTTTACTGTCCTTTTTTTGCCCGGGCGACGGTATCGCATTGCCTGCCGTTTTGGGCGCAGCACTGGCAATGCTGCCAAGTTTCCAATTAGCATTTATGTCGGCTCCGGTCGTGTCGGGAACGATTTCGAGCGCGATTCTTCCAAGCAAGCATGACGCTTTGTTGGCGAGGCGGATGTTCAACTTGCGGTCGGGATTTTGAGCGAGGAATTTTTGGGAGCCGAGTTCAGCTTCGAGTTCGTCGTAATACAGCGTCACGAGCGATTCGACTGTCGGGGCCAGCCGCGCACCGTCGAGCCGTGCGCGGTAAGCGTTGAGCGCGGCGGGAGGCGCGATGAATTCAGTTTCGTCTGGCCCGCGAAGGAGCGCGAACGGCCCAGCATCGGTCGTGATTCTTAGCCCTCGTGATCCGATGCTCCACGCAGGCGCGTTGATTTTTCCAGTCGCCAGCACGAAGCGATCACCTCTTGGATCAGTGCTGGGATTCTCGGCGCGAAAACGTTTGACGAATTGCGTTTTGACCGTGATCGGATCGGTGTGATCAAAGACATAATCCCAACGCGCGCGCGCCAAATCGGCCAGCGCGAAATAGGTTTCGGGACTTTGGATGAAACTCGGCAACCATGCTTTGATCGTGCCCATCGGTGTCGCGCCTTCGTCTTTTTTGGCTTCATTGATGTGAAGGATTGCAACATGCCCGATTGCAGGCCAGAGCGACGCGTCGAGGTCCACGCGGTCAGTTGCCAGCACTTGAAATCGTGATGACCACATCTGTTGTCCGCGCGTCAAAGTCGTTGCGCCACTGACCATTTTCATCGCGCCTTCAACGTGCTTCAGAAAACACGCGCGAAGATCAATCGGCAACACAAATTCTGCCATCGGAGCGCCGGGAAGGAAATCGACACTGCTTTCTTCTCTTCGTGGTTCGCTGCTTTTTTCGGACGAGGCGTTGCTGTTGTGTACAATATTTGGAACGTCGCCTTCAATGCGTCCGCGCGCGGAGAACGTGCCATTCGTCCCGGCAACGAAATCAATTCGGGCTAGTGCGGGTGGCGCTTTCCAATTCAGCATGTCGCCTACTGTGGGCGGACTGATCAACGCTTTCAACACGGATTCTGGAACACCCTCTTCGAACAATCGGCCAATGGCTGGTTGAGTTAAATCCAAGGGCTGTTCTTTTGGAACCGGCGTCGAGCCGGGCGCTCTCGGGCTGAATGAAACACGTAGCAGCGGCATGGGCGACGAGTCAGGACGTGGCGCTGCGGTCGTGTGAGTCGAGACGACCATCGGCGGCGCGTGCGGTTCAAACGCGGGTCGCGCACCATTGAATCCGATGGCGATCAAACCTCCTCCCAAATCGAAGACAGCGACGCTTTTCGTTCCTGAAAAAAATACGAGTCCCAGCCGAGCGAGATGCCCGCTCGATCCGCTCAAGCGGGTGAAGATCAGAGCTTTGGCCGCGCCTTTTTTCGCGGGCGAACTGGGATCGTCGGACGGTTCCAACGCGAGCGCACATTCGCCTCCGACGAACGGATACAACCCCGACGCATTGGGCTGAATGACAAGAGAAACGGGCCAAGGTAGTTTCGCGAAGGCCGAGTCAATTAGCGTATGGACGGAACGCGGCGCGGCATCGGCTGCGTCGCTCTCGCTGTCGTTCGGTGATTGGGATTTAGAAAACGAGGCGACGAATGCGGCTGTGTCGGGATCGTTGAGCGCTTCGTTGAACGCCGGATCATCGACCAGAGCGCGGTGCAATGCGGCTCCACTGGGCGCTTGAACCAGCAGGGTGCAATGCGTTGGGACGAAGGCGGAAATGGCTGGGCCTCCGAACGGAGCGTATGACACGATGGCCACACAGAAGACGCCGGCTGCGACCGCGATGACGAGTTTGAACATCCACGAAAAGGCCACCCGCACACGACCTGGCTTCTGGCTGTCTTCCGGGCGCAGGACGATGCGCATGCGCGTCCCGGGACGATCCTGTTGAAACGAATTTCCGCCGACTTGAATTTCCATAAAACGTCCGATGAGTACAGGAAAGCGCCGAGACCACCAATATCTTACGAGCATCAAGACGGCACACTGTAAAAACTCTACAGCTCAATCGCTGGAGGTTCAAGGGCATTGAGCGAATCGCACATGATGCGGAAATAGGTCAACCATCCAAAATAAAAACAGGCTGAAAACATCGTCGTGTTTTCAGCCTGTTTCAAGTCGTCCGGATTCAACAAGCGCCGAAATTAGGCGGCGAGTTTCTTGAACGCTTCTTTGCGCTTGGCGCGGTGTTCAGCGCGGCGAGCCTTCTTGCGTTCCCATCCGGTATGCTTCTTCTGTGCCATCTCTGTTGCTTCCTTTCGAGTAAAGAATATCAATCAAGGGCGAGCACTCTACCAGAGGCTCGGTTGAATTGACAGTACATTCTGTTGCAAAATTTCGCCACCCCACGCAGCTTACTAACCTTCGGCCGACACAATCGTTCCGATGTTTTCTTTCATCACGGCTTTGCGAATATTTCCCGGCTCTTTCAAGCTGAACACGAGGATCGGCAGGTTGTTGTCCATGCAGAGCGAAATCGCCGTTGTGTCCATCACGTTCAAGCGGTCCTGCAGCACCTTCATGTACGACAACTTGTCGTACTTGACCGCGTTCGGATTCTTGTGCGGATCGGAATCGAAGACGCCGGCGACTTTCGTCGCTTTCATCAACACTTCAGCTTTCAATTCCATCGCACGCAACGCGGCGGTGGTGTCAGTTGTGAAGTACGGATTGCCCGTGCCGCCCGCGAGAATCACGATGCGCTTGAGTTCCAAATGGCGCAGCGCTTTGCGGCGGATGTACGGCTCGCAAACTTCTTCCGCCTTGATCGCCGACATCACGCGCGTCTCTGCGCCCATGCTTTCGAGCGCGTCCTGCAACGCGAGCGCGTTGATCACCGTCGCCAACATGCCCATGTAATCGCCGGTCGCGCGGTGCAGCAAACCGCTTTGCTGCGCCGCTTTTTCGCCGCGCATGATGTTGCCGCCGCCGATGACGACCGACGTCTCAACACCCATTTTGTTGACTTCAATGACCTGCTCGCAAATGCTCTGGAGCGCCGATGTGTCGAGCCCTTTTCCGGATTCGCCACCCAGCATTTCACCGGACAATTTCAAGATGATGCGTTTGTACATGAATGAAACTCCTGTTTTACAAAATACGAATCAGTGGTACTTGGCTTTCATTCGTGCGAAAAATTCAGCATCGTCTTCGAATTCGTCCATCGCTGTCTTTATCTCTTGATACTCTGCATCTGAGATTTCAGTTACCGCGATTTCGTAAGTTTCATCCGGACGTGGAGTGTCTCGCAGCATGGCGACGATACCGTGCTCGAATTGACCGTAAAACACCAAGACATGAGTATCGTCGCTGTCGGTACTCTCAGCTGGGCTGAATTCCCAACCTTCCGCAGCGTCGAAAAGATATTCGTGCAAGGGGTATTTCGGATTTGCGCCGGGCAACTGTTTGATCGTGACCTGAATTCTTTTCATTATGGTTTTACCCCATCCTGAGTTTCTTCAATCGATCAAAAAAGTGCGCCGGTTTTTGGCCGGCGCACGCTCTTCAATTTTTAGATCACGCCGACTTCAAACCGCGTGAAGCGCTTGACCGTCGCGCCGCTTTCGGCCAGTACCTTGGCGACGGACTTGCTGCCGTCCTTGTAGTATTCCTGGTCGGGCAACACGAGCGTCGAATAGAACTTGTTGACCTGGCCCGCAGCGATCTTTTCGAGAATCGCGGCCGGTTTGCCCGCGTTCTTCGGATCCGTATTGAGCTTATCCATTACGATGGCCGTTTCTTTCGCCAACGCTTCCTTCGAAACTTCTTCACGCGTCAGGCACGCTGGTTTGGCGAAGACGATGTGCATGGAAATATCCTTGCCGACAGCCGCTGCTTTGTCGCCCGTCACGCCATTCAATTCAACAATCGCGCCCTGCTTATTGTCGTGATGAATGTAGAAACCGATGTCGCCGCTGTAGTGAACGACACGCTTGACGCCGATGTTTTCGCCGATCTTGCCGGCCAACGTCTTAACCGTGTCCGAGACGCTCGTGCCGTTGATCAACTCTGCGTTGAGCGCTTCGACACTGTCGAGTTTCTTCGCGTCGGCGATTTCAACCAATTCACCAAGCAACTTGACGAACTCAGCGTTCTTCGCGGAGAAGTCGGTGCTGGCGGACATTTCAACGACCGTCAACGTCGTGCCACCGTTGGTGATCTTGTGTCCGAGCAACCCTTCGGACGCGGCCTTTTCAGCCATCGCGCTGCCCTTGTCGAGGCCCTTCTTGCGCAACCAAGCTTCAGCGGCTTCGATCCAGACGCCTTCGCCATTGGCTCCGTCAGCCTGCGTTTCGGAGAGAGCCTTTTTACAATCCATCAAGCGCTGGCCGGTCTTTTCGCGCAATTTGCCAACGATCTGTGCGGTAATGTCTGCCATGTTTTTTTGTGCTCCTTCTTATGGTCTTTTGTAAATTCGAATTATTCAACGAGTCCCAAGCCTCGCAGCGCACCGGTCCCCCTCTCCCCTTGGGGGAGAGGGGCTAGGGGTGAGGGGTACGGCGGTCGCCGCCGCACACGTGTTGAAAATCAGCTCCAACACGCCCTCAAGATTCGTATAAATTTCATTATCCCAGACGCGTACGATTCTCAGCCCTTCGCTTTTCAGCCAAGCGTCCCGCTGAGTATCGTAACGTTCCCGTCCAACATGCGAGTCGCCGTCCAACTCGACGGCGACCAATGCTTCGGCGCAATAAAAATCGACAATGTATCTGCCGATAAATTGTTGCCTTTTGAATTTTAAACCTGCATACCGTTTGCCGCGTAATCTTGCCCACAGAATCTTCTCCGTGGGCGTCATACTTTTGCGCAGGGCGCGGGCTTTTTCAAGGAGAGTCATCGAGTAATCGGAAGTCATGGATTAACCGACCCCTCTCCCCTAGCCCCTCTCCCCCAAGGGGCGAGGGGGACTTAGCTCGCTTCGCTCGCCAAAAAACAGCGACGGCGAGAAATTACTTCTGGCCTTCCGCGTTGATTTCAGCCTTCTTCACCAATTCCTGGTGGGCGGCTTTGCGGGCCAATTCCGGCGCGGACTTGCGCAGGTTGGCGCCTTCAAGGCAGCCGTCGGCGAGCTTCGAGACCACGAGATCGATCGAGCGGATCGCGTCGTCGTTCGCCGGGATCGGCAAGTCGATCATCGTCGGATCGGCATCGGTGTCCAACATGCCGATGACCGGGATCGACAAGCGGCGGGCTTCCATGACTGCGTTGTGTTCAACGTTCGGATCGACGACGAACAGCGCGCCCGGCAAACCTTCCATCGAGCGGATGCCGTCCAAATTGCGCTTGATCTTACGCTTTTCGCGGTTCAAGGATGACTGCATCTTCTTGGAGTAGGTGTTGATCGAACCGTCAGCGTCCATGCTTTCGAGTTCCAACAAGCGCTGAACGCGCAGGCGGATCGTCGAAAGATTCGTTAGCGTACCGCCCAACCAGCGTTCGGCGGCGTAGGGCTGTGCGCAGCGTTGCGCGTGCATCGTGATCAATTCTTTGGCCTGGCGCTTCGTGCCGATGAAGAGCACCTGCTTGCCTTCGGACGTAATCTTTTTGCAGAAGTG
>Ga0194061_1001907_pt1 | contig 11770 bp, 9 predicted proteins | sample SepL2221m_MetaG_FD_163423 | JGI IMG/M metagenome (GOLD analysis project Ga0194061, IMG submission 163423) | Anoxic zone freshwater microbial communities from boreal shield lake in IISD Experimental Lakes Area, Ontario, Canada - Sep2016-L224-21m | ecosystem: Environmental > Aquatic > Freshwater >...
GGTTCGCAAGCACTCTCGGGAGAGCGCGCGACAACAATCGCCACGATTCCCTAGAAAAAATCATCGATACCGGTGTGCGGGCCTTCGTAACATAGCTTTCAAGAGCGTGAGAAACCGCATCGATGCCGGTGAGTGCCGTCACGCGAGGAGGCTGCGTGAGGGTGAGTCCGACGTCGAGAATGGCAATTCGAAACGCTGCGGCCGGATCACCACAGGCCATTTTTACACCGCTGTGAGCATCACTCACTAATGCAAACGATTGAGTCTCACTGCCCGTGCCAGCGGTAGTCGGAACCGCGATCGAAGCGAGCATGGGCTTGCCGGCCTTCCCGCGTCCCCAGTAGTCCTGCATGCGTCCACCGCAAGAAAAGAGAAAGTTAATTCCCTTGGCGCAGTCCATCGAACTTCCGCCGCCGATGGCCACCAGAAGATCCGGACGAAAGTCACGCGCAACATCTGTCCCGGCATTGATGTGGTCTGTGGTCGGATTTTCTCTCACCGCGTCAAACAGACAACTGACAAGCCCCGATTTCGAAAGACAATCGATGCCTCGAGCGGCGTGTCCTGTAGCGACTACGCCGGGATCGCTGATGACCATCACTCGCTTTGATCCGAGTTGACAGGCCAGGGCACCAAGTTGTGACATGGTGCCGTTTCCGACGACTAATCTTGTAGGCAGGCAAAGTTCAAAGGGAGTGATCACTCGAATGCATGCTCCGGGACCAAAGGTGGGTCTCCATCACAAAGGAAAAATTAACTCGCCGCTGCCACAGGCTGAGCCGGGAGTTGCAGCGCTCTTGAACGGTAGAGAAAGTCAACGATGTTTCCCTCGTGTGGTTGCAACCAATCCAGACGCGTTGTGGGAATTGGACCGTAGTTCAGCCGATCGATGAGAATAGAATCAGCCAATTCTGAACGAAATGAAGGGTTTTCTGTAATCGCCGTGCAGACCAGAGTTGAACCGATTGCGTCGAGCATTTTTTCTTGCGGACAAGAGACGACGGACACAAACGGAAACATATACTCGGCCTTTGCAATTGACGGTTCCGGTGACGAGGCATGCACAACAACCGGTCGCAGCCAGCCACAACGTTCGCCCTCGACGAAGCGAGAACCATAGGCTGCGGTCATGTGTTCAACTCCAGGTGTGTTCATGCCAGCCTCAATTTGTTTCCAGAGAGCCGCTGCCGCTCCAGGAATCGTGAATGCCGCAAGCGTGGCCTCGGGGTCATCGGGCGGTTTCACATCCATAGGACCCAGACGCTCCGCGATGGCGGCGGCAATCTCTTTTGTATGACGACTGGCCCAAATCGCGGAAGCGTTAATACATCCACGACCACTGTTCACCGCGACGCTTTCCACCATCACATCGAGATACTCTGGCCAGCGATCAACCAGATCGTCTCCGAGGATAATTTTTGAGAATCCCGGACCATGTACCTGCACGTTTGGATTTGCGCGATAAAGTTCTACAGTCTGCGCACTGCCGAAGATCATGCTGCGTCGACAACCTGCGAGAACAGCAGCTCCCACATCAGTAGCACCGGGATACAGGCCGATGGCCTCCGCCGGGATGCCTGCCTGTATCATCGCTGCCGCCATGCGGTATGGAGTCCAAGGTTCTTGGCCACCCGGCTTCATAACCAATCCAACACCCAAGGCAATCACCGGAAGCCAGAGTGTGTGAACGCCTGGTGAATTGGATGGAAGTACGAGGCCAAGCACCGGCGAGTTCGCCTGATAGCTCACGATGACACCACGTTTCTCCCGTCCCCAACCCTGAGACAAAATTTCCATTGGAAGACCGCGAGTGAGAGCATCAAGCATGCGATCCATATTTGAAAGCACAAAAAGATTCTTCTGCATATTCGCTCGACAGAGTGTTTCAGGCAGGCCCGTGGTAGCCGACTGTTGTCGAACGAAGTCTTCCGGAGTCTGCTGCGAATCTCCGACTGGAAGTGCAGCCTCGGCATACAGTGAACCTGCTTTCTTGAGTCGACGTACTATCTCAAGAGGGTCAATCGCTCGCAACGATTCACGCGCTCTTTGAGCATGACGCAGGTCACGGGAAAGCATCGCCCCACCGGTCTGGCTTACTTCGGCAACTAATTCACCGGTAAGAAAGTGAACGAGCGGCGTTTTTTCAATCGATTCATACGGCGTTCCAAATCTCAGGGCTGGCAAGTGCATGAACAACTCCATTAATCAGAGCGTAAAAAAATGACGACCCTTTATAATAGCTGCTGGACTACCTTTTCCGAGAGTCGAGCACTACTCAATACACGCCGACTGTCGTGCTCGAAGAGAGTTCGTGGAACGGACGCACACCGCTGATTCCGTCCCATGGATATTTTACATACGGATGTTCACGTTCTCCCTCGTCTCTCTCAAGAAATCCAGGCACAAATGTTTCGTGAGTCAGCGTCGTGAGTTTGACTCGACCGGTGCCACCGTAAGGAACCACTTCATTCGTGTTTTTAAAATCGACGACTTCGATCACTGCACGTGGCTGAGGAGCGTAGTAAGCAATGGTGTATCCGTCAGCAGGTATGACAGGTCGGGAAGCTGCCAATCCCATCAGCGTGTTGCCGTAGGTCGGGGTCATGAATGCGCCGTCGAGCAGTTCCTCGACAGCAAAACGAGTCCACTGAGGAGTAAATTCTGTGCCACCGGAAAAGATTCCTGTGATGCCCATTTTTCGGATGGTTGTACCACGTTTCTCCAGAGACAGCGCCAGCGACTCAAGGAGCTTTGGCGTTGTAAACATGCATCGAACCTCGTGGCCCGCTTCGAGGATTGTGATCGCCTGATCAATGCAGTGCTGCTTGTATGCTTCGAGATGTTCCATCCATCCTTTCTGGATGAGCTTGATGACCCAGCGTGGATCAAGATCAATGCAGAAGCTCATCCCTCCGCGATGTTGAGCGAGATGCTCGATCGAGAGCCTTAGCCGTCGAGGCCCAGACGGCCCGAGCATGAGCCAGTTTGCACCTTTTGGAAAGTACTCTTCTGAAAGCGTGTCGCTGAATTGTTCGTAGTCTGTTCGAAAGTCGCGCATGTTGACTCGGCTCTTGGGAATGCCTGTCGTACCGCCGGTTTCGAAGACATACAGAGGTTGATCCGCTTTCCCTCGAGGAACCCATCGGCGCATTGGACCTCCACGCAGCCACTCATCTTCAAAGGGAGGAAACTTCGTCAGATCTGCGTAACACCGAATTTCTTTGAGAGGGTCAAACGAAAGCGACGTTGCGTATTCCAACCAGAACGGACAGCCCGTCGATGGATGAAAATGCCATGCCACCATTTCTGCGGTATGGGCATCGAGCTTCTTTTTGGATTCGGCAATCTGCGTATCGTTGGCGACTTCAAACACGCTTGACTTTGCTGCCGTGGTGGACATGAGAATAATCGTGAAAATCACGCTCCAAAATTGTACGAAGGGCATTGATTCAAACGTGGACAAACGGCTGACACGATCGAGCATGATCAAGGACGCATGCTCCAAAAAACCACAAAGCATACGATCAAAAAGAGAGCCTTCACGCGAGAAGCCGTTTCAAAATAGTTCGGCAAGGTTCAGGAAGGATTTTCTACAGGGAACACAAAAATATGGAATGCAGTTTCGCAACTTGTTGTAGAAATCTCTTTGCAATGAAGCAAATCTCATCCGAAAAATACGCATGAAACTCTGCCTTCATCGCAGAAAAACTGCAACGATTGAAGATCATGCTTCGGCAGGAGGAGACACCGCCGGTGAACCAAGTTGTGAGAGCATTTGCAAAACACCGTTAAAATGGGCAAGCCGTGGGCCGTAGCGATCGACAAATTCGCCGAGGGCGTAGTCGCTGTCAGTAAAAGAATCGGCATTTTCAGCCGCTTCTCGGGCCACCGAACCGAGAAACTCCGTGTGTACGCCTGAAAGAGCTTCGGCCGCCTCTCGACAGGATTTCGCCAAATCTGGATTGGCCTCTTTCCACGCCTTGAGTTCAGCGTTCCGCTGACGCTGTTGCTGAGAGACTTGAGAGAGCAGCTCCGCAAGAAGTTCACATGTTCGTTGCTGCGAAATAACCATCTCTCGCATGAGACGAACCTGTTCGTCTACCGCGGGTGAAAGTGCTGGGCCCGACATTGTTTCTGGTGCGGCAGCAGCAGAAATATCGAGCTGAGTGAACAGTTGTGGTGTGTGGTTCAAAAAAAATTCTCCAAAACGATTCGTCGGACCATATTCGCCTTCCCTCCAAAACAAAGTTGCATCAGCAGAGTTCAGAGCTTTGAAGAGGCTACGGCGGGAAGATCAATCTCTTTAACAGATAGTATGCCGAAATCATCTAAGTTTCCAGCATTGAGATGAATTTTAGAGTAATGAACTCTCTGACTGCACTTGAGTTGGAGACTTTTGAGCGGAGTTCATGAACAACCGATTGAAGTGGAGTGGAGAAAAGGTCAAGCGATTGTGCCGATTGTTTGGTCACATCACAAGACTCCATGAGACATCAAATTTTGCCCATCTTGCTAAAAAGGAACTCCCAAAACGGGCCTTCGTCAGCGTCACTGGCGGCCTCAAGTCGCAGGTCAATCGACCCGACTTTCTCAATGCGAAATCTCATCAGGCAGATTTCTGTTGGAATTTGTGGTGGCTGAAGGTCGAACACGATTGATCCAGCGGACAGTATCGAGACGGAGCAGACTATGGTTGGAAGTCCCTCGGCGAGTAGCGTGAGTTCGCGAGAAACCTGTGCGGCGGGCTTTCTCACAGCAGTAGACTCTCCAAGTCATGGGATCTTTGGTGGCTATCTTTTAGTCGATACAGTGGGACGACCTCTGGAGTTCTACTGCACCGCTCCGATACGCGTTTCTCGAGCACAGCAGATTCTTTATGGCCATACGCTGGAGAGTCATCTTCACGGGAAACAAATCGGTGCCACGCTCATCGAGGAATCCAGCCTCGAACCACGCGTAGTGCTCACCGATTTGCCGGCAATGCTTCACGCCGGAATCCACACCTCGGTGCCACTGGGCCTGGTGAAAACCAATGAGGAGGAGTCATCATCGTGCGAACTGGGAATGCTTCGAATCGGCTCGCGAAGTGTTCGATTCGACGGAAACAATGAATCCCTCGTCTCTCTTATGCGGGAGAGGCTCTCGTTCCTCGATCCTCAATTTGATGTTGCAGAACCTTTTGAACGAATTCGCGCGGCAATTGAGGAAGCGCAGAAACGCTAACAGCATCGAAACGGGGATCCACCATCGAGAAAAGAGTGATCGACAGGAACGAGAAAAATGCTTCAAGGATGACTGACAGCACGGTAGGGAAGGCATGGTCACTCCGACAGAGCGAATTTGAAATCGCTCCATGCAACGTCGCGCACATTTCAATTGAAAACATTGCGACCCCTGGCGTGCTTCGTGTACCGATAGATCCGCCTCGATGTGCTGCGGTTTCCATTCCCTTTGAACTGTGTGCTCCAAAGACACAGAAATTTACATTTCGTCCGGTCGCACCTCTGCCCGTCGATCAGTTCAATCACGTTGCAGAGATCGCCGTTCGACTTCCACGGCCAACTCGTGAATCTTCGGAGTCGACATCGCCGCGAACGCGCATTGGTGTGCCGGCAGATGTCGTGAAACTCGAAGAGCGGATGTTCTACCTCCTGCAGCCTGATCTCGAGACAATGCTTGAAACGTGTCGCCTCGAATTTCCTCGAAAACCATTTCCATTTCAGTTTGAAGGAATTGCGTTTCTCCTGCCGCGATTGGGTGCCATATTGGCCGACGAGATGGGCCTTGGAAAATCGATGCAGGCGATCTCTTCGATTCGTCTTCTTATTCGCTCAAAGGAAGCCAGACGAGTGCTCGTTGTCTGCCCCAAGGGACTCGTTACAAACTGGAAAAAGGAACTAGAAGACTGGGCTCCAGAGATCCTTGTGGCCATCGTGGAAGGCCCGATTGAACGGCGACGCTGGCAATGGTCTCTCAATGTGCCGGTCACTGTGGCGAACTACGAGGTGCTTGTTCGCGACCGTGAATTGCTTGCGGAACTTGGACTGTCGTTCGATCTTGTAGTGCTCGATGAGGCACAGCGCATTAAAAATCTTTCCAGTCAGACGAATCACGCGGTGTGCAACTTGATACGAAAACGAAGCTGGGCGCTGACCGGAACTCCTGTGGAAAACAGTTCAGAAGACCTTGTGGGAATTTTTAATTTCGTTGCACCCGGTCAGATAAACAGCGAAATGTCGCCTCGCGCAATGGGCATGGCAGCGACTGACCATGTGCTGCGAAGAACCAAGGATCGAGTTCTTAAGGATCTTCCTCCGCGAATGAATCGCGACGAGCGAATTGAATTGTTGCCAGAGCAACGAGAAACCTATCGGCTTGCAGAGGAGGAAGGAATACTGAGGCTTTCGTCGATGGGGAAAGAGGCGACGATTCGACACGTTTTTGAACTTGTATTGCGACTCAAACAGATTTGCAATTTCGATACCGCTACCGGATCAAGCGCCAAGCTGGAGCGTTTATCAAGTGAACTCGAAGAAGTTGCCTCAAGCGGGCGCAAGGCGCTCGTGTTCAGTCAATGGGTAGAGGTGCTCAAGAAACTCTCTGGAAAACTTTCTCGGTTTGGTGCGCTTGAGTACCACGGCGGCATGTCGACCAAGAATCGCGACGCGACCATTGAAAGATTCCGAAACGACCCAAAGTGCTCCGTTCTACTTCTTTCCTACGGTGCCGGTGCAGTGGGGCTCAATCTGCAGTTTTCGCAGTATGTGTTTCTCTTTGATCGCTGGTGGAATCCGGCCGTCGAAGATCAGGCAATTAATCGCGCGCATCGAATCGGTGCAGTGGGCGCAGTCACGGTGACACGATTTCTTACCGTCGACACAATCGAAGAACGAATCGACGAGGTGCTATCGCGCAAGCGAGCCCTCTTTGAGACAATTCTTTCCTGTGCCGAAGGACCGCAGTCTGGAGGATTAACCCAAGAAGAAATCTTTGCACTGTTCAATCTTCATACACCCCGCACGATCACTGAAGCGGCATAATCTCTGGCGATTTGCTAGAAAAGCCCTTCAATAGGTCGGCCCGGAATAAACCGAGAAAAAACCTGACTGTCCGTCGGGTAATCTCTCGTGGTGAGAATCGGAGACCCAAAATTCTTCGAAGTGATCCCGCCAGATAAAAGGGGTTTCTCGGAATCCGATCGGTGTGCCTTCGGTACAAAAGCGAGAGATTCATGACCACTGGACGCATCATGAGTAGATACGAGTACGACGTTGTTGTAGTTGGCGCGGGCCATGCTGGGGTTGAAGCTGCTCTCGCTGCTGCACGCTTGGGCGCCAAGACGGCCCTGCTCACAGGAAACTGTGACACTGTCGGGCAGATGAGTTGCAATCCGGCGATTGGTGGTCTTGGGAAGGCGCAGTTAGTGCGCGAGGTGGATGCTCTCGGTGGAGCGATGGGACGCATCATTGACGCAACGGGAATTCAGTTTCGAGTTCTCAACCGCTCAAAAGGGCCGGCCATGCACGGCCCCCGTGCGCAGGCTGACAAGAAACAGTATCAGCTGATTGCAAAACAGTTTGTTGAAGAAGCAGACAACCTCGAACTTCGACAGGAAATGGTCGAAGATCTGATCGTCGAACCACTTCAGACCAACCATCTCAATCAGCCAGCATGGCGAGTTGTCGGCGTGCGAGTGCGAGGCGATGCAGAATATCGAGCGGCAGCGATTGTCCTGACAACAGGAACGTTTCTGCAGGCCGTGATGCATACCGGCGAAGCAAAAACCTCAGGCGGCCGGGCAGGGGAGGGCACCAGTACCGGGCTCAGTGCGTCACTCATTCGACTCGGTTTTCGCATTGAACGATTTAAAACAGGCACTCCGTGCCGGCTCTTGGGACGCACAATCGATTACTCGGCGTTGCTCGCTCAGCCGGGCGATGAACAACCGCAACCCTTTTCATTTCTCACACCGTCGATCGATGTCGATCAGATGAAGTGCTGGATTACTCACACGACGCCTGAGGTACACGAACTGATTCGCCAGAATCTCTATCGGGCTCCTATGTATACCGGACAGATTGAGTCGCGTGGACCGAGATACTGTCCGAGTATTGAGGACAAGGTAGTTCGATTTTCCGAACGGGAGAGCCACCAGCTCTTTCTCGAACCAGAAGGACGTCAAACGCAAGAGGTTTACGTCAACGGAATTTCTACGAGTCTGCCCCGCGATGTGCAGGACCGGATGATTGCGATGATTCCCGGTCTTGGTCGTGCAATCATCATGCGGTACGGCTACGCCGTCGAATACGACTACTCACCGCCCGATCAGTTGAAACCCTCGCTTGAGACCAAGCGTGCGTTAGGTCTGTTGCTTGCCGGTCAAATCAACGGCACCACGGGCTACGAAGAGGCGGCAGCACAAGGGCTGATCGCCGGCACCAACGCCGCGCGTTTGGCGGCCAATCGAGAACCACTCGTGCTTGATCGCGAGCAGGCTTACATAGGAGTGCTGGTAGATGATCTTGTCACCCGTGGAGTTGATGAGCCCTACCGTATGTTCACCAGTCGAGCAGAGCATCGTCTTGCCCTTCGTCACGATAATGCCGATCGCCGACTGACGCCGCTAGGCATCGAACTCGGGCTCGTGGAAGAGAAACGACGAGAACGGTTTCTACAAAAATCCGCGGAGATCGTATCTGCGATTGCCACGGCTTCCTCAAAACGATTCCGAGGTGCGACACTCCTTGAGATGCTCAAGCGTTCTGAAACTCAGTGGAGCGATCTCGTTGCAATTGAACCCGCCTTGGCGTCAGTCTCTTCCGAGGTGGCAGAACAGATTTCAAACGATGTTCGCTACGAGGGTTATTTGCAACACGAACGCCGCCAGATTGAGCGGCGAGGAAAGCTCGGCAAACGTGTCATTCCGGAGGGATTCGACTACTGTTCGGTGCAACACCTGCGGGCAGAGGCAAAGGAAAAACTCTCGCGTATTCAGCCTCGCACACTCGAACAGGCCGGGCGAGTCAGTGGAGTAACGCCGGCGGATCTGGCTCTGGTACTGATACATCTAGAGGGCCTTGCCTCCCTGTAAAAGAGGGCGACAAAAGTCTTTCCAATGCGCATCGTTCACATCACTGCTGGAGCAGGGGGAAGATTGTGTGGAAGTTGTCTGCACGACAACGCACTTGTGCGCAGCTTACGACAGGCCGGTCGGGATGCGATTCTTGTATCCGCGTACGTTCCCACCACCACCGACGAGGAGAACGTTTCTGAATCGAAAGTTGTTTTAGGAGGCATCAACGTATGGCTTCAACAATACATTCCGCTGTTTCGAAAAACGCCAGCCTTTCTGGATCGTCTTTTTGATCTTCCGGTACTTGTCTCGTGGCTCTCTGCCCGCACCGGAAACGCGCGCCCCGTCGATCTTGGAGCGATTACGATTTCTTCGCTCAAGGGGGAGCAAGGATATCAGCGAAAGGAAGTTGAAAAATTAGCAACCTGGCTCAAGGAAGAGATTCAGCCCGATGTTATTCACTTGTCAAATGTGTTGCTTGTTGGGTTGGCAGAGCGATTAAAAGAAGTCACTGGCGCTGGAATCGTGACGAGTCTTTCGGGCGAAGACCTTTTCATCGAACAGCTTCCCCGAACGGACTACGAACTGGTCAGAAAACTTCTTCGCGAACGCTCTGCGCACGTTGATCGCTTCGTGGCGCTCAATGAATACTTTGCCAACTTCATGAGCGAATATCTCAGCGTTTCAAGATCATGTATCGACGTGGTGCACCACGGTGTGGATCGCGAAGGTTTTTCGGAGCATGCACCCGATCTGATGGCTCGTCGCGAATCTCGTCCAGGCACAGTTGTGATCGGTTATCTTGCCCGGGTCTGTCAGGAAAAAGGTCTGCTGCAACTCATTCGCGCGGTGAGTGATGTTGCCAGTCGACCAGGCTGCGGAACCATCAAACTGCTGGCAGCAGGAGCGGAGATCCCGGCCGAGAATCCCTATCTCCAGCGATGCCTACAAACTGCCAACTCGTGTGGATTGGGAGATCGCTTCGAGTGGCTCGGGCAGATCGACCGAAAAAGAAAGATTGAACTACTTCATTCAATTGATCTGTTTGCCCTTCCGACGCAGTATGCCGAAAGCAAGGGGATCTCAGCCATCGAAGCACTTGTTGCCGGTGTGCCCGTCGTCGCTCCGAAACATGGCGCGTTTCCAGAATTACTCGATCACGGCCAAGCCGGTCTCCTGCACACTCCGCATGATGAAAAAGATCTTGCTAACACAATTTTCACATTGGTTGCCGATGCACAACTTTCACAGCTGCTCGGTGCACATGGCCACGCACTTGCCTCACGTCGAAACTCTCCCCTCGCGATGGTGTCAGGACATGACGCCATCTATTCTCAAGTGTGTCGCCGAACGTAGCGAGACAAGAGTCGCCCTCAACTCCTAGGCTTTCGAACCACTTTCGGAACACGAACAGACACGAGGAGGAAAATAGAAGGTTTTCAACAGAATTGAGTAAAGTGGTTGGCTCGCCACAAAGGCTTTCATCGATGATACTCTTGTCAAGAGCCGTCGAACGAATTCCCCGCATGCGCGTTTGAGATGTATCTCTTGGAAAAATTGTAGAACTCTAGGTCTTCTGGTGAGCATTCTTTTCAGATCAAATGAGAAAGTACGGAGCCGACTTTCATGCAGCTAACCAAGCAACACTTAAGAATGCGATACAATTTCCTAGCATGCGCAGACACAGAGCGTCTGGATAAAATGCCCCGAATGTGTCGGCTTCACCAGAGAGTTCTGTTGACAGTCGCGGTTGCCATTCTGGCGAGCTTTCCGTTGGCCGCCGAGCCGGAAAAACCTTCAACCGAACCGGCTCGTAGCGCGTATGCATCAGCGGCTGCACTTCAAAATCGAGAGGCATGGGACTTAGCGAGTGAAGAGTGGACCTCGCTCATCGAGCTATTCCCAAACGATCCACTTGCCGCAAAGGCCCGCTATTACCTCGGGATCTGTGAGCTGAAGCTCAATAAAATCGATCGTGCGAGAGCTGCTTTTGCAGCGGCAATAAAAGCCGGTGGCGATGAAACAACCCTCGGTGATGCCCGGTGGGAACTCGGTCGAAGTACATTTCTGGAAGCAGAATCTGGAAAACGAGAACTGTATGCGGCGGCTGCAACAGCGCTGGAAGATTTTATTGCAAAACATCCTCAACATAGGCACATCTCCGATGCTCTTTATTTCGAGGGTGAATCGCTCTGGCAGTCCGACAAAAAAGAAAAAGCGATCGAGGTTTGGTCGGGAATGATTCAAAAATCTCCTCAGGCATCGCGGCTACCAGATGCGCTCTATTCGCTCGGAGTGGGATTGGCAGAACTCAAAAAACCGAAAGAGGCATCTGCGGCCCTCTCTCGGCATGCCCGCGAGTTTCCAGAACATCGTCTTGCCTTCGATGTGGCGATGTGGCGAGCGGATCTTGCAGTTGAAGCGGGGCTTCCGGCAGATGCCTTAAAACTGCTTGAACCACTGTTGAAGATTGAGCCCGAACGACGAGCCGATGTGCTCTTGCGGCTCGGTCAGGCTAGGTTTGCCGCTGGCCAGCATGCGTTGGCTGCAGAAGCGTTTGAACAGGTTGCTCGAGATTACAGTGGATCACAATTTGCTTCGCAAGCTGCGATGTCCGCCGCGACATCGCAACTCGAGGCCAAGCAACCTGAGAAGGCCAGGCCGTGGCTCGAAGGACTTATCAAGACAGAGGGACCG
>Ga0194061_1001908_pt1 | contig 11769 bp, 10 predicted proteins | sample SepL2221m_MetaG_FD_163423 | JGI IMG/M metagenome (GOLD analysis project Ga0194061, IMG submission 163423) | Anoxic zone freshwater microbial communities from boreal shield lake in IISD Experimental Lakes Area, Ontario, Canada - Sep2016-L224-21m | ecosystem: Environmental > Aquatic > Freshwater >...
CGCAATGCCAAAACCATAGATGATCAGCACAAACCCGATGAGCGACAGCATCGAGTAAATTCCCTTGTAGGCACCTTCACCCAGGCGTTTCAATGCCTGAGTGCGCCAGCTATCAGCAAAAATTCGAATTGAATGAACGCCCAGAAAAACAATCAGTCCAGCAATCAGATACGTCATCTTCAACCTCCAACTACACGGTTCTTGCCAGCACGCTTGGCCAGGTACATAGCCTTGTCGGCCCGTTTAATGGCGTCCGCACCGCTCTCATCGGGTGCCAGTTGCGCCACGCCAGCACTGAAGGTGATCAATACTTTTTCGGTACCCGCCAGGAAGAATTTCTTGGTGAGTTCGCGTTGTAGCCGCGTCATGGCCTCGATGCCTTTTTCTAACGGGGTATCGGGCAGCAAAATAACAAACTCTTCACCACCGTAGCGCGCCAAAGTGTCCTGGGGTCGCATGCAGTCACGCGCGACAGTGGCCAAATGGGTCAATGCAACATCGCCGGTGGCGTGCCCCAACGTGTCGTTGAGTTTTTTGAAGTTATCGATGTCCAGCAAAGCCACGCACAAGGGCGTTTCTTTGCGCCGCACACTGGACATTTCGCGATCCACGGCTTCATCCAGCCCCTTGCGGTTGAGCGCACCTGTAAGGGGGTCGTGGCGTGCCTGGGTGCTTACACGGTCGAGTTCCTGGTGCAACTTGACCATTTCGGCATCGGTTTGATTGGCCTTCTCGCGCATGGTCTGCAACTCTTCACTTGACACTTTGCTTTGGGTAGCCATGTTGCGGGTCGCACTGATCACTTCTTTCAATACAGGGGCAATCTCTGAGATAGATTTGGCCTGCTCAATCTGACGCGCGTTTTCTTCGAGTTTCTCGTGAAACGATCCGGTCGACTTCGCCATATCCGATAAGCGGTCAATAAACATGGCCAGCATTTCGCGCATTTCGTTTTGCGCCTGCTGAGCACGTTCCTTGGCATCCTTTTGTTTGAAGATAACGTCTTTCAGACGGCGCTCCACATCATCGAGACGACGCAAGGTCAAAGGCGGTGTGGCGGCACTCATCAAAGCCTCCATCTGCCCATGCAGCCACTGTTCATCCAGACTCAATTCAGCAATGTTTTCAAACACCAAATGAAGAAGCTTTAGCAGCGTTTTTTTGATTTCAGCCTGGTCTTCCGCCACAAAGGAGACCCGGTCGCTGTAGTTTCCCAGCATGGTTTTGAGTGCGAATACATCGGCACCCGACTGCTTCAAAGCAATAAGCAGGTTTTTGGTCAATTCGCCAAAGCGTTCATCATCCGTGCCCAGCGCAGGTTGGGTGTGCTCGATCAAACGACCCATCTGCCCAAAAAATTCGTTTGTTAAAGCAGGTGCTGCAACGCCCACAGGTACCTTTGCAGCGGGTACAGCTACCTCATCGCCACCAGTTAGCGGTGAAAAACTTCCGTACGCCACCAATGCAGTTTTTACACCGTCCCAATTCAACCGGTCAATTGCGTATTCCAACAGTCCACGCTGTTTTTGCTGACCTGGGGTTTTGACGGGCAGCGATTTGGCAATGTCGCGCAGGGTATCTGCAGGGAAGGGAGCCACTACAGGAACACCTGCAATTTCGTTGTAAATAGCCTGGTAATTGGCCGGTGTGGGTAGCAACTTTTGAACGGTCAGTTGCTTGAGCGTTTCACGTGCAATTTCAAACGGTTTCTTTTCACTCATGACTAACACCTGCTACAAAATAAATAGCTAATTACGCTGATTTCACGGGGGCTGAAGCAGCATTTAACCACCAAACATCAAGACGATGCGGATTGCACCTTAGTTTGATTTTAGAAACGCTTTGAATGCATCCGCCGTGCGCAGGGGATCTTCCTCGTGCGGAACGTGCCCTAAGTCACCAAAAATAGTCAGTTTGGAACCCTTGATGTCGGATTCAAACCGGTTTCCATTATCCAAAGGAATCAATTGATCTTTGGCTCCCCACATGATGAGTGTGGGCAATTTCAGCGACTTTATTTTGATTTCTTCTCCACTTGCACTCTGGTCCATGCGAAAGGCAAGTGCCTCGCGGTTACCTGCCCGCAAAGTCAGGTCGTAATAACGGTCTACCAGTTCCGGTTTAACCCGGTTTGGGTCACCATACACGCTACGCACACTGCTTTCGACAACACCGCGGGGTAGCACATGCTCCATCAAAACCCTCAATCCTGGCGTGCGTGCAACCATAAATCCAATCGGAACCGAAGTAGAACGAATGGGATAGCCGGCCGAATCAATCAGTACCAGTTTTTTAACCCGCTCCGGAATAGCCAATGCAGTTCCCCAGGCAATTTGTCCACCCAGAGAATTGCCTGCCAATACAAATTCTTTGACACCCAATTGGTCTAAAACGGCGCGCACAAAAAATACATAGGCTTCTATTGAATAATCATTGTTCGGATGGGGGCCGGTCAATCCAAAAGCTGGCAGGTCAAACCGTATAACACGGTGTTCCCCTTTTAGGCTTTCGACCCAACCGTCCCAGGTATGCAAACTGGCCGACGTACCGTGGAGCAATACGATAGGCAACGGGTCATCACGCGGTCCCTCATCACGCAGATGCACCTGCATACCATTGACAGGCAAAAACGTCGAAGGTTGTATGGCCCACTTGATTGACAGTTGCTGCACAGATCGATCCGGCGCCCAAGTTGCAAAGATGCCTGCGGCTATAAAAACGAAGCATGCCAACAGCAGTACACCCAGAATACGCAAAAACAGTTTCATGGGTTTGAACTCTACACCGGTCTTTGGTGGTTTTGTCAATTTAAAAAGCTGTGGATAGTTCTGGCATAAACCACTGGTTATCCACAGACTTGGTCTATTCTCAAAAGTTGTTCATATTTTCGGAACATCAGTGAAGCGGGGTCACACACAGGTGTTAAACGCATGTAAGTCTTTGATTTAATTGAATAAAAGATGTTTGTACACAGAAAATAGGTTTCCTTATCTACTACTACTATCTTTTAAATAAGAAATAAGAAGATAAGACAAGAAAGGTTCTGCTTGAAAAAATTGATTTTTGGACTTGTTGCTGAGATGAAGTCGTTGGAAAAGAACCTTTGTCGGATCGGGTTTTAAGGCGTCAATCAAGTAAGATTCGCCGACTTCGGGTTTTCTGTCGGCTTTTTCATTGCGTTTTGCGTTCCTCCATCCATTCCATGTCTGTTTCATTTGAAATAAAAAGTGCTCAATTGCCATTGGTGGCTTTGCATTTGAGATCGAGTGACATGGTGGTGGTAGCTGCTGATATTTTGAAAAAATTTGGTAGAGATGGAGAAAGCCCTGATTTTTTTGATCACGACGCTCTGGTTCTTGATTTTTCACACCTCGACGCCGATACGCCGGTTTTTGATCTGGTGCCGTTGTTGAAGGTGTTGCGGTCGTGTAGCCTGGTGCCAGTGGCTGTTCGTGGTGCAAGTGTGGATGCAATGGCGGCGGCGTTGGCAGTGGGTCTGGTGGAGGCGCCGCCAGAGGTTTACAAGCACCGTGAAGCGGAGCCGCACAGCAATGTGCAGGAAATCGTCCGAGAGGTGGTGCACGAAGTGGTTCGCGAGATACCTGGGCCAGGCACCATGGTGGTGGATAAGCCGCTTCGTTCCGGTCAAAAAATTTACGCACGAGGGTGCGATTTGGTGATTTTGGCCATGGTCAATCAAGGTGCTGAAGTGGTTGCGGATGGAAATATCCATGTTTACGCACCGCTGCGTGGCAAGGCTATGGCGGGTGCAAGGGGCAATACCAATGCCCGTATTTTTTCGCTCTGTCTGGAGCCAGAACTTATCTCGATTGCGGGTGTTTACCGCACCAGTGAAAACGCCTTGCCGCTCTCCGTTCATGGCAAAGCAGCGCAAGTTCGTTTGAGTAATGACGGTCTGGACAAATTAATTATTGAAGCCTTGAACAATTGAGGCAGTGTCAGCGAGTCTGACAGCGACATTTCATTGGGAAGCAGTTACAAAATATGGCAAAAATTATTGTGGTTACGTCGGGCAAAGGTGGTGTTGGGAAGACCACGACCAGTGCCAGTTTTGCGACCGGATTGGCATTGCGCGGGCACAAGACGGCAGTGATTGACTTTGATGTGGGCCTGCGCAACCTTGATTTGATCATGGGATGTGAACGTCGCGTGGTGTATGACCTGATCAACGTGATTCAGGGCGAAGCCAACCTGAACCAGGCGTTGATCAAAGACAAGCAGTGCGACAACTTGTACGTGTTGGCTGCCTCTCAAACCCGCGACAAGGATGCGCTAACTCAGGAAGGCGTTGAAAAAGTGCTTGGCGATTTGAGCGCCATGGAGTTTGAATTCATCGTTTGCGATTCACCGGCCGGCATTGAGACTGGCGCCCTGATGGCCATGCACTTTGCCGACGAGGCGCTGGTGGTGACCAACCCAGAAGTGTCTTCGGTGCGTGACTCGGACCGCATTCTGGGTATGCTGGCCAGCAAGACAAAACGGGCTATTGATGGGGCTGAACCCATTAAAGAGCACTTGTTGATCACCCGTTACAACCCGGCCCGTGTGGACCAGGGGCAGATGCTTTCGCTTGACGACATCAAGGATATTTTGCGAATCAAGCTTATTGGCGTGATTCCTGAGAGCGAGTCGGTGTTACAGGCATCCAACCAGGGTGTGCCGGCCGTGCACATGCAGGGCAGCGATGTGTCGGAAGCCTACAAGGACGTGATTGACCGTTTTTTGGGTGCCGATAAACCGATGCGTTTTACGGAAGCGCCCAAGCAAGGGTTGTTGAAACGTCTCTTCGGAGGAAAATAAAATAATGTCGTTTTTTTCCTTTTTTTTGGGTGAGAAGAAAAAAACTGCCAGTGTTGCGAAAGAGCGCTTGCAGATGATCCTGATGCATGAGCGCAGCGGTCGAAACGCCGCCGAGCCCGATTACCTGCCCGACTTGCAACGTGAACTGATTGCAGTGATCAGCAAATACATCAAGATCAATCCGGATGACATCAAGGTGAACCTGGAACGCCAGGACAACCTTGAAGTGCTGGAATTAAAAATAGAACTACCAGAAAACCGATAGGTTTATTAAAGGGCGCGCACCAGTCGCAGGTGTGTAATCTCGGACGGAGCTCCAAAGCGTTTTGGTGGGCCCCAGTAGCCGGTGCCACGGCTGGTGTAGACCCAAAGCTCTTGCAACTTGTGCAATCCTGCGGTGAAGGGTTGTTGCAGTCTGACAAAGTAATTCCAGGGCCAAAATTGGCCCCCGTGGGTGTGACCCGATAGCTGAAGATCAAACCCCGCATCGGCTGCCGCAGCCGCACTGCGCGGCTGATGGGCCAGTAGTAGTTTGAATACGGCATGATCTGGCGCGTTGGCCATGGCTTTATGGGGGTCGCTGCGGTGGGTTTCGTCGAAGTGGTGGGAACTGAAGTCTGTTACGCCCGCGATAACCATCAAAGCAGTCTCAGGATCCTGATCGTCTATGCTGTGGTGTACCAGTACGTGCTCATTCATCAGTACCTGCACTCCCAACGCTCGCAGGGCATCAATCCAGCTATGGGCACCCGAGTAATACTCGTGGTTGCCGGTCACAAAGAAGGTGCCGTGGGTTGAAATCAACTGCGAAAGCGGAGCAATATGGTGGCCCAGATCTGTGACGCTGCCATCCACCAGATCACCTGTAATGGCCACCAGGTTGGCATTGAGTCTATTGACCTTGTCCACGATGCGTTGCAGGTACTGCGTTTTGATCGTTGGCCCAACATGGATGTCACTGATTTGTGCAACAGTGAATCCTTGCAAAGTTTCTGGCAGATTGGCAATCGGTACATCGACACTCACCACGGTAGCAGTGCGTCGAGCGTTCCAGAAACCCAGCGTGGTGATCAGTAGGGCTACTACTGGCAAGGCCTCAGCCGTGGCGGTGCGCAACCCAGCCAGCGCTAAAGCTCCGGGCCATAGCCAATCGACTCCCAGCGCCACTGCCAGCAGCACTTCGCGCAGGATCGTCATCACCAGCAGTGATGAGAAAAGGCCCATGCACAGCAGACCCATCCAGGTTAGCACTTCAGACAAGGGTGGCTTGGTCAAGCGGCGGGCCAGCAGGCCCATGGGCATGAGCAGGGACAACAGCGTCAAAATGGTCCACAGAGCGATACCCAGACCACTATCAATGGACGAAAGTTCAGGTGCAATACGCCAACCCACCAGTGCGTGCAAAGCCAGTGAAATCAAAAAAACCGGAAACATGGCCATGCGAGTTAGCGCACGATGTGTACGTGCGACAAAGTGTCAATGTGCTTAGGTGGTGGGTATTGGCCAGTCTTCAAGTCCCTGGGGTTGGATAGAGGGGACTACAGTGGACGTGGGACAAATTGCTGATGACTTTGCCCCATTGAGCCTTGGGCGTCAAAACGCTGTTCGGTGAAATCGACATGGTTGGACTGGATAGCCACCACGCTACAGGCCCGTGTGCCATATGTAGGCGAGGTTATGAACGTGGCCGACAGCATGCGCTCCAGCGGAAGCGGGACGCCGGTGTGAGGTAAATCGCTATCCGCGGCCATATGGCGGTCCTGCAGCAGGGGCAACAAAAGCGGTGCGGTACTGTGTCCTAGAGCCACTTGCGACTCCAGTCCTTGCACAAGCCGTGTGAGTTTTGGCCAAGGTGTGTGGAAGTTGGCGTTGGAGACCGCGCCTATACCCGGCTTCAGAGGTACTACCCGGGCGCTTTGGCTCTCCAGTCCCATGAGCTGGAGGCCGTCATATACCAGGAGGTTGAAAGGGTTGTAATGACTTGCCTGCAAGGCGAGCTGTTGCAAGAACGCGTCTGCCGGGATGTCGTTGTGCAGAAAATCGGCAACCAGTTCGCCACGTGAAGGTGTATCAGTGCGCACCGGCTCTGGTGTGCGGAAGTTCGTCAATGCGGCCAGACGTCCGCTGCGGCTAACCCCTAGCCAGGTGCCCCCGGCTTGCAGGTCTTTGCCAGCCAGGATTTGTGGTTGGCCAGCGGGGCCATCCCACCAGTGCAGGGGTTGCGCGGCCCGGGCATAAAACTCGTCGCGGTTGGAGAGCAACAACAATGGCGTGGTCCCATGGGGCTGCCAGTTCCAGGCAATGATGCACATTGTTCAGCGCGCGCGGTCTTCCAAAAAAGCCACCACCATCCGGGCAATGTGATTGCCTTCGTGGCCGTGTTTCAGACTGGCGCTGGCGGCGGCGTATTTCTCTTCGCCCAACAGGGCACGGCGTGTGTCCATCAGGTAGGCACTGATTTCCTCTTTGAATTCGGGGTGAGGCTGAATGCAAAAAACCTCCTGACCCACGGTGAACGCTGCCACCGGGCAAAAATCGCTGCTGGCCACCAGCGTGGCGCCGGGGGGCACTTCAAATACCTGGTCCTGGTGGCTGGCAAGGAGCGCAATCTGGGTGCGCTCGGCGCAATAGGGCAGCTCCGGGCGGTGCCAGTCATACGTCATGCGCCCGGCACCCCAGCCTTGCGGTGCACGGCCTACGGGTGCGCCCAAGCACAGGGCGATGAGTTGGTGCCCAAAACACACCCCCACCATCTTTTTGCGGGCGCTGAGGAGTTCGGTGACGCGCAGGCGCAGTTCCACGACCCAGGGTGCGTCCGAAAATGAGTCAGCCCGGCTGCCCGTCAGCAGGACCGCATCAAAGTCGTCAAACGAGTCTGGGTACTGACCCAGCTGGGTATTGAATAACTCCATGGTCCAGTCGGCCCCCACGCCTTCGAACAGGCGCACAAAGATGGCGCCAAAGCTGGAGTAGGCTTGCGCCAGATGACCATCAAGGATGTCGTTGTCGAGAATGCAGAGTTTCATTGCTATCAAATATGCAGCTGTCTACGCAGAGCTGACGGGGGCTAGAGGGCTCTTCGAGCACGAACCGCCGCCGCCAGCTGCTGCAACACCGGTAGGGTTTGCTCCATGCTGATGCAGGCGTCTGTGACTGACACACCGTGTTGCAGCGGCGTGCCGGGCAGGATGTCCTGTCGGCCTTCTTTCAAGTGGCTCTCGATCATGATGCCGGTGATACGCTTGTCGCCCCCTGCAATTTGGGCGGCGACTTCGCCCGCCACTACGATCTGGCGCGCGTGTTGCTTGCTGCTGTTGGCGTGGCTCACGTCGATCATCACCTGTTCACGCAGATGCGCTGACGCGAGCAGTGCACAGGCGGAGTCCACGTCAGATTTGGCGTAGTTGGTGGCCTTACCGCCGCGCAGGATAACGTGGCAGTCGTCATTGCCTCGCGTCTCAAAAATCGCGGCCTGGCCCATCTTGGTCATGCCCATGAAGGCGTGCGGGGCCTGTGCGGCCTGGATGGCGTCGGTGGCGACCTTGATGCCGCCGTCCGTGCCGTTCTTGAAGCCCACCGGGCAACTCAGGCCGCTGGCCAGCTGACGATGGCTCTGGCTCTCGGTGGTGCGCGCACCGATGGCGCCCCAGCTCACCAGGTCGCTGATGAACTGCGGGCTGAGCAAATCCAGAAATTCCGTGCCCACCGGCATATCGATGGCCAGAATGTCCAGCAAGAGCTTGCGCGCCATCTCCAGACCCTGATTGATGGCAAAGCTGCCGTCCAGATGCGGGTCGTTGATGTAGCCCTTCCAGCCCACGGTGGTGCGGGGTTTCTCGAAATACACGCGCATCACGACCAGCAGGTCGCCACTCAAAGCATCGGCCTGTTCCTTGAGCTGCCAGGCGTAGTCCATGGCTTGCTCGTGGTCGTGGATGGAACAAGGGCCCACCACCACGATCAGGCGGTCGTCCTGACCGTGCAGGATTTTGGAGATGGCTGCACGGCTTTGCGCCACCAGCGTCTGTGCTTCCTCGGGCATCGGCAGTTTTTCTTCCAGGAGGGCCGGGGTGATGAGGGGTCGCACGGCACCAATGCGGGTGTCGTCGATGCGGGTGGTGTCGTGGGTGCTGAGGGGGGCTGCGATGGATGAAGTCATACTATGAATTTTATAGCTACTGACATTGTTTCCACGGGGACTCGGAGCAGATTTTGCTACTCGGGTCGCAACCGCTCTTTGAGTTCGGCGATATCGGCATCGCTGTCCGAAAACTCGGTCGCAATGGTCAGGCACGCGTCCTGTATGGAAAGAAAGGCGTCGACGATGTCCGGGTCGAAGTGCTGGCCCCGGCCTTGCGCAATGATGGCGACCGAGTGCGCGTGGCTGAATGGCTCTTTGTAGACCCTTCTGCTGATTAGCGCGTCGTACACGTCGGCCACGGCCATCAGGCGGGCTGAAACCGGTATGGAGTCACCCCCCAAACCCTTGGGGTAGCCGGAGCCGTCCCATTTTTCCTGATGCGACAGGGCAATTTCTCCTGCCACATCCAGGAACGCAATCGGTCGCCCGATGCGCGCTTTGGCACGCTCGATGGCGCCATGGCCGAGCGTGGTGTGGGTTTTCATGATCTCGAATTCATCTGCATCCAGTTTGCCGGGTTTGAGCAAGATGCGGTCGGGAATGCCCACTTTGCCAATGTCGTGCAGTGGAGCGGATCGAAATAACAGATCAACGGATCGATCATCCAGATGATGCGCAAACCGGGGGTGATCCTGCAACGCCAGAGCCAGCGCCCGCACGTAGCGCTGTGTGCGCAAGATGTGGTGGCCGGTCTCGTTATCGCGGGTTTCGGCCAGCGAGGTCATGGCCAGAATGGTGGCTTCTTCGGTTAGACGGGTTTCTTCGGTGCGCCGGGCAACCTCCTGCTCCAGGTAGGCGTTTTTGTCTTTAAGAAAGCTCGCCGCGGCTTTGAGCGTGAGGTGGGTCTTGATGCGGGCCAGCACAATGGCCGGACTGATGGGTTTGATGATGTAGTCCACTGCACCCATTGCAAAACCCTGGTGCTCGTCAGCCAGCTGCGTTTTGGCGGTAAGAAAAATGACCGGAATGTCTTGCGTCTGCGGGTCGGCCTTGAGCTGGCGGCACACTTCGTAGCCGTCCATCTCCGGCATCATGATGTCCAGCAAAATAAGGTCCGGCTGCGGTGTGCTGCGCGCAATTTTGAGGGCCCGCAATCCGCTGGGTGCCACCTTGACCAGGTAGTCATCGGATAGCAAATCATCCATCAATGACAGGTTTTGCGGCGCATCGTCCACAACCAAAATCAGTGGCTTGGCGCCGACGGGTTCAGGTGAGGGATTGGATTCGTTCATGGTCAGGCTGTAGGCGACGCTGGCATATTAGCGTCTGTTGGCAACAACGCAAGGGCCTGTTCGAAATCGTATTCCCGCACGGCCTGCCTGAGTTCCCGAAAACGCTCGGGCATACAGGCCATCAGCAGGGCGGTATTGTCGCCAATGAGCCGCTCGGCTTTGGCGTCGTCGTTGGCCAGCAACTTGGCAAGTTGGCGCAGGATGACCTGTTGTTGGTCCGCAGTGAATTCTTCTGCTACTACAGCGTCCACGGGTACTTTGGGTTGCGCCGACAGGGCCCGCAAAATCGCGCTGATTTGATCAGCAAGCGTTCTTGCAAAGGCATTGAGCCGGACATCTATTGCCGAATCGTTCGCGCCTTCGATCAGCGCGTGTTCCAATGCTTGCGCGGACTCTTGTAGACCGTGTGCGCCAATCTGACCGGCCAAACCTTTGACCGTGTGTGCTAAGCGAATGGCCCCCTCTTGATCCCCGGACTCCCATGCCCGGCGGATCTCAATGTCGGTGTGGTCTTTTGTTTCACAAAAACTACGAAGAATGGACAGGTAGCGCTGTTTTTTGCCCATCATCCGGCGCAATCCTACAGTGGTATCCAGGCCGGCAATGTGTGAAGGGAAATGGTTAGCCGGGGAAGCTTCTTCACTGGCGTCGGTGGCTTCGTCAGGCGGTTGTGCCGCGGTGGCGCGTGCCGGAATCCATTTGAGCAAAACACGAAACAGCTCGTCGGGCTCAATGGGTTTGGCCACAAAAGCATTCATGCCCGCCTCAAAGCAGCGGTCGCGATCAGCCTGCATCACATTGGCCGTCATGGCGATGATGGGCAGATTGGCAAATTTGGATTGGCGTCGAATCAGTTGCGCCGCATCCACACCGCCCATAACTGGCATTTGCATATCCATTAGCACGATGTCGTATTCGCCAGACTCCACCATATTGAGCGCAATTTTGCCGTTGTCGGCAACTTCCACCTGAAAGCCGGCGTCAATCAGGATCTCGGTGGCGACTTGCTGGTTGATAGCGTTGTCTTCGGCCAGCAAGATGCGTGCGCCGCGGATGGGTGACAAGGCTTCCATACTGGTGTCGGGCTTGACGACGCGCACAGCACCGGCATCGTCCGGGTTGCCCAGGGCTCGCATGAGCGCATCGAACAGGAGGGATGCGCCAATCGGTTTGATCAGCACGGTATCGATGTCGGCGGCGTCGGCCTGGTGCATCACTTCCTGACGCCCGTGGGCGGTGGCCAGTGCGACCTTTGGCAGAGGGACGATGTTCAGCGCACGGATGGAGGCGATGGTGTCTATGCCATTCATGCCCGGCATCATCCAGTCAACCAGCACCATGGCATAGGGTTGTCCTTGCTCGACAGCCTGGCGCACGGCCACGACGGCTGCCTGGCCGGACTCTGCCTTATCAACCCGGAAGGTCATTTGCTCCAGCGTTTCGGCCAGTGATTGCAATGCGGCTTCGTTGTCGTCCACAACCAGCAAGCGTAATCCGTGCAGGTCTTTGCTGGGCACCAGTTTGCGGCGCTGGCTTTGGCTGATGCCCAGGCGTGCCGTGAACCAGAAGGTAGAT
>Ga0194061_1001913_pt1 | contig 11756 bp, 13 predicted proteins | sample SepL2221m_MetaG_FD_163423 | JGI IMG/M metagenome (GOLD analysis project Ga0194061, IMG submission 163423) | Anoxic zone freshwater microbial communities from boreal shield lake in IISD Experimental Lakes Area, Ontario, Canada - Sep2016-L224-21m | ecosystem: Environmental > Aquatic > Freshwater >...
CCGTGGATCGCAGATAATTGGAAATAAGAGCGGAGCTCTTATTTCCAGGGGGCAAGGTGACACGGTGACACGGGGAGGTTAGCAAAAGCCAAAGGGAGGCCGGATGATTGGCTAGGGTGTTAATGCCCGTAGCTAATCATCCCGGTCTCCGGTCTCCCTTTGTTTTATCCCCTTGCCCACGTGCCAACTTGCCCACGTGTCCACTCGAAGGAGCCCTGCGACTTCGCGCTTACTTGCTTTCTTCCGTGGCGTCGTCGTTGGCGGCTTCTTCCTTGGCCTGAGCTTGAGAGCTGAGGATCGGTTGGGCGAAGAGCCGGCCGTCGGGCAAATTGGCGATATAGCCTTCGCCAATCAAGAAGCTGAGGTCTGCGAGGACTGCCGTCTTGGCCGCGTCTTCCGCTTGTTCGCCGGCAATCGAAAGCACGATGTCCTTGGCGTGTTGGGCTGGTTTGCGATCGAGAGCGTCGAAGATCTTGGCCATCGAATCGCTGAAGGTGGCCTTGGGGTCGCGGCATCGGCGGCGGACGCTACAGGCGTAGGTAATCCCTTTGGAGCCCTTCTTGTAGAGGTGGAACCCTTCTTTACGGAGACGGCCCCGGATGCCGTTGGCGGTTTCAAGAGGGAAGACGCGTTGGTTTTCCAGGGCAAAACGGACGGAGTCACGGAGGGGGCCAGGATTTAATTCATCGAGCAAGCGGCCGGCGAAACGGATCCAAGGATGCAGTTTGACGACTTGGTCTTTACGGAAGGCCAGCAAGAAGCCGCGGGCGGCGTCGATGGATTCGAGGCGTTCCGGTTCGCCTTCTTTGCGATCCTTCGGAGCGTACTCGCTCCGCGTCGACATGGATTTGAGCCAAGCGTCGATCGACTCCTGCTCGCGAATCATCTCCAGCCCACCTTTAAAACGATCAAACGGGACATTGGGGCAATGCCGCGCGTGGTGTTCGCGCAGATTGCGTTGGTAGCTGTGGTGGGTCGGAGCGCCGAGCAACTTGCCGGTCTCGCGACACTTCGCGACCATTAGGAAAGAACCCTTCGGAGCTTCGACTTCGACTTCGACGACATCGAAGAATTTATCGAGGTGGCGCGACATCACGTGCGAAACCGCTTCGGCCTCGGTGAGGAACGGATGACCGTCTGGGAGCGAAACCGCGAGTTGCGCGTCGGGGCGGACATCGGCGTCGAGGTGACGGATGACGATGGAGAGGCGGTCTTCTTTGTCTAAGATCAGACGTGCGACCTCGAAGAGCTCGTAGGTCATCTTGCTCTTCTTCATCGCGCCGCCGAGAATTTCAAACTTCGTATCGTCCGGGAAAAACGCCGAGGCAACGACAGGACGGAATTGAGGAGCATCATCCTGCCATTGGCGTTGGCCGCGCGAATCTCCGCGCGGATCGCTGCGACGGTCATCGCGACGGGGGCCGCCGGGACCATCACGGGAAGGTCCGCGGCTTTGGCCATCGCGCGGAGGGCCCCGGCGTTCTCCACCTGGGCCATCGCTGAAACGCGGACGTTCGCCATCACGCCGCGGGCCGCCATTGCCGGAGCTTACCTTCTCAGCTGGGCCGCTGACCCAGGATGGGCCAAAACCAAGGGAGGAGAGGTCCAGTTCAAAGGACTTTTCCTGAGGAGGGTTGTTTTCGGCCGGGTCGGTGGACATGGAGGACTAAGTTCTTTGGGAAAGAAGTCCGCTTGGCAAGCGTTGGAACAATCGCTTTTTTCTTGCACCGTGGCCCGGGTCTTCCAACTTCCACCTTCCTTTATTGCTCAGGTGGTGGAATGGCAGACACGCATGCTTGAGGTGCATGTGCCGCAAGGTGTCCGGGTTCAAGTCCCGGCCTGAGCACCAATTTAGGCTGGACCGGTTCAGAAATGAGCCGGTCCTGTTTTGTGTTCCAATTCGACGCTAGTCCCTCACAACTAAGGGTATGGCAACGCCGGGAAAACTTGATGTTCTGATTCTTGGCTCAGGCGGCCGGGAACACTCTTTGCTCAAAGCCTGCTTGCGCAGTGCGCGCGTCGCGCACGTCTGCGTGGCTCCCGGTAATGGCGGGATGGCGTTGGAGGCCGAGTGCTTGGAGGTCGATGTTAATAACTCCGCCGCCGTGCTGGAGCTTGTCCGCCAAACGGGGACGAATTTTGTGATTGTGGGCCCGGAGGTGCCGCTGGCGGCTGGGGTCGTCGATGTCTTGGAGGACGCAGGCATCCCTGCCTACGGGCCAAGAGCAGCGGGGGCACGATTGGAGGCCAGCAAGGCCTTCACCAAAGATTTTCTTTTCCGTCATAAAATCCCAACGGCGGCCTCGGCCACTTTTACTGCGTTGGAGCCTGCTTTGGCTTATGTTCGTCAACAGCCCCTCCCCATCGTGATCAAGGCATCTGGTCTGGCGGCAGGGAAGGGTGTCGTGATCGCGTTGACCCATGCGGAAGCTGAGGCTGCTTTGCGCGCGATGATGGAGGCCAAGATTTTCGGCGCCTCGGGTGACGAAGTTGTCATCGAAGAATTCATGCAGGGCGAAGAAGCTTCCATTATGCTGATGGTTTGCGGAGAGGATTATCTGATGCTGCCGCCGAGCCAGGATCACAAGCGCGTCGGCGAAGGGGATACGGGTTTGAACACGGGCGGGATGGGTGCTTATGCGCCGACCACGGTCGTCACCGCCGAAGGGGAACGTCGTCTGCGGGAAGAAATCATCGTACCGACCTTGCGCGGATTGAAAGCGGATGGGATTGATTATCGCGGTACGCTTTACGTCGGTATCATGGTCACCTCAATCGGGCCGCGGGTTGTCGAATTCAACGTGCGTTTCGGCGACCCCGAATGCCAAGTGTTAATGCCTTCACTTGAGACGGACCCTGTCCAAATCATGGAAGATATCGCCTTGGGGCGTTTTAAGGCATCGGCGGTTAAACTGCGTCCGGGTGCCACGATTATCGTCGTCTTGGCGGCGGGTGGTTATCCGGGGGAAATCCGCAAAGGCGATGTCATCTCCTTGCCGACCCAACTTCCCGAAGGGGTGGATATCGTCCATGGCGGAACTAAACGCCTCCCCAGCGGGCAGGTTGTGACCTCTGGCGGGCGGGTCTTAGGCGTGGTGGCGCATGGGAAGACCTTGGCTGAAGCCGCTCAAAGGGCTTATTCCGTCGTTCCCCAGATTCATTTTGAAGGCTGTCATTACCGTCGCGATATCGGTTATCGGCAGTTACGGCGCGACGGGGTGCTTTGAACTCTTGAACCTCGGAGGTTCTCCCGCATCCTAAGACTATGGCCGTGGAGCGCGATACCGTGACGTTTGTCTGCACAGGAAATACCTGTCGTAGTCCGATGGCCGAAGGGTTGCTGCGGGCCGCGATGGCGAAGCGCGGCGGCGGACTTGAAAAACTAAAAGTAGTCTCCGGCGGCTTGGCGGCCTATGCAGGCGATCCGGCGTCGGCGAATTCAGTCAAGGCCATGGCCCGTATCGGCCTCGATATCAGCGACCATCGCAGCCAGTTGCTCACCCAGGCGGAAGTCGATCGCAGCTTGGTGATTTTTGGCATGACGGAATCGCATCTGGCGGCCTTGCATGCGCGCTTCGATCGCCTGCCGGAGCATGTCATGCTCTTACGTGATGTCATGAAGACGGATGTCCCGCGGGGGGTTGCGGACCCCTTTGGCGGTGGTTACCGCGATTATGAAGAGTGCCGAGATTCCATGGTTGAAGCCGTGCCTGCTCTGCTCGAGTTTCTGCAACAGATCATTTCCTTATGACCAACGCTTTAACCCTCTCCTTCGGTAGTGATCACGGCGGATTTGCCCTGCGTCGCGAATTGATCGCCGCGTTGAAGGCCCAAGGGCACGGAGTCCTGGACCGCGGCACGGCAACGGAGGCGTCGTGCGACTACCCGGATTACGCCCAAGCCGTGGGTGCCGACGTGGTTTCGGGTCGCGCCAAATTCGGCTTTCTGATCTGCACCACTGGCGTGGGGATTTCCATCGCCGCCAATAAAGTGGCCGGTATCCGAGCGGCCTTGGTCCAAACGGTTGATGCCGCTGGTTTAAGCCGTCAGCATAACGATGCTAACGTACTCTGTTTTGGAGCAAAATACGTCGATTCCAAACTCGCCCTCGCTTGCGCCGAGGCCTTTTTGGCCGCTGATTTCGAAGGCGGTCGGCACGCCCGGCGGGTGGATAAGATCGAGTCCTGTGGATAAGTCGGCCCCTTTTCCGTTGCCACGCTTGCTTCTTATTTTTGCCCTGCTTTCTTAACTCCTCATGGCCGCCATCACCCGTACCCCTCTCGCTCAACTCGATCCGGAAATCGATCGCCTCATCAAAGCGGAGCTTAAGCGTCAGCAGACGCACCTCGAGCTGATCGCGTCAGAGAATTTCACCCTCCCGGCCATCATGGAAGCGCAGGGTAGCGTGCTGACCAACAAGTATGCCGAAGGTTATCCCGGCAAGCGGTGGTATGGTGGCTGCGAAGTGGTCGACGCCATCGAGCAATTGGCCATCGATCGTGCGAAGGCCCTTTTCGGCGCCGACCATGCGAACGTCCAGCCGCACTCCGGTAGCCAGGCGAACGCGGCCGTCTATTTCGCGACGCTTAAGCCAGGCGATAAGATTCTTACTATGAATCTTTCGCACGGCGGACACCTGACGCACGGCAACGCCGCAAATTTTTCCGGCAAACTTTACACCGCCGTGCATTACGGCGTCGGCGCGGACGGCCGAATCAATTACGACGAAGTGGAAGAAATGGCGAAGCGCGAAAAGCCGAAGATGATCACCGTCGGCGCCTCGGCTTATGCCCGCGAAATCGACTTCGCTCGTTTCGGAAAGATCGCCAAAGAAAACGGCGCTCTCTTGTTGGCGGATATCGCCCACATCGCCGGCCTCGTGGCAGCGGGGGTCCATCCTTCGCCGATTCCTCACGCCGATTTCGTGACCACCACGACGCACAAGACGCTGCGTGGTCCGCGCGGCGGCTTGATTCTTTGTAAGGCCGAGTTTGCTAAGGCGATCGATGCCTCGGTTTTCCCCGGCGCCCAGGGCGGCCCGCTCGAGCACGTGATTGCTGCTAAGGCGGTTTGTTTCGGCCAATGCGCCACGGAAGATTTTAAGGATTACGCCCGCCAAGTCGTCGCGAACTCCAAAGCCTTGGCCGATGCTCTTGTCGCCTTAGGTTTTAGTTTAATTAGCGGCGGCACCGACAATCACCTTAGCTTGATTGATTTGCGTAAGAGTCACCCAAATGTCACAGGGAAAGAAGCGCAGCTCGCTTTGGATGCTGCTCATATTACGACAAACAAAAATACCGTTCCCGATGAAACGCGTAGCCCCTTCCAAGCCAGTGGTATCCGTGTCGGAACTGCGGCCGTGACTTCACGCGGAATGAAAGAAACAGAGATGACGGAAATCGCCCGAGCTATCTCCATCGTGCTTTCTGATCCTCAGAACCCCGAGAGGATTGCGGAAGGGCAGGCGATTGCGACCGCCCTTTGTGTCCGATTCCCCTTGCCCTATTAATGGCTTTTTACACCTTTTCACTTTCCAACCCATCTAATAGCCCTAATCTAACAGATACCCCTCCCCACCCATGAATACTCCTAATCGTCAACGTAAAGGTTTTACGCTCATCGAGCTTCTGACCGTTATCGCCATTATCGGCATCTTGGCCGCCGTGCTCTTCCCTGGTGTCCAGGGCGTCATGCGCTCAGCTAAAAAGAACAGCGCCTTGAATAAGGTTCGTTCCATCGGTCAAGGTTACATGAACTGGGCCGGTGGCACCAAGAACATCGCCACGGGCTCTTGGTCCTCGGGTAAGACTCAATCGACCAGCATTTCTGGCTACGCGGCGATTTTGGCTGACGGTGCTTCATTGGACTCCGGTGAACTATGGTTCGTCGATGCCGATCCAGCTGCTGACACTATCACGTTGATGCCTAAGAATGTCATCACCAAGACCGGTACGGTGGTCACCATCAACGCAACTTTCGCCACAGGCTTCACTCAAGGTAAGTCTGCTTGGGATGTTTATACTCCAACTTCACGTTCGTTGGTGGGCAGTGTAACCACGCCCTTGGCTTGGTCTCGCGGTTTGAAGGCTGACGGAACTTGGCCGGCCGCAGGTGTGGGCACAGCAGACTCCGTGTGGGGTGCTGAAGGTGGTCATATCGCCTACGGCGACGGTCACGTGGCGTGGGTTTCGGATACGGCTATCACTGGCACGGGCTATTTCGTCAAGACCACCGACGGATCTCCTTCGCCCAGTTACAAGGACGCCATCCCTACCACGGCAGCTCTTTGCTCGCAGAACTAATCATCCGTTGTTCCCTTCAAAAAGCCCCAGGGTTCTGGGGCTTTTTTGTTTTCATCTTGGGCGAGACTCCCGCAATCTTCCTGAAAGATGGCCTCACTTCGTTCCTGGCTCGATGCCTGCCGCCCCAAGACGCTGGTAGCCGCTGCGGTTCCTGTGGCCGTGGGTGGGGCGGTATATTGGAATGAGGCGCATCATGACCCCGTTGGTTTCTCTCGCGATTTTGTTTTCACCTTAGGCTGTTGCCTCGGTTTTGCCCTCGGCGCTCAGGTCGCTAGTAATTTTGCGAACGACCTCGGCGATGCGTTACGGGGCGCCGATAATGTCGGGCGTATCGGGCCGGGGCGTGCCGTTTCGAACGGCTTGATTTCGGCTTCCGCCATGCGTTGGGCGATTACCCTGGCCTGTGCCCTTGCTTTTCTTGCCGGCACTCCGCTCGGTCTACGTCAACCCGTCCTTTTTCTTGCCGGTAGTCTGGCGCTGGTGCTTGCCTTGGGTTATACCTTGGGTCCGTTGCCTTTGGCTTATTTAGGATTGGGCGATATTTTCGTGGTGGGATGTTTTGGAATTCAGGCGACGGCGCTGACGGTGTTCGCATTGCACGCGCGGATGGCAAATGGTTCTCACGTCCCATGGTCTCCGGCTTTGCTGGCTGGTTTGGGCCTGGGGCTCTTGGCAGACAATATTTTATTGGCTAATAACGCCCGGGATAAGGAAACAGATACTCTGGCGGGTAAGCGTACGACGGTCGTTCGCTTTGGCTACGCCTTCGCCAAGAACCTGCATGCCTTTAATATTCTGGTCGGGCTGGGCTGCTTGATGCTCGTTTTTGGCTGGGTGGTCGGGTTGCTTCTCCCCCTTGGCCTATGGCAACATTGGCTTTTCCGTAAGGCGCAAACACCCCTTGATTTCGTCCCATTCTTAGCCCGTTCCGCCCTCTTGCTTCTGCTGGTCGGGTTGTTGTGCGTAACTGCCACTTGCCTTGGCTGGGCCACTTCCAGCAATATTTTTGGGCGATGAATAAGCCACCGTCACTCGCTGGTCAGCTCGAAGACCTCGTCCATGCCGCCTCGCGGCCTTCGTGGGACGAATATTTCATGGCGACGGCGGTCTTGGTCAGCTCTCGTTCCAGTTGCGAGCGTTTGCACGTGGGCTGCATCATTGTTTCGACCGGGAAGCACCCAAACCGACTCGTGGCTGCCGGCTATAACGGCTTCCTGCCCGGGGCGCCTCATGATTCGCACATCCGCGACGGGCATGAGCTTGCGACGGTGCATGCCGAGCAGAACGCTGTGGCGGATGCGGCCAAGCGCGGGGTCTCCCTTCAGGATACGATCTGTTACGTGACGCACTTTCCTTGCGTAAATTGCACGAAGATCCTCGCGGCAGCCGGCATCACGGAGGTTCGGTACCGTCACGATTATAAGAACGACCCCTTGGTGGCGGAGTTGTTCGCCCAGGCGAAGGTCAAGGTCACGCATCTCGGCGGCTAATGGCAAATAGCTTCCAGTCTTTGGCTGGTCGCTTGCTGGTCTCGCACCCTTCCTTGCACGACGATAATTTCCGCGAAACCGTCGTACTGATTTATTCCCACGATGAAGCTTCGGGGGCGATGGGAGTCATCATGAATCGGCCTTTCGGTCGGTTGCTCGGCCACGCACAAAAAGAGTTTACCGATACGCCCTTGGCCGGAGTGCCGTTGCATTTGGCCGGACCCGTGGCGACGGATAAGATGGCCTTTGGCGGGTGGAAATTTTCCGCCCGCGGGCCAGCGGCGATCCGCTACGGCATTGGGCAGGATGAAGCCGCCGTACTAGCCCAAGCCGGGCAATTCAAGCTCTTTGCCTTCGTGGGTTACTCGGGCTGGTCATCTGGCCAGCTTGAAAACGAACTGCGCCTCAATGCCTGGATTATCTGCCCCTTTGAGCGTGGCTTTGAGGAATTCGAAGGCGAAGAACTATGGAAGCGTGTGCTGATGCACCATTGCCCGGAATTACGGCTTGAAATTGATTCGCCGGAAAATCCTGGCCTGAACTGATCAACGGCCGTTGCTGAGCAGAATCTCGACGTTTTGAATCAAAGTCTCGCCCGCTTTTTTGGCGTCGGGCGTGATCATTTTTCGTAACGTCAGCAAATTACGGTATTGATAGTCGATCGCCGTGTAACTCCAGCGCCCTTGGGGCAGTTGCGGGCTGTTGGCGGCGAGGGCGGTCCATTTCTTGGGCAAGCCTTGCCAGGTGAATTCTACGTACCATCCGGCGGCTTTGCTGACGTCGCCGCTGACCAAGGCTGGGTGGCGGCTAACGAAATCAGGGGCTTTGCTGGTCCGGATGACGACGACGAGGGCGGTCGGCTGATTGCGGATGGCGTCGAGTAAGTTGATATGCGAATGGGTCAGGAGCGGGCCTGGATCTACGCCCATCAGGTTTTGACCGTTCCAAATACCATGCAGATTGGAGGCTTTACCATATTCCGGTCGGGTGCTGCACCAGTTTTCAAAGCTATCGGCGAGGCGTAAGCCGATTTCAAAATGGAGGTGCGCCCGATCTTTGGGGATGGCATCGCTTCCGGTGGACGTATGCCCCATCACGCCAATGATTTTTCCTCGGGCGATAGCGGCACCGATTTTTAGGCTCGGTTCGATGGAGCTGAGGTGGGCGTAGAGGGTGTAGACGGGCAGTTCGGCCCGGGGATGGATCAAGACGATGTATTTGCCGTAGGTCCCATTGGATTTGGGGTTCAGGTAGGCGACCTGCCCGTCGAGCGCTGAAAATATAAGGTCAACCGGCTCGCCCGATTTTGTTTGGCGAATTGAGCGGATGTCGATGCCTTCGTGGAAGCGATGTCCAGCGTCGCGCACCATGCCGAAGGCGCCCGATTCGACTTTGCGCGATTCGGTCGCCTGCAGGTATTCGGCTGGTGTCAGCGCAATCGCCCGATCCATTTCGGTGGGCCAAACGATTTCCGAGGCAACCAAGGACGTCGCTACTCCCCAGAGCAGGATAGCGATCGATGGACGCGCGAAGCGAATCACAACCCTTCGGATTCCTTGAGTTTGCGAAGTTTTAAGATCGAGATGTCGAGTCGCTTGCTAATGTCGGCCACGGCTTCGGCATTTGATAAGCCTTTCTTTTCGACGTGGAACATGAGGTTCCCGTCGACGATTTGCACATCGATGGGCATGAGGCCGACCGCCTGGTCGTTGATGACCAAGACGAAGTGCCGCCCGATGGCTTCTTTCGTATACTTCATGATATCGATGGCGGACTTACGGTTTACTTGCACCAAGAGGAATTGTTGGCGTAAGTCAGCTTCACCGCTGGTGATGATGCGGGTCCCGAGGATATTTTCGGCCGGCACGAGCGCGGCAGTCATCACAGTGATGCCGATACCGCTGACCGGTAGGCGCACCTCAAGCCGCATGGAGGGGCTGGCGGAGGGAGAGGCCTCGACGAAGATGGAGGCGATTTCCTTAGGAATGTCCGGCGTGCAGCCGAACAGGAAAACCGCAACGAGGCTGAAAGAGAAACGAAGGAGTGACATAAGGATTAACCCACGAGCAAATCGAGGCTCGCGCTGACTTGGATGATATGCGCGGGCTGCAGGTCGAGGACGGGCACGAGGTAAATTTGTTTGGTGGCGGAGTGTTGATAGGGCATATGAGCGTCGGCCGCAGGGCCGGCCGCCCGAACGATGCGTTTGCGTTCAAGCAGCATCGCCAGGATATGCTTGAGGACTTTCTTGTCGCCTGACGGATCGGCGTCGTCTTCGAAGAGCGAAAGAAAAAACTCTTCGCGGGAGGCCAGCAGTTGCGCCCGCTGGGCTTGTTCTTCTTCGCCGCGCTCTTTAACTTCGCGCGTCCAGCGCCCGAGCAGCAGCCCGTTGGGCGTGAAGCTCGCGACGTGATTTTTCAGGACGTCGACTCGCTCGATGTTACTCCCAAGCGGCTTATAGACGATGCACGTGACGATGTCGCCAGCACGAAGTTCGTTGCCGCAAGCGGCGCAGTGACGCGCAATAGGTTTAACCTGCCAATCCATAGGCATTAAGAGAAGAGCAGAAAGGCGGGCGAGCAATCCCATTCCCCTTGGTTTGCGGGTGACTTATTAGCCTCTGGGTTTAAGCCTGCGACATGACTGAAACTCAATCCCATGGCGTGGCCTTGCTGGTGGTCGATGTGCAGCCCACGTTCTTGAAGGTCATGCCCGAGTCGGAGGTCTTTCTCCGCCGCTGTCGCTTAGCCGTCGCCGCGGCGCGGCTGCTGGGCGTGCCGATAATTTTTACCGAGCAAGTGCCGGCGAAGCTCGGGCCGACCCATCCCGATTTGCTCGCTGGAGGTGAGGGTGCTCAGTTCGTGGTGCCTAAATCCGCCTTTTCAGCCTTGGGTGCTCCGGGTTTCCGAGAGCTGCTCCGCGACCGGGGTATCGTGCATCTTTTGGTCTGCGGTCTCGAAGGGCCAGTCTGCGTCTACCTGACCGCCGTGGAGGGGCTGCGTAGCGATTTGGGTATAACATTGTTATCAGACGCCATCACGGCGCGCCGACCGGAGGATCAGCTGGCCTGTTTTTCGGCCCTGCGTCACGCGGGGGCGCAAGTCTTGCCCGTGGAGACGGTTTTCTACGCGCTGTTGGGTTCGGCCAGCCATCCGCAATTCCGGACCTTTACCGATTTGGTAAAGAATAGCTAGATGGCTTCGACCGTCAGTTGCGGGGTGGGGGCCGCGGCATCGCCCTCGGGTAAGCCGAGTTCGGTCCAAGCGGCAAAGGCAATCATGCTGGCGTTGTCTCCGCAGTGCTTGGGTTCGGCGATCAGTAAGGGTAGTTTGTATTGCTGGGCCAAGCGCTGTAGGCGTTCGCGTAAGCTACGATTATTGCCCACGCCACCGGAGAGGCCGATAGATCGGTAAGTTCCTTGACCGAGAGCCGCGTGGGTTTTCGCCAGCAGTTGAGCGAGGATGGCGTCTTGGTAACTCGCGCACAGGTGGGGTAAGGCCGCCGCGACTTGTTCGTCCGACATTTTTTCCAACTGATAGCGGAGCGCGGTCTTGAGGCCGGAAAAGCTCATACGTAGGTCAGCCTTTGCAGGGATGCCACGCGGAAAAGTGAAGAGGCTTTTATCGCCGGTCTGGGCCAGTTTTTCGATGAGCGCACCGCCGGGATAGGGTAGACCGAGCAAGCGTGCACCTTTATCAAAAGCTTCGCCAGCGGCATCATCCACCGTACGGCTGACCACCGTTATCTTCAAATTTTCATCTAAGCGGACCAGGAGCGTATTTCCCCCCGAGACAATCATACCTAAGTGCGGAAGCAGGGCTTTCTTGGCCGCTGAAAAATCTGGCGCGCTTTGGGCGTGAAGGGGAATGAAAGAAGAATGGACGTGGGCCCTGAGATGGTTGACGCCGACGAGGGGGCATTTCAGCGACATTGCGAGCGCGCGAGCCATCGTGACGCCAATGGA
>Ga0194061_1001917_pt1 | contig 11739 bp, 13 predicted proteins | sample SepL2221m_MetaG_FD_163423 | JGI IMG/M metagenome (GOLD analysis project Ga0194061, IMG submission 163423) | Anoxic zone freshwater microbial communities from boreal shield lake in IISD Experimental Lakes Area, Ontario, Canada - Sep2016-L224-21m | ecosystem: Environmental > Aquatic > Freshwater >...
CGGATGAGTTCCATCATGTTCACGGTCTTGCCGACGCCGGCGCCACCGAACAGGCCGACCTTGCCGCCCTTGGCGAAGGGGCAGATCAGGTCGATAACCTTGATGCCGGTTTCGAGCAACTCTTGCGACGGGGAAAGCTCTTCGTATTTGGGTGCCGTACGGTGTATCGACGCGGTTTTTTCGGCGCCGATGGGGCCGGCCTCGTCAATGGGACGTCCCAGCACGTCCATGATGCGGCCCAGCGTCTTGGGGCCGATCGGCACGTTGATCGGGTTGCCGGTGTTGACCACATTCATGCCGCGGCGCAGGCCGTCGGACGATCCGAGCGCAATGGTGCGCACGATGCCGTCGCCCAGCTGCTGCTGGACTTCCAGCGTCAGGCCGATCTCGTCCATTTTGAGGGCGTCATAGATCTTGGGCATCTGGTCGCGCGGAAACTCGACGTCGACAACCGCGCCGATACACTGAACAATAGTTCCTTGGTTCATGGTCATTTCCTAACTAGGCTTACGATTCGAATTCGGTAGTAAAAATTAAACGGCTGCCGCATTTTTCAATCTGGTCTCGTCATAACGTGCGCCAAAGCGCACATTAGCCTCGCCCGATTGAAAAATGGTGCGTCATACTGCTGCCGCACCGGCGACAATCTCTGACAATTCCTTGGTAATCGCCGCCTGGCGCGACTTGTTGTAGATCAGCGTCAGCTCGTCAATCACCGTGTTGGCGTTGTCGCTGGCGGCCTTCATCGCCACCATGCGCGACGAATGTTCCGAGCCGATGTTCTCGGCAATCGCCTGGAACACCACCGACTCCAGGTAACGGGTAATCAGCGCAGTGAGCACTTCCTTGGCGTCCGGTTCGTAGATGTAGTCCCAGTTGCTCTTCATCTCACCGACACTGACCATCTCGCCCTTTTCGTCCTGGAACATCTCGGGGATGGGAATCAGCGTGCCGTGCCGCGGCTCCTGCTTCATGGTGTTGACGAAGCGGGTGAAGAACAAGTGCACTTCATCAATCTCGCCGGCGCTATAGCGGTCAAGGAGCACCTTGACCGGGCCAATGATGCGCTCCATATGCGGACGGTCGCCCATGCCCACCAGATGCGAAACCACCTTGCCGCCGACGCGCTGCAGGAAGGAAAACCCCTTGTTGCCCAGCGCGCAAAATTCCATGCCCACGCCCTTGGCCTGCCATTCCTTCATCTGGCTGGTAAGCATGCGCAGCACATTGGTGTTCATACCGCCGCACAAGCCCTTGTCTGTGGTGACCAGCACCACGCCGACGCGCTTGACGGTGTCGCGCTTTACCAGGAACGGGTGCTTGTACTCGTGGTTCGCACGCGAAACGTGCATGGCGATGGTCAGCGCACGCGCCACATAGGGCCGCGTCGCGCGCATGCGATCCTGGGCCTTTTTCATCTTGGCCGCAGAAACCATTTCCATCGCCTTGGTGATCTTGCGCGTGCTTTGCACGCTCTTGATCTTGTTGCGAATTTCTTTTGAACCGGCCATTTCAGCGCCTTGTCTGTTAGCTTTTCACCAGCCCCTCCGCCCGGAGGGGGAGCAAACCCAAACCTTAGTACGTGCCGTTTTTCTTGAAGTCCTTGATCGCTTCGGTCAGCGCGGCTTCGTCGTCCTTGGACATGTCCTTGGTATCTTCAATACGCTTCACCAAGTCGCCGTACTTGTCCTTGACGTAGGCGCGCATCGCGCGCTCGCAAGCGAGCGCCTTGCCCACTTCCACGTCGTCGAAATGGCTGCCGTTGACGGCAAACAGGGTCAGTGCCATCTCCCAGACCTGCAGCGGTTCGTACTGCGGTTGCTTCATCAGTTCGGTGACCATGCGGCCACGATCAAGCTGCTTGCGCGTAGCCTCGTCGAGGTCCGAGGCGAACTGCGCGAAGGCCGCCAGTTCGCGGTACTGCGCGAGGGCGAGACGCACGCCGCCGCCGAGTTTCTTGATGACCTTGGTCTGTGCCGCGCCGCCGACGCGCGATACCGAGATACCGGCATTGATGGCCGGCCGGATACCTGCGTTGAACAAGTCGGACTCAAGGAAAATCTGGCCGTCGGTGATGGAAATCACGTTGGTCGGAACGAAGGCGGTGACGTCGCCCGCCTGTGTTTCGATCACCGGCAGCGCGGTGAGCGAACCGGTCTTGCCCTTGACCGCGCCCTTGGTGAATTTCTCCACGTACTCGGCATTGACGCGCGAAGCGCGCTCGAGCAGGCGCGAGTGCAGGTAGAACACGTCGCCCGGATAGGCTTCGCGGCCCGGCGGACGGCGCAGCAGCAGCGATACCTGGCGGTAGGCCCAGGCCTGCTTGGTCAGGTCGTCATAAATGATCAGCGCATCCTGGCCGCGGTCACGGAAGTATTCGCCCATGGTGCAACCCGAGTACGGGGCGATGTACTGCAGCGCGGCCGACTCGGAGGCGGTTGCGGCAACCACGATGGTGTAGGCCATGGCGCCGTGTTCCTCGAGCTTGCGCACCACGTTGACCACCGACGAGGCCTTTTGGCCGATCGCGACATAAACGCAAATCAGGTCTTTGCCCTTCTGGTTGATGATCGCGTCAATAGCCACCGCAGTCTTGCCGGTCTGGCGGTCGCCGATGATCAGTTCGCGCTGTCCGCGTCCGACCGGCACCATGGCGTCGATGGCCTTCAGGCCGGTCTGCACCGGCTGCGACACCGACTGGCGCTCAATCACGCCCGGGGCGACCTTCTCGATAACGTCGGTCAGCTTTGCGTTGATCGGGCCCTTGCCGTCAATGGGCTGGCCGAGTGAGTTGACCACGCGGCCGATCAATTCCGGACCGACGGGCACTTCAAGGATGCGGCCGGTGCACTTTACCGTGTCGCCCTCGGTGATGTGTTCGTAGGGGCCGAGGATAACCGCGCCGACCGAGTCGCGCTCAAGGTTGAGTGCCAGGCCGAAGGTGTTGCCGGGGAACTCGAGCATCTCGCCCTGCATCGCGTCCGAGAGGCCGTGGATGCGGCAGATGCCGTCCGTGACCGAAACGACGGTGCCCTGGGTGCGGATGTCCGTGGACAGGGCAAGGCTCTGGATCTTGCTACGGATGAGCTCGCTGATTTCTGACGGGTTTAGCTGTTGCATGATGGCTTCCTTGAGGATTCCTGATTTATTTCCTGGCCTAGCTTCGCAAAAGTCCGGTGCTCATGGCGGTCAATTTACCGCGCACCGAACCGTCTATCACTTCGTCGCCAACCACGACGCGCACACCGCCGATAAGTTCGCGATCCTCGCCAAGCTGCGGGTTGATCTTGCGCTTGAAACGTTTTTCGAGGTCGGCCACCAGCGCGGCCAGTTGCGCGGCCTCTAGCGGCATTGCGCTGGTGATCAGCGCATCCACCACACCCTCGCGCTCGTGCTTGAGCGTCTCGAACTGCTCGCGCATCGCCGGCAGCAGCGCCAGGCGGCCGTTGGCTATGAGCAGGCGCACAAAACTCTGCGCCTCCTGCGTCAGGTCGCCTGAGACCGAAGCGATCAGCCCGTAGACCTGTTCCGGGGTGTACTTCGGGTTGCCTATGGCCTCCTGCATGTCGCGGTCGGCCGCGCCTGCGGCAAGCCGGGCCAGCATTCCCGACCAAGGACCGAGCGCATTGGCCTTGTCAGCCAGGGCGAACACCGCCTCGGCATAAGGGCGCGCGATTGTGGTGACTTCCATTGGGCCTAGAGTTCCTGCTTGAGTTGGTTCAGCAGATCGGCGTGCACTTGCGCGTTGACTTCCTTGCGCAGGATCTTTTCCGCACCGGCAACGGCGAGCGAGGCGACCTGTTCACGCAGTTGGGTCTTGGCCGACTGCACTTCCTGCTCGATCTGCGCATGCGCGGCGGCGATCATGCGATCGCCCTCGGCCTTGGCGTTGGCCTTGGCCTCCTCGATCATCTGCCCGGCGCGTTTTTCGCTCTGCACCAGGATTTCCTTGGAGCGGTCGCGCGCTTCGCGAATGATGACTTCGCTCTGCTTGCTCGCCTCGGCATACGCCGACTTGCCGCGCTCGGCCTCGGCCAGTCCGTCGGCGATCTGCTTCTGGCGCGACTCGATTGCGTTGAGGAGCGGCGGCCAGACAAACTTGGCCGTGAACAGGATGAACGCAAAAAATGCGATCCCCTGCGCGAACATCGTCACTGTTAGGTTCATGGTACGTTCCCCGTTACGGGAGCTGCGTTAGCGAAAGCCGGCCAGCAGCGGGTTTGCGAAGGCGAAGAACATGGCAAGACCCACGCCGATGATGAACGACGCGTCGATCAGGCCGAGCAGCAGGAACACCTTGGCCTGCAGCTGGGGCATCAGTTCGGGCTGGCGGGCGGCGCCCTCGAGGAAGCGGCTGCACATGATGCCCACGCCGACGCAGGCGCCAAGCGCGCCCAGACCGATGATGAGGCCGATGCCGACGCCGGTGTAAGCCTGGATCAGCGCCATCATTTGAAGTTTTTCCATGTTAATTGCCTTCCTTTCAGTTCAAAACAAGACGAGTGGGGGTAATTGGGGCTAAACGGGTTAATGCGATTCGTGCGCCATTGATTCGGGGACGAACAAGGAGGCGACGCCCCCTTGTATATCCCTCATGTCGATGTCAGTGGCTCTCATGAGCCATCGCTATGTAAACAATGGTGAGCATCATGAAAATATAGGCCTGCAGCGCGACGATCAGGATGTGGAAGATCGCCCAGCCAAGGCCCAGCACCACGGAGGAGCCGAAACCGACAAAATAGTCCGCGCTCCAGGAACTGTTGGCGGCCCACATCCACAGCAGCAGGAAAATGATCTCGCCGGCGTACATGTTGCCGAACAGCCGCAGCGCGTGTGACAGCGGCTTGGAAATGTATTCAACCAGGTTGAACAGGAAGTTGAACACCCAGAGCAGCGGGTTCGACCCGAACGGCGCGCAGAACAGCTCGTGGATGAAACCGCCGACGCCCTTGACCTTGAGGCTGTAATAAATCATCAGCAGCCACACCGACAGCGCCAGCGCAAAGGTGGTGTTCAGGTCGGCGGTCGGGACAATGCGAAAACCGTGTTCGCTGATGTGGTGCGTGCCTGCGGAAATGATGTCCACCGGCAGAAAGTCCATGGCGTTCATCAGCAGCACCCAGACGAATACCGTCAGCGCGGCCGGGGCGATGAATTTGTCGCGATCACCGTGGAATATGCCCTTGACCTGCTCGTCGACGAAGTCAAAGCAAAGTTCGACAAAGGCCTGGCGTTTGCCCGGCACGCCGGAGGTGGCGCCGCGCGCCACCCACCAGATGAAACCGATGCCAAGCACGCCCAGCAGCAGCGAAACCACCAGCGAGTCGACGTTGATCGTCCAGAACGCGCCTTCACCGACCTGCTTGCTGGCGAAGGTCAGGTGGTGGCCGATGTATTCGGATGGGGTAAGGGTGCCGGATGCCATATTGTTTTAAGTGACTGCTAGTTGTCTCGAACAAGAATCGCCATGCTGAACATCAGTACCGTCACCACAAAAGAGCCGATAAACACCAGCGCCACGACCTCCTTGTAGAACATCATGACCAGCGCGAGCTGCATGACAATCAGGATGATCTTGCTGGCTTCCGCCCGAAACAAGCTGCGAAGCGCCTCCCCTGCGGTCTGTCCCTTGCTCCGTCGCGACGCAAACCTGCCATATACATAGCCGGCCGTGACATTGACGAGCCCCCCGAGAAGGGCCGATACCGCTCCATGGTGGCCAAACCAGATTCCGCCCATAACTGCCAGAACGAGGCTTGCGTACAACTGCCACTTCAAAACGGTGCGGATTGGCTTGTTCTCTATCAGGAAAGCCATTTTTACCCGCGAGCAAACCCGAGGATTATAAGTGTTCGAACATTCCCAGTCAAAAAATCATGCGGTGCAGCACCGAATTCCCGCGCCGCGCCGAAAATCGCCATTATTTAGCCGGCGTAAGCAGCGGCAATACGAATATCGGCCTTGCCGACCGACTCGATTTCGCATGACAGGACATCGCCGGGCTTGACCGGGCCGACCCCCTCCGGAGTGCCGGTGAAAATGATGTCGCCCGGGTGCAGGGTGTAAAAACTAGAAGCGTATTCGATCAGCTTGTGCACGTCGTAGACCAATTTGTCGGTATTCGACGCCTGCCGCGGTTCGCCATTGACCTTGATCGACAAATTCAGCTTGTTCGGGTTCGGAACTTCATCCTTGGTCACAAGCCAAGGGCCGCAAACGGCATAAGTGTCCACTGATTTGCGGAAACTTGGCAGCTCCGGCCCGCGGATGGTCATGTCAAGGCCCATGGCGTAACCGGCAACGTAATCGAGCGCATCCTCCTTCTTGACCTTGTTGCAGGTCTTGCCGATGATTACCGCCAGTTCAATCTCGTGGTCGTTGCGCCGATCCGGCCAGCGCAACGCGATCTCTTCGCCAAAGCCGATGAGTGCGCTGTTGGCCTTGAGGAACAGGCCCCAGTCCCAGATGTTCTTGTTCTTGATCTCGCGGCCGTGGGCGATGCCCTGGTCTTTTTCCGCCTCGTCAATATGCGCGTGGTAATTGATCGGCGCATTGACAATCTTGGTCGGGTTGGCCACCGGCGACTTGAACCTGACCGCACTCAGCGGCTTTCTCGCCGCCTTGGGCTCGAGTTCGCGCACACGCGCGACAATTTTGTCCAGATTGGCGATAAGCAGGTCGCCCTGCGGCAGCGGCCAGCGCACGGCGGGCAGCAGTTCGAGTGCGGCGGTCACGTCCAGCACTTCATCGCCCTTGACCAGGCCAAGGCGGTTGTCATCGTAGCGGCAGAGTTTCATGGTGGTGGCCGGAGTAGTTGGAAAGTCGGGGCGGTGGCAACTTAGCGTCCGCTTCGCGGACATTATACTGGTCGCAGATCAATGGCTTCAGGCGGCACGCTGTTCTGGCGCGATATACCACGACCAATTGAAAAATGGCAAAATCGCCCAACAGCTTTGCGAAAGGACAATCATGAAAATTCACACGCAATACACCTGGCCCGCTTTTGTTCGCGCCAGCATCATTGCGCTTACCTGTGCGGCCTTCATGCCCTCTGCCGCGGCGGCAACGACGCCGCAATGGCCGGTCGCGGGTGACGGCGCGCGCCAAACCAGCCGTGCCACCGCGGCCCCGAAAGCCGTGCAGCTCGCGCAAAGTGACGCCGAGCAGAAAATGATCGATGACTGCCGGAAGAACTTCGGCACCGACTGCGCACGCAAGGCCAAAGAGGCCATGATGCCACCGACCGAGCGGCGTCAGGTCATGATCGACCGGTGCCGCAACAACTTTGGCACCGACTGCGAAAAATCGGTTGATACCGAACTGGCGGCCGAACAAAACCAGCAAAGATTCATCCAGCCCAAACCGGCGCAATAGCGCAGTAGCAACAAAGACCGGCAAATCTCACCCGTATTTTTACTTCCGGACCACCCGCATGAAACTTGGCACCGGAGGGCACCCATCCATCCGAACACGAACATCCGCATTGTTGGCGGCCTTCTGTGCCGCAGCGCTGGCTGCCTGCGCTCCCGATGCCTGGCGCCCCGACCCGCAATTTGACAACTTCATCAATCAGGTGGAAACCCAGTGCAAGGGACTGCGCATCGGGTCGGTAATCGTCTACCCGAATGCGAACTATGAGCAGTACCCGTACTTCCTCGACATGACTTCGCGCTTTTACAACGGGAAAATTTCCCGCGACGATTACATCACCAATATCAGCGGTGCTTTTAACGCCCGCAACGATGCGCCCGGGTTGGTTTGCATACTTGGACTGATGCCTGCCGGCAATGCGCCGGCGCCGCGGCCGGACGCCTATGCCCCACCCCCGCTCGGAATGAATTAACCGCGGCGAAATATCCCGCGACCAATCACACCGGGCCTAACTCAAAGCGCGGCGAGTTCTTCGCCGGCGACCCCTACTTTGCTGCTGGTGCGGCGGGTGTCGCAGGCGCCGGTGCTGCAGGTGCCGGCGGCGTGGGCGCGGCGGCGGCGACCACTTCAATTTTCGCCCCTGCCTTGAGCGCGTCCAACTGCTTTTTCACGTTTTGCTGCTGCAATTGCTGGGTGAGTTGGGGCTTGACCGATTCCAACGGGGGCGCCTCGACCGGCCGCGAATCGTCCAGCCGGATGACGTGATAGCCAAACTGGGTTTTGACCGGCTCTTCGGTGATCTTGCCCTTTTGCAGCTTGCCCACCGCAGCGCCGAATTCGGGCACCATGCCCCTGGCATCAAACCACCCCAGGTCGCCGCCGCGCACCTTGGAGCCCGGATCCTTTGATTTTTGCATCGCCAGCTTCTCAAAGGCCGCCGGTTCGCTCTTCAGCTTGGCAATGATGTCCTTCGCGTCGGCTTCCTTGTCCACCAGGATATGGCGCGCCTTGTATTCGGTGCCGCTCACCGTCGCCTTGATGCGATCGTACTCGGCCTTGAGCATGTCGTCGGTGACCGTGTTGGTCTTGATGAAGTCCTGCACGTAGGCATTGGCCAGCACAGACTGCCTGATCGCCTCGAGTTGCTCGGCGACCTCGGGCGTCTTGTCCAGGCCCTTTTTCACCGCCTCCTCCGCCACCACCATTTGCAGCGCCATCTGGTCAATCATGGCCTTCCGCGATTCGGGCGTGTCCGGCCGTCCCGAACCGGCACCCTGGGCGGCAATCATATCGATGGTTCGCTGCGTGATCGCCTTGCCGTTTACCGTTGCCACAGTCGGGCTCTTGGCGGAGGGGCTCGCGTCCTTGGCGGCATCACAGGCGGCAAGAGCGAGCACGGTAGCCGCGCTGGCAAGAAGTATTCCGGTTTTGGCAAAGTTCATTTACAAGTCCTTGAAGATGGGTTGGAACAACGATGAGATTATGGATTGTCGCGCCTCGGCGCTTGGCGGCGGTCGTTGCAACGGTGATGGCACCGTTAAAAACCGGGGCAGACGCCGCCCCGCATCACCAGTTCAGTTCGTTACTTCCTTCCAGCCGGCGCCCGGGTCAAAACTGGTCATGGCCGCACCGATGCCAACGGTGTTCTTGCCAAGGTCTTTCTGGAATGTCTTGCCGTTGTGGTTGACGATAAAAGTCATCACGCCGCTCTCGCCGTATTCAGCCGGGTACGCGACCATGGCAAAGCCGGCAATCATGCGCCCGTTGATGACATAGTTGAACGCGCCGCCGGCCGCGCTCTTACCCTGGCGCGTGAGTATGCGGAACCGATAGCCGCGGTAGGGATCCCCGGCCTTGGCGCCTGCACGGTATGGTGCGCTCTCAGCAATCAGCGGTCCGAAGGGGCTGGCTTGTTCGCCCTTGGCGGCGTCGGCGAGCCAATACAGACCGTTTTGTTTGCCCGCCGTGCTGATAAGTTTTTGCGCGTATTCACGCACCCCGTCGCCGTCGCGGTCTATGGTCGCATACTCGCGCTGTGCGTCCAGATAAGCGCGCATGACGTAAATGGCATTGAGTTCATTCGCACCAACCCGCCGGTTAAGCAGTTCTTCGGCGCCCTCCTCGGTGGCAAAACGCCACACCGCTCCTTGGCGCACCAGAGGAATGGGCGACGGCCACGCCTCGACACCCATCATCAAAATCCGGCGGTTGTCGCCGCGCGGCTCCAGCACACGGTAGGCCGCCAGCATCGCCGCAGCCTTGGCGCGCACCGCGGCATCCTGCGCCTTGTCGCCCGAGCCGATCAGGTTCTTGTGCTTGTCGCCAAAGATGGCAAGCAGCGCGGCCTCGTCGTTTGCCTTGAGCGCCGCAGCCAGCGCATCCACCGCCGCTTCCGGGGTGGCGAAGGTCTGCTGGTCTGCGGCCACAGCCGCCAGCGGCAAGGCCAGCAGCAGCGCCAGCACCATCGCCAGGCGGCGAAATGCGGCTTGGATTGCAGCCCGAATTGCAGCCATAAGGTCGAATGAAATCATGGGAGTCGTCTCTTTGTCGATTGCATGCCTGCGCTTCATAGTCATCTCCTAGCGACGACCGCCGCCACCACGCGCACCGCCGCCACCACCGGCACGGGCGCCTCCACCACTGGAGCGCGCGCCGGCACTCGCGCCGCTGGAGCGCGCGCTGCCGGCCGAAGACTGCCGCGTACTGGCGCTTGGCGACGAGGCACGGCTTGATGCACCGCGCGAGCTGTCCATTTGCGTCTGGCGTCCGGATGCGCCGCCACCGTCAAATGCACCACCACCGCGGTTCGAAGCGCCGCCGGCCGGCTGCGTTGACGGGCGCGCCCCGCCTGCAGAGCCACCAAATCCACCGGCGCCAGCCGCACCGCCACGCGAGCCGGTGTCGCCGACGCGCGCCGATTGCGACCTGCCGCTGCCGCTGCTGACCTGTCCCGGCTGCTTGTTCGACTTCCACTGGCTTGACTGGCCTGAAGCACTGCCGGAGCGCTGCGTCCCCGAGACCGAACGATTGCTGATGTTGGTGTTGCCGCCGGTGGTGATATTGGTGTTGCGGTTGATATTGATGCTGTTATTACCGCCGCCATAACTGGCGCCGTAACGCCCACCGGTCCAGGCTGCGCCAATGGCCGCACCCCAGATAAGGCCGGTGGCAAGCGCGGCCCCGGGCGGATAGGGATAGTAGTAGGACGGATATGGCGCCGGATAGTAGCCGTAGGAAGAATAGCCACCGGCCACCACCACGGTGGTCGGATTGTAAGTCGGCACGTAGACCACCTGCGGATTGGCCGGGACGATGGTGATGACCTCTTTCTCGACCACCACGGTCTGCTTGTCATCGGACTTGAGGTTGCCGACCGACTGCGTGCGGCGGCGGAATACCTGGATCGCCTCGAGCACCGCGCCCTGGTCCGCGACCACCGCCTCGCCCAGGTCGGAGGTCCAGTCAAGGTCATCGCTCATCGACTTGACCACGTCGGGATAATTGAGCAGGGTCTTCACCGAATCGTCCCACTTATCGTCCAGGGGCAATTTCGGATCGGACTTGCGTTTTTGCAGGTAGCGCTCGGCCTGCACAATTTCCAGCGGAAAGGTTGACGCGGGAAGGATGACGGCGACAAGGTCGTCCGGGTAGAGCGCGATGCGACCGACCAGTTTGTCCAATGCTTCGGCCGAGGGCACACTGGCCACGCCCCCGGTGGCCGCCGGCGCCTGCGCCATCACCTGGGCCGCGAACACCAGGGCTGCAAACACGGCCACCAGTGCCATCCAGCGGGGACTGCCGCTGTTACGGATGCAAGTCCGCGCGGAAAAAATTGTCGTCATGCCTGCTCCATATTTTGAAACTTGGAATGCCATGTGCCGCGCCAGACGCGGCGGCAGCGGCGATTATAAGCCGCCCATGGAACCCCTGAATAGAGCCGTCATCCCCGCTGTACGCGAATGGCGCTTAATTAATAGGAGGCCTCCGTCATTCCGGGGCCGCTACGCGCCCCCTCCGGGGACTTCCTTCGGTCGGAACCCGAAATCCATGGGGTTCGTGGCTCAGGCATAGAACCAACCCCATGGATCCCCGCTCTGGTCCCCGGAGTGGGATTCGCGGGGATGACGACAATGGTGAGGGGCGAAGCGCCTAAGCCGCCGCCCTTCCCGCCTTACGCCGCCTTTTGCCGGTTGGTCTCGAAGCCGCTTTCAGTGCCAAGCACGGCGGCCGGGTGCTTGAGATCTTCCTGCCAGAGCAGTGACTCCATGAAAATATTCAGCGGCTGGTCCTGCACCGTCAGTTCATAGACGTAATCGTCATACGAGGCGTGGTTGTGCACCGCCCAGCCCGGCGCCGAGAGCATCAGGG
>Ga0194061_1001919_pt1 | contig 11737 bp, 9 predicted proteins | sample SepL2221m_MetaG_FD_163423 | JGI IMG/M metagenome (GOLD analysis project Ga0194061, IMG submission 163423) | Anoxic zone freshwater microbial communities from boreal shield lake in IISD Experimental Lakes Area, Ontario, Canada - Sep2016-L224-21m | ecosystem: Environmental > Aquatic > Freshwater >...
TGCGTTCTGGAGCGCAACGTGTGCTGATCGCCGATGTGGTGCAAAACGAACTCACCCATGCACACAGCAAGCTTGCGCAATATGGGCCGAAGGTCGAATACATCGTAAGCAACGCCACCGCCATGAGCCAGTCGGACGGTATCGCACAAGCCAACGTGCTGTTCTTCTTGCTGCACGAGTTGCCCCACCCGATGAAAATACAGGCATTGAGCGAAGCCGGGCGTTTGCTGGCACCTGGCGGAAAGCTCTATCTCGCCGAATTTCACAAACCCCGGCTGTGGGTTCTGAAGGTGTTGAGCTGGACCTATTTCAAAGTTTTTGAACCGCTGGGCCTGGCGTTGTGGGACACCCACGACCCGTTGAACTGTCTGGAGACCATGGGCGGCTGGAAATGCGAACGCAGCACCTATTTTTTCGGCAATTTCCAGGTCATTACGGCCACCAAGCTGTAGCGAGTTGCTCTCTTTTTAGTAGCTTCCTACGCTTTGCTGACGGGCGCTTCCTGCCTTTTTTTTTGCAAGTACTCGCGCACAGCCAAGCCAGCACGGCGTCCACTGGCAAAGCAGGCGGTGAGCAAGTAGCCGCCGGTTGGCGCCTCCCAATCAAGCATTTCACCCGCACAGAACACGCCCGGTAACTGCTCGAGCATGAGTCCGGGCGTCAAGACTTCAAACAGAACGCCGCCCGCGGTGCTGATGGCTTCGTCGATGGGGCGTGCTGCGGTGAGCGTGACGGGCAGCGCCTTGATAGCAGCGGCCAGGCACACTGGATCTGCCAGAGCCTCTTTGTCAAGTAACTCGTACAACAAACCCATCTTCACGCCGTCCAGATGCAAACGGCTCTTTAAATGGCTACTCAGCGACCGACTGCCGCGCGGATGGCCCACCTCCATCAGGACTCGCTGCGCATTCAAGTCCGGCAAAAGATCCAGCGTAAAAGTCGCTCGACCGCTTCGAATGACGTCGTCGCGCAGCCAACTCGCCGCCGCGTAGACCAAGCTGCCCTCGACACCGGTGGCCGTCACGACGAACTCACCCTTGCGGGAGAACACGACGCCTTGCGTCGTCTTCAACGTGATCGCCACCGACTTTAGGGGTGCTCCTGCATACCGGCCGCAAAAGTGCGCACTCCAACCATTTTCCACGTCAAAGCCGCAATTCGCAGGCAACAGGGGTGCAACGGCAACGCCACGCTGCACCAGCAGCGGGACCCACGCACCGTTGGAACCCAAGCGTGCCCAACTGCCGCCGCCCAACGCCAGAACCACAGTGGATGCATTCACTTGCAGCGCTCCCCCGGGTGTATCGAACCTCAGGGTGTGCGAGGGTCCATCGCCCCAACCCGTCCAACGGTGGCGCATGTGAAATTGCACTCCCTGACCTGCCGGTGGGTGGCGCATGCGCAGCAACCAGGCGCGCAAAAGGGGCGCCGCCTTCATATCGGCCGGAAAGACGCGTCCTGAGGAACCGACAAAAGTCGGTATGCCCAGGGCATGCGACCAGTTCCTCAATTCGCCAGGACCAAAGTCCTTCAACAGTTGTCCGATTTCCGCGCGCCGGACCCCAAAGCGGCCGGCAAATGCGTCGGCCCCCTCAGAATGGGTAAGATTGAGGCCGCCCTTTCCAGCCAGCAGAAATTTGCGTCCAGCGGAGGGCATGGCATCAAAAAGATGGACGCTCTCGCCGGCATCCACCAGCGTTTGCGCGGCCATCAGGCCAGCCGGCCCACCCCCGATGACGGCGACCGATAGCTCGGGTGTCAGGACCGGGTCAACGTAATGCATCAATTTTGCCTATGTCGTTCATAGCGGATTCTTCGATCGCCGGGGACTTGGTTTCTGTCACAATGCCGCAACTTTAGATGCATCTCACAACTCTATTAGGAATCATCATGGCCAGCGAACTCATCAAGCACGTATCTGACGCAACTTTTGAATCCGACGTGTTGAAATCCACACAACCGGTTTTGGTGGATTACTGGGCGGAATGGTGCGGCCCCTGCAAGATGATTGCCCCGATTCTGGACGAAGTTTCGACCGCCTACCAGGGCAAACTTCAAATTGCCAAGATGAACGTGGATGAGAACCGCGAGATCCCGGCCAAGTTTGGCATTCGTGGCATTCCAACGCTCATGCTTTTTAAGGATGGAAAGCTCGCTGCCACAAAGGTGGGCGCGCTGAGCAAAGCGCAATTGGTTTCGTTCATCGACCAGCAATTAGCCTGAATCACCTGTCGCGACTGTAACGTCCGCGCACGGCCGCCTTTTCCTGTCATAATTCATCCCGTTCACCAGCGCTCCCCAAGAGCCTGGTTCTTGTTTCCAAGTTAAGAACGCCAAGGCCCAGCTCCAGGGGCAGGCCCCAATTCCTCATCCCCTGATCTTCACTCCCACTCCGAACTCTCTCGGTCACTTTCCCTCACGGGACTCACTCCATGCACTTAAACGAACTCAAGGCACTGCACGTGTCGGAAGTCCTGAAACAAGCTGAAGAGCTTGAAATCGAAAACACCGGGCGTATGCGCAAGCAGGAACTGATGTTCGCGATCATCAAGAAGCGGGCACGTGCCGGAGAACAAATTATTGCGGACGGGGTCCTGGAAATTCTGCCCGATGGATTTGGGTTTCTGCGCAGTCCCGATACCAGCTACACCGCCAGCACAGACGACATCTACATAAGCCCCAGCCAGGTCCGCCGGTTCAATTTGCATACCGGCGACATGATCGAAGGCGAGGTGCGCACACCCAAGGACGGTGAGCGCTACTTTGCCCTCAACAAGCTCGACAAAGTCAATGGTGGTCCGCCCGAAGGCAACAAACATAAGGTGATGTTTGAAAACCTCACGCCGCTGTTTCCCAAAGTGCAGATGCGTCTGGAACAGGACATCAAATCTGAAGAGAATATCACCGGCCGCATCATCGACATCATTGCCCCCATCGGCAAAGGTCAGCGTGCCCTGCTGGTTGCGCCACCCAAGAGTGGCAAGACGGTGATGATGCAGCACATTGCCCATGCAATTTCGGCCAACTACCCTGACAGCCACATGATGGTGCTCTTGGTAGACGAGCGACCAGAAGAAGTGACCGAGATGCAGCGAACCGTCAAGGGGGAAGTTATCGCATCGACCTTTGACGAACCCGCTGCCCGCCATGTTCACGTTGCTGAAATGGTGATCGAGCGCGCCAAGCGTTTGGTTGAACTCAAAAAGGATGTAGTGATCCTGCTGGACTCCATCACCCGTTTGGCACGCGCCTACAACAACGTGGTGCCGTCTTCCGGCAAGGTGCTCACGGGTGGTGTGGATGCCAATGCTTTGCAGCGACCCAAGCGCTTTCTAGGTGCGGCCCGCAATGTGGAAGAAGGTGGCTCGCTCACGATCATTGCTACAGCGCTGGTGGATACCGGAAGCCGCATGGACGAGGTGATTTTTGAAGAATTCAAGGGCACCGGCAACAGCGAAATCCATTTGGATCGCCGCTTGTACGAAAAACGGGTGTTCCCGTCCATTCAATTGAATCGCAGCGGCACGCGCCGCGAAGAACTGTTGCTGCAACCAGAGATATTGCAAAAGACACGGATCCTGCGCCAGTTTCTCTACAACATGGATGAAATTGAATCGATGGAGATGGTCTTGAAACAAATGAAGGCCACCAAGAACAACAGCGAGTTCTTCGACATGATGCGTAGGGGTGGATAAGCTATAATTTTGGGTTACGCGACAAGTACGCCAGATTGGCTGGCGCGGCTCTCGCAGCTGAAGGAGAAAATATATGAAAGAAGGCATTCACCCCAATTACCGTGAAGTGTGCTTCATGGATCTGTCCAACAACTTCAAGTTTGTGACACGTTCGTGCGCAAGCACCAAGGAAATGGTCGACATGGAAGACGGCCGCAAGCTGCCGTTGTACAAGCTCGATACGTCCAGCGAATCGCACCCGTTTTATACCGGTACGCAAAAATCCGTGGACAACATGGGCGGTCGCGTGGAGAAATTCCGCAACCGCTTCGGCAAGACCGCCGCCAAGTAAACCGGTGTCAGGTAGTGACCTGAACCACCGACAAAAAAGGCAGACCGATTCCGGTGCTGCCTTTTTTTCGCCCAACCCATCGCACGCCGCGTGAACAAACCTACGCCCGCCATCGTTGCACAATCGGCAGTCCGGCGCTTTCCCCGCTGGGTGTTGCTTCTTTTTTGCGTGGCCTACGTACTGCCGGGCTTTATTGGACGAGACGCCTGGAAGAGCGCGGACATGGTGGGACTGGGTTTCATGGTGGAATTGGCGACTGGTCGTTCAGATTGGCTGGCACCCACATTGATGGGCGCGTCGCCAGAAAGCCCCAGCCTACTGCCGTTTTGGCTTGGCGCATGGGCAATTGCTTGGATGCCTGCTTTGGTACCCGCCGATTTTGCAGTACGGCTGCCGTTTGCCCTGCTATTGACCATTGCACTGTTCGCTACTTGGTATGGCACCTACTATCTGGCACGCAGCCCTTTGGCGCAGCCGGTTGCTTTTGCCTTTGGTGGTGAAGCATTGCCGGCCGATTACGCCCGCGCAATGGCAGACGCTGGATTGCTGGCATTCATCGCCTGCCTCGGCCTAGCACAACTTTCACACGAAACAACACCGGCATTGGCACAACTCGCTTTTGCCACCCTGCTCTACTATGCACTGAGCGCGATACCTTATCGACGCCGTGCGCCATTGATAGCGGCCTTAATCGGACTCGTCGGGCTTACCCTGTCCGGTGCACCTGCCCTCGCAACATTGTTTGGTCTGGGCGGTGCCGCGATTCACCTGCTGGACCGCTCACACGAGGCGCCAATGTCCACTAAGCCCCAATGTATCCCGGTGGAGAGTGCGCTCATCGTGGTGAGCACCGCAATGGTTGTTGCACTAGCTACCGCCCTCAACTTGTGGAGTTGGAAGCTCGATCTGCCCTCGGCAAGATGGGAAGATCTCAATGGAATTGCACAACTGTTACTTTGGTTCACCTGGCCTGCATGGCCGCTGGTCCTGTGGACACTTTGGCGCTGGCGTCACCAACTATTTGCCCGCCAGATCAATCGCCATATCGCACTGCCCGCCTGGTTTTGTGTGGTGACCGTCGCTGCATCCCTGCTCACCGGGCGCTCCGATCGAACACTGCTGCTTGGACTGCCCGCCATGGCGACGCTGGCCGCGTTCGCGTTGCCTACATTGACCCGGCAGGTATCCGCGCTGATCGACTGGTTCACACTGTTGTTCTTCTCGACCTGTGGACTCATTATTTGGGTCATCTGGATCGCCATTCAAACGGGAACGCCGGCACAGCCGGCAGCCAACGTGGCACGCCTCGCTCCCGGATTCGTAGCCAGCTTTTCATGGTGGACTTTTGCCATTGCCATCATTGCCACGCTGTCGTGGGGGTGGCTAGTGAAATGGCGCGTCGGCGCCCACCGTGCTGCGATCTGGAAAAGCCTGGTTCTTCCTTCGGGTGGCGCAGCCCTGTGCTGGCTTCTGCTGATGACATTGTGGATGCCGCTCTTGAACTACGGTCAGAGCTACACCACCGTCGTTCGACGTGCAGTGGCACAACTAGATGTTTCCGGATGCGCGGAGACTCTGGGGCTTGCCCAAGGACAAATCGCCGCATTTCAGTTCTATGGGCGACTTAAGCTGAAGAGTTTCGGTGCGTCTCCCAGCTGCCCCTGGTTGCTCGCCGAACCCGGGCCGGAGCTCGCTACGCCGGAGGGTGTCGATCTAAGCGCATGGACACGCCATGCCGTGGCGCGCCATCCAGTCGATGGCAACGGTTCGGTGCTGATTTTCAAGCGGAATTGATGCTCGCCCGATGGACGGAAACGACGATCGAGAAACATAGCAATCCCGTGCCGGCACTACTTTTGCGAAAACCACCACCATGCGTGAATGGCTGCTCTTGCGTGCCGAGTGCTATGCTTTGGCGCGCAATCTTCAACGCCAAGCCATCATAAATACCAATGCACACCGGAAATCGACTTGCCGCCGTGGATCTCGGCTCCAACAGCTTTCGACTTGAGATTGGCCGGATCGAACAAGGTGAATTCCGTCGAACCGAGTATTTGAAGGAAACGGTTCGACAGGGCGGCGGCCTCGACGAAGAGCGTAATCTCACCGTGCAAGCCATGCAGGCCGGTTGGGACTGCCTAGCGCGCTTTGGGGAGCGCTTGGCAGGATACAAATCGTCTGAAGTACGGGCCGTGGCCACGCAGACGCTGCGCGAGGCACGCAACCGCGACGCATTCCTGCAGCGCGCCAATGAAGTTCTGGGCTTTCCCATCAATGTCATTTCCGGCAAAGAGGAAGCGCGGCTAATTTACCAGGGTGTTACCCAAATGCTGCCCGTCATGGAGGAGCGGCGACTGGTCATCGATATCGGAGGTCGATCTACCGAGTTGATTCTGGGCCAGGGCAAGGTTCCCCGTGTCATGGAGTCTTTTAGGGTCGGTAGCATCGCGTGGTCGAAGCGCTTTTTTACGCAAGGGCAACTTACTAAGAAGGCGTTTGAAATCGCAGAGGTGGCGGCAATGGCTGTGCTCGACGAAGCGTTTGAGGCTTACCATCCGGACAACTGGGACACCGCGTACGGCTCTGCCGGCACGGTTGGCGCCATCGGCGACGTCCTGGTCGCGGCCGGATGGCCCGTCGGTACGATTACCCAAGAGAGTTTGGACTGGTTGCTGGAAAAGCTGATAGCCGCGCAGACGGTCGACCGTCTGCGACTGCCCGGTATGCGCGATGATCGCAAACCCATCATTGGTGGCGGTCTGAGCGTGACACGGGCTCTGTTCAAACTGCTTGGAATTCGCAACCTGCATATGGCTGCCGGCGGCTTGCGCCATGGCCTCATTTGTGACCTCCTTGGAACTACGGAGAACAACGCTGAAGACTTGCGCCTCAAGAGCGTGCGGCGCCTCGCCAGCAAGTTTCATGTGGATCAGGCTCACGGTGACCGAGTGAGCCGGACTGCAGTCGCGCTGTTCGAACAAATCGCACCCCTGATGCATAGTGTGTCTGCCGATCGACAGCGTCTGGAGCGCAAATTGGACTGGGCTGCGCGCCTGCACGAGATTGGTGGCCACATTTCGCACAGTGATTACCACAAGCACGGTGCCTATATCCTGGACAACGCTGATGCCATTGGCTTTTCCCTTTCCGAGATGCACCGCTTGAGTCTCTTGGTGCTAGGACACCGAGGCAAGTTACGTAAAGTAGAGGCTGCGCTGATCGATGAAACGCTGGTCACGCAGCTGCTGGCAATGCGATTGGCCGTAATCTTGTGCCATGCACGGCGTGACCCGGACCTTGGCGGACTGACGGTCAACCGCCCGGATGTCCGCAAGAATCTTTTGCAACTGAATTATCGAAACTCGTGGGCAGTTGCGTTCCCACAATCGGCACACCTCCTGCGCGAGGAGGCCCTTGCTTGGCAAAAGACAATCTGGACGCTGGACGTGCTGGCGAACGCAGATCAGGACTGACTGTCACCAAAGCGTCGTAATCTTGTACCAATATCGCCAGATGCCCAAGAAAAAAGCCGTTCAGCCAACAGAAGTCGCAGCAAGTGATTTGGAGCGCGTAGACCATAACATTGAGGTATGCCGTGAACTCATTGTCGCGCTTACCAGTCTACGCCAGACGCTCGTGGACCGCGAAGAAGCCATGGGCGACGCCCTGGCACAGGTGTCGCCACGCTTTCGGGAGAGCGCGCGCAATCTGATTCACTATCTGGCGTTGCGTATCCGAGACCTACGTCCCCTTCAGGAACAATTGGCCTGGCTTGGACTTTCTTCACTCGGCCGCTCCGAGTCGCACGTGCTCGCGAATCTCGACAAAGTATTGAGTCTGTTGCATCGCATAACCGGGCAGCCATGGGCTGACCGGTCGGCCGAAGAGCCAGCCGGAAGTGTAAGCAGTCGCCGCCTTCTGGAAACCCACGCGGTTGACCTCTTGGGAGACTACCCGCAAGGGCGCCCGGTGCGCATCATGGTCACCTTGCCTTCCGCAGCGGCGCATGATTTCAGCGTAGTGCGCGAACTGGTTGAAGCGGGCATGGATATCGCCCGCATCAACTGCGCCCACGACGGACCTGCAGACTGGCAGGCCATGGCGGAGCACGTCCGGCGTGCCGCCAAAGCGGTGCAGCGATCGGTGCACATACTGATGGATCTCGGAGGTCCAAAAATACGCACGGGAGACGTCGCGCCTCGGCCCGCAATCATAAGGCTACGGCCACGGCGGGACGAATACGGTCGCGCCTATCGGCCCTACCGGCTGGGCCTGCGCCCCAACGACCAAGTTCCGATGTCCGACACAATGGACGGCTGCATTGGTGTCGATAGCAAGTGGCTGTCGCATTTACGCGAAGGTGCACAGATCGACTTTACGGACGCACGTGGCGCCAAACGCCATTTGCTGGTAGTCCATTGCGAAGAAGAAATGGCGATGGCAGAGGGCCTGCAGACCGCCTATCTATCTCCGCAAACCATACTCACCATCAAAGGAGCCGACGGCAAGAAATGGGCCTCCACGCCAGCCGGACACATTGAATCACTGCCGGGCGTGCTGCATCTCCACCGTGGCGATACGCTGCGGGTAACCAAGGCCGGATTAGGCCAGGCCGCGCTCTGTGACTACGGCGGCGATCAGACGATCCAAGAAGTCGCACACGTCGCTTGCACCCTGCCAGAAGTAATTGATCAAGTTCACGTAGGCGAACGCATCTGGTTTGACGATGGACGCATCGGCGGCATAGTGCGGCGTGCCAGCTCGAACGACCTGGAAGTCGAAATTACGCAGGCACGCGATCAAGGTGAAAAGCTGGTCGCTGACAAGGGCATCAACTTGCCCGACAGCAACCTTGATTTACCCGCCCTAACCGACAAGGACTTGGCAGACCTGCGGGTTGCAGCAACGCTTGCTGACATGGTCGGCCTGTCCTTCATTCAGCGGCCTGAAGATGTTTACCTGTTGCGGGACGAACTGATCGGACTGGGTCGCGCCGACATGGGATTGATCCTCAAAATCGAAACCCTGAAGGGCTTCGAACGACTGCCCGAGTTGATGTTGGCAGCCATGTCCGGTGAGCGCGCTGGAGTCATGATTGCACGCGGCGATCTGGCGGTGGAATGTGGTTATGAACGGCTTGCTGAAGTTCAGGAAGAAATCCTGTGGTGCGCTGAGGCCGCCCACATGCCGGTGATTTGGGCCACACAGGTTCTGGAAACACTCGCCAAGACCGGTCTGCCGTCTCGCGCAGAGATTTCTGATGCAGGGCTTGGCGTTCGAGCCGAGTCCGTCATGCTCAACAAAGGCCCTTACATCACATCGGCCATTCGAACCCTGGACGACATCTTGCGGCGGATGGCGCACCATCAGGACAAGAAGCGCTCGCTATTACGCGCTTTACGGTCCTGGAATGGCGACGCCGCTGCGCACCCGGCGAATCTACTGCCCTGACTCCAAAGTCCGGAGGCTTGCATTCAGGGCCGCCGCAAACTCGACATCTACCAGCATGATATGGTCCTTGACCCATCTGGTGAGAAAACTGTAGTGCCCCATTATGTCGATCTGCTCGCCGACTTCGAGTTGAACCTTTAGAGCTTCGACTTGGCTAAGCAAGTGAGCGTGCTCGGCGATATGTTCCTGGATACCAGCGTACTGAATGCGCTGCATTTGCACTTCTTCTCGCGCAAAGTGCTCATGGGTGTACTCTAGGAGATTCAGCACTGCGCCAATGACGATGTCGTTCGATCGTTGCTTGGAAATGGCGTCGAGTACGGCGTCCACCCGCTTCACCAAGACATGGTGGTCGGCATCCATGAGCGCATTACCCGTTGCAAGCGCCGGAGTCCAGGAAAAAAGAGCCATTGTTGATCTTTCTTGTTGATTGGCAACTGACTTCGCGCCAGCATGCTGTAGTTTGCCCTAAAGAAACTCCGGGCATTGCACCGTGATGACGACCGTCCGGTCACCCGTTTCGCGTTCGCGGTAGCGCAACCACCAAAGTGACCCTTTCTTCATTGGGAAGTCGTTTTCCTGCAAACCCAGCAAGTTCGCCAGTGCCTGACCAAATGTGGGTTGGTGACCAATCGCCAAGGCGCAACCCTTGCCCACTGGCCACTGCACCAACTCCAGCAACTGCGCCACCGAGGCCTCTGAACCGATCAAATCTGAGGTTTTGTATTTTCGCCCCAGCGCCTCAGCCGTTTGCTGGGCGCGCCGCGCAGGACTCACCCACACCTTGGCGCCGTCAGGCAACTGACGGTCAAGCCACGCTGCTACGCGCGCAGCTTGCTTTTCGCCTCGGGAAGTGAGGCGACGGTGCATGTCCAACTCTCCCACTGCGGGTTCAATGGCTTCGGCATGGCGCCACAGAATTAGATCCATTGGCTTATCCTCGCGCGGAAGTGGGATCGACGGGAGAATAGCGCACCATCAGAGCCGCCTGGGCGCCGTGGGCCGGCCTTTTTGGCTGCTGCGCCAAACGCGTGTAGGTACCGGATGCACCCAAATCCCAGGCATCGACCCGATCGTGCAGGTAGGCCACCAGGCACTCATCCACAATGCGTTGGCGCTGCACCGGGTCGGTAACAGGCCAGGCCAGTTCAACACGTCGAACCATATTGCGGTTCATCCAGTCAGCGCTCGACAAGTAGAGATCCTCCTTTTCACCGAGCCGGAAATAGAAGACCCGTGAGTGCTCCAAGAAGCGGCCGATAACCGAACGCACGCGGATATTAGCGGTATGTCCTTCAACTTGCGCAGGCAACATACAGGCGCCGCGCACAATCAAGTCAATCTTGACGCCTTCCCTTCCCGCAGCCATTAGGCTACGAATCAAGTCCTCGTCGGTAAGCGAATTCATCTTCGCGACGATCCTGGCAGGTGTACCCGATCTGGCAGCCTTTGCCATCGCATTGATCTTGTCGATCAAGTTCCGATGCAGGTGAAACGGCGCCATCCAAAGTTTGCGCAGTTTAGGCAATCTGCTCTGGCTGGCCAGATGCACAAATACATATTCCATGTCATCGGTCAAGCCTGTATCGGCGGACATGTGACTTATGTCGGTGTACAGCCGGGCGGTGCGGGGGTTGTAATTTCCGGTAGACAGGTGTCCATAGCGCTTGAGGACACGACCTTCCCGCCGGGTAATAAGCATCATTTTTGCATGGGTTTTGAGGCCTACCACTCCATACACAACCTGCGCACCAATCGACTCGAGCATCTCTGCCCAGTTAATATTGGCTTCCTCATCAAAGCGGGCCTTCAGTTCCACCACAACGGTCACTTCTTTCCCTCGGCGCACCGCTTCGCGCAACAGGTCCATCAGTTGCGAATCGGAGCCGGTGCGGTAAATTGTCTGCTTGATGGCCAGGACCTGCGGGTCGTGCACGGATTGGCGTAGCAGTTCCAACACTCCATCAAAACTCTCGAATGGCTGATGAAACATGATGTCACCACATTTCAACTGTTCAAAAATCGACTGGCCCTGGTTCATTTGCACCGGAAACGCCGGTGTGTAGACCGGAAAACACAGATCTGCTCGATCCACCAGATCGATCAACTGAGTGAGCCGCACGAGGTTCACCGGACCATGCACTCGGTACAACGCTTTGATGGGCAATTCAAACTGTTTCAGCAGAAATTGGGACAGGTACTCCGAACAACCGGCAGACACCTCCAGGCGGACTGCCTGACCAAAATGTCGGTGCACCAG
>Ga0194061_1001920_pt1 | contig 11736 bp, 9 predicted proteins | sample SepL2221m_MetaG_FD_163423 | JGI IMG/M metagenome (GOLD analysis project Ga0194061, IMG submission 163423) | Anoxic zone freshwater microbial communities from boreal shield lake in IISD Experimental Lakes Area, Ontario, Canada - Sep2016-L224-21m | ecosystem: Environmental > Aquatic > Freshwater >...
GCGATCACAGAGTTGTTCGGCTTCATCCATGTAGTGAGTGGTAATCAAAAGAGTGACGCCCTGCTCTTTGAGTCGGAATAAGCGATCCCACAAGATATGGCGCGCTTGTGGATCAAGCCCAGTCGTTGGTTCATCGAGCATCAAAATTTCCGGTTCGCTCACCAGCGCCCGAGCAATCGTCAGGCGTCGTTTCATTCCGCCGCTGAGAGCTTCCACTTTCACTGAACGCTTCTCGACTAATTGGGCGAATTCGAGCAGCTCTTCAATCTTCGGCCTGATGAATTTCTTGGATAAGCCAAAATAGCGGCCATAGATATATAGGTTCTCTTCTACGGTGAGAGCTTGATCGAGATTGTCGGTCTGCGGAACCACGCCTAGGTGGGCCTTGATTTCCGGGCCAAACTTTGCGGGGTCTTTACCCAAGATGGAGATCTCCCCGCTGGTGCGGGTCAAAGTGGCAGCGATGATCCGCATAGTGGTCGACTTTCCAGCGCCATTGGGACCTAGAAATCCAAAGGATTCCCCCTTGCGGACCTGAAAATCGATGCCATTTACCGCCGTGAAGTCGCCGTAGCGCTTAACCAGGGCCTTCGCCTCGATGAGTATCTCTTGATTAGCCATAAGGGAGAGAGCCTAGTAGCCCGACAGGCGCAGACGCTCTGGATTTTGCGCTCAATGCACTAAATCTCAGCGAGGGGGAGGAGTGGAGCGCGAGTGCCATAAAGTGGGCAAAGGTGGTTGAAAAAGGGGAAAAGTGGAGTAAAGTGGTGGAAGTTAGCAATTCGGGGGAATTGCGAACGGAGATCGCGTTAAAAAGGGGAGAAAATGTTTCTAGGGACCCACGAGCCAAAGCTCGATGAGAAGGGTCGCCTGATCTTGCCCGCCCGCTTCCGAGATGAACTAGCCAAAGGCCTGGTCATTACCAAGGGCCAAGAGCGCTGTTTATACGTATTTCCCATGAGTGAATTCACCGCCATTACTGAGCGGATGCGCCAAGCACCGGTCACCGAAAAGGGCGCTCGCGATTACATGCGTGTCATGTTCGCCGGAGCCCACGATGAGGTTCCAGATAAGCAAGGTCGCGTCACTATTCCCAGTGGCCTGCGCAGTTATGCCGGTTTAGAAAAAGAGTGCGTTGTTATCGGTGCTAATACCCGATTAGAAATTTGGGGCTCCGCTGCGTGGAACACCTACCTCGCCGATCGCGAGAAGGGCTTTGCAGATGTTTCTACGGAGGTGCTACCAGGACTCTTCTGAGCTTCAAGTGGTCTGACCTCTCTTATTAGGCCATCGCCGACTTCATATTGACGACGCCACTTCCCCGGCGCCGTTCCCCCTAGATCCGTCGGTCGGCGGTGACCTAATCAGAGAGTCCGGTGTTTCAAGAGCAGTGCAGTCAGTTTTAAGAGTTAAAGAGAAAGGGGAAGCAGATGACACAGCAGCACATACCTGTTGCGCTTGCGCGTTGCATTGATTTGCTCACCCCCGCCATCGAATATTCGCTTAAGAACGATGCATCGACCTATGTCATAGATGCAACTCTCGGGCTCGGGGGACACACCAGGGCGCTTCTCGAAAAGTTTCCTGACCTCATTGTTATTGGCATAGATCGTGACGAGAGCGCAATAGCAATTGCTCGCGAGAACGTTTCTCCCTTTGGGGATCGACTCTTGATATCGCATACAACCTACGATCAGATCGAAGCAATTCTTGCCGAACGCCAAATCAAAAAAGTTGCAGGGATTCTCTTCGATCTCGGAGTTTCATCGATGCAACTCGATGATGGTGAGCGTGGCTTCGCCTATTCATATGATGCGCCGCTGGATATGCGGATGGATCAAAGCACAGGTTTAACTGCTTTAGAAGTTCTGCAAACATATAACCATGGTGCACTCGTGCGCATTCTGCGCATGTACGGTGAGGAGAAATTCGCACCGCGCATCGCAGATTTTATTATTGAAGCGCGGACTGCCGGATCGTTGAAAACGACGAAAGATTTGGCCGAACTTGTGAAAAACGCAATTCCTGCCGCGGCTCGACGCACCGGCGGAAATCCGGCGAAGCGAACATTCCAAGCGCTGCGCATTGAAGTAAATCAAGAGCTGGCAATTTTAGAGCGAGCCATACCCGCTGCGCTGGAAGCCCTAGAAGTGCACGGGCGGCTAGTGGTAATGGCATATCAATCCCTGGAAGACAAGATTGTAAAAAGCGCTCTGACTGCGATCACTGAGTCAAAGACCCCACGAGGACTTCCCGTCGATCTGCCTGATAGCGCCGCAAAGTACTCCTTGGTCATGCGGGGGAGCGAGGCCGCCTCCGATGCCGAAATCGTGATAAATCCACGCGCACAGTCCATGCGTTTGCGCGCCGTAGAGCGGTTGGCCGCATGATGGCAATTGAACAGTATGAGCATTTAGCTCCGACGCCGCAGCGTTCGCGTGTTCGCGAATTTGCCGATCAAACCTTGGCGGCTCTCAAGCTGGTTCCAGATTTGACGGTCGACAACAGTCAAGCCGTTAGCAACCGCGCTTTCATCGGATTCTTGATTGGGGTGTTTACCGCTGGGCTCCTTCTCCTGCTCAGCGTAAATACCGCGCTCACCTCCGGTGCCTTCACGCTAGAAAATATGAAAATGCATCTCGCCGCGGTTAACGATCAGCGAGATGCAATGCTCAATCAGGTGGCACTCTTCTCCTCGCCAGATAGTTTGGCGAGCGCTGCAACAAAGATGGGCATGCAACCCCAACTCTCGATTAACTTTCTCAATATCGATGGTGGGTCCACCAAGTGATCTCTAGTGAGGCATTCGGAAAGAGAATCCGCTATTTAGTCGGAGCGCTCCTCTTCATCTTTCTTATTTTTGGGATGCGGCTCATCGATGTGCAAGCGGTACAAGCGAGCGGTTATGCCAAGCGCGCTACCAACGAGATGGTCAATAGATCAGTCTGGCTTGCGCCGCGTGGAACCATTACTGATGTCAATGGAATTGTTCTCGCCCGTAGTCAAGCAGCCAAGAACATTATTGTTGATCAGACTATGATCGCCGATCCCGCTACTACAGCGCAGGTGACAGCGGCCGCTCTTGGCATGCCAGTGGCCGACTTGCAGGCACTCTTGACCGGGACAAAGCGCTATCAGGTTATTGAAAATGGCGTAGTTCCACTTGTCTGGTCCAACCTGCAGAGCGCTCTTACTACTTACAACACGCAAGTTGAAAAGACTCCTGGCGGTCTTGCTAAACGCCTGGTGGGCTTCTTTAGCGAGAATGCGTATACAAGGACTTATCCAACTGGCGTTCTTGCCTCTTCTATAATTGGCTTAACGAATACCGCGAATCAAGGTGCGGCTGGTATCGAAGCCAGCATGAACACTGCGCTGACAGGTACCAATGGCGAGTATGACTATGTGAACGGTGATGGCGCCATAATCCCAGGATCGCAACAATTTATTACCGCGGCAAAACCAGGGACAGATGTGCGGCTGACAATTGAACGCGACATTCAATGGGTGGCACAGGATGCAATCTCTGCTGCCGTAAAGAGCGCTAAGGCACTTTCTGGCACGGTCATCGTGATGGACCCAAAGACTGGCGCCATCTTGGCTCAAGCCAGCGCACCCACCTTTAACCCTGCTAATCGTACGAAGATCACTCTGGCCCAGATGAGTAACCCCGCCGTCGCAGAGGCATATGAACCAGGCTCGACCGGAAAGGTTATAACGGTTGCCGCCGCGCTAGAAGAGGGAACGACCACTCCGACTTCGGTCTACACGATCCCCAATATATTGAAAATAGCGGGACGAACCTTCCGCGACGACAAGAATCATGTCACCGAACATCTAACGACAGCTGGAGTTTTGGCAGTGTCGAGCAACATTGGCGCGATTCAAATCGGGGCGACACTCTCACATGATCTCTTCTTTTCGTATCTCCAAAAGTTTGGAATCGGTCAGAGTACTGGTTCAAACCTCTATGGTGAGTCTGTTGGAATTCTGCATCCCGTATCAACCTGGTCCAAATCCTCGGCGCCGACGATGGCCTACGGGCAAGGATATTCGTTGACGGCCATGCAAGCTACAGATGTCTTTGCGACCATTGCGAATAATGGGGTGCGGGTAACCCCGAATGTAATTGCAGGAACCCTCGATGCAAATGGAACGTATACGCCATCCAAACCCGGGCAACAAGTTCAAGTCGTCAGCGCTGAGACTGCTCTCAAGATCCGTACCATGTTGGAGAGCGTTGTTTCAAGTGAAGGAACCGCGCCCGCTGCCGAAATACCGGGTTACAAGATTGCTGGCAAAACAGGAACTGCGATGAGACATGATTCGCGATGCGGCTGTTACCGCGGATATACCGCTTCTTTCATTGGAATGGCACCGGCTGATGCGCCTCGATATGTCGTCAGCGTCGTTATTCAAAATCCGCAAGGATTGCATTTCGGCGGAGAGATCGCAGCCCCCGTATTTAAAAAGGTGATGAGCTTTGTACTTCAAAGTAAGCAAGTTCAACCGGTTCCATCGACCCAAATACCTTATCCACTCACGCAGGCAGCCCTGCTTGCAGCCCCAGTTGCGGTGAAGCCATGAGCGCCTCACTAATGCCTATCGCCTCCTTTGAAAAGAGTCTGGCAGAGTTGGCAGATTTCATAGGTGTTGAACGCGCCGACAGCGATCTTAAATTTACCGGCGTTACATTGGATTCTCGGGCCGTTAATGTGGGAGATCTTTTCTTCGCGCTCTCCGGTGGAAAAGTGCATGGCGCGCATTATGTACATGATGCAATCGTGCGTGGAGCGGTGGCGATTGTTTCAGATCCATTGGGCGCGCAATTGGTAAAAGATTCCGTTCCCGTTCTCATTCTGGATGATCCGCGCTCTTGGGTGGGTGCCATCGCCTCATGGTTCTATCGCAATCCTTTCGATGCGGTCGATGCCGTTGGAATCACCGGCACAAATGGAAAGACAACTACTGCGGCCTTGTTGGAAGAGATCTGGCGTTTAGATGGTCGGACGACTGGCTTCATCGGAACTATTGGAATCACGATCGGCGGAGAAGAATTTGCCGCCCGATTCACTACTCCGGAGGGAACAGATCTGCAGGCGATCGTCGCAACCATGCGGGAACAGCATGTGCGGAACTTGGTCATGGAGGTCAGCAGCCATGCCCTGGCACTGCGGCGAGTGGCCGGCGCGCACTTTAAGGTCGTCGGTTTCACAAATTTAACGCAAGATCACCTGGATTTTCATGGAGATATGGAGAGTTACTTCCAGGCGAAAGCGCGGTTATTTACCTCGGAATACGCCGATTGCGCCATTGTGAATATTGATGATGCTCATGGCCAAATATTATTTAGTGATGCGCAAATCCCCACCAAGTCTCTCTCTCGTTCGCAGAAGAAAGCTGATTGGTATTACCAAGGATTTGAGACGGCGCTCTCTGGAACTGGCTACGAGGTTGCAATACGCGGACCCGGCGGAATTCTTATCGAAGGTCACCTTCCCCTCCTTGGGCTTCACAATTTGGATAACGCCTTGCTAGCGATTGCCCTTGCCGTAGAAAGCGGGGTCGATCCGGTTGCTATTTCATATTACATGCGCACTCTTACCGCTCCGGTGGGGCGCTTGGAGCCGGTAATTGTGGGTCAGAAATTCTTAGCTTTGATTGATTATGCCCACACTCCTGATGCGGTGAATCGTGCATTGGCGACCGCTCGCTCAATAACAGAGGGACGAGTTATTGCCATTCTCGGATGTGGCGGCGATCGCGATAAAACTAAACGCCCGCTCATGGGAGAGGCGCTCCGCGCCGGATCGGATCGAGCAATCTTTACCTCCGATAATCCTAGAAGTGAAGACCCATTGCAGATTCTTATCGAGATGGTGGGAGATGTCCGCAGCGAGAATGATCTAGTGGAACCTGATCGTCGCAGCGCTATCGCCCTCGCCGTGCTGGAAGCAGAGGCCGGGGATTGCATTATTGTTCTTGGGAAGGGCCACGAACGTGGCCAGGAGATCAAAGGAATTAAATATCCCTTTGATGATCGTATCGAATTGGCGCGCGCAATCGAGGAGTTAGCATGATCGCGATAACTGTGGCAGAAATTGCCGAAATTATTGGGGCCCAAATCGTAGAACTTGATCCAACGATGGTGATCACCGAATACCCAGAGATTGATTCCCGCAAAGTGGAAGAAGGTTCATTTTTTGTAGCGCTCCCAGGAGAGCGCGTCGACGGAAATTCTTACGCGAAGGAAGCTATTGAAAATGGCGCGCGCTTTGCCATAACTACTATTAATTTAGGAATCCCATCATTGGTGGTAGATGATTCTGTTATCGCACTGGCGACGTTAGCTACCGCGGTACGGGAACGGATGAAAGAGTGCACCTTTATTGGGATCACCGGATCGCACGGAAAGACCACGACCAAGGATTTATTAGGTCACATTCTTCCCATCAAGGGGGAGAGCACTTTTCCGGTCGGCTCATTTAACAATGAGATCGGAGTTCCAATAACTATTCTGCGGTGTACCGACGCCACTCGCTTCTGCATTGTAGAAATGGGCGCGCGACACATGGGAGATATCACCGCACTCTGCGCCATTGCAAAGCCCCAGATTGGAGTTGTCCTGGTCGTGGGCAGCGCTCACTTAGGTGAGTTTGGAAGTCGCGAAGCGATCGCCAAGGCCAAGGGTGAACTGATCGATTCTCTCCCGGAAGATGGCATTGCAATTCTTGGCGAATACGATCCGTTGACACCCCGCATGGGTGAGGGCAGTGCTCGCAAGAGGGTCACCTTTGGTGAAAAGGTCACGAGCAATGTACGTGCCGCTGATCTGGAATTCCGAGAAGGTCTGGCCCACTTTGATCTCGTGAGTGCCTCCGGCCGCGCCCCAGTGGCGCTGCGACTTCTCGGCGCCCACCAAGTAGCAAATGCACTTGCCGCGGCGGCCGTTGCCTTGGAAGTTGGTATCGCGATTGACTCTGTTGCGGCGGCGCTTTCAACGGCCGAACCGCGGAGCAAGTGGCGCATGGAATTACACGATGTCGATGAACTATTACTAATTAACGATTCGTACAACGCCAACCCCGAGAGCATGCAGGCAGCGCTGCAGACCTTGGTTCTGTTGACTCAAGAACGCGGGGGATCCTCCTGGGCGGTGCTCGGGAAAATGCACGAACTCGGCGAGTCAGAACGGGAAGAGCATCTGCGAATTGGCAGACTCGCCTCTAAGTTAGGGGTGGATCATTTGGTTGCTGTTGGTACCGAGCTCTATCTCGAAGGTCTCCAACTCGACCCCGGCGCTGGCGATGAGATGTTGACCCATTACTTTCTTACCCAGGAAGAGGCGCTGGAGATGCTGCTTCACGTGCAGCGTGGAGATGTTCTCTTGGTAAAAGCTTCGCGGGCGGAACATCTCGATGAACTCTCGGAGAAACTCTTAGCGAATTGGCAGGTTGCGGAAGAATGAAAGAGATCCTGCTAGCGGGTACCGTTTCCACCCTGCTGAGTTTTGCATTCACGCCGATATTCATTCGCTTTCAGGCCGCCCGTGGCTATGGGCAGCAGATACGCGATGACGGTCCTACCAGCCACCACGTTAAGCGCGGCACACCGACAATGGGTGGGGTCGTTCTCATTCTCGCCGCATTCTTAGGATACTTTGGATCGCACCTGATCAATGGAGTGCGAGTCAGCGCATCGGCGCTCTTGGTTATTGGTTTAGTTTTGGGATTGGGATTTGTTGGCCTCTTGGATGATTGGTTGAAGATCGTTAAGCAGCGCTCTCTCGGATTGCGCGCGAAAGAAAAACTTCTAGGACAGGCGCTCATCGCGGGTGGCTTTGCATTTGCCGGGTTGCACTTTAAAGATAGCTTCAAGTTAACACCAATTTCATTTCATCTTTCGACGGTACGTGACACCTCGCTTGCGCTAGGAACAGTCTTTGTAATTATCTGGGTCGTATTTTTAGTATTGGGCACAAGCAATGGCGTAAATCTCACCGATGGCCTCGATGGATTGGCCAGTGGTACCTCAATCATGACGCTTCTATCCTTTGTCGTTATTGGAGTCTGGGAGTTTCGCCAGAGTTGTGGATTAGGAAGCGTTGAAGTACTAACTTCAAAGTGCTATATGGTGCGTGATCCACTCGATCTCGCAGTCCTAGCTGCAGCTTTTGCGGGCTCGTGCGCCGGCTTCCTCTGGTGGAATGCCTCACCGGCAAGAATCTTTATGGGAGATGTCGGATCACTCGCGTTAGGTGGGGCAATCGCGGGATTGGCAATCACCTTGCGAATTGAGATGCTGCTCGCCGCTCTCGGCGGACTCTTCGTCATCATCACCATGTCAGTGATTATTCAAACATTGTATTTCAAAGCCTCAGGTGGAAAACGAGTATTTAGAATGGCGCCTTTGCAGCATCACTTCGAACTCTTAGGGTGGGCCGAAGTAACTATCGTCATTAGGTTCTGGATCATTGCCGGCCTGAGCGTAGCTGCTGGACTTGGCCTCTTTTATGCGCAGTGGGTGACCTCCTAAATGTCATTCCTGCATGAACTGTCGACTAAAAAGGTGGCAATCATCGGCGCTGGAGTGACAGGTTCTGCTCTCTTAGATTTCTTTATTACCCGGGGGATCAACGTTGATTTATATGACGAGAGAGCTCCCGGCGCGCTACGAGAGGTTAACTCTCCCTATGATTTAGCCGTTGTTTCACCAGGTTGGCGAACTGATCATCCGATCATCCTTGCGCTGGAGGTAACTGGCTGTGAGATCCTGAGCGAGATTGATTTCGCTTGGAAGGTGAAGGAAGAAATTGCTCCCGACCAGAAGTGGATTGCTCTCACAGGAACAAATGGCAAGACAACAACTATTCAGATGGTGCAGTCAATCTTCGATTACAGCACCAAGAGTGGCGTCGCCTGTGGGAATGTTGGGGAACCTGTAATCGCGGTACTGGCCTCGGGCGAAAGCTTCGATTACTTAGCATTAGAGTTATCTTCCTTTCAATTGCAATGGAGTCGGCTTCCACGTTATGAGGCGGTCGCGCTGCTTAATATCGCCCCCGATCACATTGATTGGCATGGTTCTTTTGACAAGTACGCTCAAGCGAAGTTAAGGCTCCTAGCGGCGGGATCGGTCGCCATTATTAACGGCCAAGATAGTGAAAGTGTTATTAGATCTGCGTCCTGGTCCGGGCGGAAAATTTTCTACAACCTCGATACCCCGCAGGCAGGCGAATTGGGTTTGGTCGAGAATTTGCTGGTCGATCGCGCATTTACCTCTGATCCATCGCGCGCGGTGGATTTCGCCGAACTTTCTGATATTCATCCTGCGGTGCCGCATAACGTTTCTAACGCGATGGCCGCCGCCGGCCTCGCTCTTGCCATCGGCATTTCACATGAGGAGATTAGAGCCGGACTACAGAACTTCACCTTAGATCGCCATCGCCTAGAGGTCGTGCTGGAAAAAGATGGTATTTCATGGGTCAACGATTCCAAGGCGACGAATCCACATGCTGCGGCAGCGGCATTGCTTTCGCACATATCTTCCATTTGGATCGCTGGCGGATTAGCGAAGGGTGCCGAGATGGGCCCACTTATCGAACGATGCTCTCTGCGCATTAAAGCAGCCATTCTCATCGGGCAAGATGCTCCAATCATTGCCACTGCCCTTTCAAAGATTGCCCCACAGATTCCGTACTTCATCATGCCCTTTAGTGGAGATTCGGAAGAGCTAATGCGCGATGTCGTGTTGCAGGCGAAGGCGTTGGCCACCAGCGGGGATACCGTCCTTCTCGCGCCGGCGTGCGCCTCAATGGATCAATTTGAAGATTATGCAGATCGCGGCGAGAAGTTTGTGGCTATGGTGCGAGAGGTGGTTGGGCGATGAGCGTCAAAGTTGGAACCCGTCGCCAAAAGTATTCAAATTACTTACAACGCCCCGACGCCCCGTATTACATGATTCTGGGCTCTTTAACTTTCCTATCAGCCTTGGGAATCGTGATGGTTCTCTCGGCGTCAAGCGTTGTCTCATTGCAGCAGTCGGGCTCCACGTATTCAATCTTCTTTAGGCAGCTTCTATTCTTCGCCTTTTCAATTCTCGCTCTTCTCTTGGTCTCTAATTGGAAGACCAAGGTGTGGGATCGCATTACTCGATATTCGTTCGTACTTTCATTCTTGGCGCTCTGCCTGCCGCTCATTCCAGGAATCAAATTGACCGTCAATGGAAATACCAACTGGATTCACTTTGCCAACTTCACCATGCAACCCTCTGAATTTGCCAAACTCGGATTGATCTTGTGGTGTGCGGGCCAACTGCGAAAATTTGATGAGACGGTCGTTAATCGCTCCGCGATGCGCCATATGGGTTTTGTTCTCTCGGGAACGCTTCCGCTCATCCTCTTAATTCTCAAAGGTGGCGATCTGGGCACCACCGTTATTGTCCTGGGAGTAGTTGCCATCATGCTCTTTGTGAGCGGTCTTCCACTGCGTCACTTTCTACTTCTCGGACTATTTGCAGTAGCGGGTGTCGTGGGCATGGTCGCTTTAGCCCCCTATCGCCTGCATCGTTTCGCTGCGGTCTTAAATCCTTTCGCACCTGAAGTTTATAAAATGGCGGGATGGCAGCCGGCGCACTCCGTGATGGGGCTGGCTAGTGGCGGACTCTTTGGAGTTGGCTTGGGAGCGAGTCGACAAAAGTGGGGCAATCTCTCAGAGGCTCACACCGATTTTATCTTCGCCGTTATTGGAGAAGAGTTGGGTCTACTTGGCACCTTGGTAGTTCTTGCGCTCTATGCCGCACTTATTTATGGAATTTTCCGGACCGCGATGCAGAGTAAGGATCTCTTTTCTCGTTATGCCTGCGCAGGTGTTGGAGCCTGGTTCATGATGCAAGTAATTATCAACGTTGGCTCTGTTATCGGAGTTCTTCCAGTCGTTGGGGTAACACTTCCCTTCATTAGCTATGGCGGATCATCGCTGATCGCTAATTTTCTAGGGGTGGGCTATGTCCTCAACATCGCGCGCAAGGATCCGCGAGTTAAAGCCGCGATTAAATCTCGCAAGAAGGCATAAGAGTGAGCAAGATATTCTTCGCTGGAGCCGGAACTGCAGGCCACGTCGAACCCGCACTCGCAGTGGCGCGCTGGTTCCGTGAGAACCACCCAGAGATTGATTCGCATTTTCTAGGAACTGGTGAGGGCGTTGAAAACTTGCTAGTACCGGCAGCGAATTTCCCTTTGCACATCATCGATAAGGTGCCATTTCCGCGCCTCCTAAATCTCGATCTCTTAAGTTGGCCGTTACGATTTAAGCGCACCCTCGGTCAAACCAAAGAATTATTAGTGGGAGCAGATCTGGTAATTGGATTTGGTGGGTACGTCGCGGCGCCTGCCTATCTAGCCGCGCGGCGGGCGGGGATACCGATAGTGGCGCACGAAGCAAATGCCAAGATGGGTATGGCCAATAAATTAGCAGAGCGCTGCGGAGCAGTCATGCTCCGTGCCTTTGGAGAAGATTCGCCAGAGCGGGTTGGCATTCCGCTGCGCCAGGAGATACTTCAACTCGCTGCACTAGAACTCGCGGAGCGAAGTAAGGCGCGAGAAGCAGCGTTGCGTACCATGAACTTTGATCCACTGAGCAAAACTATTCTGGTCTTCGGCGGATCGTTGGGATCGATGAAGTTCAACGAAACCATTTCGCAATCACAGCGCGAGATTTCGCAGCGCGGGTACCAAAT
>Ga0194061_1001921_pt1 | contig 11736 bp, 8 predicted proteins | sample SepL2221m_MetaG_FD_163423 | JGI IMG/M metagenome (GOLD analysis project Ga0194061, IMG submission 163423) | Anoxic zone freshwater microbial communities from boreal shield lake in IISD Experimental Lakes Area, Ontario, Canada - Sep2016-L224-21m | ecosystem: Environmental > Aquatic > Freshwater >...
GCCCGGCGCGATGCCGAGCAGCGCGTGCCAGACGCGTTGTTGAAATGGGGTGCCGCTACCCAGGTCCAACGGAATGTTAAAGGCAGTGCCCTTGGACGCAAAGTACTGCTGCAGTTGTTCGCAGGCGAGGCGCAGAACGGGGTTGGCGTGCGACATCGGCCATGCGTTCGTGTCGGGTGCGTGCTTCTGGCCGTCGAAGCCGGCCCAGACCAAGGCCACATCATGGGCGGCCAGGGTCATGGGACCTAACGGCGTTGCCATATTGCAGCGGACGATGGTGGAGATTTTTTTCATGGAGAATTGGGCTGTAGCCCCCGTAAAATATGCGTGATTCGCTATCAAATTGGTAGTGTTGCCCAGGCCCGCACCACCGCGTAACTGCGCCAGGGCTTCCAGCGCTGGGATGCCGCCTCGGTGGCTTGTGCAGCTTGCCGCGGCGTGTAGGTGGTGGGCACTCCCAAGGCTTTTTGCAGGGCAACATCGCCTGCCACAAAAGCATCAGGCCAGCGCAGTGCGCGCATGGCAATGTAATTGGCCGTCCACGGGCCAATGCCGGGCAGGGCTTGCAGGGCAGCTAGCGTCTGTGCAATATCCACACCTGGCTGCAGTACCAAACCATTGTGGGCTACAGCCTGCGCCAGCGACTGGATGGCACGCTGACGTTGTCGAACGATGCCAAGCTTGCCAAGGTCATCACCACTCGCCAGGCACAGCGCTTGTGGTGTGGGAAAGAGTCTGCTCATACCTGCGCCTGCGCCGGGCAGGTCGGTGCCAAAGTGCTCGACCAGTCGCGCCCCCAGCGTGCATGCGGCGCGCACCGTGACTTGCTGGCCGAGAATGGCCCGCACGCCCAGCTCGAAACCGTCCAGACAACCCGGAACGCGCATCGCATCAAAGTCAGGAAAGTCGGCTCGCAGTGTTGCGTTGATGGCGGTTGGTTCGGCGTCCAGGTCTAGCAAGGCGCGCATTCGGGCCAGCACCTGCGGGAGTGCTGCACCCAGGCTGGGGCTGATCTGAAAGACCACGTTGCAGCTGTCGGGCACAAAGCGCGCATGCACCCAGCCGCTGTGGGTTTTCCCGCCAGAGGTGATTGACAGCGTGCGTGCCAATGTCAGACGCTTGGTGTCGACTACTTCTACGTTGGCTATCTGGCGTGTGGCAAAGAAGCCGAGCATGGCGGTTACGTCATAGGGCGGCCGGTAGGCGGCTTTGAGGACGATGCCTTCGGTGTCTGTCGGTGATGCAGATAAAGCGCTGGATTCACGCAATTGGCTGGGCTGAAGGCGGTAGTGCTCCACAAACGTAGCGTTGAAACGCCGCACGCTGGAAAAGCCACTCAGTGCTGCCACCTGGGCCACGGGCATTCGCGTGTCGGTCAGCAAGCGCTTGGCCATCAGCAGGCGACGCGTCTGCAGGTATTGCAGGGGCGAGACGCCCCAGTGGGTCTCAAAAATGCGGCGAACATGGCGCTCGCTGATGCCCAGGCGATGCGCCAGGTCAGTCATGGAGGGCGCTCCATCGCTCCATAGCGTGGGCTCATCCAGCAACTGGGCGGCTTGCCGGGCCAGTATGAATGAAGCGTCCTGGGTCGACCATGGCAGAAGCCCTTCCGCACCGCTGGATGCAGCGCAGGAAGGCGCCAATTCGGGGCGACAGCGCAAGCAGGGGCGAAAGCCCGCCGACTCGGCCTGCGCCGCCAGGGCAAAAAACTGGCAATTTTCACGTTTGGGCGCGCGCACCCGGCAGACAGGGCGGCAGTAGATGCCGGTGGAGGTGACACCCGTGAAAAAATGCCCGTCAAACCGCGCGTCGCGGGCCTTGAGCGCCAGGTAGCAGGCATCGTTGGCGCTTGGCGCGGCAATCAGTTCCGGGTTGGTGGTGGGCATGGTCTGAATCATACGCAAGGCGGCAGTGCGCAGTAGCCGTTTTCGGACATGTTGTTGCCCTGTGACCGACCTACAATGTTCGCCAGAGGCAAGGGCAGTCCATCTAACTTTGCTGCACGACCACGCAATCAAGGGGGAAACCATGCAAATTTCATCCAGCATCTTCAAGGCCTACGATATTCGCGGCATTGTGCCGTCCACCATCAACGAAGACGTTGCGCGCGGTCTGGGGCGCGCCTTTGGGACGGTGGCTATGGCCGAAGGTGAGACTACCGTCGCGGTGGGCCGCGATGGACGTTTGAGTGGCCCATCGCTGGTCGCCGCCCTGATGGCCGGCTTGCAGGACGCCGGTGTCACCGTGATCGATGTCGGCATGGTGACAACACCCATGCTGTATTTCGCTGCCAACACGCTGTGCAAGAGCGGCATTCAGGTGACCGGCAGCCACAACCCCAAGGACTACAACGGCTTCAAGATGGTGCTGGGTGGGCGCGCCATTTACGGGGACGAAATCCAGAACCTGCGCACGCTGATGGAGACCGAAACCTGGAAGCTGCAGGCCGGTGGCCAGTGTCAAAAAGCGGATGTGCTGGCCGCCTACCGTGCACGCATTGTGGGCGGTATCCAGTTGGCACGCCCGATCAAGATCGTGGTGGACTGTGGCAACGGTATTGCAGGGGCGTCGGCACCCGACATCCTTCGCGCAATCGGATGTGAAGTCACGGAATTGTTCAGCGAAGTGGATGGCAACTTCCCCAACCACCACCCCGACCCCAGCAAGCCCGAGAATTTGAAGGACCTGATTGCCGCCCTGAAAGCGGGTGACGCCGAGTTGGGTCTGGCCTTTGACGGTGATGGCGACCGGCTGGGTATCGTTACCGCCGATGGCACCAATATCTACCCGGACCGCCAGATGATGCTGTTTGCGCGTGATGTGCTGTTGCGCGTGCCCGGCGGCACCATTCTGTTCGATGTGAAATGCTCACAGCGCCTGGCGCCGACCATCGCCGAAGCCGGCGGCGTGCCCCTGATGTACAAGACCGGGCACTCGCTGATCAAGGCCGAGATGCGCAGAATCGACTCGCCCCTGGGTGGCGAAATGAGTGGCCACATCTTCTTTAAAGAGCGCTGGTACGGCTTTGACGATGGCACTTATGCCGGTTGCCGTCTGCTGGAGATTGTGAGCCGCGTGGCGGACGCCAGTGCCATGCTCAATGCACTGCCAACCAGTTTCTCCACGCCTGAACTCAACGTGCATTGCGCGGAAGGCGAGCCCCACGCGCTGGTTGATCAACTGGTGGCCAAAGCGGTATTTGCTGCCCCCGCCACCATCAACACGATCGATGGCATTCGTGTGGACTGGCCGGATGGTTTTGGCCTGATACGCGCCTCCAACACCACGCCAGTGCTGGTGCTGCGCTTTGAAGGGCATACCACCGAAGCGCTTGAGCGCATCCAGGCTGACATGCTGCAGTTGTTGCGCTCGGTCAAGCCCGACGCCAGCTTCGCCGAGGCCGCGCATTGAGTCAGTCGCCCGCGAAACCAGTGGGCAAGCGCGCGGGCAAGATCCTCATCGTCAAACTGTCATCTTTGGGTGACGTGGTGCACGCTATGCCTGCGGTGCAAGACCTTCGTCAGGCTTTGCCTGGCGTGGAGGTCGATTGGGTGGTGGAGAGCGCCTTCGCTCCACTGGTCGCGCGTTGTGCAGGGGTGGGGCGGGTGATTCCCTGCGACCTGCGGCGCTGGCGCAAGTCTCCATTTGCCGCCCAAACCCGGTCCGAGTGGCGTGCGTTCAAACAGGCTTTGCAAGCGCAGGCCTACGACGCCATCATTGATTTACAGGGGCTGACCAAGTCGGCAGTGGTGTCCTGGCTGGCGCGCACCACACCCAAGGGGCTGCACTATGGGTTGGACAACCAGACCGAGGGCTCCAGCTTTGAGGCCCCTGCCCGGTGGGTGGCCGATGTGGCCATTCCAATGGAGCCGCATGTGCACGCCGTGCAGCGATCGCGTTTGTTGTGCGCGGCCGCGATGCAGTACACCGTGACCGATCCGGATCGCTATGGATTGGTAGCCGGAACTTCTGCCGCGTCTGCGCCAGTGGTCAAGGGGCATGCCGGCAACACTTTTGCGCCACGCAAGCCCCGTGTGGCGCTGGTGCACGGCACCTCGCGTGCGGACAAGCAGTGGCCGCTGGAGCACTGGGTGGAATTGGGCCAGCGCTTGAATCACAGCGGGTTTGCCGTGGCGCTGGCGCATGGCAATGCCGCTGAAAAGAGCACCAGCGAAGCCATTGCAGCCCAGTTGGAGGATGCCTGGGTTTGGCCGACCATGGCGCTCGATGCATTGACTGACACCATGGCCCATTGCGCCGGTGTGGTCGGGGTGGACAGCGGCTTGAGCCATATCGCCGTGGCCCTGTGCCTGCCCCATGTTCAGATTTACAACTTTGACACCGCGTGGCGCACCGGTCCGCACAGCAGCGCGCCCAAGGCGGCCCGCCAGGTCAGTGTGTTTGACAGTCCTTGCCCGACCGTTGACGCTGTGTGGCAGGCATGGGAGAGCCTGGATACCCCAGTTTTGTGCCGATGATCCGTTTCCTGTATTCCGTGTTGATGGGATTGTTGCAGCCGTTCGTGCGGGCCAAGCTGCGCCGCCGTGCAAGTGCGGAGCCTGGTTATGGCGAATACATCGAAGAGCGTTTTGGTCACTATGCTGAAGCACCGGGCTCAACGGGATCGCATTCGGACACCAACGGCTTTTATGTCTGGGTGCACGCCGTGTCTTTGGGTGAAACGCGTGCAGCAGCGCCATTGGTAGCGCAATTGCGGCTGGCCTTACCGGGCATGCGCCTGCTGTTAACCCATGGAACAGCAACCGGGCGCGAGCAAGGCCGCTCCCTGTTACAGGACGGTGATGCGCAGGTCTGGCAGCCTTGGGACACACCGGGCGCGGTACAGCGCTTTTTGAAGCACTTTCAACCGCGCGTGGGCCTGTTGGTCGAGACCGAAATCTGGCCGAATATGGTGGCCGCCTGCGCTCGGACCAATATACCTTTGTGCTTGGTGAATGCGCGTCTGAGTGAAAAGTCCATGCGCCAGGCTCGACGTTTGGCCTGGCTATCCGGCCCGGCGTACCGCGGCTTGCGTGCCGTCTGGGCACAAGCGCCAGAGGACGCCCGGCGGCTAAGCGCTTTGGGCGCACCGGTGCTGGGCGTGACCGGCAATTTCAAGTTCGACGCCACGCCCGACCCGGCGCTTCTGGAGCAAGGTCGCAATTGGCGACAAGTGTTGGCACGCCCGGTGGTGGTGTTTGCCAGTTCGCGCGAGGGTGAGGAGGCGCTCTTGCTGCAAAAGCTTAAGCGTTTATCGGCTCTAGCCCCCGTGGAACAAGCGACAACAGCTACTAAAAACATAGCGTCTGAAGTGCAGTGGCTGATCGTGCCGCGTCACCCGCAGCGCTTTGATGCGGTGGTGCAGCTGTGCGCTGAGCAAGGCTTTAGTGTGTCCCGGCGCAGCCAGTGGGATGGTGTTCCGCAGGAGGCCGACATTTGGGTGGGGGACTCTCTGGGCGAGATGGCGCTGTATTACGGTCTATCCGATTTAGCCCTGCTGGGCGGCAGTTTTGAGCCGCTGGGAGGTCAGAACTTGATTGAGGCAGCGGCCTGCGGTTGCCCGGTAGTGATGGGGCCGCACACCTTCAATTTTGTGCAAGCCACAGAATTGGCGGTGGCTGCTGGCGCTGCGTTTGAGGCACCCGACCTGGGTCTGGCGGTTGAGAAAGCAATGGCGCTGTTGCGTTCGCAACCTCAACTGCAAATGGCACGCCATGCCGCTCTTGACCTTAGCCTGGCCCACCGGGGGGCCGCAGCGCGCACTGCGCAGGCGGTAAAGAATATTGTGCTCGCTTCCCGGTCACCCTAAGGCGCCCAGGGCGCCTCAACGCTTACTGAGACAGTTGGGTGTTGATCGGCTGAAGATCTTGTGCTTTTAGCGTGCCCGCTGCTTGTCGCAACTTCAATCCACCAACCAATACATCGTAGCGGGCCTTGGCCAATTTGGCCTTGGTGTCATACAACTGACTTTGCGAGTTGAGCACGTCAATGTTGATGCGAACACCCACCTGATAACCCAGTTGGTTGGCCTCCAGAGCGCTCTGGCTGGACGCCTCGGCTGCTTGCAGGGCATTGACTTGGGCCAGACCGGACTGCACACCCAAGTACGCTGTGCGGGTGCCCTGCGCCACGCTGCGTTTGGCGGTCTCCAGATCGGCGCGTGCCTTTTGTTCCAGCGAGAGCGTTTCTTTAATGCGGTTTTGCGCGGAGAAGCCGGCAAACAGCGGAAGGGTGAAATTCACTCCAATGGTGCCGACGTTGATCCGGCTGTCTCCAACAGATGTGGATGATCCGCTGCTGTTGTTGATGGCAGAGTAACTGCCAACCAGGTCCAGTGTAGGTTTGTGGCCGGCTTCGGCCTTGTTGGTTTCCAGACTGGCTACTTCGAGCGCAATGTTGGCTTGCTGGATGCCGGGGTTGTTGGTTTGTGACTGGGCCACCCACTGCTCAATATCGGCGGGTTCCACGGGGGCCAGCACCGCTGGCGCTTTCAGCGTCTTCGGTTTGACGTTTTGCTGTCCAACCAGCTGATTCAGAGCCAGTGACTTCACCAGCAGATCGTTTTCGGCGGCGAATTCCTGGGCAATGACCAAATCGTAGCGGGCCTGCGCTTCGCGCGAATCGGTGATGGTGGACGTACCCACTTCGAAGTTGCGCTTGGCCGATGCCAGTTGCTCTGCGACGGCAACCTTCTGGCTCTTCAAAAAGGTCAGACTGTCGGACGATGCCAGCACATCAAAGTAGGCTTGGCTCACACGCACGATCAGGTCCTGTTCGGCCTGTACCAGTTGGGCTTGTGCCAGATCCAGTGATTTTTTACCTTGCTCGTAGCTGGCCCAGTTGGCTGGGCGGTACAGCGGTTGTGAGGCGCTGATCGTGCCGGTTTGTGTGCCGTAGCTGCGGGCCGGCGTAGGAACGACTTCCTGATTGGTGTTGGTAGCGGAGTAAGACAGTCCGGCCGATGGCAGTATGGCTGCCTTGGCTTGCTCCGCTTTGGCAACCGTTGCATCAAACTGCGATTTGGCCGCCTGGTAAGTTGTGTCATAGCCGAGCGCAGCGCCGTACAAGTCCACCAGGCTTTGGGCTTGGGCCGACATCGATAGCGTTGCCCCCAGGGCGAACATCAATGGCAAAAGGCGAAAGTTTGGGAGTGAACGGGACATGGTGTTGTTTCTCAGGGTCGTGGAAAGCGTGGCGGACAAATCAATAGCGGGGGACGGAAGGGTCGAGCTCAGATGACCACGCGTTGATGCCCCCCGCAATATTGGCCACATGTGCAAAACCGTGGCTTTGCAAAAAATGGGCAACCTGCATGCTGCGGCCACCGTGGTGGCACAAGCAGGCAATCGGTTGCTGCGGGTCCAGTTCGTTCATCCGCGGTGGTATGACGCCCATCGGGATGCTGACCAGTGAAAACCCGTCAGCCTTCACACTGGCAGCCTGCAGTTCGCGGGGTTCGCGAACATCCAGCACCACGGGTTCACCGTGCGCGCGCACACTGTGCAGCCACTGGGCCAGATCTAGGGGGCGGACTTGCACAATCATGTCTTGCTCAGGCTCCGGAGTTCAAAGTTTGAAGCGTGAAGGCTCGGGGAAATTGCGCAAGCGTGGCGCAACGGTATCCCACTCCTGCACGGTACGGAAATCGGTTTCGCTGTTTTTAGTAACGACAGTGGCCCGCATCACGGGGTCATCGCCGACGATGGCGCCCAACCGACCACCGACCTTCAAAAGCTTCAGCAGGGCGGGGGGCACTTCGGTTACCGAGCCACTGAGTGCAATTACGTCAAAGCTGCCATCTGACGCGGGTATTTGTGTGCCATCGGCTTGGCGAACCTCAACATTGTGGATGCCGGCGTTTGCCAGGTTTTCACGGGCCATGGCAACCAGTTCGGGCACGATCTCCAGAGACAAAACACGTTGCGCCTTCTTGCCCAACAAAGCAGCCATGTAGCCAGACCCGGTGCCTATTTCCAGTACGGTGTCGGTGGGCAGCACGGCCAGGTCTTGCAACAGACGCGCCTCGAGTCGGGGTTCCAGCATGCACTGGCCCAGGGCAAGTGCTGCTTCACTCGAACCCAACAAAGGTATTTCCAGGTCGGCAAATGCCAAACTCTTTTGTGCCTTGGGAACAAAGTCTTCCCGTTTGACAACGGATAGCAGTTCCAGCACCGAGTCGTCCATCAAATTCCAGGGGCGAATTTGCTGCTCAATCATGTTGAAACGGGCTTTTTCGATGTTCATTTTCGATACTCCATGGGGTATATTGGACGATTGTATCCAATTTTACTTGGACATGCCTTGCGGAACTGCAAAGGCCCTTCGGGCCCATTGCGCCAGATCATCCATAAAGCAATAGACCACCGGCACCACCACCAGGGTCAGTAGCGACGAGGTAATGACACCGCCGATCACGGCTTGCCCCATGGGGGCACGTTGTTCCGACCCTTCAGTCAGTGCAAAGGCCAACGGCACCATGCCGAAGATCATGGCCAGCGTGGTCATCAGGATCGGGCGCAGCCGCACTTTGGCCGCCATGAGTAGGGCCTCGGATCGTTCCATGCCCTCTTCGCGGGCACGGATGGCAAAGTCCACCAGCAAAATCGCGTTTTTTGTGACCAGCCCCATCAGCATGACCACGCCAATGACCGAGAACATGGATAGTGTGGAGTTGAAGGTCATAAGCGCCAGCACCACACCGATCAGGGTCAGCGGCAGGGCCGTCATCAACGCCAGGGGTTGCAAAAAACTCTTGAATTGGCTGGCCAAGATCATGTAGATGAAGATCACGGCCAGCATCAACGCCGAGATGGCGTAGCCAAAGGCTTCGGCCATGTCCTTGGTGGAGCCGCTGAATTTGTAGCTGTAACCCGGCGGCATGGCGATGGTGTCCATGGCAGTCTTGATATCGGCTGACACTTCGCCGCCCGACCGGCCGGATACATTGCCGCTGATCGCTACTTCACGCGTCAGATCGCGACGGTTGATCTGGTTGGGTCCGACGGATTCGCGCACGGTGGCCACTTGGTTGAGGCGCACGGTGCGCGTACTGCCGTCAGCATTGGTGCCCACGGTGAATGGCAGCAAATCCATGTCTCGCGGGCTGTTGCGGGCTTGCGGAGCCAAGCGTACATTGACATCATAGGTCTGGTCATCGGGCGCACGCCAGCTGCCCACGGTCTGCCCTGCCACCAGGGTGCGCAGGCTGGATCCAATCTGCGCCACGTTCAGGCCCAGGTCGGAGGCGATATCGCGCTTGACGGCCACGTCGAGCGTGGGCTTGTTGGGCTTGATGCTGGAGTCCAGATCGACGAGTCCGGGCACAGTATGAATCTTGTCCATCGCCAGTGCGGTCAGGCGTTGGAGTTCGGCGGTATCGGCACCCTGGATGGAAAACAGTATTTGTTTTTGTCCGCCCATGGAATCCAGCAGTCCTACATGGGTCAGTGTGATGCCGGGAACCTGCTTCAGGCGGCTACGCAGTGCGGTTGACATGGCGTCAACACTGAGTTTGCGGTCCTTGCGGTCGACCAGGCGGATATAGATGTTGGCATAAATTTTGCCGACGGTGTTTCCGGTGTTGATGGTGGTTAGTGTGTAGCGCACCTCGGGGAATTCACGGATGATGGTCTCCACCTGGCGTGCCTTGGCCTCGGTCACCTCCAGTGACGAGCCCACGGGAGTGTTGAACGTCAGGGAGGTTTCTGAAAAATCCGCTTTGGGAACGAACTCGGTTCCCAGCAGCGGCACCATGAAAATGCTGGTCACAAAAATGCCGACAGCCAACCCTACCGTTGCCAGCTTGTGGACCAGTGCCCATCGCAAAATGCCCTGGTAGGCATCCGCCAACCTGTCGGTGGCGTGGTCGAACCAGCCTGTGACGCGGCCGATGGTCTTGTCGTACAAGGTGACAGGCGCGTGGCGCTTGCCGTGGGCCTCAATGCTGGGGTCATGCCAGATGGACGACAACATGGGGTCCAGTGTGAAGCTGACAAACATGGAAATCAGCACGGCCGCCACAATGGTGATGCCAAACTCATGAAAGAACTTGCCAATGATGCCGCCCATGAAACCAATGGGCATGAACACCGCAACGATGGACAGCGTGGTGGCCAGCACTGCCAGCCCGATTTCCTGCGTGCCGTCCAGCGAGGCCTGGTAGGCGGTCTTGCCCATTTGCACATGGCGCACGATGTTCTCGCGAACGACGATGGCGTCATCAATCAGCAGCCCTACGCAAAGGCTCAGGGCCATCAGGGTAATCATGTTGATGGTGAAACCAAACAGGTTCATGAACAGGAATGTGCCAATCAGTGCGATGGGCAAGGTCAGGCCGGTGATGACGGTGGAGCGCCACGAGTTCAGAAACAGAAACACGATCAGCACGGTGAGCAGGGCACCCTCAATCAGGGTGCGTCTTACGTTTTCCACAGATACCCGAATCTGGCGTGAACCGTCCGTGATGGGTTCCAGCCGGACGCCAGGTGGTATCTGAAGTTGCATGGCGGCCAATGTTTTCTGCAGGTTGTCGACCACGGCGATGGTGTTTTCGTCCTGAGATTTCTGCACATTGAGCAGCAACGTGCGCTGCCCATTGAAGAGCGCGAGGTTTTCGATTTCCTGGGCACCATCGACGACACGTGCCACCTGGTCTACGCGCACTGCAGATCCGTTTTTCCGCGCCACAATGATGCGGCCAAAATCTTCGGGACGCAGCATGCGAGCCTCGATCTGAATCACGCGTTCCTGCTCCTTTGAGTGGATGGTGCCGACCGGAACGTCCTGATTCTCATTGCGCACGGCAGTCACCACTTGCTCGGGCGTGATGCCAAAACTTTCAAGTGATTGGGGGTTGAGGTAGACGTTGATCTCCCGCTTGGTTCCACCCACCACCGTGACTGACCCTACGCCGCGCACGTTTTCCAGGCGTTTCTTCAGGGTTTGATCGGCCCAGTTGGTCAGGTCCACGGCGTCCAGTTCTCTGCCCTTGCCAGTGGCTTTGTCTGCCAGCACGGCCACCGACCAGACCGCGCGTGCCGACGGGTCAAAGCGCAGCACGCGCGGCTCCTTGACTTCCGTGCGTAGGTTAGGTCGAACCGACGCCACCTTTTCACGCACATCGTCAGCCGCCTTGCGTCCGTCAATGTGAAGGCCAAATTCAATCACTACAACGGACTGGCTTTCGTAGCTGCGTGAGGTGAGTGAATTGATACCGGCGATGGAATTGACAGCTTCCTCAATCTTCTTGGAGACTTCGCTTTCCACAATTTCCGGCGAAGCACCGGGGTATTCCGCAAGCACCACCACCACGGGAAAGTCGACGTTGGGGTACTGGTCTACTTGCAGGCGCTGGAAAGAAAAAATACCCAGCACCACCAAGGCCAGCATGAGCATGGTGGCAAAGACCGGGTTCTGCAGGCTGACGCGTGTGAACCACATGGGTTTACTGGGTGCCGCCAGTTAGCTTGACCAACGTACCGGCGCGAAGGCTACCAACACTGCCAACCAGTACCGTGGCATCTTCGGGCACGCCCTGCACACCCACCATGGCCTGATCCGCCAGTTCACCACGCGCTCCAACGATGACAGGCTGGTGCACGACTTGCCCCTGATTCAACAGTTGCACATAGGGCGCGGGCTTGTCCGTTCGTACAGCGCTCAAGGGCACTGCCAACGTGCGGGTTGAACCGATGTTCAGCGCGCCCTGGGCAAATAATCCCTGGCGCAACCCTGCAC
>Ga0194061_1001923_pt1 | contig 11719 bp, 9 predicted proteins | sample SepL2221m_MetaG_FD_163423 | JGI IMG/M metagenome (GOLD analysis project Ga0194061, IMG submission 163423) | Anoxic zone freshwater microbial communities from boreal shield lake in IISD Experimental Lakes Area, Ontario, Canada - Sep2016-L224-21m | ecosystem: Environmental > Aquatic > Freshwater >...
ACTAGCAGCTAGTCAATGGAATAATTTTCCCCCACAGGGGCAGTATTTGCTGTTATTGAGCTACACATTGGGATTTTTTGGAGTTGGATTTTGGACTAGCAAAAACGAACGCTTACGCATGACCACCCGCGCTTTGCAATTAGTGACATTACTCTTAGTACCCGCCAATTTCTGGGCGATGGATGGTTTGGGGTTATTGACAAATCCTACGGGAATTGGATTAGGGGCGATCGCAGGTTGTCTACTTTCGGCGATCGCCATTTTTCTGTTGCAAACATCTTTTGTATTTCAAGAATCTCAGGCTCTGTTAGCAGAAAATAGACCAAAAAGACGAATGCAGCGTCAACTGAGTCAAATTTCCATCGCCGCCATTCTCTTATTAAGTTGGCTACATCTCGGTTGGATTTTATCCAGATATTATCCATTAATTGCGGTTTATGTGGGTATTGCCGCGATCGCAATTTCCACATTCTTAAATCGACAGCAGAGCCTAAATACTGCCGATAGTTCGACTTTCCCACTTGCTTTAATTACAGGAGCTTACAGCACCATATTGCTGATTAGTAGAGCGCTTTTGTTTGGGAATGTATCGGTTTTTAAACTAGGTTTAGCATTTGGAGTCTGCGGCTGGGTTTTAATCCAAATCACCAACAAATCTGAAAGACTGCGATCGTCTTCAAAAATCGGCAATATATCTAATACAAATATAGAGAATCCTTCAGCTAGCTCATTTCAATTAAGTTTTGGAAAAATTCTACTGGGCTTGGGGTGGCTGGTATCGGTGTGGGATAAATATCCTTGGCAAACTTTCTCAATTAGTTTATTGATTGCATGGGTGCTATGCGATCGCTTGTTGCGACTAGAAAAGCCCATTGATTTAACCTATTTATTTTTCTGGGGCTTACAAATTCTGTGGCTCGGTCAAAGATTAATTCCTGAAGCTTGGCGAATTGATTCCACTCAGAAAATATTAAACTTTTTACAAACTAGCTCTGAAAATAGTTTGCTCGGAATTTTCTTATTCCCTTACCTAATCATTGCCTTAATCATCGGTGCGAGCTATCGCGATCGCCAAAAGAACGCTTTAGCAATGCGAGCAGAACTCTTAGCATTAGGATTTGGTGTATTACTCAACAGCTTAACCTATCCCCATATTTTCCCGATATTTATTAATCTATCACTTTCGGCAATTACATTACTGATTCTTCAAGCCAGACGTTCGCCAAATAGTCCAGATTTAAGCAGCCTAGTCTATTGCGCCCATATCATCAGTCTCACTGCGATCGGCTCAGGTGTTTTCTTCTTTACCCGTTCCACTTCTATTTTCGGATGGGTGGGTGGTTTACTAATTGCGATGTTGATAGAATGGAGCGCGGTTTTGGTGATTGGCAAATTTAGCGCTGAACCGAATGCTCACCAACCTCGTCTTCAAGCATGGCGAGATAGCGCATGGCATATTGGCTCGACTCTGGCTGCCCTTAGCTATATTCTGCTCTGGAATGAGGCGATCGCATCTCAAAATATACGAAATAGCGAGATGCTAATTAATACCAGTCTTTGGGGAGTAGCTTGGTTAGCAGTCCCCATGTCCCTGACTTTTTTAGGAACTTGGCGCGAATTTGCCGATCGCGATTTGGCGATCAAACTCAGTATCGCGGGACTAGCGATCGCCCAATTTTTAACATGGAATGGTGATAGCTCTCGAATCATTGGTTTAGGGGTAGCCTATGGCTTGATGCTCGTCAATACTCGCCGTAGCGAATCACTGCTAACCACTTTTAATACGGTCGGTTATGGATTATTGTTTATCGCCACCTTACTTTGGCAATTTAAACTGGGAGGTGGCGCGATTGCACAGTTGACTTTCGGGATTAATGGCGCGGTGATTAGCGTTTTGCTATTGTATGTTCTCAATCATTGGCTAAAATACCGCCGCGATCGCCAAGTTCCTAATTTGAATTTGTCCTTAAATCAATCCTATTCCCAAGCCTTCGATATTTGGGCGGCGATGCTTTCCGCCGCGTTACTGATTTTGCAAACTGGTTTAGCGACATTAACCTTTGCCTTTAATCAAGATAGTCAGCTATTTATCAATCTATTACCCAGTACAGTTTTAGTTGCGTTAGGATTAATTTATCGCGTTTGGCAATCAGGAAAAGTCCCGCCCTTCTGGACAGAATGGGGAATTGCATGGAGTATTGAACTTCTAACTTCAGGGGCGATCGCCATCACCAAGGGATCGGCAATTGAACTAGCGATCGCTAATCTTGCTCTCGGTTTTATTTCGCAGTTATTAGGCGATTGGTGGATGCAGCGTACTGGAGATTCTGCAAACGGGACAACAAATAAAGGTGAATATCCACGCAGTTGGCATATCATTCCTTTGATTTATGGTGGATTAGGTTCACTGTTGAGAATTGGCAGTTTTAGCAATCTATCGGGATTATTTTCCCTCAGTACATCTCTCATAGGTATCGGCATTGGACGCAGAGCTTCCCAATCCAATCCGATTTTCAAAGCGCTTACCTATCTCTCGATGGTGGTAGCCACTTTCTCCGCCTATGAGTTACTCTTCTATCAAATGGTGGCTAATTCTCAAGGTGGTAGCCTTGGCGATGGAATGGTCATATTAGCGACATTAGGCTGCGCGATCGCCTATGCCTATGGGATTTTTGCTAATTGGATTAGACCATATTTACGACTGTCTATCAAAGAAATTGGGATTTCCGCACATCTACATTGGATTGCAAGCACAATATTTTTAATCTTAGGTAGCTTCTTTAATCCATCGCTGAGTGGTGGGGCGATCGGTGGTGGTATTGCGATCGCTTTGACGGCCTATGCGATTAATCAAGGAAGAAGATCCCCCCTAGCCCCCCTTGTGAAGGGAAATGATTTAGTCCCCCTTTACAAGGGGGATTTAGGGGGATCAGATCTTTGGATTTATACAGGAATTGCCACTGCCATCGGTGCGATCGCCTATTTATTATGGTTCGCATTCCCTAATCCTTGGTTAATTGCTAACGTAATTACACCCTACGCCGCCGCGATCGCTTGTTTGATTTCGGCAGTCCTCTATTTACCACCTTGGGAAGAATGGGATTGGAATGAAGAACCTTGGCATAATTCAGCTTTCTCATTACCATTGATTTTTGTATTGATTACCAGCACCGCGATCGCCACACCCTGCGTGATTATCGTGGGCATTTTTTATATCATCTATGCCCAAATAAAACAACAAATTCGTGTCACCTATATCTCCCTGTTGCTATGGAATTGGGCGATCTTTCAGAATGTATCTCTCAGTCTATATGAAAGCTCAAGATTCAATTTCTTGATCTATGCTGGAGCGATTGGTTTGTCTGGACTGTATTTTGCTCAAGTCGAACCAACATTGCGATCGCACAATAGCAAAGACTTACGTCATGCCCTCCGCAGTCTACTTGGTGGCGGCATGAGTCTCATCGCGTTTCTGTATTCCTTTAGCAATCCCACTATTGCCTTCTCAACATGGATTTTAAGTTCTATTTTCATCATGGCAGGGCTAGGATTTCGTGTGAGAGCTTATCTATTTACAGGAACGCTCACTTTTATTCTGTTAGTTCTTACCCAAGCCGTAATCTTAGTCACTCAATATTCTTTCCTGATGTGGGCGCTCGGCATTTTTGCAGGAATTGGCTTTATTCTGGTCGCGGCAAATTTTGAGGTGCGGCGCGATCGCATTCTGGCGCTATTTCGCAATGTCGAGATCGAGTTACAATCTTGGGAGTAACGGATATACTTTTCCTATGAGAAATCGATTTCCTTGGTTGCGATCGCTACTGGTTTTAGGCTGTACAGGGCTAGTAATTTCGTTTATAGTTCCCTTACTCGATCGCATTATTCAGATCTATCAGCTTGTCGCCACTTCTTCCCCAATTTTGGGTGGGTTTGTGGTGCTGTTGGTGATTGGTCTATTGGCAGGATTATTTTTTATCCTCTGGCGATATTTGCGCCTATTTCAATCGGAACCATCAAAGCCACGTCCAATTCCTGAAGTATCTACCGATAAGATCGAGGCGGCTCAGGATAGTCTCGAAGCCCTAGAGAAACAGGTCGAACAGATCCAAGACGAGGTAATGCGGCGATCGCTTTCTGAGCAAACAGAACAACTCAAACAGAATTTCATTCGTCAAGAGTTGCGAGTGGTTGTGTTTGGAGTTGGTTCCGCAGGTAAAACTTCTTTAGTAAATGGATTATTAGATCTGTCCCTGCAAGAGGTCGAGACTAAAGGAGAAGTCGGCGCAACGATGGGAACAACTCAGATCGGTAAGGTTTATAAACCAGTAAGGTTCCAAAATTTGGATGTTCCCATGCAAATTACTGATTGTCCAGGAATATTGGAGGCAAGTGCTTTAGGGAGCGATCGCGAACAAAAGGCGAGACAAATTGCGACAGAAGCGGATTTGATTGTATTTGTGGTAGATGATGATTTACGGCGTTCTGAGTATGAAGTGCTTAAGGCTCTAGCAGAAATCGGTAAACGCACAATTCTTGCCTTCAATAAAATTGATCGCTTGACTAAAAGCGATCGTGAAATGGTGCAAACGAGTTTGCGCTCAAGAGTATTAGATTTTATCGCTCCCGAAGATGTCGTAGCGATCGCGGCTAGCCCTTCACCGATAACGCTAGATTCAGGTGAGGTGATTAATCCTAATCCGAAAATTCAGCCATTACTAGCGCGGATTCTCGATATTCTCAGCTATGAAGGTGATGAACTGGTTGCGGATAATGTGTTATTGCGATCGCAACGTCTAACAGAAGAAACCCGTGAAGCGCTCTCGCATCAACAACAAATGGAAGCGGAAAAAGTAGTTGAGAAGTTCCAATGGTTAGTAGTTGGTGTGGTATTTGCTACGCCTTTACCCGTTGTCGATATGCTGGCGACTGCTGCGATTAATGCTCAAATGGTGGTGGAAATTGGGAAAGTCTATGGTTGTGAAATTAATATCGGTCGCGGTAAGGAGTTAGCGAATTCTCTCACGCGCACTTTGGTTAGTCTTGGCATCGTCAAGGGTGTAGTCCAAATCATCACGACAGTAATTTCAGTGACGGTAGTGGGTTTAGTTCTCAAAGCAACGATTCAATCAGTGACGGCGGCTTATCTCACTCGGATTGCGGGTAAGAGTTTCATTGAATATTTTAGTCGCGATCGCGATTGGGGGGATGGCGGTATTGCGGAAGTAGTGCAGCGTCAGTTTCAGTTAAATCGCCGTGATGAGTTTCTCAAAGCTTTTGTGCAGGATGCGGTGAATCGGATTATGGTGTTAGTCAAGAATTAGAGATTTCCGTCATGAAACCGCAAAGCTCGGCGCACTCTTCAGATCGCTGGGTATAAATCCTGATGAAGTTCCTTAATATTTTTGTAGTATCATATTGGTATGGCGATAAGCATTTAGCATTATGATATTCATCAATCCAAAAATTGACTTTGCTTTCAAAAAAATCTTCGGCTCTGAAGACAGTAAAGATATTTTGATTAGTTTTCTCAATGCGTTGATTTATGATTCACAGCCTGTAATTACTGATTTAGAGATTCTTAATCCCTATGTTGCGCCCAAAATTCGCGGACTGAAGGATAGTTATCTTGATATCAAAGCCAAAATCATTGATATAGCGACAGGCGATCGCCGCACCGTCATTATTGAGATGCAAGTATTGAATGTGGAAGGATTTGAGAAACGCATTTTGTATAACGCGGCAAAGTCCTATTCCACGCAACTTATATCTGGTCAGGGCTATAGCTTGCTTAATCCTGTGATTGCCTTAACAATTACGGATTTTGTGATGTTTAGTGAATTGAGTAACGTTATTTCTCGCTTTGTATTAAAAGAAAAAGACTTTTTAATCGATTATCCCATTTATGACATTGAGTTGATATTTGTGGAGTTGCCAAAGTTCGATAAAGAGCTAATAGAACTGGAAACGATAGTCGATAAATGGTTGTATTTCTTGAATAAAGCCAGAAGTTTAAGCGATGTGCCGACTAATATGGCAACTGTGCCTGAGATTAAGAAAGCCTTTTATATCGCCAATCAAGCCAATCTTACCCTTGAGGAGTTGGACGATCAAGAGCATAGTGAAATCTTCTTTCAAGATCAGCGTGGAGCAATTACGAAAGCTTTGAATCAGGGTTTACAAGAAGGTATACAGCAAGGTTTACAAGAAGGTATACAGCAAGGATTAGAGCGAGGTTCTCAACAGCAGGCTAATGCTTTAGTTCTGCGCTTACTATCACGGCGATTTGGCGAAATATCTAGCGATCGCCTTGCCCAATTAAATGAGCGATCGGCTCTCGATCTGGAAAATTTAGCGGAAGCTCTTTTAGATTTTAATGATATTCTGGACTTGGATCGGTGGTTAGAAAAATGACAAATTGCGGTATTGCGGAAGTAGTGCAGCGCCAGTTTCAGTTAAATCGCCGTGATGAGTTTCTCAAGGCTTTTGTGCAGGTTGCGGTGAATCGGATGATGGTTTTGGTGAAGCAACAAATGTAAGATATCGCGATCGCCTATCATCTGATTTGCAATGCGATCGCCCGATAAACCAAAATATCGTCCCGTTTAAAGTTTGGCTTTGGCTGCGTCATAGTCATCATAAATACTCATTTCAGGGCTATTCCAATCTTCGGCAAAGGTTGCTAGACTTGTTCGCAAAGTTGCTGCTTGGGCTTTGTCGATGCCCTGAGAGGGGAGGTCAATTGTTTTCGTTTCTAAGAAAGTAACAATTACTCGCGTTCCTTCAAGTAGATTGTTTGGATTTTCCACAAGTTCTACTTGTCCATTGCGATAGATTCCTTCAACAGTAGTTAACATTTTTTACCTCTTTAGAGTTTTTGTTAAGTTTTTTCAATAATGCGCCGAACTTCTGCGGCTGAAATGTCTGATTGTTCGGATTTGGAGTAAATGGTAATCAAAATAACGGATGCAGATGTTTTGACATAGTAGATAACTCGATAGCCAGCACTTTTACCCTTTTTATTATCACTATTTTTAAGCCTTAGCTTGAAGACTGTGTAACCAACATGGGCTATTTGATCTCCTTTAAAATTTCTTGCTTGCAGGTCATCAAGAATTGGTTGTAAATCCTTCCTGATGCTGCGGTACTTTTTGGCTAGATTACGCAGGTCATTTTTAAACTCATCAGAGAATTTAATCTCAACTAATGGATCAATCGACATCGATTCCATCCCAAAGTTCAGAGATTGGGTGAGTTCTACCGTTCATCGCATCGTCCCAGCCACGCTGAAAGCATTCCACCGCAGGATCTAGTTTTTGTTCTTGATTTGCAGTAATTTGTTTATGCCTTAAAAGCCCTAATACAAGAAGAATATGAATTAGCCTTTCTACAACAACTTGGGAACATTTATGTTGAAGGGAAATGCCATGACAAACATCATTACGGATATTCCAGCCTCGTTGATCGGTTAAAACTACTCGAAAATAAAGAGAAGCATCTTCACCTAATGCCTGTTTTACCTGTTCACTTCGGAGAAGATCATCAAGTGTTATCAAGTGAAAACCACCACCTCGTCCACGCTTTAAAACAGTCCCATCCGAAATCTCTACAAGTTTTCTCACTGTTGCCTCAATCTGTGGAATGAGTAGATGAGTAGCTATGATAAAGTCTTTCTCAAAATACTTTTGCACTCCTTTGACCAAAAAATCTCTTTGAAGAGTATCAAAAACTGGAGAATGAAATAAATAGTTGACTAACTTGTCAGAATCAAGGCTAAATTTCTTAATTGCTTGATCTAAAACTGCATTTAGAAATATTGCAGATACATTCAAGTTTTGAGATGTTTGGATTACAACATTTCCATCTAAGTCTTCTTCTAATGAACCTACAGTAGCAACAAATCTTCCTTGTTCATCTGTTATTTGCTTGTTAATGAGAAAGCCAATTGGAGCAATTATTGAGAGATCATATAGTTGTTTCTCAATCTCATTTCGTCGAGGAATATAATGTATTGCAATACGGGTTAGAGCTTCATCAAGATTGCCGTCTAAAATTTGTTCAATATAAACTTCAAGTTCGTCAAGAGAAACTTTCATTTCATGAGGTATTACTTTCATATCATTTTGGACTCTAATACCGATATCTCGGATAATTTTTACAATACTCTCTGCATCATCTACAAGATTGAACTGTGTATAGACATGATGCATATGTTCTAACAAAGAAGAAGCAGTTAACGGATCTACACTGCTAGCTGCACTTTTAAAAGACTGCCCTAATGTTCTGACTACACGAGAACATTCTTCTTCTAATCCTTTTGAGCGATAATAGCGAGCTAGTCGTTCAGCAGCTTTTTCGCATATCCAAGGTTCTCCATCTTTGAGTCTATTTAGTCTATGTTCGAGAGTATCTATCAACTCTTTTTCTTCTTCTGCGGAAAGAACAATTTTTCTATTACCAATGAGTAAATCGAAACTGAAACCCCAGAGACCTGGTTTAGAGTCTTCAGCGACAAAACGCTCATAATCTAAAATTATTTCTTTTGCACTTGTAAGTAGTTCTTGGTTTTTAAAGGAAGTAGCAATAAATAAAGCTCGTTCAAGCTTCTGAATAATATCAACCTCATACTCATGATTTCTTTCTTTAGCTACTTTAAGTAGTGCCTGACAATATGTTGTTGCTACTAAGTATTGAGGCTTTTTCCCAGTTATCTTTTTAGTGAAATCCCATACTAATCCTGCGTAACGTGCTTGCATAAGCGAATTATTTGTTGATTGAAATCTCTGAGTCCAATAGGAAATAACCTTTTCATTAACTAATTGAATACTAGGACTTTCCATCATTCTTCCATCTTTTGTTGGAGCGGTCATCATTGGTCCAAAATATGTTCCCCAACCATTGTTGTGATTTGTAGCATTCTCGTGAAAAGAGAATGCCATTATTTCGTATATCCATTCCTGACAAGGTTCTATTTTTTCGTTGTTGTTATCTCTCAGCAGTCCTAATTCAAGCTTAATATCATGTTCAGAAACACCTATTAATGTTTCAAGGGCAACAAGTTTTTCATCTAAGGCATCTTTTGAGGGATTCATAGGTCTACTTTATGAGTGATAGATTTTTTAATGGATGATTCATCGTTTTGAGAAATCACTTTGCTCTCTGCCAGCAGTCGGATTGAGATTTACAAAATAGATTTGCGATCGCAATATAGCCATATTTCAAAGACCATCAAAATCTGTAACACCAAACTCTTGCTGAATCTGAGTAAGCTCAGCTTGAATTTGCGGATCTTGTGCCATTGCCACTAGTTCATTTCTAACCCGAATTTGATGCGCTATATGCTCCAAAAGCCATAACTGCTCAGTTAGATTGAGAGCATCTATAGATCTCGTAATCATCTTGAGATCGCTTGATTTTTCTTGAGTAAGCATAGTCTTTATCCTGAAAGATCGTAACGTTTTGCTTGAGATTGTTCTCGCAACTGACGAGAGTAGGTCAAACTATCCTTAATATCAGTACGATTTTCCCACACAGCAATCAACCCAGAATCAAGTAACTGACGCACAGTAAAAGTTCTTTTAGGCTCAGGCAAAGGAATCGCTTGCATAGCTTTATATTTGCTGCTTTTATATGCATTCTAAACTAAATCTAACGATCATGCTTCGCCAAAGTAGTTTAGCCGATCGCCTCTCTAATCGTAATGATGAACTTAGGCGATCGCCTTCGACTTCCTGATCCCCCATATTTTTTATGGTTGCGCTGGTGCAACGGCTTTACTCGCATCGCGATCAACAGGAAGAATCAAAGGCGTATTCTGTCCATTACCCAAAACGATGATTTTGGAATTTGGCGATTGCGATAATTTTTCCGTTGCCTCAATTCCACGTAATTGCAACACCGCAGGAGTTAATCCATCCGCTAAGATTTTTTGAGCATCCGCACGACCTTTGGCTTCAATCCGTTTGCGATCGGCTTCCTGCGTCTCCTTTTCCAAAACAAACTTCATTTGCAAATTTTCCTGCTCCGCTTTCAATCTCTGTTGAATAGCAGCTTGCAAAGTTTCAGGGACTTTGACATTGCGTAAAAGCGCTTCATCGACAATAAAACCGAGGGGCGCAAGTTGCGATCGCAATCTATCAGCCAGTTTTAAGCTAATTTCTTCGCGCTTCGTAGCATATACGGATTCGGCGGGATAGCCAGAAACAATTTCACGGGAAATCGACCGAAACCTCGATATTAAAATTTCCCGTTCTTCAATACCGATATTTTGATAAATACTAGAGGCTTTAGCAGGATCGACACGATATTGCAAGCTGATATCAATCCCTAAAGCCAAGCCCTCCTTGGAAGTAGCTGCAATTTCTTCTTTGACATCGCGCAGTCTAGTTGAGAACTGGATAACATCGGCAAAGGGATTAATTGTGTGAATACCAGCAGGTAAAGTGCGATCGCTGACCTTCCCTTGAAAATCCTCTACCCCAACATTTCCCGCAGGAATGATCACAATAATTCGCGAAATAGCATTAATTGCTGCTAATACACCGATTAAACCCGCGATCGCTTTGATAGACATTTGGGCAATGCGATTATCAACTAATTTTTTGCTACTTAGAAATACGATTACAGATACGAGTGAGGCGATCGCGGAAATGATAAATGACATTTGTAGCTCCTCTAAGATTCTCAACTTCCATTCCACAAATTTTATCCGCTCTTGGTTAAGCCAAAGTTAAAGAACTACATTCCTTACACGTCCTGCGGTGATTGTTTCTGGAACTGCTGACTTTTGATAAGCGCAGATTGATTCAAGCCCTTGGTCAAATAGAGCCGAATCAATTGCAAGAAATAGAGCAGATTTTGCTTAGGTATTTAGAACTATAGGCTGAGTCAATATCTCAAAAGGCGATCGCGGAAATGATAAATGACATATTTACTAGCTCCTCTGGGATTACAAACTAAAAATTGTTGTGGCGGAGGGAGTCCACTACAACAATTTTCGGCTTTATGATGGTTGTTTAATATTTTCTTCGCCTTTAATAATGGTCATCGATTCGATCGCATCGCCGACTTTTATTTGCTTCACGAACTCCATGCCCTCGGTCACATAACCAAATACAGCATAGGAACCATCAAGAAAATAAATATCATCTAAAGCAAAATAAAACTGACAAGAGGCTGAATTGGGCTGCTGCGATCGCGCCATAGCGATCGCGCCTTTGTTATGTCGCAACTTTGGCTTTTGAGTAGAAGCCAACACTTGACCATAGACTGTTGTTTCTTTTAGCCCATCAGGGAGAATCTCTAGGGGAATATAACGTGGTTTAGAGGTTGCGGGATCAACAAAATTACCAGTACCATTGCCTAATGGATCGCCGCCTTGAGCAACAAAGGGAGTTGGCTCATTAACTACACGGTGAAAGGTCAAACCGTTATATAAGCCGCGCTTCACTAAATCCGCAAAATTCCCTGCGGTCACAGGTGCATTATCACCATCAAGCTCAATCTTGATCGTGCCATATTTGACTTTTAACTCCACTGTTGCTGCGCCCTTCAACTGGACAAACTTAGCAAGGGCGGCTTCCAGAGGACTTTTAGAATTAGCGATCGTTGTCGGTGTTGTCGTAACTTTAGCGATCGCACTTGGTGGTTTACTTTCGCTCGGTGAGGCGGTTGCCGAAACAACAGAAGCATTGGAGCAACTGCTGAGCAGAACATTAACTAC
>Ga0194061_1001925_pt1 | contig 11706 bp, 7 predicted proteins | sample SepL2221m_MetaG_FD_163423 | JGI IMG/M metagenome (GOLD analysis project Ga0194061, IMG submission 163423) | Anoxic zone freshwater microbial communities from boreal shield lake in IISD Experimental Lakes Area, Ontario, Canada - Sep2016-L224-21m | ecosystem: Environmental > Aquatic > Freshwater >...
AGGAGCGATCATGGATACTTTTGCCCACTCGATTTCTGAGGAGACATCACGCAAAAACTCTCGAGAGGAAACAGGAAGTGACTCGCTTAATCCCGCTCGTGAAATTGCCTCTGTGATAAAACGTGATTTGGTCGTCAACAATTCCGGTGTTCTCCCGCCAAATACGCTGGGCCAAAAATAAATCAATTGCCGCAGTGCAGCCGAGTGAATAGTGCGCGCGCTCGCACTCGGTACGCCAAGACTTCGCAAGCGGGTACGCATCTCTCCCGCAGCGCGAGCAGTGAATGTGAGGGCGAGAACCTTTTGAGGATTCATCACCCCGATCGCGCAGGCGTAAGCGATCCGATGAGTAATAGCGCGCGTTTTTCCGGTTCCCGCACCAGCGATCACGCAGACAGGTCCACTGGTCGCAAGCGCAACCTCACGTTGTTCATCATCTAGGGCAGCGAGAATTTCCTCTGCGCGAACTTCTCCAACCCCATCAAATTCATTCATCGTTTATCACGATCACGCGATGCACAGTCCATCTTCTACCAGTCTTCGCCTTTAGTGAGATCTTCACGAGCGCCTGCCCCATACCAATGTTCAATCATGCGGCGTGAAACACTTATGCGAGGCGGAAGTAGAATCTCACCCGTTTCCACCGCGCTCTTCATTTCCGATCGCGAGAACCATCTGATCTCCGTTATTTCCTCGCCGTCAGCTTTAGCCGTTGAAGCATCTTCTGTCACAGCCTCAAATGCAATCATGATTGAGGCAGGAAATGGCCATGGTTGAGATCCAAGGTAATGAACTTCCCCAACGATCACGCCACACTCTTCAGCCACCTCGCGAACAACGCATTGTTCGAATGATTCGCCCGGTTCTACGAAGCCCGCGAAATTCGAAAAACGTTTCTCTGGCCAAGTGGGTTGATGACCTAGAAGCAAGCGATCTTGACGATCTTTTACGAGAACGATGACTGCAGGATCCGTACGCGGATGATGCTGACTTTCATCCTCGACACAAATGCGCACAGCGCCACCAAAAGTTGATTGAGTTGCAGCGCCACATCGTGAACAGCGCGGGTGAGCGGCATGCCAGTGCGCAAGTCCGACGGCATGGACTGCCAAGCCGGCTTCGAGATCAGAAAGTGATGCACCAACCTGGCGCAAAGTTCGAAGATCGCTTTCGGGAACCAACATCTCGGAGGTATGCCAAGCAAAATAACTTTCACGCGTTTCCACATTTTGACCGAGAAAGAATCGTTCTCCAGTTCCTGTGATTTCTTTAGCACTATGAAAATTCAGCGCTGTATCACTTGCATGCAGGCGATCTTCAACAAGGATAAGAATTTTTGCCTCAGTCCACAGCCTTTCGAGAGCGCCCTCATCCATCCGCAGATGGCTGGCCCGATCAATCGGGCTGCGTGCCATTACCAAATTCTTCAACGGACCCGCGCCGGAGGTCATAGCCATTGCCTCCCTCGATCGTTCGGTGAAATCTGGATGGAATCCATGATGGGCGACACTACTAGCATGGTGCTATGCGCCTCACCTCATGGAATCTGCTCCACGCAATGGTCATCCCGCCAACGGATGGCGCCAACGGTGGGCAAAATCCTGCCTTATTGGCCTCATCGGTGGCGAATCTAGATACAGATGTTCTGGGCCTACAGGAGGTGGATTTCCTCTTGGAGCGTTCTGGAAGTGCCAACCAAGTTGAAAAGGTCGCCACTGACATGAAGGCTAAATTCTGGGCTTTTGCTCCGTCGGTGATGGGATCGCCAGATGAGGATTGGAGAGGCTCAAACAGTACGGACATGCAAGTCGTCACAAACGAAATGGGTAGCAGTGCTCCGGGATATGGCATTGGACTTGTTTCTCGAATCCCTGTTGTGTCATGGCATCGCCTTGATCTGGCTCGATCGCCGATAGGCATATTTATGGCATGGCCGGAGAACGGCAAAATGAAACAACATTACGTTCGCGATCACCCTCGATCTGCTCTCGCGGCAGTTCTAGAAAATGGATGGTTGATTGTCAATACTCACTTGTCTTTTGTTCCTTTCATTAATCTCTTTCAATTACTGAAAATTAAACGATGGGTTAAGAGACTACCCATAGTAGATAAGAGCAAAATTATTATTATGGGAGATCTCAACCTACCTTTTGCCTCGCTGGTGAAAGGCATCAATTGGAATTCTCTAGCGAAGCAAAAAACATTTCCGAGCTGGATGCCAAAAGTTCAGATCGATTACATTCTTTCGCAAAAGGTCGCCTCCGAAGATGTCTCCCATGTGCCATCCACGCATGGAGGAATCAGTGACCATTTACCGCTAAGCGTTGATGTAGAAACGGCTTCTGACTAGTACTTCTCGAGTAGCGCGACCAGACCTTCTCGGTCTAATAGGTCAGCAGGTCGATCTGTAATTCCGGTCGGCACATAATGAAATGCTGCACTCACCTCGGCTATATCGACCTTTTGAAGCTGTGCCCACGCCAGGCGATACAGCGCCAATTGAATCGCGGAAGCTTCGCCTAATTTCTTTGAACCAGTTTTCCAATCAACAACTTCAAAGCGATTTCCGACTTTATAAACCGCGTCAATGCGTCCGCGTACCAAGATTCCAGCCAAGACAGTTTCAAACGGGACTTCCACGGCGTACGGTTGACGCTCGGCCCACTCACTTGCAAGCCAAGCACTCTTTAGATTCTCTAGAGTTTGATCGCTTTCAAATGGATCAACGGGGTCGAGATCTTCATCATCAAAGAGGGTTCCTTGCCCAAAGCGCTTTTCAATCCAGAGATGGAAAACACTGCCCCTGCGTGAGTATTCATCCTGGGGACGAGGCATAGGCCGACGAATAGAAAGGGCCAATTCTTCAGGGTTTTCACGCAACGCCACCATGGTGGAAACAGAAAGTCGTGGAGGAAGTGTGACATCAACACTTTTCTTTGATTGATGAATCTCGTTGACAAGTGCTTGGGCATCACGAATCCACGAAATGAGTCTCTCGTCTTCCGCCTCTATTTGGGAATCGTCGAGCAAATGTGGAATTGCAGTTCGTACCCTGGCAACTCCGGCATCAAAAGCAACTCGTCGTGATCCAAGGGGATCACGAGGCCACACACCTGTTTTTGGTTCTTCAAGACGAGGGTTCTTCTCCCCACCTAAAGGGGCGGATATATCTGACAAGATCACCCCACCTTCTGACAGCGCCATTTCCGCAACAGATTTATAAAGCTCACTCGGTTCAACAGGTGTAGCACCATCTCGCCAACGAGATGTAGTACAGAGCAAATGTGTTCGAGCTCGAGTAATTGCTACATATCCGAGTCGTATCTCTTCGGCTCTCTTAAATACGTCGCACTCACCATTAAAAGCCTCGAACACATCTGTAACACGGGCATGTGATGTGGTCGAGAAAATATCAAAAGTTGGAAGTTCGTTTCCGTCGCCTCGCAGCTGGAAAGGAATATGCTTTTCGTTCGTCAACCAATTATCTCTTTCCTTTCCCGTGCTTGGAAAATTTCTCTCCGCAAGTCCAGGAATCGCCACTACATCCCATTCCAAACCTTTCGCCATGTGTATGGTCAAGATAGATACCACGTCATCATTTATCTCTGGTGTGCCAGATTTAAGACCGCCTTCTTCGGCGGCTGCGATATCGAGCCACGTCAAGAAATCATTAATGGAGGCACCGGAACGTGAAAACTTGGACGCTTCATCAATGAATCGATCAAGGTGGCGGCGACCGCTCTGTGAACTATCCCGCAAATAAACTTCGACATCGAGGAAGAGATAATTCTCTATCTCGGAAATGAGGTCCGAAAGCGAACCTCCTGCACGAGAGCGCAAACGTCGAAGGTCGGCTGCGAATTGAACCAGACGTTTGTATCCCGCCGGGGTGAAATGGTCTTTATCGGCTTTCTCGATCTCGTCGAGGGCATCGATTAAACTTCCCGAGAATTGATCTTCAGCCTCTTCCTGAAGAGGATTTCCCGCACTAATTTTGGCGATCAGCCCTACGGATTTCTCATGGACCCCATCCGCCAACGAGCGTGAAAATCGACCCAGGGCAGCAATATCAGCAGCACCCAGATTTATACGAGGACCAGTCAAATGCCTCATTAGGGCAGAACCAGAATCTGGATTAGTGACGATTCGAAGCAATGAAATGAGATCAGCGACTTCTGCCACCTGAATGAGACCACCTACTCCAAGGACTTCGTACGGAATGTCCGCCTCTCTCAAAGCCAGTTCAATTTCAGGAATCTGGGAGCGTTTACGAACCAATACAGCAAAACTCTTTCTCTTCGCCAATTGTGCATTTCCGCCCACTTTCTGAGCTGGCCACAATGTGCTGAAGTATTCTGCGATCGCGATGGCTTCAGTTTCGATTGTTTCAAAGACGCCACAAGCTAATTCGCCTCTTCCGGCACCGTTACGCGGAACCAAAGGCGCGACCTGAACGCTCTTGTTATGACGAATTTGATCCGAAATTACATTAGCAAGATCTAAAACTATTTCGTCATTTCGAAAAGTAGTCGAGAGTGAAAATTGTGCTAGTCCCTTTTGCGAAGCGCTCTTGGGGAAATTGTTGGCGAATGCACCAATCGTGCCCGCTGATGCACCACGCCATGTATAAATTGCCTGGCAAGGATCACCCACCGCCATTACGGCATGGCCACGGCTATAAAGTGCGGAAAGCATTCTCACCTGAGACTGTGACGTGTCCTGATATTCATCAAGGAGGACTACGCGATAGCGAGAACTTTCAATCTCTCTCACATCCTGAAATTGTTCGGCGATAGTGGCGGCAAGGGACATCTGATCATCGAAGGAAAGGAGGCCGTCCCTTTGACGCCTTGCTTGAAGTTCGAACACCATAGGGAGAATTGAAAGTCGCTGAGTTAGAGTCTGGATAATTTTGCGCGAGGCAGGATTGGATGCTGGACCGAGGGTTTCCAGATGAGCCAGGATAGGTAGGGATACATCCTCAATCTGCGCAGTTGTAACGCCATGCTCCAATACCAATCGCGAAAGTCCAATGACATCTTTAATGACTGTGCTTACAGCGCTCTCAGATGTGAAATTTTCATCTGGCCAATTATGAACAAGCTCTGCAGTCATCTGCCACAGTGCCGCTTCACCCATCGGCTCCTCGCCCGCGTCAACGCCACATCGAATTGAATGTTCACTCAACAGGCGACCCGCATAAGAGTGATAGGTCATGATCGAGGCGTCCGACAAGCCATTTATGCCCTTTTTGGGCGCTAAGTTGGCCTCTCTGAGTTGGCGCAATCGCACTCGAACACGCTTAGCCAACTCTCCTGCAGCTTTGCGCGTAAAAGTTAGGCCAAGAATTTCGTCGGGTTGTACCAAACCATTAGCGACTAAATAGAGGACACGCGCGCTCATTGTCTCTGTCTTGCCTGATCCGGCACCCGCGATAACAACAGCAGGTTCCAAGGGAGCTTCGATGATCGCTATCTGCTCTGGCGTAGGAGTTCTGTAAGAAGAATCTCTTTTAGCCAGCACTTGAGCGATATCTAAAGCACGGTATTTGATCGAATCGCTCACTCCATCACCGCCCGTCCATCACTTTGAATTGGGCACGAGCCACGTACAGCGCAACGGTTGCAGAATTCATTAATGCTCGCGGTGAAAGTACTCGCTGCCATTCCCTCGGCGATTTCTTGTATCTCGCTCTTCACTTCCTCAAGATCGATGGGCGGTTGTGATCGTGTACTCGCCTTCTTATTTTTGCCCCCCAAATAAACAAGTTCGGCTCCGGCAGAAGTTCTACTTTCGTGAATTTGAGCAAAGCCACCTTCGAGAATTGCTAACTGATATGCCTGCATCTGCTTATTGGTAAGTGCGTCTGCAACTGAGGGAATAACAGATCCAGTCTTAAAATCAATAACGTAAAGATCTCCACCGGAGGTGAGTTCAAGACGATCAACACTTCCGCGTATGCGTGCTCGGCCAACATCCACACTAAAGTTGACTTCAACTCCAACCACTTTATTTGGAGAGTTAACGTGGTAGCTCACGAACTTACGAATCATTTCTAAGGCTTTAGTTAAACCCGTCGCACGCACCCATCCAGTATTGGGGTCAATAAGACTCCATGCACTTCTCAATTTTTCAACAAGATCTTCTTCGGTCAATGAGATGTCGGATTCCATGAGGGCAGCGAATGCGTGTATGGCAGAACCCAGTACTTGTGCGGTGCTGTCACCGTCAGTTCCGCCACTTTTCTCTAAGAACCATTTGAGTCCACAGTTGGTGAAACTTTCGCCACTGCTAGGCGATACTGAAACTTGTTGGCCTGCGGGTACCACGGGCGCGTCAGAGCTAATAGGCAATACCCCATACCAAGAATTGGGATCTGCAACCTCAACTCCTTCATCGGCCAATCGACGCAATAGCGCTGCTGCCGTCTCTTTCCCATCGCCGTCAATGTGAGCGCGCAAAGTGGCCACCAAGGCGTTAGTTGTCAAAGGACGCGGAACCTCTGAGAAACTCTCTTGCGAACTAGATCCCAGATATTCGGCTATCTCATCAAAATAGATCGATGGCTCGGCATCATCTTTTTGGACACATGAAACGACGAGTTGGCTCTTCGCTCGAGTTACGGCCACATAAAACAGTCGGCGCTCGTCTTCAATCAATCCACTCGCTGCGAGCGCATCTAATTCGCGCAAAGGAGCAGCCCCGTGGCGGACTCTCTCAACTAACCTTTCACTCCCCAAGAGGGATCCTCGCTGACGCAAATTAGGCCATGCACCGTCCTGCAAACCACCAATTGCAACCAAATCCCATTCGCGTCCCTTTGCAGAATGAACGGTGAGAATCTCAACCACATCGGGACGTTGTCCTTTCGCGGAAATCACATCTCCGGCGATGCTCTCTTGATTGATTTGGCGAATGAAGCTATCTGCTTTGGAATATGGAAATCTGTCAGCGAATCGTCGAGCCGACTCGAAAAGTTGCATGATCGCGTCAAGATCGCGATCGGCGCGAGCACCTCTGGTGCCACCGCGCAGCGCCTGACGTCGCCAACTTTCGCTCAGTTTTTCACCGTTACTAGTAAGTGCGTTGATCCAAATCTCCCAGAGTAAATCCTCGCCCTGCGCGCCTTTCCTTCTAAGAACCTTTCGCGCTTTCAGCAAGAGATCATGAATTCGAACAACTTCGGGAGATTGCTCTTTATTTATCTCACCGGTCTCTATCGCATCGATCAACATCTGAGCGCCAGAGCGAAGATCTCCTTCTTCTCGAGAGATCAATAAACCCTTCCTTAAACGGCGTAGAGAAATAGTGTCCGCTCCGCCGAATTCGCTTAGTAAAAGTGTTTCGCAAATCGCCGCAGTCAATTGCTTTTGGCCAAGAGCAACTTCGGCCAGCAACAAGAAAGGTGCGATTGCAGGATTGCTGGAGAGAGCATCCAGTTCTGAGGCCACGGGTATTCCAGTTTGCACAAATGCACGTCGAAGTGCCGTTGCCAAGCCACCGGGTGCTCTTAATATCACGGCCATTTCTGACCATGGAGTGCCATCCATCAAGTGGGCACGACGAAATTGATAGGCAATGAACTGTGCTTCTTCGCTGTGGGAGCGAAGTCGGGCAATGATGGGCGGCATCTCTGAAGCCGTTGAATCAAACCCGGATTCTCCATAAGCCGTCACCGGAGGGTTTGGAAAATGCGAGGCGACGAAAGTTCCAAGCGCCAAGACCGACGGTGAACTACGAAAGCACTGTCGCAAGACAATTTCCCGACCAGATACCAAATAGTGATCTAACTCGACTTCTAGTTGATCAGGGTCTGCGCCTCGAAATCTTCCGACGGCACTTTCCTTATCAACGCTAAGAAAGATGTCCTGTCCAGCCAATTCACGAAGCAGCATTCGCTGAGCAGGATCGCTTTCTTGGAACTCATCCACCAAAATTGTCTTAAATCGTTCTCGAAGTTGTGAGGATAGATCTGGGTTTTGTCTTAGATGATGAAAAGACTCAATGACGATCTGGCTCGGATCAATCCTTCGCTTTGAATCACCAGCCGAGATTTCCTGCATGATCAAAGAACCTTGGTAGCGTCTCCAAAACTCTGCGCAAGCTTGCCAGTATTTCTCTCCGTGGTCTTTTCCCATCTCCGCCAAAATATCCGGTGAAAGATTTCTTTCCGCGGCCCTCAAAATAAGATCGCGCAATTCTCGAGCAAATCCGCGAGTAGCAATTGCCGGGGAATTTAGATCCACCAATTCTGTGGGCCAATAGGTTGGGCCACCTTCAAGCAGATCAGCTAAATCACCCTCCAACAATTGTCGAATATAGAAATCTTGCTCCGGGCCAGACATAAGAATTGGCTCGGGATCATCGACGCTGGATTTCATTTTCAAAATTGAAAAAGCAAGAGAATGAAATGTTCGAGCAATCGGTTCTTTCATTGCCACTGTTGTATGAAGCGCCACTGCATCGCGAAGTTCAGAGGCTCGGTCTCGCCCGTATGTAATCATCAAAATTGAATTGGGGTCTTGGCCCTGGCGTATCCGCGACAACGCCGCCTCAATCAGCGTCGAAGTCTTCCCGGTCCCAGGTCCTCCACGAAGGATCATGGGTGATCCACGGTGATCGATTGCCATCTTCTGGTCTTCATTAAAATCTAGCTTTTTCTCCGTCAATGCAGGGCGAACGAGAGCGCCGATCAGCCGCGCATCCGTTGTCATGCTCATGACACCCATTCAACCCGAGATCGGTGACAATCTCGCGCAATTGAGGCAAATGAGAGCGACTGCGAAGAGCCTTCGACCATATGCGGACATTCCTTTGGCAATCCTGAATAGAATTGCCAACCTTTGAAAGGATCTCGTATGCAAAAGTTGAGAGTAATTGGCGCATCTTGGTGCCCAGATTGCAAACGTTCAAAGACCTTTTTAGGTCAACACCGCATTGCCTATGACTGGGTCGATATGGAAAACAACCCCGAAGCAATCGCAGAAGTCGAACGCCTCAACGGAGGAAAGCGCTCCATTCCCACAATCATTTTCCCAGATGGCGGCATTTTGGTTGAACCCACGAACGATGAACTCGCAGATAAATTGAACATTCCGCGGTCGGCAGAGAACGACTTTTACGACCTCGTGATAGCCGGCGGTGGCCCCGCTTCTCTCACAACTGCAATCTATGCCGCCCGCGAAAATTTGAAAGTACTTATCGTCGAAAAGTCATCGGTTGGCGGACAGGCAGGGGTCACCGAGAGATTCGACAACTATCCAGGTTTCCCGGATGGAATTGGTGGTGCAGATCTTGCGGATCGGTTTACGCGGCAAGCAAGGAAATATGGTGTGGAGATCCTTCAAGCTGTTCGAGTAGAGACCTTCACATCAAATGAGATGGGGATTGACGTCATCACGTCCACAAATCAGATGATTCAAGCCCGAGCTCTCATGTTGGCGACTGGATCCACTTACCGTCGGACCGACGCAATTGGCGAAGATGATCTGATTGGTGCGGGAATTCATTTTTGTGCCACGTGCGATGGTCCCTTTTACAAAGGGGCAAAGGAGTTAGTGGTCCTTGGAGGTGGCAACTCAGGATTAGAAGAAGGTCTTTTCTTAACTCAATTCGCTGATCACGTCACAGTGATTGAGCGGGGAAGCGCTCTTAAGGGTTCGAAGTTATTGCAGGAGAAGGTTCTCAATCACGAAAAGATGAGCGTCAAGTTCAACCTTGGAGTAAAGGAATTCACATCCACTGAGGGAGGAAAACTGCGCTCGGTAATTCTTGAAGAAATAAGCACGGGCAAGGTAATCGATCATCCAGCCGACGGGGCGTTCGTATTCATTGGGCTAGATCCAAACACTAAATGGCTCCCTTCTGGAATAGATTTGGACGAGCGGGGATTCATTAAAACCGACCAAATGTTCAGAACGTCAATCGCAGGAGTCTTCGCGGCTGGCGATGTCAGGGCAGGATCTACAAAGCAATTGGCATCTGCGGTAGGTGAAGGAGCGGCAACGGCAATTCAAATTCGTTACTACTTGGACTCGGTGATTTAAGCAAAAGAATCGAACCGGATTCTTCAGGCGGAGGCTAGAAAATGAGTTTCCTCTCTCCGATCTCTCTTCAACGAGAGTAAAAGCCTCCTATACGATGTGAGTTCCATGATAAAACGACGTAAATATAGGGCAGTACCGATAGTGATGATTGGCCCCTATTTCGCGCTCATGCTTTTTACCGGATTCGTTCCGCTCATCTATGCGATTCGAGAAGTCGCTAACCCCTCTTGGGTGAATTTGAACGGAAGCTACACAACTCTATTTCGAATCCTGAAAGACTTCCGCGTCGTACCCGACCTTCGCCACACTCTTTTCCTTTTGCTCGTTTTCGTACCCGTGACGATCATTGCCGTCTTAGCGCTTTCTCTTCTCTTAGACGCCACTGCTGTTCGTGGAAATACTTTTATGAGATTGGTATTTCTTCTCCCTGGAATTGTCTCCGGAGGAATCTCGGTTGTCATTTGGATGTACTTCCTAGGTAGGCACATAAATTGGAACCCTGGGAATGTGAACTGGTTAATCGCTGGGATTGCCTTCTCATCTGGTGCAGGTGGCTGGGTTGTAATTCAGTATGGATCTTTGCGCTCGATATCGCATGAAATTCTTGAAGCAGCCAGGGTCGATGGATGCAATCGAATTCAACTCGCGATGAGGATCAAACTTCCCCTGATCGGTCGTTACATCGGATACATGGCCATCCTTCTTACCGCGGCGGCGATACAGATATATAGCGAACCGGCGTTGCTAACCGCAGATGGATTGACATCGAATTGGTGGTCTCTCAACCAGGTCGCTTATAGCTACGCTTTTCAAACAGCCGATTTTGCAGGCGGAACGGCACTTTCATTGGATATGTTGATACCCAGCGTAATCATTGGGATTATCTTCGTTTTGAAGACCGATTTCCTAAAGCGGGATGCGTACCAGTGAGACACGATTACGAAAGAAGAAACGCAGTTCTCATTAAGTTGACGCTATGGATTCTCACTTTCCTCGTATTGGTGCCATTCATTTGGCTATTAAGGGAGGCGGGACCAAATTACGTAGCCTCTTTCAGGTTTCTCTTTATGAATCAAAATGGGATTGCCATCGCATGGTTAAAGAACTCTCTCGTTTTCACATTCTCCTCGCTTACGATCTCCGTCTTATCTTGCGTTGTGGCAGGGTTTGTTTTAGCAATTCTGGAAGTTCCATTTCGAAGGACCATGCTATTCATAACACTGATCACCATGCTGATTCCTATTACGGCAATGGCGATGCCGCTGTATGTCCTGATTGATAAAATCCACTTAACAGACAATTTATTCGGGCTAATCATCGCGAGTTCTTACTATCCCTTTGGTGCCTTTCTTTCCTATCTTTATTTTGTATCAGCACTTCCTGGCGATCTTGTAAATATGGGTCGCATCGACGGTTTGGGAGATTGGGGACTTTTCTGGCACCTAGGCATTCCTCTCTCTAAAGCTCTCTGGTCGATCATTATCTTTTTCTCATTCTTGAGTTTGTGGAACAGTTATCAATTGCCCTCAATTCTCCTTACCGACCCCATGCACTCAACCCTGCCGATGGGATTGCTGCTTCTCTATGGAAATGGAACCGCAATCGTGGGAGTTCTGATGATGGTTCCCGTGATTCTTCTCTATTTATTTTCGCAACGTAG
>Ga0194061_1001926_pt1 | contig 11700 bp, 7 predicted proteins | sample SepL2221m_MetaG_FD_163423 | JGI IMG/M metagenome (GOLD analysis project Ga0194061, IMG submission 163423) | Anoxic zone freshwater microbial communities from boreal shield lake in IISD Experimental Lakes Area, Ontario, Canada - Sep2016-L224-21m | ecosystem: Environmental > Aquatic > Freshwater >...
AAGCCAGATGGCGCGGGCGATTGCCGAACAGCTTGGTTGGGCTTTTGTCAGTGAGGTCGTGCGCGGCAGCACCGAACTGTGTGATTTACATTGGCATTTCGATGCTATTGGCCGATTGGGTGAAGCACAGGCCTTAGCTATACCGGGTGGCGCTACTGACGATGATGCTAAGACCAATACCAAAGACAAGCTTAATCCTTTGAACTTCTTGGCACCCGGTGCTTTTTGGTGGGCATTTAACTGGCAGTCTGCGAAAGCCCAATACGATCAATGCGCCACCCATTTACGCCCTGAGCCAGACCAGCCCGACCTCGATCCCCATAAACCAGAAGAAGAACCTTGGCATCCAACAACTGGCGGAGTTGTCTTATTGCTGGATGAAATTGACAAGGCAGAGCCGGATTTACCCAATGGTTTACTGGAAACATTAGGCTTGTATCAATTTACTGTGCCTTATCTCGATCACTCAAACCGACCCGAAGAAAATATAAACCCTATTAAAGCCGATCCCGCCCGGTTGCTGGTTATTATTACCACCAATGAAGAGCGTGAACTGCCCAAGGCTTTTGTGCGACGGTGTTTTGTCCATACCTTAAAAATGGAAGACGCTACAGAGCAGGTCAATCATCCTGAGGAACCTGACATAAACATACAAAAACGCTATGCCTGGCTGATAGAACGAGGGCGTTTGCATTTTGGTGAGAGTATAGACAAACCGGTTTATCAACGTGCGGCAGAATTATTATGGAACGATCGCGAGGCTAGTCCAAACAATCAATATCTACCCGGCTTGGCAGAATACATTGATCTGTTGAACGCAGTGCAAAGTTTACCCCATGAATTGCAATATCAACGTTTGGATGCTATTGCCAGGTATGCCTTAAGTAAAGGTTTGGAATTGTAGCATGGCTTGGGGACGGCTGGCCTTGTTACAGGCAGAGGATGAGCAGGCGCTAAGCAAGCTGGCCGAGGTCTTCGGTTATACAAGGTTGCCAGAGGATGCTATTGAAAGCAACGTACACGTGAAAGTGGACGTACCGTCAATAACGCTTATTAGCCCGCAGACCACTACTGCCCCTCAGCGTCCCCCCGCCCGTTTCCTGCGCATTAATAAACTAATCAAGACCGAAACCGACCGTAATGATGATGTAGAACCGGCTTATTTGTCCGATCCTGACATGCGTTTAACAGCACAGGCAGGCGGCACTTATCGCTTTGCGCCACCGCGTCCACTCATGCCTATAGCCCGCTTATTGCCGTTGCTGTTTAATAGTTTGGCACAAGCAAGAACGGGTCATAGTCTGGATTATCGGCAACTGATAAAACAGCTAGGGCAGGGCAACGCCTTGCAGCGCTTGCCTAAACGACAACACCGACGTTGGCCGCAACGTTTGCAAATTATAGTGGATGCCAGTTCCCGACTGGAACCGTATTGGGCTGATTTTGAAGGTCTGGTTCGGCAACTGCAAACTCTGTTGGGTCAAGAAGCCGTGCAAGCGCTCCGTTTTGACGAGGACACGCTGGGTGAACAGGCGTGTTATTACTTACCCTGGCCTGCCGCTGATACGGATCAATGGCAGCTTTGGCAAACGCCGCCAGCGGATGTGTCCGTCTTGATTCTAGGTGACTTGGGGGTGGGTGATGATCGTGCCATTATCGCTTGGCGGCGGCAGTTGGCGTGTTTGCAATCCCATCCCAGCCCGATATTAACCCTTAGCCCTGTTTCTGGTTCGTCAGAAGATCGGCTGTTTTGCCAACAGTTTAAGCCCAACGCCTTTAATGATCAGTATCCTGTGTCACGGCATCCTGTTCGCAACGGTTTTTCCCTTAAGCCATTACCCACCGCATTAGCCCTAGACGATATGCTTATCTGGTTATCACCGTTACCCTTAATCGATACCGGATTATTGCGCCGCTTGCGTGTGGCAATGCAATGGGGAAGTAGTGACCTGGAAGCTGTGCTTTGGAATCATCCCGCTATGCGTGATATTGGTTTGGGTATTTGCGTACAGCCGGAGGTCGCAGGGGACTATCAGCAACGTTTTCAAGAACAGTATGCGGGAAGTAAAGAGGCCAAGCTTTTTTGGCGCATTGTTGACGATCATCACACGTGGGCTTATGACGGTTTGCGGCAATTAGAGAAGTTTAAGCGGAGTGTATTAGAGCAGCAGGATGACTCAGCGGTGCGTGAGTATTTTAAACGCCTGTGTGCCATGGGTCTTCGGAGTGGTAGCGATTCAGCACAACAACACGCCTTACGGATGCAATGTCGCACGGTGTTGGCTTCGATGCCAACTACTATCTGGAACAGCGACTTAAAAGACCTGGAAGATCTGGCTTACGTTATTTACGCCACCGCTCATGAAGCTGAGATAAAAGCCGGTCAATGGCCGAAACAACTTCCCGACGGCTTTAATCCCGATCGTTTACGCTGGGTGCTAGGCGGTGACGAAACATCGGCAGCCCGAGAAACGCAAGCGTGGCAAATTGTTCAGGTCGGTGATCAAGGCCAGATGACGGTTGAGCCGTGCAGTTTTGAAGATGATCCGGTGGTGACGATTTTCAAGACGGAGGTGTCTAAAGCATTTCCGCCCCGATTAAGCTTAGCGGATGCCAAGGGTTCGAAGACAGATGTTTTACAAAAAAGTATGACAGTGACATTATCAGAAAATGAGACGGCGGTGTTTGAAGCGAGAGGCTTAAAGCTGGAACTGGAAGCCATTCTTAAGCCAAGTTGGGCTAGCCGTATTGGTTGGAGTGCAAAGGGCTTAATGAGTAGAATCCCTTGGTTGAATCAAGAGCTGGAGGTGTTTTGGCAACCCGCTACATCTGAAGCTAAGGGTTCGTGGCGTTGGCCTACGCCTTTTGGTGAAGATACTTTTGGGCTTTATGTAGATCTGCGTGTTAAACAGGTTACTCAGCGCCTTCGTTGGGTGGAGCCGGGTACGTTTTGGATGGGCAGTGCAGAAGATGAACCAGAACGTGAATGGGGTGGACATGAAGAAGGTAAAGGTACAGAAACCCGACATCAAGTGACACTCACCCATGGCTTTTGGTTGGCGGATACCACGGTCACTCAAGCGTTTTGGCTAGCGGTGATGGGTAATAATCCAAGTCGATTTAAAGATAATCCTGAGCATCCGGTAGAACAAGTCAGTTGGCATGATGCCCAGTTGTTTATTGAGCGCTTGAACGGCTTGCTTCAGGGACTTTCGGCTAGGCTGCCCAGTGATGCTGAATGGGAATATGCTTGTCGGGCTGGAACAGACATGCCTTTTTCCTTCGGAGCTAAGATAACGCCAGAACAGGTCAATTACGATGGTAATTTTCCTTATTCGGGTTGCGAGAAGGGACTGTATCGAGAGAAGACGGTCGCGGTTAAATCTTTGCCCGCTAACCCTTGGGGCTTTTACGAAATGCATGGCAATGTTTGGGAGTGGTGTGCTGATGTTTGGCAACAGCAGATGTCATCGGAGCCAGTGACTGACCCGTTGATAACGGGCGGTGATGGAGCCTTGCCCCGCGTGCTTCGCGGCGGTGCTTGGTACGACATCGCCGGGTGGGCGCGTTCGGCCTACCGCGACGCCCTCCGGCCCGTCGGTGCCAGCGACTTCGTGGGCTTCCGTTTTTGCCTGAGGTCACGTGAGTTACAGCCAGGTCAGGGCAGTGGAACAGCAGCACCGGTAGCGCCTGATAAAGACCCGGGCAGGCGCGTCGCGGAGCAGCGGCAGACAGGGTCTTTATCAGGCGCGGTCGATGAGTCGCCACCTGATGGGGCAAAACGCCTTACAGACTAATGTCATTAAGTTAAGGGAAGAAACCATGAAACATACGTTTTTTAAAGTGCCGGTGTAGCTATGAATCTATCTCCACCTGTGTTCCCCTATCCCTGGGCATCTGAATGGGGTGAAGACCGCTATGGTCTCTGGCAGACGCTTACTTATCAGGGCATAGACTATGCTTTTCGCTGGATACCTCCGGGAAGTTTTAAGATGGGATCACTGGAGGTTGAGCGGGGACGTTATGACTACGAAGACTTACATTCAGTCACCTTGAATCAGGGTTTTTGGCTGGGGGAAACAACCGTGACCCAAGCCCTTTGGCAAGCTGTCATGTCTAAAAATCCAAGCCACTTTAAAGGCGATAATCGGCCTGTTGAAACTGTCAGTTGGGATGATGTCCAGATTTTTATCAATCGCTTAAACCAGATGCATCGCAAATCACAGACCCGCTTGCCGTGGGAAGCAGAATGGGAATATGCCTGTCGTGCTGGAAGCCAAACTCCTTTTAATTTTGACGGTGAACTCACCTTGGATAAGGTTAATTATAGGGGGACATGGGAGTATAAAAAAGGTGAATGGGGTGAGGGGGCTTTACGAGAAACCGCAGTGGTTAAATCCTATCTCTGCAATGCGTGGGGTTTGTATGAAATGCACGGTAACGTCTGGGAATGGTGTCAGGATAATTGGCAAGAACATTTAGGACAAGAAGCCGTTTGCGACCCTTGGCTACGGCAACAGCCGTTAGTGTCAGACTCCGCTCGTGTTGTGCGCGGTGGCTCCTGGAGCCACTACGGCAGGGGCGTGCGTTCCGCTGGCCGGAGCAGGGGCACGCCAGACTACCGCGACAACTTTCTGGGTTTTCGTCTTGCCCTAGGCCATGCTGAGCTACAGCCAGGTTAGGGCAGTGGAACAACAGGGCAGGTAGCGCGTGATAAAGAACCGGGCAGACGCGTCGCGGTGCAGCGGCAGACCGGGTTTTTATCCCGCGCGGTCGATGAGCCCCACTCTTGGAGTAAGATAGCTTTAGGAATGAGTACGAGATGATTGAATCAAGATCATGCTTCAAGAATGTCGCCCCTGCTTATTACAGGGCTTAACGACACATCCTGCCAAACAAACGAGAACACTTCCCAAGCAAATGATCTAACGCAAAAACCTTGCGAGTTGCCTGATAAGACGCATCAGGTGACTGGCCAAGCTGGAAAGATCGCTAGCTATCATAAAAGCTCGTCATAACGACTCGCGTGATGACTGGCCAGTCTTGCTAGGTGTCACTGCCTGTTAGAGTCGTCTCTTAAATAGTAAACACACGCTATTGAAGCTATGTGTGACATGAGGGAAGCCATGACAGACACCTCAACAGCATTTTGAGGCATCTAGCAAAGAGTTTGAGAGGTCTCAAAGTGGCTGCGAAAAACTATTGAGATGCGCCAGGTCTCTTGCGAGAGCTGCGAGACAACGGGAATGTGGTGCGACGTGTAGCCTAATGGTCTTTTAGATCATTAAAGTCTTCTATACTATCAATATCCAGTTCGGCTTCTGGCAAAGGGATTTTTATAACATCCTTTTCAAACTTAATTAATAATGACTTAGCGCCTTGATCGCCCTGAAGGGCCTGTAACGGTGTAAAGAATCGGGCTGGGAATAGGGCAGGTACGCCCACGGATTGATGATATTCACTGGCTACAATCTGAGTCGGTGAGCTTTCCCACGTAGTCAGTAAGCATTGAAAATGTTCAACTCTAATCAAAGGCTGATCACTCAACACGATAAGCGCAGCCGTTGCCGTGTCAGGTAATGCCTGAATACCCGCACCTATCGAAGAGGCTATACCTTGTTGCCAGTCCTGGTTAATAACCGTTTTAAAGGCGTTTAGATTAATACTGGTTTCTATCGCGTGACTGTGCGCACCGAGCACAACGATGATACGCTCCTGCAAAATGGCTTGAACATTGAGGAGTGCGTGTTCTAACAGCGGTCGATTGTTCCAGTTCAGTAATTGTTTGGGATTATGCCCAAGACGACTTGAGGTGCCAGCGGCTAAAACGATAGCGTAGACCTTATCGCTGAACATAGTCGGATAAATGTCCATAGTGATCACCGTTGAGTTGCTGCCCATTACGTTTGTTTAATTCAGCATGAATACCTGCCACGATTGATAAGGCTATCTCCTCAGGTGTTTCGGCACCAATGTCTAAACCCACTGGACCAAAAACCCGTGACGAAATTTTCGAAGCGTCATTTCCCAGCGATTGTAATAACTTAATCTTGCGATGAACGGGGCCCAGTAAGCCTATAAAAGGTATGTCACAATGAGCCAGTGCTTCAAGATAGCGTTGGTCATATTCGATATTATGGGTCATCACTATCAGCGCGTTAAACTGATTGATGTCCAGATCATCATGGAGGGTCTCCGGTGTTCTGTAAAGTAATTGATCCACGCGAGGAAAGCGGTCTTTGATAATATACCCCGGTCGATGGTCAACGATTGTTATACGCCAGCCGAGTAACCTGGCAAATTGGGTTAAGGGGATAGCATCAGCACCGGCACCCAGAATAAGTAAACGCAGAGGAGGATGTATTGGTTCGTAAAAGGCTTTAATGGTTTGGCTATTAATAACGTGCGTTTCAATATGCGGTTTTTGTTTTTCAATGGTTTGCAGGGCGGCACTCGTAAAAGGGAAGGGTGCAGTGGATAGCAGTTCACGATTATTTGTCGTTGTTGTCGGCACAAATAAGTTATAGCCCGCTGGAAAATCATTGTATTCAGACTCCACGACCGTGACCATAATACTTTGAGCATTATTTTCGGCTGCGTCAATCAAAGTATTTAACGGCGCAAAGTGTTCTTCTGCTTTTAACAATTGTAAAAATACTCTGACCGCGCCATTACAACCCAGTCCCAAGCCCCAGATAATATCATCTGAGGAGCGCATGTCATAAAAGACCGTTTTCGGTGCGCCGGTTTCAAAAACAGCGAGTGCCTGTTCTATTAAATCTCGTTCAAAACAACCACCTCCCAATAAACCAATCAGCTCTCCTTCAGTCGTTATTAACATCCTCGCACCGGCTTTTTGATAAGTCGAGCCGAAGGTTTCTATAATGGTTGCGAGTACACAATTCTCAGCTTTTTGGGTGAGACGCTGGTAAGCGTCAATCAGGTGGTTGATTTTATTAGCCATGATGTTATCCCTCAACTCCAGCTTAGATCAGTTTTTAATAGCGGTAATTCTCGTACCCGAATACCCGTCGCAGCAAAGATGGCATTACAAACGGCAGGCGCTAATGGCGGAAGTGCAGGCTCGCCCAGTCCGGTCACCGGATACTCGGTTTTAAGAAAATGTACATCGACTTGAGTCGGTGCATCATTGATACGAATCATCGGATAATCACCAAAATTACTTTGGACAATGCGCCCTTTTTCGATATTCAAATCTTGAAACATCAGTGCGCCCAAGCCATCAATGACAGAACCTTGCACCTGATTTTCGGCACCGCTGAGATTAACAATTTGCGCACCAATGTCAGTGGATACGATGACTCGATCAACTTTAAGAGCGCCTGATTTAGAAACAGTGACTTCCGCTACGTGGGCAATATAACCCTGATGACTAAAATGAAACGCAATGCCTTGACCTTGGCCTTTAGGAAAAGTTTTTTTACCCCAGTCAGCTTTCTCGGCCACATGCTGCAACACGTGTTTCATTCGGTTAACATCATAAGGAATGCCTTGTTTACCGGTGCCGGGGATAAAGTCTTTGTTACCCAATATATCTAACCGAAACTCTAAAGGATCACGTCCTGCTGCATGAGCCAGTTCGTCAATAAAACTGTGAAACACCCAAGCTAATACATTACTGCGCGGTGCACGCCAAGGGCCCATAGGAATATTACATTCCAAGGGTGTTTGTTCAAGCAGGCAGTTTTCAACCCAACGACCTGGAAATTCATCGCCTGATAAGTTCGCACCGCTACCCAACTCTAAAGTGGACTTACCGTCTTTAAGTACTTTATTGCCAAAGGTAACAAAATGGTTTTGCCACGAGATAAGTTTACCTTGTTGATTAATGCCACCTTTCAAGAAATGAAAGCCACCGGCACGAAATTGATCATGGCGTAGATCATCTTCTCGTGTCCAGGTTAGCTTCACCGGTCCTTTTACATGTTGGGCAATCGCTGCGGCTTCGATAATATAATCTGGAATTAAACGTCGACCAAAGCCACCACCACTGCGAGTAATATGCAGGGTGATTTTTTCTTTAGGGATGCCCAATGTTTCGGTAATGATCTTTTGTCCAGCCTCTGGGTTTTGGGTGGGCGCCCAAAGTTCAAAGGTACCGTCTTTAAACCAGGCCGTACAGTTTTGTGGTTCTATACTGGCATGTGAAATGAATGGGTAACTGTAAGACGCTTCTACTGTTTTGTCTGCGCTTTTGTGGGCGGCTTTTGCATCACCATCATTACGTAAGACTTCAGTACCGGGCTTGGTTGATAGGGCTTTTGCCTGCGCTGTAAAACCCGCCCAGCTTTCTGTTGCACCCGTACCGTCATTCCAAACAACGTCGAGTTGTTTTCTGGCGCTAAACGCTGACCAGGTTGAATCAGCGACAATAGCAACACCCGGCAATAAGCCTTTCAGATTTGAACCACCTTCTATAATGAAGGCATATTTAACACCGGGCAATGATTTGATTTTATCCAGATTAGCACTGACTACTTTACCGCCAAACACCGGTGACTTTTCGTAGACAGCATAGAGTAAGCCGGGTAGTTGTACATCAATACCGAATAACGGTTTGCCGGTAACTACGCCAGGATTATCAATACCGCTAATGCGAGTGCCCAGTAATTTATACTCTTTTGAGTCTTTTAGTTTAACGGTTTCAGGTGCAGGGACGGCTAAGGTCGCGGCTTTTTCGACCAGTTGACCGTAGCTTAACTGTTTTCCGGTTGCTGAATGATGAACCGCGCTGTCTTTTGCTATAAGTTCAGAAACGGGTACTTTTAAGATGTCAGCGGCGGCGCTGATGAGCATCGTGCGAGCAGTAGCACCCAGCTTATGAAATTCTTCGTAATTTGTGGGTGTTGACCGGGAACCTCCGGCACTTTGACTGCCATAAATAGGGTCCAGGTCGCCCTGTAAAATGACCACATCTTTCCAGTTGACTTCTAGTTCTTCCGCTATGACCATCGGTAAAGACGTTTTTATACCTTGACCGATTTCGGGTTGTTTACTGATTAAGGTGACCGTGCCGTTCGTAGCGATATGAATAAAGGCATTGGGTTTAAAGATACCGGTTTCAGGAACAGTAGAGGGTTTTGCAATTTGTTTTGTTGCGCTGTCAGCGCTATTAAAATAAAAACCCAAGGCAAGCCCACCGCTAGCCAATACTGACTTTCGCATAAAGTCACGGCGACTGGCATTTTCTAAATGTTGGTCGTTCATGCTGACTCCTTGGTAGCTATTTCGGCGGCGAGGTGAATACCTTTTCGTATTCTGAGATAAGTACCGCAGCGGCAGAGATTCCCGGCAAGGGCTTTATCGATGTTCGCATCTGAAGGCTTGGGTGTTTTTTTCAGTAAAGCTGCAGCGGTCATGATTTGTCCGGCCTGGCAGTAACCACATTGCGGTACGTCGAGTTCTTGCCAGGCTTTTTGTAAAGGATGCTCTCCTTTAGGGTCAAGGCCCTCAATGGTGGTTACTTTACGATTACCTAAAGTAGAGATAGGCGTTTGACAGGCTCGGGTGGGTTCGCCATCGATATGCACAGTGCAGGCGCCGCACTGGCCTATTCCGCAACCAAATTTAGTGCCGACAAGATTTAAATGATCTCTCAATACCCACAGCAAGGGGGTATCGGAGGCAACACTGACCGTTTTTGTGGTGCCATTAATATGGAGGGTGTATTTGCTCATGAAATGGATTCTTTAAAAGTAGTTATTAGTTTTAATTATAAGAGTTGGAGGGTTTAATCATCCAAACGGATTAGCTATATAAAGTTTGATCAGCAGAAATACAAAGTGGTTATGCTAAATAATAGTCGGTTTTTAATTATTTCTTTAAGTTTAAGATTTCAAGAGGAAAAGCATGATTTATGCCATTAACTAATTAGTTGGCTCTAAGCCGTATTTGCAATCGTCTATTTAACAAACTACGGTTAGTACGATGATAGTTCTGCTGTTTTTTGGTCATGAATTGTTGATTGGGTGCTTATTAATCAACAGCGCTGTGTTAATTTTCATGTCGCTCTTCAAGAAGTGTTGAACTGGATTGAGCGGTTAATGATTGTTATCGTTACTAGAGAGCAATTTTATATCAATTAATGAGTCAGTGATGTAATTCATGGCTCATTAATTGCTTGCTAAGCATTCACGTTATCACGTATTTAATGGGACTTAACATGACATTGACAGCTTTTTTTAATAACGCTCAGCGTAATAGATTTCTTGGTTTTGCTCTAGCTTCAAAGGTTTTATCTGGAGTGATACTGGGATTAGTAGGTTCTTTAATAAGTTTTTCAATAAATGCTGAATCAACAACTGATTTCGCTAGTCTGAATCCAAAGGCAATCTCTATTACATTGCCTGAAAAAATTAATTGGGTTGCAAATCCCAGTGGTTCCGAAACTGCTGTTTTGGTTGGTGATCCATCAAAAGAAGGTTTGTACGTTGTACTAACTAAATGGAAAGCGCATCACAACAGTAAACCGCATTCACATCCCAATGATCGGTTTATTACAGTTATTTCTGGTACATGGTGGGTGGGCACCGGTGAAGACTACAATACTGATAATTTAAAACCGGTTCCTGCGGGAAGCTTTGTAACCCATTATGGCAAAGAGGTTCATTATGATGGGGCTAAAGACGGTGATGTTATTTTACAAATCGTAGGGATTGGCCCTGCAACGGCAAGCCCAGCGGTAAAAAATTAAAGCATTGAACATAAAAAATAACTTATTACGCCGCCGAATTTTTAAATAACGTTATGTGGATTGTTCATATTGCTTTACGTCGCCCATACACTTTTATAGTGGCGGCTTTACTTATCCTGTTGTCAACACCTTATGTGTTGCGCAATATGCCAACGGATATTTTTCCAACGATTGATATTCCAGTTGTGGCGATGCTGTGGGAATACAAAGGCATGACAGCTAAGGAGCTATCTGATCGTTTGACGGGGTCTGTTGAGCGCTCAATGTCTCTGATTGATGGTATTGAGCATAGTGAATCATTGTCATTTGCTGGTACTGCCGTGATAAAGGTGTTTTTTCATCCTGATACCGATATACGTACTGCCATTGCTCAAGTGATGTCTAGCAGTAACTCGGTGTATCGCTCATTGCCCGCTAATACAGCGCCTCCACAGGTTATTCAATACTCTGCATCGGATTTGCCACTGGTTCAATTAGGTATCTCCAGTAGCACAGTTCCAGAAACAGAAGTCAACGATTTAACGAACAATATTGTCCGAAATGCTCTGCAGTCGAAACCGGGTATTTCAGTAACTAATCCGTTTGGATCAAAAGGTCGTCAGGTGACGGTGGATATTAACCCTGCTGCTTTAACTGCCCGTGGATTAACACCTTCGGATCTTGTTGATGCCATGGCGGTACATAATTTAATTTTACCCACGGGGACCATAAAAGTGGGGTCAACAGAATATGATGTCACTTTAAATGGTGCGATTGCATCAATCCCCAAGATTGGTGATATCCCCGTGCGAACGGTCAATGGTGTGACTACTTTTGTTCGGGATGTGGCTATTATTCGAGATGGCGCATCACCGCAAACAACGATTGCACGCCAAAATGGTGAGCGGGGTATTTTAAACTCTATTTTTAAAAGAGGCCGAGTCTCAACTCTGGATGTAGTCGGTTTTGTAAAGGATATAATCCCTAGCATGCTTGCGCAAATGCCC
>Ga0194061_1001927_pt1 | contig 11698 bp, 9 predicted proteins | sample SepL2221m_MetaG_FD_163423 | JGI IMG/M metagenome (GOLD analysis project Ga0194061, IMG submission 163423) | Anoxic zone freshwater microbial communities from boreal shield lake in IISD Experimental Lakes Area, Ontario, Canada - Sep2016-L224-21m | ecosystem: Environmental > Aquatic > Freshwater >...
TGCAAATTGCCTGCGTAGCTCAACTTGTCCAGATTGACCACAGTCTCTTGTGACTGCGCAAGCCAATCCAGCACATAGTTTGAACCAATAAATCCGGCACCGCCGGTTACAAGAATGGTCATGTAGCGTTCTATCCCTGAAATTGAAGACAAGATAATACCTGTGGCCGATTTTCGCAGACAATGCCGCCACTCTCCACGTCCATGCAGAACCATTTAAGTCAACCCACATCCCGGCAGCAGACCCCTGTGCTGTTCTGGTGGATATTGGGCACTTTTGTCGCATTGGCGCTGCTGCCGACAGTATGGACATCATTGGATTTGGATGCGGCAGCCCTGTTTATTGGGCAAGCCGCGCCAATTGGCGCTGCAAAGTGGTGGTGGGTTGAGTGGATCAATCTGTACATACCCGCCGCTTTTCGTACGATGGTTGTATTAGCACTGTTGGGTTGGCTATTGGCCAACCTGCGGTCGTGGGGCCAAAGGTGGCGATTGCCGTTGGCGTTTGTGGTGTTGGCAGGCGCTCTGGGTCCGGGTTTACTGGTCAACAGCGGGTTCAAGGACAACTGGCAGCGTGCGCGCCCCTACCAGGTACAGCCTTTTGGTGGAACGCAGCAATTTACCCGTGCAACGGTCATGACCGATCAATGCAACAACAATTGTTCATTTGTCAGCGGGCATGTGGCTTGCGGATTTTTCTTTGCCTCCATGATGCTGGTGCACCGGCGGCGCCAACGCATGTGGGCCTTTACTGGCGTGACTGCCGGTCTGGTCATTGGCTTTTCCCGTATGGCTGACGGTGCACACTGGCTCAGCGACGTGCTATGGGCCAACCCCATTACCTTGCTGTGCAGCTGGTTTATCTGGAAAATATTGACCCGATTTTCCCCGCCCCCCACTGCCGAAACTTCACCTGGGTAGGAACCCGGGTTACCTGCGTAAAATCTTTTGCAAGTACACAACTTTTTGGTACGCCCCAGGACTACACGATGGACTTGATTTTTGCCGACGAAGAGGAACCCACCGCCGACAACGCCAAAAAGGCTGCCAAGAAACCATGGTGCATTCTGTTGGTAGACGATGATGCAGAAGTTCATGCGGTAACCCGTCTGGCACTCAAGGGATTTGAATTTCAGGGCAGCCAGCTCGAACTCATCAGCGCAAACACCGGACTGGCCGGGCGCGAAGTGTTTCAAACCCGGGACGACATTGCGTTGGCTATCGTCGACGTCGTGATGGAAACGGACCACGCCGGACTGGATCTGGTGCATTACGTGCGAAACACTCTTGGAAATCACCGTACACGACTGGTCATGCGTACCGGACAACCGGGCCAGGCGCCTGAAGACCGAGTCATTCGCGAGTATGACATCGATGACTACAAAGAGAAAACAGACCTAACGATACAAAAATTGCGCACCTTGCTTTACAGCAAATTGCGTGCGTACCGCGACCTGTGCATCATCGAATACCAGCGTGATGGCCTGGCAAGAGTACTGGGTGCTACGGCCATGGTGCAAAGCGCCGAATCCCTAACCGTTTTCGCAACGGCTGTGCTGGACCAATTGACGTCACTCCTGAAACTGGACCGCTCTGCCCTGTACTGCATCGTCCTGCCCAATCCAGGAAACGGCGAACATGAATCAAAAACAATTGCGGCTACCGGTGATTTCGTACAGTACAGCACCGACACGCGTTTCACGGATCTACCCGAAATCGTATCACAACGATTCGATCAAGTGCTGGAGCAAAAAGCGGCCCAACATTTTGAAGATGCCTACGTTCTCTATACCGCAGCCAAGAACGGCGGATGCAACCTGCTCTACCTGAAGCATGCTGCCGAATTGGAGAAAATGGACCGCCAACTTCTCGAGATTTACACCCAGAGTGTCGCCATAACTTTTGAAAATATTAACCTGCAAGAGGAACTGCGAGAAACCCAGAAGGAACTGGTCTACACGTTAGCAGATGCTGTCGAAGCCCGTAGCAAAGACACCGGTGCACATGTCAAGCGGGTTGCTTTGACATGCGAAATATTGGCACGCCTCTACGGGTTGCCAGAATCCCAGGTCATGCTGATCAAGACCGCTTCACCGCTGCACGACATTGGCAAGGTTGCCATACCAGATAATATTTTGAGGAAGCCGGGCAAACTGGATGCTGATGAGTGGGCGCTGATGCAACAACACGCCCAATTTGGGCTGGAGATACTGCAACGCTCCAATCGCCCTCTCATGAAGCTTGGGGCAGAGATTGCCCTGTCTCACCACGAGCGTTGGGATGGCACCGGTTACCCCAACGGACTCGTTGGAACTGCCATTCCTGTTTCGGGACGCATCACGGCACTCGCCGACGTGTTTGATGCATTGGGCTCACGCCGCAGTTTCAAAGAACCGTGGTCAGAGAACATGGTGACAGATGCGATTCGCGAGGGACGCGGCACCCAGTTTGAACCCAAACTGGTGGACCTACTGCTGGACAATCTGGCCACCTTCAGTGCATTTCGAATAGAGCACCCGGATCGGGTTTAGCACGCTTACGAATCCGAATCCGCCAGCGGAACCAGACCACTGAGTACGGTTGGGTAACGCAGTCGCAGGCGCAGTTCCTTCTTCATTCTGGTGTTGTCCATACGACGGGACTCACTCATAAAACTCAACAGCATCAGCGGCAATTGCTCAATTGCTCCGGCACGTGCAATTCGGGGGGGACGAGGCAAACCATACAAGTCCGCAGCAAGATCGAAGTAGTCGCCCATTTTCATGCTGCTGTCGTCATTGACGTTATAGACGCGCTGGGGTGCGCCACGCCAAAGCGCAAGACAACAGGCACGAGCCAGATCGTCAGCTTGTATATGGTTCGTAAAAACATCGTCCTGATACTGCAACACCGGTGTTGCTTTCACCAATCTTGCTCGGGGCGTACCGCCTTCCCGGTCCTGTGCGTAGATTCCGGGAATCCGAAGAATACTGACCCGAGTGGCCGTTGAACGTCCCCAAAATCGCATGCGCGATTCGGCATCGACGCGCCGATGTGCACGCGGCGTATGCGCATTAACGCCACGCGACTCTTTAACCCAATCCCCATCGCAATCGCCATACACCCCGCTCGTTGACCCATACACAACGCAAACAGGCTTCTGTCGCAAACGCAATGCGCGCATCAAAGCGTTGGTTCGCGAGTCAACCCAGCCGTCCGATGGCGGTGGCGCAAGGTGGACTACACGACTAGCAATGCCGGCAAGCCGCATCAACGATGTACCTTTGTCCAAATTACCCAATAGCGGCGTAATCCCCTTGGACCGCAAGTCTCCTACTCGATCGGAACTGGACGTGAGCGCCAGCAACCTCACACGATTGCGCAATTGACCCGCCACACGCAAGCCCACATCACCACAGCCGACGATCAAAACACGTTCCCGACGAAAACGCGCGGGAAGGGATCCAAGGGGAGTCTGGTTTGAGGGCAAAATCGTGGTTTGATTCAAATGCAAGAGTTCCGAGGATACCTACAAGATGACGTCTAGCGAAATTGCCAGCCCACTTTTTTCAGTTCTGGTGCATCCAAGCGGGCGCACATTCCATGTCGGAGCAGATGAAGCTGTGCTGACGGCAGGGATTCGCCAGGGAATAGGGCTCCCGTACGGCTGCAAAGACGGAGCCTGCGGGTCTTGCAAATGCAAACTGGTATCTGGGTCGGTTGTCCACGGACCCCACCAAAGCAAGGCACTCAGCGAGGAAGAAGCAAGCAGCAACCTGATACTGACTTGCTGCGCCGTACCCCACTCAGACCTGGTCCTCGAATCCCGCCAGGTTACGGAGATCGGCGCCATGCCAATCAAGAAAATGCCAACGCGGGTGACGTCCATGGTGAAGAAATCACCCGATGTCATGGCTTTGCAGTTGCAACTGCCTGCCAACGACACCTTCGGTTATCGCGCCGGACAATACATTGAGTTCACTTTGCGAGACGGGTCAAGGCGCAGCTATTCAATGGCCAACGCACCGCATCTGGGCCCAAACATTGAACTGCACATTCGGCACATGGCGGGCGGCAAGTTCACAGACCATGTATTTGGAGGCATGAAGGAGAAGGAAATTTTGCGGATCGAAGGCCCCTATGGCTCCTTCTTCCTTCGCGAAGAATCCAGTAAACCCATTATTCTTGTGGCATCAGGCACTGGCTTTGCCCCCATCAAGGCGCTGATCGAGCACATGCAGCACAAAGGAGTGAATCGACCCGTCACGCTGTACTGGGGCGCCCGACGGCCGGAAGATTTGTACATGCATGACTGGGTACAGGAGCAGCTCAAAAGTCAGCCCAATCTCCAATACATTCCGGTGGTATCTGACGCCACTGCGCAAGACGCCTGGACGGGGCGCACTGGTTTCGTACACCGCGCCGTATTGCAAGACTACCCCAACCTCTGCGGCCATCAGGTTTACGCGTGTGGCGCGCCTATCGTCGTCGAGTCCGCCAGGACTGACTTCTCATCGTTGGCCCAGTTGCCCCCGGAGGAGTTCTTTGCCGACTCTTTTACGTCAGAAGCCGATAAAGCACATTGAACGTCTATTCGCCCAGATAAGCGGCCCGCACGCGTGGGTCGTTGAGCATTTGCGCAGCGTCACCGGACATGGTGACGATGCCTGACTCCATGACATAACCACGATTGGCGATAGCAAGTGCTCTGCTGGCATTTTGTTCAACCAACAGCACAGTGACACCCTGCGCATAGACATCACGAACCACCTCAAATATCTTGTCCACCATGATGGGAGACAGGCCCATTGAAGGTTCATCCAGCAGCAGTACTTTAGGGCGACTCATCAGCGCGCGTCCCATCGCCAACATTTGCTGCTCGCCACCCGACATCGTCCCCGCCAACTGGTCTTTGCGTTCACGCAGGCGTGGAAAGATGGTAAACATCTTTTCCATGTCAGACGCTATGCCATCCTTATCATCGCGGATGTAGGCACCCATTTGCAGGTTCTCGATGATGGTCATGCGCGTGAATACGCCGCGGCCTTCCGGCACCATGGCCAAGCCCTGCTTGACCAGGTCCCACGGCCCCTGGCCCCGAATGCTCTTTCCCATGTATTCGATATCACCCGCGTTGATGGGCAACGTACCGGTGATCGCCTTCATTGTGGTCGTCTTGCCCGCGCCGTTCGATCCGATCAGGGAAACCAGTTCGCCTTCGTGCACCTCAAAATCCACGCCCTTGACAGCTTGGATTCCACCGTAGGAAACCTTCAAGCCTGTTACCTTGAGCAAAGTCTGTTTTGTCATTGTCATGTTCTCCTGAAGCCGCCTAGTGGCCGCTAGTGCCCAAATACGCTTCAATCACTTTTTCATTGCGCTGCACGTCCGCAGGAGTTCCCTCGGCAATCTGCTTGCCATAGTCCAGAACGGTCACTCGGTCACACAGGCCCATAACCAGCTTGACATCGTGCTCAATCAGCAAAATGGTGCGGTTGTCCTTACGAATGCGGTCAATCAACTCACGCAGCATCACCTTCTCGGTAGCGTTCATACCAGCCGCCGGTTCATCCAACGCAATCAACTGGGGGTCCGTGGCCAGCGCGCGCGCAATTTCCAGGCGGCGTTGATCCCCATAGCTCAGCGTGCGGGCTTTGTAGTCGGTGAATTTACCAATGCCAACGTAATCCAGCAACTCCTGCGACCGGGCGGCAATTGCAGCCTCTTCGGCCTTGAAACTAGCGGTCCGAAAAACTGCACCAATTAGGCCTGAATGGGTACGGATATGTCGCCCGACCATGACGTTTTCCAACGCTGTCATCTCGGCGAAGAGACGAATATTCTGAAAAGTTCGCGCAATACCTGCCTTGGCGACCGCGTGCACCGCCGTCGGCTGATAGGTTTTACCCGCCAACTCGAAACTACCGCTGTCGGGGGTGTATAGGCCCGTCAATACATTGAAGAAGGTGGTTTTACCCGCACCATTGGGGCCAATCAAACCATAGACCTGCCCGCGCTTAATGTTAATGCCAACATCGCTGAGGGCCTGCAGGCCACCGAATCGTTTGGAAACGCCGGAGACGTTGAGTACTGTATCTGTCATGGTGGCTCCGTTCAGCTCTTCACGTTTTGCAAGGATTTGCCGTGCTCAGGCGAAGGCCACAGACCCCGCGGACGCAGCAGCATGACACTAATCATGGCCAGTGCGATCAACAGTTGACGCAGAATGGAAGCATCCAGTCGCCCGCCCGTCATATCCTGCAACGGGCCCGCAATGTAGCGCAACACCTCGGGCAGTGCCGACAGCAAAACCGCCCCCAGAATGACGCCAGGCAAATGGCCCACACCTCCGAGCACAACCATGGCCACAATCATCACTGACTCCATCAGGCTGAATGACTCAGGAGAGATGAAACCCTGAAACGCTGCAAACATGGCACCAGACACGCCACCAAACGTGGCACCCATGCCGAAGGCCAACAGCTTCAGGTTGCGGGTATTAATGCCCATGGCTTTGGCAGCGATTTCGTCTTCGCGAATCGCCATCCAGGCGCGCCCAACGCGGGACAGTTCCAGTCGGTGGCAGATGACCACACTAACCAAGACCAAGGCCAAAAACAGGTAGTAATACAGCGACACCGAAGCAACTTCGAAGCCCGCCACTACAACTTTTTTACCCAGATCCAAGCCAAAAAAATGTAACGAATCAATCTGACTAATGCCCTTGGGTCCATTGGTGATGTTGACGGGTTGGTCCAGGTTATTCAGAAACACGCGAATAATTTCACCAAATCCCAGCGTCACGATGGCCAGATAGTCACCCCGCAATCGCAATGTCGGCGCACCCAGCAGCACACCAAAAAGACCCGCAAGCCCTGCAGCCATCGGAATCACAATCCACAGCGGCGTATGCAACCCGGTGGGGAACATTTCAGCAATAGCAGGGAAGGTATCGGTGAGCTGTGGCGATGCCATCAGCCCAAACATGTACGCACCAATCGCAAAAAATGCAACATAGCCCAAATCGAGCAAGCCAGCATAGCCGACCACAATGTTCAGTCCCAGCGATAGCAGCACAAACAGCAGCGCCATGTCCGCAATGCGCACCCAGGCATTACCAAAACTCTGTAGCAATAGGGGTAGGACCAACAGGCCAACGGCTGCGGCCAAGAAGGTAAATATTTTTTGATTTTTCATTTGCGTGTGCTCCTCAAGCGCGATCTGCCACCCGCTCACCCAGCAAACCCGAAGGCCGCAGCGTCAGCACAATGATCAGGACAATGAACGCAAAAATGTCGGAATAGTGACTACCCAGCACACCCCCCGTAAGGGCGCCAATATAGCCCGCACCGATCGACTCGATCAGGCCCAGCAAAATCGCACCAACCACGGCACCGGCCAAATTGCCGATGCCACCAAACACGGCTGCTGTAAATGCCTTCAAGCCTGGCAAAAAGCCCATGGCGTGCTGAGCAGTACCGTAGTTGGACGCGTACATCACACCGGCGATGGCGGCAAGCACTGCACCAATGATGAAGGTGGCAGAGATCACCACGTCAGGTTTCACGCCCATCAGGCCGGCCACGCGTGGATTTTCAGCTGTTGCACGCATCGCACGCCCCAATTTGGTGTAGTTCACCAGCCACATCAGCAAAGCCAGTGACACTGCCGTGAACCCGAGAATCATGACTTGGGTTGGAGAGATCACCGCACCACCAATTTCGATGGGCGTGTTGGACAACAAAGTTGGATAAGACTTGAAGTTAGGCTTCCAAATGATCATCGCAAGCGTCTGCAGAAGGATCGACATGCCGATAGCGGTAATCAGCGGCGCCAGCTTGGGGCTATTGCGCAAGGGTCGGTATGCGACCTTTTCAATCGTGAAATTCAGCGCCGCCGCCACGATGCAGGCAATCACCAGCGCAATCAGCAAAATAATGTATCCGGGAGTTCCGGGCATAGACTCCTGCATCAACCCAATGATGGTCCAACTGGTCAACGCCCCCACCATCATCACTTCACCATGGGCAAAATTGATGAGGTTGATGATGCCGTACACCATGGTGTAGCCCAGCGCAATAAGCGCGTACATGCTACCCAACACCAGACCGTTAATGATCTGCTGCAACAAAATATCCATAAGGTTCTCCGATTTTTGGCCGACGTCCAAATCATCTATTGGTTGTGCAGCCGTTTGAAGTCTGACGATGCAGCCTTGTGGGCTGTACCTGATCATTAGCAAATAGCTTGCCACCATAACTAGGGCGTACGGCAAGTGAAGCGAATTGTAGTCAAGGGCTGGCTTCTGGGGGCTCGCCCTGCATTTGGGTTTACCCCTAGCACCAGTCTCACATCAGCGGAATCTTTCGAAAGTTAGCGCAGCTAATAGTGTGCGGCAAATTTCGCCCCAAGCCCGCACATCAGGACGATCCTTCCGCGACGGGGCCATTCAATTCATTAAGCGCTTTCATTTGCCGCATTTTTTCTGCAATCCGAATTTCAAGCCCGCGCTCGACCGGACGGTAAAAACACGGTCCGATCATGCCATCGGGCAGGTAGCGCTCACCCGCCGCAAATCCGTCACGCTCATCGTGCGCGTACCGGTAGCCCTTGCCATAGTCCAGCGATTTCATCAATTGAGTCGGTGCATTGCGCAAGTGCATGGGCACGGGCCGCGTACCTTCTTTTCTGACCAGCGCCCGGGCTTCGTTGAACGCCTTGTAAACGGCATTGGATTTGGGCGCAACAGCCAGATAAACCGCGCACTGCGCCAGCGCCAGTTCACCTTCTGGGCTACCCATGCGCTCATACACATCTGCAGCGTCAAGTGACAGTCGCAATGCCCTGGGGTCGGCAAGACCAACATCCTCACTGGCCATGCGAATGAGACGCCGCGCCAGGTAACGCGGATCTGCTCCGCCATCGAGCATGCGAACCAACCAATACAATGCCGCATCTGGATCCGAACCTCGGACTGATTTGTGCAAAGCGCTGATGGAATCGTAAAACTGGTCGCCTCCTTTGTCATATCGGCGCATGCGCTCGCCAAGCACCTTGAGTAACCATTTGTCGGTAACCTGCTCCAGGCGCTCCTGTTGGGCCGCCACGGCCAACGTCTCCAGTGTGTTGAGCAGGCGCCGGGCATCACCGTCCGCATAGCTAATCAATCGATTAATCGCTACATTTTCAATAGCAGGTAACGCACATTCCACGAGGGCTACAGCCACAATTTGCTCAAGGTCCTTCTCCGTAAGCGGTTGCAACACATAGACTGCTGCCCGCGACAAGAGCGCCGCATTCACCTCAAAAGAAGGATTTTCGGTCGTGGCACCAATGAACGTAAACAGTCCGCTCTCCACGTGCGCCAAAAAAGCATCCTGCTGGCTTTTATTGAACCTGTGCACCTCATCGACAAACACAATGGTCCGGCGCCCTTGCGCCAGAGACACCTGCGCATGTTCCACCGCTTCGCGAATGTCCTTTACACCACCCAAGACAGCACTGATCGAAATGAATTGTGCGTCGAAAGCGTCCGCCATCAGCCGCGCGATGGTGGTCTTTCCAACTCCGGGAGGTCCCCATAGGATGCAACTATGGGGCTGGCCCGACTCAAACGCCAGTCGCAACGCCATGCCTTCGCCCAGCACGTGTTGCTGCCCGACGACTTCACTCAGGCGCTTGGGGCGCAAGCGCTCGGCCAGCGGTTGGATGTTGGTGCTTGATGTATAGGTCACAGTACGAAATGATGGGCTTCTGCCCGAGTTTAAGCGGCCAATCAGGGAACCCACCCTAACTCCCAACGGAATTGATGTACGGCAAGGTCAGGAAAAACCAGCACCACTAAAGTCACCTGGTTCACAGCATCCCCAATTAGATACACGGAGACAATCCATGCCGGCACCCCTGATGATCGATTCCCTAGACGCCGCCGTCGACCATGTGCTGGACACTACATCGGGCGACATTGTTTTGGGCATTCCGCTCGGCGTTGGCAAGCCCAACCCGTTTGTCAACATACTCTACCGGCGTGTAAAGGCCAACCCTGCACGGCGTTTAAAAATCATCACCGCGCTATCGCTTGAAAAGCCAGTAGGAAAAAGCGAAATGGAACGGCATTTCCTGGCGCCGCTGGTAGAAAGGGTTTTTGAAGACTATCCCGACCTGGAGTACGTCAAGGACTTGCGTGGTGGGGGTCTACCGCCCAACATTGAGGTCTGCGAGGTCTTTATGAAAACCGGGGACTACCTCGGAAATGATGTCGCCCAACAAAACTATATGTCCACCAACTACACGCATATCGCACGCGACATGGTGTCGCAAGGAATGAATGTGATGGCGCAGGCCGTGGCGAGCAAGGACGACGGCAACGGATTGCGATTGAGTCTGTCCAGCAACCCGGACGTTGTGATGGAAGTAATGGAAATGTTCCGCGAATCGGGCAAGAAGTTCACCGCAGTGGGCGTTATCAACAATCTGATGCCGTTCATGCCCAATACAGCCGAAGTGGAGCCGGCCTTCTTCGATATTTTGGTTACCGACCCGGCTGGCACGCACGCTGTTTTTGCTCCTCCAAACAACAAGGTGAGCCTGACTGATTACTCAATCGGCCTGCACGCATCGAGCCTTGTCACTGACGGAGGCACGCTACAAATCGGCATCGGCTCATTGGGTGATGCCATTGGTCAGGCGCTCATCGTGCGCGACCGCCACAGCACTGAATACCGACGAATTCTGGAGTCCCTGTGCCCCGACGGATTGGCCGGACGCGAATTCAGTCGTTTTGACCATGGCCTGTACGGTTGCTCAGAAATGTTTGTAAACGGCTTTCTCAAGCTCATTGAAGCAGGCATCATTCGCCGCGAAGTATTCAGCGACGTAGTGCTTCAACAACTGATCAACAAGGGGGTCATCAGCGATGCAACGGTCACGCCGCAAACCCTTAGGGCTTTGTTGGACTCGGGTCGCGTGCGCGCCCCAGTCAGCGCAGAAGACCTCGCGTACTTGCAACGTTTTGGCGTCGTGCGTGCGGAAGTGACACAAGTCGGTGAGCAACTTACTATGGGCGAGCTGAAATGCAGCGCCAACCTCCACGAGGACGCTGCCTTCGACTTTGTTTGCCAGCACATGCTGGGCACACGTCTGCTGGGCGGAATCTTCATGACCGGTGGATTTTTTCTGGGGCCGCGTGATTTTTATGAGCGCCTGCGCACCATGCCGCCTCATGAGCTAGCCAAGGTAGATATGACGCGCATTGACTTCATCAACCAGCTTTATGGACAGGAAGACCTCAAACGCGCCCAGCGACGCAATGCCCGCTTTATGAACACCACCATGATCGTTACCCTTCTAGGTGCAGCCGCCAGTGATGCGTTGGAGTCAGGACAGGTGGTCAGCGGGGTTGGTGGCCAATACAACTTTGTCGCGATGTCACACGCCCTGCCCGATGCACGCCTCATCATGATGCTGCGCTCCACCCACGACAATAAGGATGGACTCAAGAGCAGCATCGTGTGGAACTACGGTCACGTCACCATTCCCCGCCACCTGCGTGACATCGTCATCACCGAATACGGCGTAGCCGAACTCCGCGGCCAGCCCGATAGTGAGGTCATTAAGCGTCTGATCGCCGTAGCCGATTCGCGCTTCCAGGACGATCTGGTTAAACAAGCCAAGGCCCATGGCAAGTTGGATGCGCAGTATGAGGTTCCGGAGCGATATCG
>Ga0194061_1001929_pt1 | contig 11693 bp, 9 predicted proteins | sample SepL2221m_MetaG_FD_163423 | JGI IMG/M metagenome (GOLD analysis project Ga0194061, IMG submission 163423) | Anoxic zone freshwater microbial communities from boreal shield lake in IISD Experimental Lakes Area, Ontario, Canada - Sep2016-L224-21m | ecosystem: Environmental > Aquatic > Freshwater >...
TGATCCAGTCGTTCAAGGGGATGTGTCCCATCAGGCCACCGTGCTTTTTGGTGGCGTCCAGGCCGGCGGCGGCGATGAACTGGTAAGGGCTGTCTTTGCCCAGCGCAGCAGCGCCTTGCGCCACAGTGCCAGCACCCCAGAATTTTTCAGCGGCTTCACGTGCATAGGCCCCGGCTTTGCGCTGCTCCAGCATCTTGACAGCCAGGATGTACCAGCTGCCCATACTCATGATGGCCAGGATCAACAACACGCCCTTGGCGACAGCGTCGGATGTACTCCACAAAGCGGCAATACCGTAAGGGTTTTCTGCGGCCGTAGGGGTCTTGGCTAATGATGAAGTGGTTGCTTGTGTTACCCCATTCGCTACATCCGAAGAATTTGAGGCTGACGCACTAGGTGGCTGGGATTGGGCGTAAGCCGCAATTGGAGTACTCAAGACGCTCATCGCAATGACAAACGAAAAGCACAAAAACGCACGCGCACAGTATTTTTTCATTCTATTTTCTTTCTCAGAGTTAATGGAAGGCAGACGGCTTAGCAGGACTTTCAGGTTTACATCAGTTCAGACATCGCGACATGGTCCATGTCTTCAAATATCTGGTTCTCTCCTACCATTCCCCAGATGAATGTGTAGGCTTGGGTACCAACTCCCGAATGAATTGACCAACTCGGACTGATCACGGCCTGCTCGTTGCGAACCACGATGTGCCGCGTCTCGCTCGGCTGCCCCATCATGTGAAAGACATTTGCGTCCGCTGACATGTCGAAATAGCAATACACCTCCATGCGCCGTTCATGGGTATGGCAGGGCATGGTGTTCCACAGATTGCCTTCTTCCAACTGCGTCAGACCCATGACCAGTTGACAGGTTTCAACCACGCCGGGGATCATGTATTGGTTAATGGTGCGTCGGTTGCTTGTACGCGCTTCCCCTAGCGATACCTTCTTGGCTTGCTCCAGCGTGATCAAGCGGGTAGGGTAGGATTTGTGGGCTGGTACGCTGTTCATGTAAAACTTGGCGGGAAGGCTACTATGCTGACTTGCAAAACGCACGTCACGCGCACCACTACCGATGTAAAGTGCGTCGCGAGGGCCGACCCGATATTCTGTTTCATCAACAATGACCGTTCCGGCACCACCGATATTGATCAAACCAAGTTCGCGACGTGCCAAAAAAAAGTCACTTCCTATGAGCTTGTTCACGTTGTCCGGGAACATAACGGGTTTTTCCAAGGGTTGCACCCCGCCAACCACAATGCGATCGATATGACTGTACGTAAGTGTCATCTCGCCCGGTACGAACAGCGTCTCAATTAGAAACTCGCGTCTCAGGTCGGTGGTGTCGAGAGCTATCGCGTGATCGGGATGAATGGGGTTTCTAATTTGCATAAAGTTGGTCCTTTGATAACAAGAAGTGGAAATAAATGCCACACATGCGCAAGCAATGCGGCAATAGCCGGCGGATTGATGGTTGGTTACGACAGAAGAAGCAAACCTTGGAGCGAAGAGATGCGGTCACTATCTGACCAGCCACCAAGCAGTTTTCCCGATTGGTTGAATTCAAGCAGCTGCTGTCCCTTCTTTCCATTGTCTGCACCGTGCCCTTGCCAATTGGCGACCAAAATCCCATTACCTTGCAAGACTTGAAAAGTCGCATAAAAAAAAGGTTTGACTTCTAACGGTACATCTCGTGCGTGTCCATAAGAAAGAGTTAGGCACCCGTTGCTGTCGAATCGGGCCATGGTGGCGCCGTACCCAGCCGAGACAAGTGTGGAGCCATCCAAAAGACGTTCGGCTAGCCATGCATGCTCGAATCCATCCGCTCGAAACTCACGCAATAGCGTCAGGTCTGCTCTAGTCTCCAAAATTCGGTCGTTTGTCGACAGCAAATAGCTTCCTGTCGGTGTCGTACGCATCAACCTCACATAATCGCCCTCGCGACGCGCTACATTCGTTGTGTTGAACTCTGCATCAAGCGTTAGTACATTGACACCGCCAGACCCGTCCAAATTACATCCAGTAAGCAACGTGCAACCGTCCATCCTACGGGTTACTGCGGTAACTCCGGTCCAGTTTTCGCATACCCTCAATATTCGTCCTGCAAGAATATCGACTTCGAAAAAACCTCGTTCGAATCCAATAGCGGCACGGTTCCAGGCGATCCTTTGCATATCCCGTGCGCATGGAAAATCAGTCAGATCAATAGTCCATCCAAATTTTTTATCTTCGGTGTCAATCAAGAGCAGCCGCTGTGCACCTTCATCAATCCCCAGCAACTGATGGCAGATATTCATACGCTCACCGCTTCGTGACAACCTATGGGCAAGCTGCGCGACTCTGGGTTGACGCGTCGCATCAAGACAAAATTCAACAGGACGGCAACCGCAGCAAACATACCGCTGGCGAGCAAAGTCAGTTGGTAGTTGTTTCCCGAAAAGTCCAACATCGGACCCTGGGTCACACTCAGTCCAAGGGTTGACAGCCCTGTCACCATGCCTGCGGCGGAGGCGAACTGGGAAAATCTTAAACGGGGAAACAGCATCATTGGCAGCGACGCTGCTGATGTGAAATAGGCACCCGAAATTACAACATGCAGTACAAAGAATACGCTAAACGTATTGATGTCATGAATAATAAAAAAACCGGACAGCATGACTGTCATGTAGAGCAGCAAAGCGGCAGTAGCTACGCGCAACGCGTTGTATCGGTCCACAAGCCAGCCAATGAAGTACGCCAAGCCGATGGAAGTTGCGTACGAGTAAGCTAGTAATTTACCCAAGGTTTCTTTGGGCATGCCAAGTGACCCTGCGTACCACTGATAGAAAGTATTAAATGGACTGGGGGCCAAGGTTCCAATTGCGATGGCTGCAAATGCCCACCAGTAGTAATGATCCGAAAAACATTCGGAGAAATACTCCTTCACACTGGACAGGAATCCTTGCGCCACTGGGGCTCTGACATGTTCTGGTTCGGGGTATTCCCCCTCCTTAACCATCAGGCACATCAAGGTAAACGCCAATCCGAAAAACAAACCGATAGAGAGGAAAATCTCCAGGAGATGTGTTTCAGTTAACTTGAAAATCCAATAGTTGAATATTATTCCCGCACCGAGGCTGATGCTTCGAAAACATCCATAGAAACGTCCCAGCAAACCCGTTGGCACAACATCGTTGATTAGTGCCGTGAACATGGCAAGCGTCAGGACTGCTGTGCACTCGAATGCAGTCCAAAATAAGCAAAAGAAAGTCAATACACAAAAGTCCAAACCGGGCGACACGGCAGTCAGCATTTGATGCAACTGGGTTCCCAACCATGGAGAGAATCCCAAGCCGACCATCGACACAGCGGCGATAGGCGTGGGGATAATCAGAAACGGAATTCGCCTTCCACGCTTGCTTCTAAATCGATCTGATTTGAAAGAGACAATGGGCACCAAAAATAATCCAATCATTGCTGGGAAGGCAACCACCAGGATCGACATAGTTGTGGCCGATGCGTGGTACTGGCGCAGCAGTTCCATAACACTGGGTACAGCCGCACGCTCACGCATGGCAATTGCAAAGTCACCAAATAGGAGCCAGACGAAAAGGATGAGCAGACCGCCAGTCGTATATATCAAAGTTCCGGCGGCTCTATTTTTTATAACGTCCGATGACATACCGGTCACCAGCTTCGCAGCTTGATTCAACGACATATCTGATGCTCTTTCATCATGTTGGCTAGCTCACTGACTGCTGAATCAGTGACTTTGAATTTGTCCGCATGCGTTTGAATTCGTTTGCTGTCAATGTCAAGAAAATGTCAAACAAAGCCTTCACCACTGTGTCGCCCAGTGAATCCGGGTCACGCGGGCGAGCGCTTCCAGATAAAAGTAGTCTCCCCACAGATTGGCTTCATCCACACCCCTGCCATGGGGTTTGTGATAGACTCCGTGTTGCAGCAGCCCGCCACAATCTGACGGATTTGCGGTACATGTATCGATCAAACCATCAAGTATTCGCAAGGCAGCTCCATGGTAGTGAGATTGCAGTGTGTGCGATGGCAACTGAGCCGACAGTTCCAGCAGCCCGCAAACTGCGATTGCAGACGCGGAACTATCCCAGGGCTCATCACTACCGTCACCGAAACTGAGATCCCAATAGGCTACGCCATTTTTCGGCAAATGTTCCAAAAAATAGTCTGCTAATCGGGTCGCCGTGCCCAATAGATCTAGTTGAGGTGCAAGCCGGTGATTCAGGGCAAAACCGTATATACCCCAAGCTTGGCCGCGTGCCCAACAAGAGCTGTCAGATGCTCCTTGGTGCGTTGTGCCTTTTAGAGGCTTTCCGGAGACAGAGTCGAAGTGATAGGTATGAAACGTAGATGCATCTTGGCGTACTAGATGATCTCGTGCACGGCAGCAGTGAGTGTCTGCGGCTGTAACGTACTTTGCGTCGCCGGTCACTACGCCAGCCCAGCGAAGTAGAGGCAGATTCATCAGACAGTCAATGATCATCCTGCCGCGCTGCGCAGGATCATTCAAATCACCCCAGGCCTGAATGACGCCAGCGTTTTCAAGGTATCGTGACATTAGTTCATCGGCGGCTCGCAACGCGCTTTGTTTGGCCTCCTCATCGCCGATAGCGCGATATGCCGCACAGCAAGATGGGGTATACAGGAAACCCAGATCATGCGTAGCCAGGTCATCGCCCTGAGTTAGCCGCCCGGCAAAACTTTTGACATGGTCTTTCGCCACGCTGAGGAAACCTGTATCGTCAGTCAATTCATACGCCATCCAGAGCTGCCCAGTCCAAAGTCCCGTCGTCCAACCCACATTGGCACCGTCTGGATATCCAGCGCATATATGTGGTTTGTAGATGTTGCTTTGGGTGTTGTCGCCCGGAAATACAGAGCGGAATGTTTCGCGATTGAGCGCGAGTTGTTCAATAGCATTATTCAATGCACGGTCAGCGCGCGCATGAGCCACATCGAATGTAGATGATTCGGGAGTCATTGTTTTGAATGGATTGGATCTGGTTTGAAATTTCCTGAGGCTGGGACGCTTCAGCGTGCTAGCCATCCACCATCGACAACCAAGACTTGTCCATGGACGTAATTCGACGCCTTTGCTGCCAGGAAGATTGCTGCGCCCGCCACGTCTTCGGCGTCACCCCAACGGGCGGCCGGAATGCGCTCGAGGATCTGGCGGTTGCGGGTCTCGTCTTCACGCAACGCTTGCGTGTTTGCGGTAGCAATGTAGCCAGGGGCTATGGCATTGACGTTGACACCGCGGGAGGCCCATTCATTGGCGAGCGCCTTAGTCAAACCCGTCACGGCATGTTTGCTTGCTGTATACGACGGCACACGAACGCCACCCTGAAAGCTCAGCAATGATGCAATGTTGATGATCTTGCCTGAACCGTGCGAAAGCATGCTACGACCTGCCAACTGGGACAATTGCCAGACTGCATTTAGATTGACAGCCATCACGTCGTTCCAGTCGTTTTTTTGGAAGTCCTCTGCTGAACATCGACGAATAGTGCCGGCACAGTTAACCAGAATATCGATAGGACCCAGTTCTTTGCCGAAAACCGCCAACACGTGTTCTGCTGCTTCAGGGTTACTCAGTTCTGCCTGTATCACCAGGGTCCCGTCTTGATTCCGGTGATGTACATCGGAGTCTGGGTTGCTGTGCGTGGTGATTGCGACTTTGGCTCCCGCCTTGTGATAGGCAGATGCAATTGCCGCTCCTATCCCGCTGGAGCCGCCAGTTACCAAGGCCGTCTTGCCTGCAATTGAAAATAGTTCCGTCATAGCTCTCCTCGGATATAGCCCTAAATGGGTTTGTTCTGGGCTAGGATGTTGCCAACGACGGCTCTCTGTAGCAATTGCGAAACTTACTTTCTGGTGTTACGAGTTTTTCGGAGCTGAACAACGAGGGCTGTTGAACACTCAGGGACGAATTCGCGTCAGGGCAATGGCAATTCCAATGACGAGACATTCCATGCTTATCCGGTTGACGCCCAAGGAACCCTTGATGTAGGGGGTGTGGCTCCTGCGGTCTGTCAAGGAAAACGGACAGTCTATTTGCTAACAACACGTGCAGCTATGGAACGATCGCGGAACTCCCTAGGCGTGCAGTTCATCTCGCGTCGGAAAACTGCGTTTAAATACTGTACCGTCGTGAATCCGCACAAGATCGCAACATCAGAGATTTGTGTGCTTTCGTTGGCAAGTGTGTGCCTTGCCGCGTTGAGTTTGTTCGCGAGAATCTCATCGTGTACGCTATGACCCAATTCATTGCGAAAGTGAGCATCCAAAGACGAGCGTGAAACCCCGACATAGTGGGCGACCTGCTCTGTTTTTATTCCCTGGCATGCGTATTGACGAACAAAGTGAAGGGCTCGCATAACGCTAGGATGCTTACATGCCCGGTGTTGGCTAGAAACCTGAATATTGATGCCGACTGGACGAACCAACACACGCACACTCGGCATCTTCCCTCCACCGAGCATTTTGTGTAATAAATGAGCAGCGGTGCGCCCCATTTCTACTGCGCCTTGCATCACCGAAGTTAACGGAGTACGGCTCAGTATCCTGCCTAAGGGATCATCGTCAATGCCCACGATTGCTACTTGGTCGGGCACAACAATGCCCGCAATCGTGCACGCTTGCAACAGTTGACGGGCGCGTGCATCATTAACTGCGATGATGCCAATTGGTTTTGGCAGGTCCTTCAGCCACTGGACTAAATGGTTCATCGTTTCGGCCCAGGTCGATGCAGTCGTTGGGTATCCACGATAGACCTCACCCCACATTTGGTCGCGTTGCATTAGGCGACAAAAGACATTTTCACGCTCCTGCGCCCATCGATTTTCCATGGCTTCTGGCACGCCAAACATTGCAAAGCGCGTCAGTCCCATTTCTAGCAAATGATCAAATGCCAATTTGACTATTGCGACGTTGTCGGTTGCTACGTACGGAATTCCCGCCGGATATTTCCGAGCGTCTTCATACGACCCCCCAACCGCGACAACCGGGATTTTGATCCCTTTAAGGGCATCACAAACTTCAGGATCATCAAAGTCCGCAATGATTCCATCACCAATAAAGTTATCGATACCACAAATGCGACAGCGAAAGTCTTCTTCCATAAATACGTCCCAGGAGACTCGTGTACTCTGAAGGTAGCCCGCGATTCCAGTTAGGACCTCGCGGTCATAGACCTTGTTGGCATTAAACATTAGCGCAATTTTGTATGATTTTGGTGTATTCATGACTGACTCATGCCTAACGAATGATTGACTGGTTGGACGGAAAGTCTTTACATCATTGTTTGTAGCTCACACTGCTTTTTGCTTTTTGCTTTTTGCTTTTTGCTTTTTGCCTAAATACTACATAAAAACTGGTGTCGATACCATCTTTTTTTGTAAAGCCACCAAATTGCGTAATTTTTTCGATTTGTATGTCAGATGTTCAAGCTTGACGAGAGCAATCGTCTTGTGGTGCTGCAATTCGAACCCATGCATGGCGAAAACAGCGACTGGCTTGCTAAGCAGGCAAGCATGAGCGACCTACTAAAAATATGGTCCTCTGGATGTGAATATTTTGTGCAACATCAGCTTAACGTGCGGCCCTCTGCTGTCGCGCGTGAGGTTGGGCAAGAAAAGTTAGAAAATACCAGCGATTTCATTGCGTTCAGGAGCCGAACCTAAACAAGCTCAGCTCATTTAACGCCGGAGCTTCCTTGATGTTTTCCAGAATCAAACGAAACCTCTGCGCCCGCACCGGTGTGAAATCAATACTCAAGCCGACCCCACCAGTTTCCCCGCTTAGTATTCTGACCCACTCGCCAACGTTAAGGGCTTGCAGCTCATATTTTTGAGTCACACCGTCCCATGCATGCCAGGGTTCGACGATCGCCATGGACTGAATCGCCACCGGATTTTCGAGATCAATCTCTAGGGTGGCCTTGCGTACGCCGTCTGCGGCCTTCCAGGCGAATTTGGGATCGCCATCGGTCAACCTATCCAACTTCGAGGAAGGATGCGATGAGCTTGCCGACACGCGTCTTCCTGCCGAAGGTACTGGCAAAACTATTGGTTCACCTGCAAATTCGATTGCTACAACCGAATCCATCCTGTCAGGTGCATATGCAGGCAATCGAATTTTGTTGCCTTCGCCAACTTGTTCGACCATTAACGCATTTTGTCTATCTGCCAACAAATAGGCTTTGAAAATTTGGTTCGGCATCGGCACCGACAGAACGTTGTCCTTTGGCCACTCAAACACGTGTAAGTAAAGCGTTTGTCCCTTACGGGTTGCGCGCCCCCACGACAGGTAGGGAAAGGGACTCGCTTTGGTAGCATACACCGACTCACCATTCAAACTCAGCCAGCTGCCCATTTCACGCAAGGTGCGCTGACTGACATTCGGAATTACTCCATCAGCATTCGGACCGACATTGAGCAAGAAGTTACCACCTTTGCTCACGATATCAACCAGCTTGCGCAATAAATCACCCGTACTTTTCCAATCTTCATCCCAAGCGTTGTAACCCCAATGCCCGTTCATGGTCATGCAGACTTCCCAGTTCTGGCCGGGGAAGCCGGTCGCCGGGATGAACTGCTCGGGACTCGCTAGGTCACCGCCCTGACCGCCACCCAACCTATTATTAGTAATCAGGGTTGGATATTTCTTGACAATATCGTCAAACTTTTTGGCCATAGCCGGGTTTATGCCATGTGGCGTATCCCACCAGATAACCGCAACGTCACCGTAATTTTCCAAAATCTCCTTCACCTGCGGGATTGCCACCTGATCGATATACGCATTCATATCCCCTTCCTGAGCCTTATCCCATTTTGGCCCCTTCGAGGCACCCCCGGGGTGGTACCAGTCCTGAGCCTGTGAATAGTAAAATCCGAGCTTCATGCCATGTTTACTGGCGGCCTCGGCCAGTTCTTTCAAGGCATCGCGCTTGAACGGCGTTGCATCTACGATGTTGTAGGCCGAAGCATTGGACTTGAACATCGCAAAACCGTCATGGTGTTTGGCGGTGAAGATGATGTATTTTTGTCCGGCTTCTTTAGCTAGTTTCACCCAATCATCGGCATCAAATTTGACTGGATTGAACTTCTTCGCAAGGGCGGCATATTCTTCACGCGATATCTTATTGCCGTGCATGAGCCACTCGCCACCAGTTGTTTTTCCACCCCATACACCGGCCGGCACCGAATAGATACCCCAATGAATGAACATGCCAAATTTGGCCTCATTCCACCACTGCATTTTCGGACTACTGATTTCAGAGCCGATCGTTCCCTCTACATTTTGTGCACTTGTAGTGTTGAAAATAGCGAGGAGAGTTGCGAATATCAAAGCACTTTTATTCATCTGCATTGACCTGTCAAAGAGGTCACTTATCGTCAGCTCCAAGCATTAGAGCGAAACGCGCTTAGGGCACATTTCGGTTGATTGAAAGTTCTAGAAATTTCTGGAAATATCTTCGCCCAAGTTCTCGCTGAGAAGTGGTATTGAAGTGCAACTGGTCGGTTGGACCATTGGTGGCCAGTCGTTCACTACTCACCCACGCAGAGTTGGGTATTTGGGCAGAAATATCGTGTATGTAATCAAAGACCTGTCTGCGATATTCATCAGGCCCTGATTTGCCATTTGTGTTATTGCAGTGGGTCATAAAACAAGGCGTCATCTCACCCACCACGAGAGGGGCAGTGGCTGCGCCTTTGATTTCCCGCCTCAACGCTTCTATCAGTTTTTTATGATTTTCGGCGTATGTGGCTGAGCCAATCTTATTGGCGTCACTCTCCCCCTGGTGCCAGAGGATGCCCTTAAAGCTGCTTTGTGGATTCTCAGCTAACGCGGCATTGATCGCGGCATTGGCACGGTGCACTGCGGTGCGGTACAGATCTCCTCCAACGACTGGATCTTGAGTCACTATCCAGCGATAGTGGAAACTCGGCACATCCTCACTAAACCCGGTGCCACCCCATGCCGCGCCGACCAACAGTACTTTTCGTTCAGCTTGACCGGTGCGCCGTGCCTCAGCGAGGTAGGCTTTTGCAAAGCTCATTCCCATCCCGACTGCAGTCGGTTTGTTGCCAATTTCCGGGTGAATAATTGGATCTTTTGCCTCGACAATTCCTTTGGTGGGGTCCCACATTTTGATCGCGGATTCGGGCTCGCCATCCGCATCTATTGGACTTGGAATGGCACCCCGCCCAGCCATATTCGACTGTCCTGCCAGCAAGAAGATGTCATAGCCCCCCTCCTCCAACGCAATGGCATCGCTACCAAACCCCGCCAGTGACAGGCTACTGATCAGCAGTAATAGAGTCCGAAATAGTTTGTTCATTTCAAAGTCAATTCAAAAGGTGATGCGGGTAACCCAGCTGTGTTGTACAAGTTTGCTCCCTCCGGGTTGTCGGCCCATGCGTAGCGCACGCTAACTGGGTCTTTGACTTGCTCGCTCCAGACGCGTAGCTGACGACCCTCGACGCGGCCGCTGGCCCAGAAATATTTTTTGTCCGCTCCGGCAATCGCCAATTGATGGATTACTCCGCCGCCAGGAGGAAGCAGGCTACCGCTGGTCAGATCAAAGCTGACCAGCAGCTCCTGCCCCTGTCGCTCTAACGCCATTGCGTTCGGTCCCGAGGCAATCAGTTGCCTCTCCCCGTAAGCTAGCTTCTGTGCCATAAGCGCAAGGCGTTCGCCCACGGCTTGTTTGTTCAGCGGGTGTATGTCATTCCATTCGCCAATGTCGATAGTGACGGCCATACCCGTACTGTTCATTTCTAATGCGCTTCGCTGAGCCTCGCGGGTCGCGGCCCAGATGCTTTCCGAGGGCTCGGTCTTGGCGGCTTGGTAATTGGCCAATTGAACGTACAAGAAGGGCAATTCGGGCCGCTGGAACTGACTGCGCCAGTCGCGAATCAGGTCGGGGAATAGTTTGGTGTATTCGTTGGCCCGGCCCGTATTCGATTCGCCCTGATACCAAATCACGCCCTTGATGGCCTGCTTCAGCACCGGCGCCAACTTGGCGTTGAACAAGCTGCTTGGTTGATAGTGCAGGGTGGTCGCCGACGGCGGTGCGCTGCTGCTCGCACCGACCCTGTACTGCCAGGCGCCGAACAAACTCAACTCTTCGTCGCCGAGGACCAAGGCATAACGTTTGTCGTGAATGAAACCCGCCTTGCCCCCTTTGCTGATCACTCGCACGCTGAGTCGGTTCAAGCCCGCCTTGAGAAGGCCGGCGGGAACGGGATAGATTCGAGGCAAATAGAGGTTGTCGGTCTTGCCGATCTCACGCCCATTTACGAAGACCCGGTCCGCATCGGCGATCGCTCCCAGCCACAGGGTGGCCGGCTTTGCGGCCTGTTCCGAGTTCAGCGCGAGGCTGCGGCGGAACCAGACCGAGCCATAGCTGAAGTTGATGCCTTGCTCTTTCAAAAAGCCCGGCACGCTGATAGCCTGCCAGTCGCTTTCTGATTCCACCCCATTTGCCAATCCATTGGCCCAGTCCTGCTTCAAACCCTGGTCGGCCGCAAGCAGTTTTTCGTTCCAGGCCTTGCCAGCTTGCGCTTCCTTCTCGGTCAGCTTAGCCACATAGCTTTCGTCTTTGAAAGGCAGTGCCTTGGCCAGGTAGTGTGGATACTTTTGCAGCGCCGCTTCGCTCATCCAGGCCTCGGCAGGTG
>Ga0194061_1001930_pt1 | contig 11689 bp, 11 predicted proteins | sample SepL2221m_MetaG_FD_163423 | JGI IMG/M metagenome (GOLD analysis project Ga0194061, IMG submission 163423) | Anoxic zone freshwater microbial communities from boreal shield lake in IISD Experimental Lakes Area, Ontario, Canada - Sep2016-L224-21m | ecosystem: Environmental > Aquatic > Freshwater >...
CTTATGTCCTGAAAATGCAAGAAAATCAACGCCAAGTTTCTTAACGTCCACTGATATGTGCGGCACCGACTGGCAGGCGTCCAGAACCACGATCGCTCCAACCTCATGCGCCCTCGCCACAATTGCTTCCAGAGGATTTACCGTGCCTAAAACATTGGATTGGTGGGTCAGTGCAACGACTTTGGTGTTCTTGGTGATTACTTCATCAATGTTGGTCAGGTCCAGACGGCCATTCGCATCAATTGAAAACCAGGCCAAGTCTGCACCAGAACGTTGAGCTAACTGTTGCCATGGAATCAAATTCGCATGGTGTTCCATCTCTGTTACGACGATTCGATCTGCCGAAGAAAGATGAAATCTGTTGTTGCTGGGAGCATTACTCATGGCGTAGGCCAAGAGATTGAGACTTTCAGTAGCGTTCTTCGTAAAAATGATGTCATCAACGTTGGCACCAAGGAAATTCGCAACTACTCCTCTGGCTCCTTCATACGCTTCCGTCGCCTCTTCTGCCAATTGATGCGCGCCGCGATGTACGGCGGCATTTGTAAAGGTGTAGAAGTCGCTCTCCGCATCGATAACAACGCGAGGCTTTTGGCTCGTCGCGCCACTGTCCAAATAGACAAGACGTTTTCCATCACGCACTGTCCGTTCGAAAATGGGGAAATCACTTCGAAGTCGGAGTGCGTCAAATGTCATTAAGGATCGATTCAGTTAGCTATTGACGTATTCAACATAGCCGTGCTCTTCTAACTTATTTGCAAGTTCGGGTCCACCTTCTTCGACTATGTGGCCGTTGGCAAATACATGAACAAAATCCGGTTTAATGTAGCGAAGAATTCGTGTGTAGTGCGTAATCAAAAGAATCCCCAAATTATTTGCTTCTTTTGCTCGATTCACTCCCTCAGAGACAATCTTGAGCGCATCCACATCAAGCCCCGAGTCAGTCTCATCGAGTATCGCTATTTTCGGCTTCAGAAGCTCGAGTTGCATAATCTCGTGCCGCTTCTTCTCGCCTCCCGAAAAGCCTTCATTAACGCTTCGCTCGGAAAAGGCAGGATCCATGCTGAGCGCATTCATCGCACTCTTGACTTCACCGACCCAGGTACGCAACTTGGGCGCTTCGCCACGCAAAGAAGTGGCTGCCGTACGCAAGAAATTAGAGACGGAGACACCAGGTACTTCAACGGGATACTGCATTGCTAAAAACAAACCAGCCTTAGCTCTCTCGTCAACTTTCATTTCCAGAAGGTTTGCGCCATCGAGCGTAAGCGTTCCGCCGGTGATTGTGTATTTAGGATGACCTGCAATCGCATAGGCAAGAGTCGATTTACCCGATCCATTAGGTCCCATGATCGCATGGGTTTCTCCAGAACGTATCGTCAGGTCTACCCCTTTGAGAATTTCAACTGGACCTTTTTCGGTCACAACACAAACCTCAAGGCCGCGAATCTCCAGTGTGCTCATTTTCTCCTCTTTCGGGTGTATTTCTTTGGTCAAATTTCAATCGTAACGCCGTCGGCATTACGAATCACAGAATAAGTTGGTACTGCAGTGGTTGCTGGCAAGGAAAGTGCTTGCCCCGTTCTCAGATCGAACTCAGCACCATGTAACCAGCATTCAATTGCCGTTTTAGTAACATCGCCTTCCGCCAAGCTTGCATCAGAATGGGTACAGGTATCTCCGATAGCGAAAATCTCATCCCCTATCTTCACCACGCAGACGGCATGGCCATTCTTCTCTAGTCGCACGGGTTTGGAATCGAGCAACTGGTCATTGAGAATATCGGACATAAATTATTGACCAGCCTTATCTAATTCATGATCGATTCGTGTCATTAGACGTTCCTCAATAGTTTCATCGTGAATTTGCGAAATCACTTCGGCGAAAAAGCCGCGTACGACAAGTCTTCGAGCTTGATCCATGGGAATTCCACGAGACATCAAGTAGAAAAGTTGCTCATCATCAAATCTACCGGTCGTACTGGCGTGACCCGCCCCGACAATTTCACCGGTTTCAATTTCCAAATTCGGGACAGAATCGGCGCGCGCTCCATCACTAAGTAGAAGATTCCTATTTAATTCGTAGGTATCTGTACCTTCGGCTGCGGCGCGAATATAGACGTCGCCAATCCAAACGGTGTGGGCCTTATCCCCCGCTAGAGCTCCCTTGAAATTAACACGTGACTTAGCTTTAGGAACGCCGTGATCCACGTGCATTCGATGCTCGAGATGTTGGCCCTCGGTAGCAAAGTAGACGCCAAGAAGCTCTGCTGAAGAACCCGGTCCTGAAAACTCCACACGAGGTAGCAATCTCACTAGAGATCCACCCACCGTAACCGTGATCGATTTAAAGGTGGCATCAGTTCCGACGCTCGCAAAATGGCGCGCGGCGTGGACAGAACGCGAGCTCCATTCTTGCAATGTAATGAAATTCAGCGTTGAGCCTGGGGAGAGCACAATTTCAACGTCCTCTGCCAAAATCGAATCTCCAGTATTTTCAACAATGATTGTGGCCTGAGAATGAATGCCGACATTGATTCTCACTCGTGAAAATTCTGCATTATCCATGCCTTGAGAAACGCGATTCAGGTAGATTGGCTCCGCGACGCTGACATTGGCGCTTATCTCAATAAGAAAAACATCGTCTGCTTCCGATTGCACGCGCTGCGTAATGGCGTCGTCGGAATAGGTGTGCGCGGAAACTAATTCACGAGATACTCGCGAAGCGCTAACCCCGGTCGGAAGTGTTCCTTTTAAAGATAATGATTTACGCCGCCCATTGATCGAAGTTCCATCATGGAGTCCAAGGAGTCGATTGAGAGGGGTGAATCTCCAAGCTTCTTCTCGACCTGTGGGAGTAAGGTAATTAGTGGTTAGTAAAGACATCAGCCAACTGCACCTTCCATTTGAAGCTCGATGAGGCGATTGAGCTCAAGGGCGTACTCCATCGGCAATTCCCGTGCAATGGGTTCGATAAATCCACGTACGATCATTGCCATCGCTTCATCTTCTGCCAATCCGCGAGACATCAGGTAAAACAATTGATCGTCACTGATCTTGGAGACAGTTGCTTCGTGTCCCATCGAAACGTCATCCTCACGAATATCAACGTATGGGTAGGTATCAGAACGAGAAATGGTGTCTACTAATAGAGCGTCGCACTTAACTGTGCTCTTTGAGTGATGTGCTCCTTCTTGAACTTGAACAAGTCCTCGATAAGACGTGCGCCCTCCACCTCTTGCCACAGATTTGGAAATGATCGTCGATGATGTGTACGGCGCAGCGTGCACCATCTTTGCACCAGCATCTTGATGTTGTCCTTCACCTGCAAAAGCAATTGACAGAGTTTCACCTTTTGCGTGTGGACCCATTAAGAAGACCGCAGGATATTTCATGGTCACTTTCGACCCAATATTTCCATCGATCCACTCCATGGTCGCACCTTCAGCGCAAGTGGCTCTTTTGGTAACCAAGTTATAAACGTTGTTCGACCAGTTTTGAATGGTGGTGTACCGAACTCGAGCGCCTTTTTTGACGATGATTTCAACGACCGCAGAGTGGAGGGAATCCGAGGAGTAAATTGGCGCTGTACAGCCTTCTACGTAATGAATATACGAATCCTCGTCTGCAATGATGAGTGTGCGCTCAAATTGACCCATGTTCTCAGTATTAATTCTGAAATATGCCTGTAACGGAATATCTACGTGAACTCCCTTGGGCACATAAATAAAGGAGCCTCCGGACCAAACGGAAGTATTTAGCGCAGCGAATTTATTATCTCCAACGGGAATTACTGATCCAAAATACTCTTTGAATAATTCGGGATGCTTCTTTAACCCTGAGTCGGTGTCCAGAAAAATAACGCCTTGAGCCTCAAGATCTTCGCGGATCGAATGGTAAACAACTTCCGATTCGTATTGCGCGGCAACGCCAGAGACGAGACGTTGCTTTTCTGCTTCGGGAATGCCGAGACGGTCATACGTATTCTTAATCTCTTCAGGAAGATCTTCCCAAGTTGCGGCCTGCTTTTCAGTAGAACGAACAAAATACTTAATGGTGTCAAAAAAGATTCCCGACAAATCTGAACCCCAACTTGGCATTGGCTTCTTATCAAACAATGCCAATCCTTTAAGTCGCATATCCAACATCCACTGTGGCTCAGATTTCTTGGATGAGATGTCGCGAACAACCTCTTCATTGAGACCGCGACGTGAATTCGTTCCAGCTGCATCGCTATCGGACCAGCCGAATTCATATTTTCCGAGACCTTCGAGTTCTGGGTGCGCGATCGTCATGGCTTTGCTCCATCGTTGGAAGTATTGGGTGAAAGATCGAGTGAAAGATGTGGAATGAAAGTGGTGCAGACACCATCGCCGTGGGCAATCGTGGCCAGACGTTGGACGTGCGTTCCGAGCAGTCGAGAAAATGCTTCTGTCTCGGCTTCACATAACTGTGGAAACGCTGCGGCAACGTGAGCTACTGGACAGTGGTGCTGACAGAGCTCCTCACCGTGCGATTTTGTAGTCGAGCTGGCTGCGAATCCTTCTCGAGACAGGTAATTGCTCAGCGCCTTTGTCTTCTCCGGAGTGCCTTCGAAGCCATCGAGAATAGGGCTCAAAGCTTTTTCGATGTCATTTGCACGTGCTTGCGCGAATAACTTCAGCGCGCCTTCGCCCATGTTAGATTCCACGAATTTCAAGGCCGATACAGCAAGATCATCGTAGGTATGCTCAAATTGCTCTCTACCTGCATCAGTCATGACGAAGACCTTGGAAGGGCGGCCTCGACCTCTGGAAATTGCAGCGTGCGGGTCCCTAGCCTCCAGAATTCCATCGTGGACGAGGGAATCAAGATGGCGACGAATTCCGGCGGGGGTAAATCCAAGACGCGAAGCCAACAATGTTGCGCTTGTGGGACCGTTTTCAAGAATCGAACGAGCTACACGGTCCCTGGTGCGCAGATCATCCTGAGGTTCAAGAAGTGCGCTCTTTTTCACAACAGAAGTGTGTCGTAATTCGCTCTGAATTGCCAATCTGGCTGGCGTGCCAAGCGCCACACCCGCGGAGAGGAGCAATTTCACGCGGTGGACCTAGGCTTGCGCGCATGAAGTCTCGGTTGGAACGCGCCTTATCGCCCATTTTAGGACTACTGCTCGTTCTGCAATCTGGACTGGTGGTAACTGGCGGAGCGGTGCGCCTTACCGGATCCGGACTCGGATGCCCCACCTGGCCTCGGTGTACATCAGAGTCGTACACCCCCGTGCCACGTCAAGCACAGGGCCAGGTCCATGCCTGGATTGAGTTTGGAAATCGCCTACTAACTTTCGCACTCATCATCGTCTCTGTTGCCGCACTCGTTTTAGTAATCAAAACGAAACGTCGCGATATTCGAGGGCTTGCAATTGGCCAACTTGTTGGAATTCTTGCCCAAATTCCATTGGGCGGAATAACAGTCCTGACGCACCTCAATCCCATACCGGTCGCGGGTCATTTCCTCTTGTCAATCATTTTGATTGCGTACGGAACAACTCTCTTTGCTCGCCGAAATCGTGACACTCCTCCTATTACTCCTATCCCACTGAATCTTTGGCGCTTGAGCAAACTCCATATTTGCTTAGCGACCATGGTAATTGTCGTTGGAACGATGGTTACTGGAAGTGGACCAAACGCGGGCGATGCATCTGCACCCAGATTCAAATTTCAACTCGATCACATCGCTTGGATCCATGCATACCTTGCAATCGCACTTACGTTTGTAACCCTTGCCCTTTACATATCGTCCAATGCTGAGGCCAACCTCAGAAGACGAATCATTGTGTTTATTGCTGCGGTAGTAGTACAAGGTGCAATCGGTTTTGTGCAGTACTACAACGGGCTTCCCCAAATTATCGTTGGCGCTCACCTACTCGGAGTATCACTGCTTTGGATAAGCGCGTGGCGAATTCACTTGGCAACTCCTAGGCCCACACTAAATCAAGAAGCGAGGACACCATGACATCAGAGACATCCCAAACAATGGATTGGAATGAATTAGATGATCGAGCAGTTGCTTATGCTCGCGCGCTCGCGATGGACGCAGTTCAAAAAGTCGGCAATGGCCACCCCGGTACCGCGATGGCACTTGCACCTGTGGCCTACACACTTTTCCAGAGACATCTTCTACATGACCCCTCGGACCCTGCGTGGTTAGGAAGAGATCGCTTTATTCTTTCGTGCGGTCATTCCTCCATCACTTTATACACACAGCTTTTCTATAGTGGATATGGCCTGGAGATCAGTGACCTCCAAGAATTTCGAACGTGGGGATCGCTGACACCTGGCCACCCAGAATTTCGCCACACCGCAGGAGTGGAAACAACGACAGGACCGCTTGGACAAGGTGTTGCAAACGGCGTCGGAATGGCGATGGCTGCTCGTTATGAGCGCGGACTACTCGATCCCGATGCAGCACCTGGAGAGAGCATCTTCGACCATCGCATTTGGGTTTTGTGTTCCGATGGCGATCTTCAAGAAGGCGTAAGTGGTGAAGCATCTTCTCTTGCGGGCACTCAGCAACTTGGATCCCTCAAAATGATTTATGACGACAATCGCATCTCCATTGAAGGCGATACACACGTGGCCTTCACAGAAGATGTTTCTGCACGCTACCGAGCGTATGGATGGCACGTAATCGATGTTGCCGCTCTTCCCGACGGAAACGTCGATCGACTAAAACTAGAGGCCGCAATAGTTGAAGCCAAGGGGAATCTTTCTCAACCTTCGCTCATTCGAATGAAGTCCGTTATTGCTTGGCCGGCGCCACACGCACGTGGTACCGCCGAATCACACGGCTCGGCCCTTGGCCCAGCTGAAATAGCTGAAACTAAGGTCGCTCTTGGCCTCGACCCCGAAGAATTCTTTGCTGTTCCTGAGAACGTGCTTGCGCATGTTCGCAAAGTTTCAATCAAGGGGCAAGCAGCACATCGTGCATGGAATACAAATTTCTCCGAATGGGAAAAAAGGAATCCTGATCGAGCCAAACTTCTTTCTCGTTTGCGTACGAGATCACTTCCTGTTGGGTGGGAATCAGCAATTCCTGCTTTTGAATCAGGCAAGTCCATTGCGACGAGAAAAGCCTCTGGGGATGTCATTCAAGAGATTGCAAAGATTCTTCCAGAATTTTGGGGAGGTTCAGCAGATCTAGCAGGAAGCAATAACACCACTATTGAGGGCGGAGATTCATTTCTCCCTGCAGCAAGCCTGATGAAGAATGCGAATCCATATGGAAGAGTCATTCACTTTGGAATTCGTGAACTTGCTATGGGCGCGATTCTCAACGGCATCACGTTACATGGCCTCTCACGAGCTTTCGGTGGAACTTTCTTGGTGTTTAGCGATTACATGCGACCCGCGGTTCGACTCGCATCGCTCATGAAATTGGGTGTTACTTTTGTGTGGTCCCACGATTCGATTGGGTTAGGAGAGGATGGTCCGACTCACCAACCGATCGAACATATTGCTTCGCTTCGCGCTATCCCTGGATTGAGTGTGATTAGACCCGCGGATGCCAATGAGGTTTCTGTTGCGTGGCGAGAAATACTTCGCAGAGACGAACCAAGCGCTCTGTTGCTTTCGCGACAGAATCTGCCAGTATTTGATCGGTCGGTCTTCGCTTCGGCGAACGGTGTTGAGCGCGGTGCTTACATTCTAAAAGAAGCCTCGGACTCCCCTAAAGCAATTTTGATTGCCACTGGATCCGAAGTTTCGTTGGCGGTAGAAGCGCAGACAGCTCTCGAATTATCCGGAATTCCCACTCGTGTCGTGAGCGCCCCATGCCTTGAATGGTTCGATGATCAGCCACTTTCCTATAAGGAGAGCGTTCTGCCGACATCTATCAAAGTAAAGGTAAGCATCGAAGCAGGAATCTCACTCGGTTGGAGGAACTACGTCGGAGACAATGGTTCCTGTATCAGTATTGAACACTTCGGCGCCTCAGCTTCGGCATCGGTACTGTTCAAGGAATTTGGCTTCACGGTTGAGAGAGTCATGGAAGAAGTGAAGGGGAAGTTGAAGTGATTACTGGTGCAATCTCGGAAAGAGGCACATCAATTTGGCTCGATGACTTATCTCGAGCCAAACTTACTGATACCGGACCCCATGGCCTACCTCATCGAATTACACACGATGGCGTCGTAGGAGTCACGACCAACCCCAGCATCTTCAATTCTGCAATCTCGCAAGGCAGTGAATATGCCGAAGCGGTGGCTGCCATGAAGGGTGCCAGCGTCGAGGATGTTGTTCGACAACTAACCACTGACGATGTTCGAAGTGCATGCGACCTATTTGAGAACGTATTCTCAAAGAGTAAAGGTGTCGACGGGCGAGTCAGTATTGAAGTAGATCCGCGAAGCGCACACAACACCGATTCCACTATCGCTGAAGGCAAAGCACTCTGGAAGATCGTTAATCGTCCAAACGTCATGATCAAAATCCCCGCAACAATCGAGGGACTGCCTGCGATAACAGAGTTAATTTCTCGTGGAATCAGCGTTAATGCCACCTTGATATTTTCCGTCGAGAGATATCTCCAGGTTTTTGATGCGTTTCTCCAGGGTCTCGAGAATCGAATTGCCTTAGGCGAATCCGTCAGCGAGGTGACTTCCGTAGCTTCCTTCTTCGTTAGTCGGATAGATAGCGCAGTGGATTCCATACTCAAGAGTCAAAACACTCCTCAGGCGATCGCCCTCTTGGGTAAGGCGGCCATCGCAAATGCGGCTCTCGCTTACGAAGCATTTGAAAAGTTAAAGCGATCCAGTAGGTGGCTGGAGTTGGAACGAAAGGGCGCCAGAATTCAACGCCCACTCTGGGCTTCCACCGGCGTGAAAGATCCTGCCTACGACGACACTCGCTACGTAATTGACTTGGTTGCTCCTCATACCGTCAACACAATGCCACAAACCACACTTGACGCGGTCTTGGATCACGGTGTCGTAAAGGAAACACTTCTGACTGAAACCTTTGAAATTTCACACGAAATATTTAGATTGCTCTTGGGACTGGGCGTTTCCATTGACACAGTGACGACTGAGTTGGAAATTGATGGAGTAAAAAAATTCGCAGATTCGTGGATTGAATTGCTTACAAATGTAGGAAAGGCGCTCAATTCGTGATTACCGCCCGCGGTTCGTTTACTTCAAAAGTCGATCAACTTGATCCGAGATTCATCGCGTTGGTTCAAGCAAATGCGCGACTTGCACAAAAAGATGCTTCACTGTGGGGGCCGGCGGCTCAAATTGAAGCAGAGGTGCGACTTAATTGGCTGGACCTGCCTCATAGTTCACGCGCCCTTCTGCCGGAACTCGATGCCATTTCTGCGCGATTCAGGCATTTCACTCGAGTGGTTCTTTGCGGCATGGGAGGCTCTTCATTGGCCCCTGAAGTAATCGCTGCGTCCTACAAAAAGGATCTGTTCGTGCTGGATAGCACCGATCCTGATTACATCAAGCATGCAGTCTCAGGAGGTCTCGCCCACACAGTTGTTGTCGTGAGTTCGAAATCTGGTTCCACTATAGAGACCTCTTCGCAACTTGCACTCTTTGAGGGGCTATTCATTGCACAAGGATTGGCTCCGGACCAGCACATAGTCATTGTGACCGATCCCGGATCACCGCTGGATATCTCGGCTCGAGGCAAAGGATTCACTGTTGTCAACGCCGATCCACATGTAGGCGGAAGATTTAGCGCGCTAAGTGCATTTGGTTTAGTTCCCGCAGCGCTGATCGGCGTGGACATTTCGATACTTCTAGATAACGCATCAGAAACGCTTTCGCAGTTGGCAAAGCCTTCATCTCCCGCAGTAGAAATTGCTTACTTGATGGCTTATCACAGCGGTCAATACTGCGCATTTAGCGATTTGGATTCCGGCATGCCAGGTCTTTCAGATTGGATCGAGCAACTTGTTGCTGAATCAACTGGAAAGGAAGGCGTGGGACGATTACCTATCGTTTTAGAATCGAATCTCGCACCCGTCAACGGCGAGTCAACGCATATCGCTTTTGCAGGTTCTAGTGATCTCGTCGTCGAGGCAGATCTTGGTTCGCACTTCATATTTTGGGAGTGGGTAACAGCCCTGCTTGGATATGCGCTCAAGATTGATCCTTTTAATCAACCCAACGTAACCGAGGCAAAAGAGCAGACTGCAAAATTACTTGCGACATGGAATGGGAATCTTCCCGCTCTCGAGCCAAATGCTCTAGACGGTGATGTTGAAATATTCGCGGACGTCGACTCAGTTGAAAGAGCACTTGAACTAATTATCAATGCTGTTTCGGATGACGGATATATCGCGGTGATGGCCTATCTAGATAGAAGAGACAATTCAGAACTCGGCCAGTTGCGTCGTTCACTTGCTACTAAAAGTGGACGACCTGTCACTTTCGGATGGGGACCACGTTTTCTTCATTCCACCGGCCAGTTTCACAAGGGTGGCCAACAAAATGGCGTCTTCTTACAAATTACGGGAGATCCCCAAACTGACTTTGAGATCCCTGGCAAAAACTTTACCTTTGGAACACTCATCGCTGCTCAAGCTTTAGGAGATGGAGAAGCGCTAACCTCTCGCGGATTCACCGTGGTAAGACTGCATTTAAGAAATCGAAAACTTGGAATATCTCAGATACTTTCAAGCGCGAGCGCAATTATTTAGTCGTCGTCTCCGCGAAGTTTCTTCAGCGCGTCTTCGAGAATTTTAAAGCCTTCTGCATCGCTTCTACGCTCTTTCACATATGCGAGGTGCGTTTTGTAAGGCTCATTCTTAATCGGGCTAGGAGGATTGGCCTTATCTCGACCAGCAGGGAAACCACAACGTGGGCAATCCCATTCATCCGGAATCACGACAGTGGCATCTTCAGCGAAAGAAGGCTTTGTTTCGTGGTTATTCGAGCACCAGTAGGAAACCTGAAAACGGCCGATAGATTCCCCGCGCTCTGCCTCGCCCATTGGACCGGCACCGACTCGCGAACCCCGAATTGCGCTTCCGCCTGCCATTAACGCTCCTTAGAAAGTGGAAAATCTTCTCGATTTACGAACTTATTACAATTTACTTAAGGGCCAAGCTCAAGGCAACGACTCCGGCAAACCAAAGACCGCCCACAACGATGGTGATTCGATCAAGGTTGCGCTCAACAACAGATGAGCCGCCGTAGTTGGAGGAAACGCCGCCGCCGAAAAGGTCAGAAAGACCGCTCCCCTTGCCCTTGTGGAGCAAAACAAGCAGAACCATCAACACGCTCGTGGCGACGAGCAAGATGGAAAGGGCTAATTTCATTGCTTCTCCTCAAAACGCTGGGATCCAGGTTGTGCGAGACCGAAGGGGTCTCAACAGTGGATCAGGATACTGTACTTATGAAGCCTTGTAGAACTTGGCGATTCGTGCCAATTCTTCAGGATCCAGACTCGCCCCTCCAATGAGGGCGCCGTCAACATCGGCCTGAGCCATGATGGACACGGCGTTGGATGATTTAACCGATCCACCGTAGAGAATCCTCATCGCAGCCGCAATCTCCTCTGAGCCAATTTCTGCGATCTCGTGTCTAATGGCAGAGGCAACCTCCTGGGCATCCTCGGGCGTTGCCGTCTTGCCCGTACCAATAGCCCAGACAGGTTCGTAGGCAATAACAATCTTCTTGAGATCAGGCTTTGAGAGCTGAGTGA
>Ga0194061_1001932_pt1 | contig 11679 bp, 14 predicted proteins | sample SepL2221m_MetaG_FD_163423 | JGI IMG/M metagenome (GOLD analysis project Ga0194061, IMG submission 163423) | Anoxic zone freshwater microbial communities from boreal shield lake in IISD Experimental Lakes Area, Ontario, Canada - Sep2016-L224-21m | ecosystem: Environmental > Aquatic > Freshwater >...
GAAGGAGAGCCAGTGCTCGAATCTCTTCGTGCCCGTGTGCCTGTCGTCCACGCACATCGCGTACGGATCGATCCGCATGGAGCCGGTCTTCATGATCCTCGGCCAGTCGTCGGGCACCGCGGCAGCGATGGCGATTGATGCAAAATTTTCCGTCCAACGCGTGAACTACGCAAAACTCCGCGAGCGTCTCATCGCCGACAAACAAGTCATCACTTGGGACGGCCCGCTGCTCGCCACCACCCACGACGACCCCGGCCCGGCAGACAGAATCGAAGTGGCACATGCCGCCGCGAAAATCACGGGCAAGTGGAGCGAGTCCACCCTCGGCGGTTACCTCTACGACGGCGATGCGGACAAAGGCACAAAGTCCGTCGCATTTACTCCCACACTCCCCGCGGACGGCACCTACGACGTTTATCTCAAATGGACGCAAAACCAGAACCGCGCCACCAACGTCCCCGTGGAAATCGTCAGCGCCGACGGCAAGCAAACCATCACCGTGAACCAGCGCGAGCGCGGCGGTTGGGTGAAAATCGCGACGAAAAAATTCAAGGCCGGCACCGCGGCCAGCCTCACGATTTCCAACAAGGGCACCGACGGCCACGTCATCGCCGACGCCGTCCGGTGGGTGCCCGCGGCGAAGTAGAATCACCCGTTCAAAAGGCAGTTCCCTTGGGCGTTGAGCGTTGGGCGTTGAGCGTTGAGCCCGCCGCAGGCGCGGTGCGAATGAGGACGCGCGTCGAGTGATCGTCATGCCGCTGCGCGGGGCAAACGCCCAACGCCCAACGGCCGAAGCTCGGCCCGGCATTCCGCCGCACGCTCAGAGCTTCCGCCAGCGGATCTCCTTGATCGCGCCGGACGTCCGCCACGTCGCGATCCCGAACGGCTTCGAGCTCTCAATCTCGCCGTTGCGCATGTCGAGGGTCTTGCCCTCCGTCTCCAAGTCCACGAGCTGATCCTTGTCCACCCACACCTCGATCTTCGCCTTCGTCACCCGCACGCGGATGCGATACCACTGGCCCTTCTTGAAGTTCCGGAACTGCGTCGTCTCGTTCTCGCTCGCGTTCTCGCCGTTCACATTCGAGATGCCCACCACGCTCCCACCCCAGCCGCCGAGCACGAGCGTCACATGCTTCTCGCCGACGGGAAAAGTCAGCGCACCGAAAAAGTCGTCCCCCTCGACACGCTTCGCCTGAAATTCCACCTCGTAGCCCATCTTCGCCGGAGCCGCTTCGAGATTGATGCCCGTCATGTCCCCGCCCTGCGGCAGCAAAATCTCGCCGCCCTTCACCTCCACATCCGCGTGCCCCGCGAAGTCCGTCATCTTCCATTTCCCGAGTGCCTTCCCGTCGAAAAGGGAAATCCATTCCGGCTCCGCAGCCCGCGCGAACGGCACCGCGAGCAGCGCAAACGAAGACGTGGCGAGAAAGCGGCGGCGAGAGAGGGAATTCATACGCGCACATTCATCCCCCGCACCGGGATCGCGCAATGCGAATGTGGCGAGGTACCGTGGCCGCGTTTGTGAAAGCGCGGGCGCTTCTCTCATTCGCACCGGATGATCAGCCCGCGCTTTTACAAGCGCGGCTACGGCGTCACGCAAATGCCCCATTCACGCCGCTTGCCAGTCGGAAATAAGCTGCCATATTCCGCCCCCTTTTTTCCGGGAGAAACCAATTCATGTCACAGCAAAATATCAGAAACATCGCCATCATTGCACACGTCGATCATGGCAAAACCACGCTCGTGGACTGCCTGCTCAAGCAGGCCGGCACATTCCGCGCAAACGAAGCCAAGGCGAGCGAGGAGCGCATCATGGATTCCATGGACCTCGAGCGCGAAAAGGGCATCACCATCAAGGCGAAGAACGCGGCGTTCCGCTGGAAGGACTACCACATCAACATCGTGGACACTCCCGGACATGCCGACTTCGGCGGCGAGGTGGAGCGCATCATGAAGATGATTGATGGCGTGCTGCTCGTGGTGGACGCGCATGACGGCCCGCAGGCGCAGACGAAATTCGTGCTCAAGAAGGCGCTCGAAAACGGTGCGAAGCCGATCGTCGTCATCAACAAGATCGATCGCGAGAACGCCGAGCCGCACAAGGTGCTCGATCAGGTGTTCGAGCTTTTCCTCGAACTGCACGCGACGGATGAGCAGCTCGATTTCCCCATCGTGTACGCGAGCGCCAAACAGGGCTTCGCAAAGATCCATCTCACCGACGAGAGCGACACGATGGAACCGCTTTACCAGACCGTGGTGGACAAGATCCCGCCGCCGAAAATCGGTGCCGAGCCGTATTTCCAGTTTTGCGTCGCGAACCTCGACTACAGCGATTACCTCGGCCGTCTCGCCTACGGGCGCATCGTCAGCGGCAAGATCAAGGTCGGCGACACGCTCGTCTGCCTCCACGCCGAAGGGAAACCGACCAAGGCGAAAGTTACCGCGCTCTTCGGCCACGAAGGCATGAAGAAGGTCGAAATCCCCGAGGCGGAAGCCGGTGAGATCGTCGGCATCGCGGGCTTTGAGGATGTGTTCATCGGCGAGACGCTCACGGACAGCGAAGAGCGCGAGCCGCTGCACTTCATTGATATCGATCCGCCCACGATCACGATGAAGATTTGCATCAACGACGGCCCGCTCGCCGGTCGCGAAGGCAGCCTGCTCACCGCGCGCCAGGTGCGCGAGCGTCTCCAGCGTGAAACGCGCACAAACGTCTCGCTGCAAGTCGCGGAAACAGACGTCGCCGGACATTTTGAAATCAAGGCACGCGGCGAAATGCAGATCGCGATCCTCGTGGAGCAGATGCGCCGCGAAGGCTTCGAACTGCTCGTGTCGCGCCCTGAGGTGATTTTCAAGCGCGATGAAAAAGGCGATCTGCAGGAGCCGTATGAGGAACTCTCCGTGGATCTCCCGGAGGAATACCTCGGCGCGATCATGCAGAACCTCGCCGCACGGAAGGCGGAGATCACCAACATGGAGCATCACCCGCACAGCGTGGAACTCACGTCCATCATTCCCACGCGCGGGCTCATCGGCTTCGAGACCGTGCTCGTGAACGTGACGAAGGGCGTCGGCATCATCAGCGCGCTCTTCCACGGCTACGGCCCGCACAAGGGCGAAATCCCAAACCGCGGCACCGGCGTGCTCGTGAGCATGGAGACCGGCACGAGCACGGCTTACGCGCTCGACACGATCCAGCAGCGCGGCCGCCTCTTCATCGATCCGCAGGAGGAAATCTACGAAGGCATGATCGTCGGCGAAAACAGCCGCAACGAGGACATGCCCGTGAACCCCTGCCGCGCGAAGAAGCTCACAAACATGCGTTCGCAAGGCGACGGCAAAGGCATCGCCCTCCCGCCCGCGCTCAAGCTCAGCCTCGAACGCACGCTCGAATACATCGCGCCCGACGAATACGTGGAAGTCACGCCGAAGAGCCTGCGCCTGCGCAAAAAGGTCCTCGATGCGAATGCCCGCAAGCGTTCTGAGAAGGCCGTCGAGGTCGCGTAGCCATTCGTAGCCGCGCTTGTGAAAGCGCCGGCATGCTTCGATTCCGGGCTGTGACTGGTGACTGGTGAACAGTGACTGGTTTCGCGCTGCCATGCTTCTGCGGTGAAAGTCGCCGCTGACATTCCGCCTTGCCCGCGTGCGAATCCTCACGCTTAAAAACGCAATGAATCCCAAGAGCCTCCTCATCACCATCCTCGTCGCGTTCATCACCGTCGCGGCGACCGACTTCCTAATCCACGGCCTCTGGCTCGGCGCGACTTACAAGGCTACCGCGTCGCTCTGGCGACCGGAAGCCGAGTTGAACGCCATGCGGCCGATGATGATGCTCGGGGAGCTTTTCACGGCGACCGCGTTCACGATGATCTTCGCCACGTGCGTCGCAGAAAAACGCTGCATGAGCTGCACCACGAAGTATTCCGCGTGCATGGGCATCTTCAGCGGCGCGGGCCAGTTCATGATGTATTGCGTCCAGCCGCTTCCGGGATCGCTGGTCGCAAAATGGGTGCTCGCCGCCATCGTGCAGGCCGTGCTGCTCGGCATCATCGTGCATAAGGCTTACAAGCCCGCGCCCATCACGAGCAGAGCGGCGGGGAAATAGCGGCTGACTTTTGGCGCGCGAAACAAGGGTTCCTGCCCTCTCGTGCCTTCGCAGATGAATTCCGCGTCGTCGGGATTTACAGAATTTCCATGGGATCCGGCAAACCGCGCGACCATCATTCCCGCAGGCTGCGGCATCACGCCGCCACCGAGGGCAATTCCCGCGTCCGCTTCCACAGGCGGGACAGCCGCTTGTGCCATTCATCAATGAGGAACATGCGCAGCACGGGCTCGGTGAGTGGCGGCGGCCCCGTCTCGCCCGCGTGACTCAGTTCCTCGGCCTTCTCCGCCATGGCCACCAGTCTGACCAGCACCCAAGGCCGGACGTCCACGGGTGGCTCGATCGCGGCGTGCAGGTCTGCCGCGAGTTCCCTGCACCAGCGATCGCAGAGCGCATCCTGCGCGACGGAAGGCAGGCAGTCCCGCGACGGGAGGCCCTGCTGCCACGCCTGGCCCAGAGTTGCCGCGGTTTTCAAAAGGGTCGCAGAGATGATTCTCCAACTGTTCATGGTGGACATTGGTTTTGTGCGCCCTCGGGCTTCGACAACCTCCGGGAACACGTCCTTTTCAAGCATCGCCGATGCCGCCGGTGCCCCGGTCCGCCAACCTTTCCAACTCGTAACGTTCCCGCGCCGAGCGAGGCGGGAGCGATGGACAAGCTGAGGCACCTCGCGCTACGTCGCCTTCACTTTCGCGACGATCTCCACGAGGCCGCGGGCCAGCGAGGCGATCTGCTTTGCCTTGCGTTCGTCCTTGAGTTTGCCGGCGGCGTCGAATGCCTCGTGTGCGGTGGAAATGCAGACCTGATCCGGCAGGACGATCACGCCGATATTCCCGAGGATCGCGCGAAGATGGACGAGCCCGCGCATTCCGCCGAGCGCGCCGGGTGAGGCGCTGCACAATGCGGCGACTTTCCCGCGATACGCGACGAGCGATGGCTCATCGTCGGACTCGGAGCGGGAGGCCCAGTCGATGGCGTTTTTCAGCGCGGCGGTGATGGAGCTGTTGTATTCCGGAGACGCGACGAGGAATCCGTCGCTCTCGCGGAGCAGCGCCTTGAATTTCTTCGCGCCCTCCGGCAGTCCGCCGGCGGCTTCGATGTCTTCATCGAAGACTGGGAGCGCGAGGTCGCGGAGGTCCACGATCGTGACCGTCGCACCAGCCGCGCGCGCGGCTTCCGCAGCGGCAGCGGCGAGTTTTTTATTGAAGGAACCGGTGCGGGTGCTGCCGGCGAAGGCGAGGATTTTTGGCTGACTCATGGATACGACACTTCGCACTCCGTCCGCGCGACGCAAGCGTAGGAAACCGGTCATCCGTCGTCCGCTGCACGGAGCAAGAATTTTACATTCGGCTGATGGCATTTTTCAGTCTTTCCGCTTACTTCACGTCTTATGCCCGCCTCGGAAATCACCACCCGCCTCAGCCGGGCCGCAACATCCGTGATGGCGGGCCTGTTCGCGTGCTTGGCCGCACTTCCGGCGCGCGCCATCCTAATCAATGGCGAGGGGCCGGCCAACGTCACTGGGATCTATGACCGCTTCATCGTGGGCACGTACCCAGGGACGCCGGTGGCGAATCCCTCGTTCATCGGTTCGGCATTCGATCTCTCGGGCGTCGGCTGGCTTTCCTCGGATCCCACCCACTGCTTCACGCTGGTGAGTTCCCGGTATTTCGTGGGCGCCACGCACCACATGCCGAATGGCGGCTCGACGCTACTTTTTCTCGGAACCGATCACCTGCTGTACTCCGCCACGGTGGATGCGGTTCATGCGCTGACTTACACCGGGACGGACGGGGCGCAGGTTTCCGACGTGAGCGTGGGGCGGCTCACGCTGGCACTGCCCACGGCGGTCACACCGATGCCGATTTTCTATGCGGGAAACACGAGCATCTCGTCCGGTGCAAGCTTCGATGCCTACGCTGGCGCGTCGCTTTTCAACTACGGACACACGGCGCGCATGGGCACAAATGCGATCGACGGCTTCGCACAGTTTTCGTTCGCCGCCGGCCCGCAGACCAACATCGGCCTCGTCTATTCCCTCGGCACGGGCGCGGGCGAGACGCTGCTCGAAGGGGGCGACTCCGGCAGCCCGACCATCGCATCCCAGAACGGCGTGTACGGACTGATCGGGACTCATTCCGGCGTGTCTGGCTCGTTCAGCCTGGATGGATTCGTGAGCTACACGGAGTTCGTGAATCAGATGAACGTGATCCTCGGGACTGACGGACAGTCGCTCACGTTCGCAACCGTGCCGGAGCCGGGCGCAATGCTGTTCGGAGTGCTGCTGCTCGGATTCTGCGGCACACAAAGGATGCGGCGCGGACGGGACGCAGGCCGATGAGCATCGGCGATTGTCCGGCAAATCCTGGCGCGCCGCAGTCGCAGGGCCCCGCAATCCCCGGTCCGTTCTTCCCCGGCATCAGCCGCAAGAATCCCTTTGCCCTCCCCTGCCCTCGCGCATAAAACCCGCGCCCTTATGTTTGCAGGAGCACACACCGCGCTTGTCACACCGTTCCGAAATGACCGGTTCGACGAGGCCGCATTCACCAGCCTCATCGAGGCGCAAATCGCCGGCGGCATCACGGGCATCGTCCCCGTGGGCACCACCGGCGAATCGCCCACACTCGATCACACGGAGCACCTCCGCGTGATCGAACTCGCCGTGCAGGTCGCGAAAAAGCGCACGCTGGTGATAGCGGGCACGGGATCGAATTCCACGCGCGAGGCCGTCGAGATGACGGTGGAAAGCGAGAAGCTCGGCGCGGATGCCGCACTGCTCGTCGCGCCGTACTACAACCGTCCCACGCAGGAAGGGCTCTCCCGCCATTTCCGCGCCATCGCGGAAAAGACGAAGCTGCCGATCATTTTGTACAGCATCCCCGGACGCTGCGGCGTGGAGATCTCAGTCGAGACGTGCGTGCGGCTCGCGAAGGATTGCGCGAACATCGTGGCCATCAAGGAAGCCGGCGGCACCGTCGAGCGTGTGAGCGCATTGCGCGCGGCGCTGCCGGATGCGTTCGAGATTTTGTCGGGCGACGATTCGCTGACGCTGCCGTTCATCAGCGCCGGTGCGTGCGGCGTGATCAGCGTCGCGTCAAACATCATCCCCGCCGAAGTCGGTGCGCTCGTCGCCGCGGCGAACGCGGGCCGGTTCGATGAGGCGAAGCGGCTGCACTTCCAGTGGTATTCGTTGTTCAAGGACATCTTCATTGAGAGCAACCCCGCACCGATCAAACAGGCGCTCGCATGGCAAAACCGCATGACCGCCGAAGTCCGCCTCCCGCTCTGCGAACTCGCCGCATCGAGCCAGGACAAGCTGCGCGCAACGCTCAAGAGCCTCGGTCTTCTCAAGTAGATGAGCGTGCGACTTCTGATCAATGGTTCGCGCGGACGCATGGGCCAGATGCTCATCGCGTGCGCGGCGGAAAATCCCGTGCTCTCCATCGGCGCAGCCGTGGATGTCGGCGACGACTTTGCCGCGGGCATCGCACAGAGCGACGCCGTGATTGATTTTTCGCATCACTCGACGTGCGAGGCCGTGCTCGCCGCCTGCATCGCGGGGAAGAAGACAGTCGTCATCGGCACCACCGGTCACACGGATGCGGAGGTTGCATTAATCTGCTCGGCTGCGGAGAAAATCCCGGTCGTCTTTTCCGGCAATTACTCCACCGGCGTGAACGCGCTCTACTGGCTCTCACGCAAGGCTGCGGAAATCCTCGGGCCGGACTTCGACATCGAGATCACCGAGACGCATCACCGCCTGAAAAAGGACGCGCCGAGCGGCACTGCGAAAAATCTCGCGGAGATCCTCACCGCCGTGCGCGACCTCGAATACAACAAGGATGTGCTGCACGGACGCCACGGCGATGTGGGCGCGCGCACAAAGACGGAAATCGGCATGCACGCGATCCGCGGCGGCGATGTCGTCGGCGATCACACGGTCCTCTTCGCCTCACCCGGCGAGCGCGTGGAGCTGACGCACAAGGCATCGGGCCGAGAGATTTTCGCACGGGGCGCACTGCGCGCCGCGCTCTGGGCGCACGGAGAGCCCGCGGGGCTTTACACGATGCAGGACGTTCTCGGTCTCCGGTAGCTGCGCTCGTGAGAGCGCGGGCTGAACTTCACCGATGATCCGCGAAATCAAAAGGCGCCCACGCTTTTACCAGCGCAGCTACGAATGAGAATCGCCATCGCACTCGGCTCGAATCTCGGTGGCCGGCTTGCGAATCTCGCAGCAGGCCGCGATGCCGTGCTGAAGCTGCCGGGGGTCTCCGCGCCGGTGCTGCATTCGCGCGTGTATGAGACGGAGCCCGTCGGCACGGGGCCGGATGCGGGGCCGTTTTTGAATGCCGTGATGGAAGTCGAATTCAGCGGCGAACCGCACACGCTGCTTGCTGCGCTGCGCTCGATCGAGTCCGCGCACGGACGCCCGATGCGCTACCCGCGCAATGCCCCGCGCACGCTCGATCTCGACATTCTCTACGCTGGCGATCTCGTGCTGCACGACGACACACTCGTCGTCCCCCACCCTCGTCTGTCCCTGCGCCGTTTTGTGCTCGCGCCGCTGAACGACTTCCGTCCCGACCTGCGGCTTCCGGGGCAGACGCACACCGTCGCGGAACTCCTCGCGCGGCTCGACGATCCTGGGGCGGTCACGGTCTTCGCCGAGCGGTGGTGAGTATTTCCGGAATTGCTGCGCGACGTTCATTGCGGACGCGCACCTCGCTCACTTCGCAGCGTGGGATTCCTCAAGCGCAAGGAGGAATCGCTTCCGCTCGATCCCTCCGCCGTAACCGGTGAGCGAGCCATCCGCGCCAATCACGCGATGGCACGGGATGATGATCGAGATCGGATTCCGTCCGTTTGCGAGGCCGACGGCGCGGACTGCTTTTGGATTTCGGATGCGCTTCGCGATGTCGCCGTAGCTCGCCGTCGCACCGTACGGAATCCCGCACAGGGCGCGCCAAACACTGCGCTGGAATTTGGTGCCATCCGCATCCAGCACGAGTGAAAATTCGCGCCGCTCGCCGCCGAAATATTCGTCGAGCTGATGCCGTGCTTCGCGCAACGGCGCAGCATCGCGAACGGCATCGCGGCTCTGCCCGGATGCGTGGCGTTCAGTCTCCATGAAGACGCCGGTGAGTGCCGCGCCGGTGCCGGTGAGCCGCAGCTTGCCGATGGGCGATGCGAGTTCGGTGAAGTAGATTTTCGCGTTCATGGGAACAGCCGTTGTGCGGGCTGCACGCGCTGTCAAACCGCAACCGCGGGCTGCGGCTCGGCGTCGCTTTTCCGAAAGACAAGCGCGGCGAGGGTGATGGCGTAGCCGACCGTGCAGATGAGGAGCGCGGCGCGCATTCCGAAACTCCGCTCCAGCCAACTGCTTATGAGCCCGGAAAATGGGATGACCGCGACGAAGCTGAAACCAGCGACCGTGGATACCCGTCCGCGCAACGCATCGGGCGCGCGTTCCTGCACGATCTGATTCGAGATGCCGTAGAGGAAATTCAGCCCGAGCGTGAGCAGCAGGATGCTCGCGCACGCGAGCACGAAGCCGTGCGCGGCTGCAAGCATGAGCATCGAGATCACGGTGACGACCACGCCGAGGCGCACGAGGAATTCGCGGTGCGAATGCGGGAGCGCGAGCAGCAAGATGGACGCGGTGAGCGCGCCGACGCCGGCAAATGCCATGAGCCAGCCGACCGCGCCGCTGCCGAGGCCGAGCGTGCGCTTGCCGTACCAGGTGAGCAGCACGATCACGAACGGCGAGCAGAAGAACGCGTTCGCCGCGCTGATGAGCACCATGCGGAAAGTCGGCGCGTCCGAGCGCACATGCCGCCAGCCGTCGAGGAATCCCGTACGGCGCTGCATTTCCTCCGCATCCGTCCCGCGAGGCCTCCGAGGGATTGCAAAGAGGATCACGAGCGGCCCGATGAAGCTGATCGCATTTGCATAAAATGCGGACGCGAGGCCATACCGCGCGACGGCGAGGCCCGCGAGTGCGGGGCCGACGATCCGCGCCGTGTGAAAAACGGAGCGGTCGAGCGCAAAGGCGCGGGCGATTTTTTCCTTTGGGACAAGCTCGGGGATGAGAGCCGAATACGCCGGCCCCTCGAACGCGTGCGTGACGCCCATGATAAATCCGACGCCGATGAGATGCCACAGCAGCAGCGAGCCCGCCTGCAATTTCCATCCGACAAATACGGCGAGCAGCGCCTGCATCAAAATCACCGCGAGCAGAATCCGGCGGCGATCGAAACGATCCGCCATCGTGCCCGCCCACGGGCCGAAGAGCGGGATGACCATCAGCGTGGCGAAGCTCACCCACGCCTGTTCCTGCGATGTGGCGGCGTGTTCCTCGACGACGAGCTGCTGCCCCTGCATCTGCATCCACGCGCCGACCATCGAGACAAATTCCGCGATCATGAACCGCACGAAAATCGCGCTCGGCGGTGCGGATGATGGAGCTGGCTGTGGTGTGGACACGGTGAGCCGCGCAGCAAACCGGGGCGCGTGCAGCGACGCAAGCGCGACGCGGATTTGGCAGCAGCTCAGATCGAGCGGAACCACGAATGGACACCAATGGACACGAATGGGATTCGGAAATCATGAGCGTCGTCAAACGACCGCATCTTCGTTCCATTCGTGTTCTTTCGTGTCCATTCGTGGTTCAAATTGATTCCGCACCGCGATTTCGCTTGGCCTCGTGCGCACTTCGCCTTTGCTCCGCGCACGCGCATGAACGAACGCATCCTCGCTTTTCAAGCCGCCTGCGACCGCGGCGAACGCATCGCCGTGCTCACCGCGTACGACTACCCGATGGCCCGCCTGCTTGATGAGGCCGGCGTGGACGTGCTGCTTGTCGGCGATTCGCTCGGCATGGTCGTGCTCGGCTACCCAGACACGACGCTCGTGACGATGGACGAGATGCTCCACCACACACGCGCGGTCGCCCGCGGAGCGCAGCGTCCGCTCATCCTCGCCGATCTTCCATTTGGCAGCACGGCGAATCCGGAACTCACCGTCGCAAACAGCCAGCGGCTTATCGAGGCCGGCGCGCACGCGGTGAAGCTCGAAGGAGGCGCATCGCACGCGGCGCACATCGCCGCACTCGCAGCGGCGGGCATCCCCGTGATGGCGCACATCGGGATGCAGCCTCAGCAGGTGCGCGTCGAGGGCGGCTATCGGATCAAGGGTAAGACCGCCGAGCAATCCGCCGGGCTGCTCACGGATGCGGACGCGGTGGAAAAGGCGGGCGCATTTGGCCTGCTGCTCGAGCTCGTCGTGCCTGCGGTCGCGAAGGAAATCACCGATCGCGCGCGCGTCCCGACGATCGGCATCGGCTCGGGCGCGGACTGCGACGGCCAGGTGCTCGTGCTGCACGACGTGATCGGACTGTTCCCGTGGTTCAAGCCGAAGTTCGCCACGCAGCGTGCCGACGTGGCCTCGGAGATCCGCCGCGCGGCGACGGAGTTCATCCGCGATGTGAAGGCGCGGATCCATTGAACCGCCGTTCGCAAATCCGCCCGTATTGCCGCTCTTGCCTCACGCGGCCCGCTCTGCGAAACGGTCTGCAT
>Ga0194061_1001937_pt1 | contig 11659 bp, 7 predicted proteins | sample SepL2221m_MetaG_FD_163423 | JGI IMG/M metagenome (GOLD analysis project Ga0194061, IMG submission 163423) | Anoxic zone freshwater microbial communities from boreal shield lake in IISD Experimental Lakes Area, Ontario, Canada - Sep2016-L224-21m | ecosystem: Environmental > Aquatic > Freshwater >...
TCATGGTCTATCAGGAACAGGTCATGCGCATTTTCAACCAGCTCGGGAAAATCGAGCTGGCCAATGCGTACAAACTCATCAAGGCCATCAGCAAGAAACAGACCGATGTGATTGCCAGCAACAAAGAGGCCTTTATCAAGGGGGCCGGCGAGAATGGCGTCACCAAAGAAAAAGCCGTCGAACTGTTCGGCCTGATTGAAGAATTCGGCAAATACGGCTTTAACAAGAGCCACTCCACCCGCTATGCCATCATTGCCTTCCAGACGGCCTGGCTGAAGACCTATTTCCCGGTTGAATACATGGCCGCACTGCTGACCTTTGAAATGATTGATCAGGCCAAGGTCAGCGAATATCTCGATGAATGCCGGTATTTGAAACTACCCAGCGGCAAGGTGGGGATTGATATTCTCCCTCCTGACATTAATTCCTCCGATTCGGATTTTACCGTCGTCGGTGAGACGATCCGTTTTGGTTTGGGCGCGGTCAAAGGTGTGGGCGAAAAAGCCATTCAAGCCATCGTTTCCGCCCGGCATAATAAAGAAGGCCAGATGCAGCCCTACAAGTCCATCATGGACTTCTGCGAGCGCGTGGATTTGCGCGTGGTCAATAAATCGGTGACCGAAGCGCTGGTAAAGTGCGGCGCGTTTGATGGCTTGCACAATAACCGCGCCGCGTTGCTGGCCGGGACCGAGCAGGCGATTCGTTCGGGCCAACAGGCGCAGGAATCACTCCGTTTGGGTCAGGAATCGCTCTTTGGCGGGCCCAGCACCCCGACCATGGTCACGGAAGAATACCGTCTGCCCACCATCCCCGAGTGGCCCATGAGCGAGAAAATGGCGTTGGAAAAGCAGATGCTGGGCTTTTATGTTTCCAATCACCCGCTGCGCGATGTGGAAGATTTCATCGCCAGTTATTGCGGTATGGACACCCGCAACATCAAACAGGCCAACGACAAAGCCGATGGTGTGATGGGCGGCATTGTGGCCAAGATCAGCCAGCGCGTGGCCAAGAAAGGCCCCAGTACCGGGAAGAAATGGGCGATTGTCACCATCGAGGATTTGGTCGGTTCACTGGAAGTGATGTTCTTTTCGGATCAATGGGAAAAGTTTGGCCCCGCGCTCAAGCAGGACAGTATCGTCATCCTGCGCGGCAAGGTGGACCGCAGCCGCGAAGAACCATCCTTCCGAGTCACCGAAGTGATGAGTATGGCCGAGGCGCGGCTGAAGATGACCCGCGAAGTGGTGGTGGAAACCACCGCCGTGAAGCTGGATCAACCCACCATCGCCAAGTTGGTCGAAGTCATCAAGGGGCATCAGGGTAGTACCGCCATCAAGCTGGAGTTGAATGATCTGCCCCTGCCCACACCTTCCCGGGTGCAGGTGCAGATTGCCAAGGGAATCAGTATCGGCAACGGCGCCCTGCCTGCATTATACGAGTTGTTTGGGGAGAAAAACGTCCTGACTGTGGGTCCCACCCTGCGCCGCCGCAAACCCGCAGTGGTTCTGGCCGGGCCGGAACTGGATACCAGCGAATTTGACCCCAGCGACGAGATTTAATTTCCTATTGGCTGATTTCCGGTTAAATTAACCTTTATTATGTCTGGTATTTCTGGCGTTCTGCGAGGAGTTTGCGACGATGAGCGAGATGCGTATCCCGGCCTTTACTGGTGCCATTGGTTTTAATGCCCACCATGCCCCCATGGGGGCGTTTTTCAGCTTCACCTGCGGGCACCCCAATACCAAAGGTGGTATCGGCTGGCAGGCCGGCAAGCCGGGCAATCAGGATATCTACATCGGCATCAAAGAGGGCGACCGCTATTCCAAAGAACCGCTGAAGTGCCTGCCGTTCTACGAAGGCGCCTTGGCCGGTGCGGGTGCGGCACAAAATGAAATCGAAGCCCAGGCTCAGGCTGCGGCAGCGAATTTCCTCGTCGAGCAAAGCGATCCCGCGCTGGCGGATCCCGATGCGGACAAGAAGAAGCCCAAGGTCACGGCCTACCCGCTGGAAAAACTGAAACGCTATTACGGCTGGGGCACCGATACCTGGGAAAGCCCGGATTTCCGCTTCCAGATTTGCACCCCGTTCGGCGAAATCCCTGATCCTGCAAATGCCACCGCCGAACAGATGCGGGCGGCGCTGGTCCCCGGCGTGGTCTGCGAACTGCGTGTGGATAACCGCAAGGGCACCACCCCCAAGACGGGTTTCTTTGCCTTGGGCTTTGGTGATGCGGGTAACCGGATGTTGGATTCGGGTCTCGGTCAGGGGCGCGGTTCCCAGCGGCTGGGTTTTGCCCTGCGCGGCCATCAGGGCGTGGCCGCGGAATTGTTCGATACCACCAATGGCGACTATGTCCCTGCCACCAATGCACCCTTCGGCTTTATGCGTTGGAGCCCCAACGATGGCATTGCCGACCGCGACAATCCCATCCATCTGCTGGGCAGTTGCCCCGGCATCGGGTTCGAAGTCCCACCGGGCAAGTGTTACAGTCTGGATATCGCCGTGGGGGTGTTCTCCGCGAACGTCGAAACGACCCGGCTGGAAACCCGCTATCTCTACGCCCGTTATTTCGCCAGTCTGGAAGATGTGCTGGGCTACACGCTGGATCATGGCTATGACGCCTGGAAACTGGCGGACCAGCGCGATAACGAACTGTTGGCCAGCGGGCTGAATGCCGACCAGCAATTTATGCTGGCCCACGCAACGCGCAGCTATTACGGTGCCACCCAGATGCTTGATCTCGCCGGCCAACCCTATTGGGTGGTCAACGAGGGCGAATATTGCATGATCAATACGCTGGACCTGAGCGTGGATCAGGTCTTCTGGGAACTGCGTTACAACCCGTGGATGGTCAAAAACCTGCTGGATAATTTTGTGCGTTATTACAGCTATACCGATCAGACCCGCGATCCCAAAACCGGTGCCATGCACCCCGGCGGGATCAGCTTTGCCCATGATCAGGGCATCCACAATCAATTCAGCCCCATCGGTCGCAGCAGTTATGAACTGACCGCACTCGATGGGTGCTTCAGCCACATGACCATGGAGCAACTGTGCAACTGGTCGCTGATTGCGGCCAGTTATGTGGTCAAGACCGGCGATGTTACCTGGGCCCGGCAGTCGGCGCCGGTACTGGCCGCGTGTGTGGAAAGCCTGCGCAATCGTTGCCCGCAAGGGGTGATGACCCGCGATTCGTCGCGCTGCGGCCATGGTCAGGAAATCACCACCTACGACTCGCTGGATGCTTCGCTGGGCCAGGCCCGTAACAATTTGTATCTCGCCGTCAAAGGCTGGGCCACCGCGCTGGGTCTGAGCTATCTGGCCAAGACCATCGGGGCGACCAAGTTGGCGCAGGACGCCGACCTGCTGGCCGATCAAGCCGCACGGCAGGTGGCCGCGCAGGCCGCCGCGGATGGCTCGCTGCCCGCCGTATTCGAACCTGAAAATCCCGGTTACCGTTCGCGGATTCTCCCCGCCATCGAAGGCTTGGTGTATCCCTGGTACTGGCAGCAGTGCGATCCGCAGGGCTGGGGCCAACAAATCGCCGCCACGTGGCTCAATGAACAGGCCGGTAATACTCATGCCCAGATGCTGCAGGCTCTACGCAAGCATACCCTGACTCTGCTCAATGACCCGCAAAATCTTAATCGCTTCCCCGATGGCGGGCTGAAGCTCTCCAGCTCGTCCTATAATAGTTGGATGAGCAAGATTGCCATTTTCCAGCAGGTCGCCCGGTCCGTGCTGAAGCTGGATCAGGATGCGGCCTATCGCAAGGCCGATGCCGCCGCCGATGCCGCCCATGTCCGCTGGCAGACGCTGGGCGCCAGTGCCTACTGGGCCTGCTCCGACCAGATGGTCAAAGGCATCGCGATCGGCTCGAAGTATTATCCGCGGATTGTCACCAGTGTCCTGTGGTTGGATAACACCACCAAGTAGGAGACGCCACCATGATCGGGGGTCTGGAGATACTTGCCCAGACGACCACCATGAGTACCACCGCCCCCGGGGCGATGGAACCCGGTCATTTCTTCCTGCGCCTGGCGCTGGCGGCGGGCTTGGGGTTGCTCGTCGGCTTGCAGCGGGAACGGGCCTCCAAAGGTTTGGCGGGGATCCGCACCTATCCGATTATTACGATTCTGGGCTTTCTGCTGGCGGTCCTCACACCGGCGGGGGGGTACCCATGGTTGTTGGCGGCCGCGCTGTTGGCGGTGGCGGGTCTGGTATCCATGCTGCGTTTCTTGAAGTCCCAGGGCGGGGTCATGGAAACCGGCATTGTGACCGAGGTGTCTGCCTTGGTCATGCTGGCCTTGGGCTATTATCTGCTGCACGGGCATATGGAAGTAGCGCTGGTGATTGCCGGCGGCATGGCGGTATTGATGCAATACCGCGAACCGCTGCACCAGTTGGCCGATAAGATGGGCGAGAACGATATCAAGGCCATCATGCAATTTGTCGTGGTGGCGCTGGTGATCCTACCGATCTTGCCCAATGAAAAATTGGGGCCATATCATGTATTCAATCCCTTTGAAATCTGGCTGGTGGTAGTACTCATTGTGGGCATCAGCTTCGGTGGCTATGTCGCCTATAAGCTCCTCGGCGAGCGCAAAGGTATGTTGTTTGGGGCGGTCCTGGGCGGTTTGGTATCCTCAACCGCAACCACGGTCAGCTTTTCGCGGTTGGTTCGCACCGATGCCAGCCTTCAGGGCAGCGCGGTCATGGTGATCATGCTGGCCTCGGCCATCTCCGTCCTGCGGGTCTTGATTCTGGCCTGGGTGATGGCCCCGACGTTTGTGGTTTCGATGCTTGCGCCGATGGGCTTGGTGATGCTCTTGTTTTTCATGCTCTGTCTGGCCCTGGGCGTGCGGAAAACCACCGGCCAGACCACCATGCCCGCCCAGAGCAATCCCGCCCAACTCCGCACCGCTCTGGTTTTTGGCATTTTGTACGCCCTGATCAAACTCGCCGTGGCGGCGGGGAACGATTGGTTTGGCCCCGGGGCCCTGTATCCCGTGGCCATGATTTCGGGCCTGACGGATATGGATGCCATCACCTTGGCCACCGCCGATATGGTCCGGCAAGGCGCCTTGCTGGGCGACTTGGGCTGGCGGCTCATTCTCGTGGCCGTGATGGCCAATCTGGTCTTTAAAGCCGTCTCCGCCGGAGTGATGGGGGGGCGGGCGTTATTTCTGAAAATTGGTTTTTATTTCGGTATAATCTTCGTCGTTGGCCTCAGTGTTGTGCTGTTTTGGCCGCATCATTAACTCCAGAGGAGTACGTATTGTGGCAGAATCACAGGTAAAACCGTTGGTGGGTATTGTCATGGGCAGTCGTTCCGATCTGGCCATCATGCAGCATGCCGGTTTGACTTTGGATTCGCTCCAGATTCCTTTTGAGATCAGTGTGCTCTCCGCGCACCGCACGCCCGATGCCGTCATCCAATATGCCCAGTCCGCCGAAGGCCGCGGCCTGGAAGTGATTATTGCCGGCGCCGGTATGGCCGCCCAACTGCCCGGCGTGATTTCGGCCTTGACGATCCTGCCCGTCATGGGCGTCCCGCTGGCGGGGGGCTCGATCAACGGCTTGGATGCCCTGCTCTCGATTGTCCAAATGCCCGGCGGTGTGCCGGTTGCGGCTTTTGCCATCGGCAAAGCCGGTGCCATCAACGCCGCCCTCAAAGCCGCCGCCATTTTGGGCAACAAATATCCCGACATCCGCACCCGTTACCGCCAATTCCGTCAGGCCAACACCGCCAAATGTCTGGCGGATACCAAAGTGGAATGGCCCCCGGCCCAGAGTGCATGATGACGGTTTAGGCGATCGCGCTTGTTCCTCTGGCTAGCCGGATGGTATAACCATCGTCGGCTTCGTCAGCACGAAGGCTTTGACGTGGGGCATGATTGAAATAACTAAGCCTAGCCCTAGCGCTCGTGGATAAGGTCAAATACTTCCGTTGAGTATGGCCGTGTCACGCCATGACGCCAGAAAGTAGAGTGAATAATTATGCCTACGTTCTCATTGCTTCCCGCAGACGCCTCAGACGCGACGATTCTTGCCATGGTCGATCAATGGGCGCTGTTGCTGGAAGCCGAACAATACGAGGCCGCATTCAACGCGATCGAGTGCGATGGAGCGATGGGATGGACGCCTGACCTGATCCGTCAAATCATCACGCAATATGGCGATGCCAAACCCGGACAGAAGGTGACGCTCAAAGGTAAGCCGACGGACATTACTCAGCGAAAGAGCGTCGAACGGTTCAGCAAGAATAAGCATGGTTATATTGGCTACGTATGGTATGACTTCATCATTAGCGGCTTCGCTTCAGACCTCACGGCGACATTCTGGCTTCGCGTGGAATCTGGCGGATTGACACTTGTTTTCGAGGACATTCACGTTATGTGATCGCGGGCTCGGTCACAGACTTCCTCGCCAATCGTCGAGTGGTTAGATCAGTTCCCACACGCACTCAACGCCGCTTGAATTGTTTTTCCAGGTCTGCAATCGTGAAACGCAACGTGGTGGGCCGACCATGCGGGCAGTTGCTGCCGCGCTCGGTCTGATCGCGCCGGATGAGCAAGGCCCGCATTTCCCCTTCGGAGAGCGGCATGCCCGCTTTGATCGCGGCCTTGCATGAGGCCATATCCAGCACTTCATGCAGCAGTTCTTCCTGCGTCAGCCGGCTGCCCACTTCCAGCAGCTTGTCGAGTAATTCGCGGATGAATTCATGCGGCCGGGCGCGATACATCAGCGTGGGGAAGCTCTGAATGGCAATCGCTCCCTGATCCAACTGGGTATATTCCACCCCGAGTTTTTCCAGCAGCGGCTGCACCTGTTCCAGCACGGCCTGATGCCGCGGGGTCAGGCTGATAATCTCCGGCAGTAGCAGACGCTGGCTTTCCAATTTACCGCTGGTGGCGCGGGCGAACATTTCCTGATAAATAATCCGTTCGTGCAACGCATGCTGATCCAAAATCAGAATACCCTCTTCGGTCTCGGCCACGATATAAGTATTATGGAATTGAGCCACATGCTTGATGCCATGATTATCCGGCGCGGGGGGCGGTACCGCCGGGCTCTCCACCACGGGCGAACTGGCTTCCCGCTGGGGCATGGGTGTTTCGGGCCATGCGGGTACTGGTGGTGCGGCTGGTAACGACGCAAATTCCAGTGGCCGCTGTTCCACCGGCGCGGCCCGCCAGAAATCGGCCAGCATATCTTTGGTGCTGGGCGTGGCAACTTCATTCGTTGTTTGGGGTTCCGTTGCCACCGGCGTACTTTCCCCGCGCACCCGCATATGCGGTGTCAGGTCCGTACCCAGCAATTTTTCCCGCACCGCAGCCAGCACATTACGGTACGGCCCGTTGGACTCCCGGAACCGCACTTCGGTCTTTTGCGGATGCACATTCACATCAAAACTGTCCGGCGCCATCTCCATGAAAACCACTGCCACCGGCTGGGCGCTGGGTTCGATCAGTCCCCGGTAAGATTCTTTCACCGCATGCAGCAGACTGCGGTCGCGAATAAACCGGCTATTCAAAAAGAGATATTGCAGCTTGCTGGTGGCCCGGGCCAATTCCGGCTTGCCGACAAAGCCCGTGATCCGCACTCCGCGTTCGTCAAAATCTACCGGCAGGAACAGGTCATACAACTCATCTCCCAGCGCCGCCGCGACCCGCTTGCGGTGGTCGGTGGTGGGGGGCAGATCGGTCACCGTCCGGCCATTATGCGTCAGCACAAAGCCCACATGGGGATTGGGCAGCGCCACCCGCAACAGCATTTCATGACAATGGGAAAATTCCGTCGCATCCGAGCGCATGAACTTCCGCCGCGCGGGCACCGAATAAAACAGATCACGCACTTCAATAATCGTCCCCACCGCACAGGCACACGGGGTAATCGGTCCCAGCACGCTGTCGCGCACTTCCACACTGTTGCCGTTGGCCTGCTCCGCCTGTCGGGTCAGCATGGTGACATGGCTGACGCTGGCAATCGAGGCCAGCGCCTCGCCGCGAAAGCCCATCGTGGCGATGGCGAATAAATCCTCGCTGGTGCGAATCTTGCTGGTGGCATGTTGGGCAAAGGCCAGGGGGATTTCTGCCGCCGGGATGCCCCCGCCATTGTCGGCAATCCGGATCAGCGTGCGCCCGCCATCCACGATATCCACCCGCAACATTGTGGCCCCGGCGTCCAGACTGTTTTCCAGCAATTCCTTGACCACCGAGGCGGGGCGTTCCACCACTTCCCCGGCGGCGATTTTATTCACCAGCCCCGGGGGCAGCAGCGCGATGGACTGACGTTGGTTTTCCGGTGGCGTCATAATCCCATTGTATCACCCCACGGGCCACTTGTTTATCTGCCCGCGCTCGCGTAACGTGGTGGAACGGAGATTTTTTATGCACATGCAAAAACTCGCCCAATTGGTCCATTCCCGGCAGGCCCGGATCGGGGTTATTGGCCTGGGCTACGTCGGCCTCCCCCTCGCGGCCACCTTTGCCCGGCAGGGGGTTTCGGTACTGGGTTTCGATGTGGACCCCCGCAAAATAGCCCAACTGGCCAAAGGCACCAGCTATATCGGCGCTGTAACCACTAAAGAACTCCGCCAACTGGTCAAAGCCAAGACCTTCGCGGCCACCGCCGACTTTGCCCGGCTGGCCGAACCCGATGTACTTATTATCTGCGTCCCCACGCCCCTGACCCCCCAGCGCGAACCGGATTTAAGCTATATCGAAAATACCGCCCGAATGATCGCCCGTCATGGCCGCAAGGGCCAGTTGGTCGTGCTGGAATCCACCACCTATCCCGGCACCACCCGCGAAATTGTCCTGCCCATCCTGACCGCTGGGGGCCGGAAACATGGCCGGGATTTCCTGCTGGCCTTTTCCCCCGAACGCGAAGATCCCGGCCGGCGTGACCATACCACCGCCACGATCCCCAAAGTGGTCGGCGGCTTAACCCCCACAGCAACCAAAGTCGCCGCCGCCGTCTATGCGCTGGCGGTGAAACAGGTTGTCCCGGTGAAAAATTGCGAAATTGCCGAAGCCAGCAAGATTCTGGAAAACACCTTCCGCAGTGTGAATATCGCGCTGGTTAATGAGCTGAAAATGCTCTTTGACCGCATGGGTATTGATATCTGGGAAGTTATCGCCGCCGCCCGCACCAAGCCTTTTGGTTTCATGCCCTTTTACCCCGGCCCCGGCCTGGGGGGGCATTGCATTCCCATTGACCCGTTCTATCTGTCCTGGAAAGCCCGCGAATATGGCATGACCACGCGGTTCATCGAACTGGCCGGCGAGGTGAATGTCGGCATGCCGCATTACGTTCTGGCCCGGCTGGCCGACGCGCTCAACCGCACCGGTCAGGCGCTGCGCGGGGCCAAAATTATGGTTTTGGGACTGGCTTATAAACCCGATATTGACGACCCGCGCGAAAGCCCCGCCTTGGAGATTATCGCGCTCCTGCAGCAGGCCGGGGCCAAGGTTTGTTATAACGATCCGCACATCCCGCAAACGCCCAAGATGCGGCGTTATGACCTCAAGCTCCGCAGCACGCCCGTCACTGCCCGAACTTTGGCGCAAGCCGATGCGGTGATCATCGCCACCAACCATAGTGCCTATGACTACGAGTTGATCGTCAAGGCGTCCAAGCTGGTGGTGGACACGCGCAATGCCTGTGCGGCAGTTAAAACCGGACGCGACAAGATCATCAAGGCTTAGCTTCCATTCGGGGCTGGACCGGTGGTACCGGTACGCCCGCACCTGGTACCGGTACAGCCGCGCCGCGCATTGGGATCGGCATCTGTTCCGGCTTGTTGGGGTCTTCTGCTTTTTCGCCTTCGTCTTTGACTTCTTCAGGCATCTTCCCGCGCGGGGCGGGCAGTTTGAGGGCTTTGGCGTTTTCCTTCAGATAAGTCCAGAACTTGCGCACCGACTGCACTTCTCCGGCCTTACTCTCCGCCATCCAGGTTTCCATGTCCGCCCGGCCACTGCGGTCATCCCCATGTTTGCTCAGACCATAATCCTCCGGATTCTTATCCAACAGTTGCACCAGTGTGGCCAGTGCATCCAGCCGTGGGGTCAGATAACGCCCATCGCCTTCCGTCACGGCGTAATTCATTTCCGCATTACAGGCTATCGGTACCAGCAAGGGAGCGGCTTCCGTTATTTTGTATTGGACCAGCAATTTATAGAACCACCCTTGCGTACTGTCGTTCAGACCCTGTACCCCGGATTGCAGATACTTGGGGGCTAAAATTTCCTGCAATCGCTGTTTGACCAATGGGCTGTCCAGACGCATCAGCAGGGCTGCCGCATGGGCATTGAAACCGGCATCATTGACGTTGTCATAGTATTCGACCGGTTCGGCCAGACCGGGCATCTCAATCTTAACGGTATTTTCTCCGGCCATAACCTGCTCGTCGGCTGGTCCGATTACGGTCTGGATTGCGCCGATGGTGCGCAGCCGGTGGGCCGATAGTAAAGCCCGATCCAGCAGTGCATCAACGATCACATTGGCCGGTTTTTTGGTCTCCCATAACGCCGCAATCGCGGGTAGGCATTCGATATCATTGGGCTGACGGATCATGTAGGCCATCAGCCAATCGCGGACTTCGCCTTCATCCGCCGCCAGGTCTTTGATGGCCTGCAGCATGGTTTGCCGTTTGGCGCCAAAGAGCTGACTGATCATGCCGATACGTTTGCTGTCACAGGCCCAGTCCACAATTTTCTGGCGTTTGGCCAACGGCTCGTCCCGGCAGGCTTCGGCCAACAGCCCCAGCGCCACCTGCGTCTGGATCAGCATATTACAACGCGAGGTAGCCTCTTCGCCCTGGGCGCCCATGAGCGTCTTCATCTGTTTGGTAACCGGCTTCTGCATCTCCTGCAGCAGCGCCTCGGTTTGCAGCGATAGACGGGTTTGTTCCGCGATCATTTTCTGCAATTGCTGCAGCGCCACTTCGCGGGTCTGGTAATCCTCCGCGCCCAACAGTTTGACGGTATCGGCCATGGGGTTGGCCGAGGGTTGAGTCGCTTGGGCGGATAATTGCCCAGCCAAACTTAATACGGCCAGCGTTGTAAGTACGGTTTTATGCCACATGGAAATAATCTCCTGCTAGGAATGTGGCTATAATACCAAGCAGGGAAATATTTATCCTGCTCCGTGGTTTTTTCTTAGGTGACCTATGTTCAAACGCATGGCAAAATGGCTGGTACTGGCCGTAGTCCTTCTGGTCGTGACCCTGGGCGTGTTGTTTTACATCTCCGGCCAAAAAGGCTCCAGCCTCGTGGAGCAATGGATCGCCAGTGAACTTAAAGCTATTGCCAAGGACTACTTAAATCCCGAATTGGAATTCGCCGATTTGGATTATCAGTACCCCAGTACGGTGATTCTGACCGACCTGGCCCTGACGGTACCCGACCCCATAAATCCGGGCAAGAAAGTCCGGATTTTCGCGGTCAAAACCGCCCGTCTGACACTGGCCGAGATCCCCGCTTCGGGGAAACCCCTGCGGCTGTCCGAATTCATTCTTGAAAAGCCCGAGTTCCGTGCCGTCGCCCTGAAACCCGGCAGCAGCGAATTTGCCGGTTTCTCCCATCTGCTCAAGCAGTCCTCCACCCCGGCCCAGTCGAACCCCAATGCCGCCCCTGTCGCCCCCGCAGCCCCCGCG
>Ga0194061_1001939_pt1 | contig 11657 bp, 10 predicted proteins | sample SepL2221m_MetaG_FD_163423 | JGI IMG/M metagenome (GOLD analysis project Ga0194061, IMG submission 163423) | Anoxic zone freshwater microbial communities from boreal shield lake in IISD Experimental Lakes Area, Ontario, Canada - Sep2016-L224-21m | ecosystem: Environmental > Aquatic > Freshwater >...
GTGCCCCCGAGTCATCGAGCAGATCAGCGCCCAGCAGCCCGATGACTTGATCATTGTTCTCGACGTTGCGGACCATCTTGATCTCGCCAGTCGCTATCGGGTTCGGCGCGCTCCCACCGTCATTCGTGCCGAAACTGACGGAACTGTCATCGTCCGTCTTGCAGGTGCTGACGCGGTACGAGCTGAACTCGATGCCCTCCGCCTCGAGACCGTGACGGTCTCCTGAATGTTTGCTGTCACCGCAACCTCGTTCGATCCAGGGGAACCGCTGAACGGACTGACTCTTGGCGAGGTTGCTGAGCCTGAGGTGCCCGAAGGCTGGGTACTCGTCCACCTTCGTGCGGCCGCTCTGAACCATCACGATCTTTGGAGTCTGAAGGGTGTGGGGCTTCGCTCCGAACAACTCCCAATGATCCTTGGCTGTGACGGGGCTGGGATCGACAGCGATGGCAACGAGGTCATCATTCACGCAGTGATCGCCGATCCGGATGCTGGTGATGGGGACGAAACACTCGACCCCAAGCGGTCACTTTTGTCGGAGAAATTTCCCGGCACTCTTGCCGAGCGGATCGCCGTTCCCCGCCGCAACGTCATCGCCAAACCGGCATCGCTTTCGTTCGAAGAGGCCGCTTGTCTTCCGACGTCGTGGCTCACGGCGTACCGAATGTTGTTCACGCGTGGTGAGCTGAAACCGGGCGACACCGTGCTCGTGCAGGGCGCAGGCGGGGGAGTGGCGACAGCAGCAATTGTGCTGGCACGTGCTGCCGGCCTCAGGGTGTGGGCAACGAGTCGCAGCGAGGAAAAGCGCGCTCGCGCGCTTGACCTGGGTGCTCATGCGACCTTTGCCTCCGACGAGCGGCTTCCCGAGCGCGTCGATGCAGTCATCGAAACTGTTGGAAAAGCAACATGGGCCGCCTCGATTCGCGCGCTGCGACCTGGTGGCGTCGTCGTGGTATCCGGTGCAACGACAGGCGATGATCCGTCCGCCGATCTCACGCAGGTCTTTTTTCTTCAGCGCTCGATTGTCGGTTCAACTATGGGTACTCGAGGTGAACTTCAACGATTGGTCTCGATGGTTGATGCGACCGGGCTTCGTCCGGTCATCGATTCGGTTCGCCCGCTTACCGATGCCAGGGCAGGCTTCGCAGAGATGCTCACTGGCGATCATTTCGGAAAGATCGTTTTTTCCGTCTGAATCGATTCTGTCGACGGTCTGCTTGGACCGTGGTTGATGCTTGCGCCGGCGGAGAGACGTAAGACACATCGGTCAAAGATTTCTTGCTTTTTCTACGTTTTTCTTTGTAATTGCCGCGAATCGCGCTGGAGAGTGCGCGACGATTCATGCCCCGGTCGTCACGAGCCACCACCGATGGTGGCCGTCGGGAATCAAGGAGAAGAGCGTGAACAAACGAGAACTGGCTGCTGAACTCGCCGAGCGGCTCGACATCGACAAGAAGCAGGCTTTGGCCTTCGTCGAAGAGTTCATCATCACGATCACCGATACGGTCGCGACAGGTGAAGACGTGGTGCTTACCGGCTTCGCGAAGTTCCGTCGGGTGCAGCGTGGACCGCGTTTGGCCCGCAATCCCCAGACCGGTGCGACAGTGAAGGTTCCTGCCAAAAAGGCAGCGAAGATCACTCCTCTCAAGGCATTCAAGGATGCTGTGATCGCCGGCAAGAAGGCTCCGGTCAAGAAGAAGGCCGTTGCCAAGAAAGCTCCGGTCAAGAAGGTCGTTGCGAAGAAGGCCGTTGCGAAGAAGGCTCCCGCACGTAAGGCCCCGGCCCGTAAGGCTCCGGCCAAGAAGGACCCAGCACGTCGTCGCTGAGACCAAGGTTGTACAGAAGGAAGGCCCGGGCACATGCCCGGGCCTTCCTTCGTTTTCGCACGTGTCGGTGACTGATGTCGACGCACAGTGATGGTCAGTTGGTACGCCCCCTGGGACTTGAACCCAGAACCTGCGGATTAAGAGTCCGATGCTCTGCCAATTGAGCTAGAGGCGCTTGTAAGTGGTCAACCTACCACTCCGTCTTGCTGGTGCAGTTCGACTTCGTTCCAAACTCTCGGTGTGTTTGGAACGAACTGCAGTGCGATGGTCGCCCGCCTCTCGACGGACGACCATCACCACGATGGGGTGACCGAGGGGACTTGAACCCCCGACCTCCAGGGCCACAACCTGGCGCTCTAACCGAGCTGAGCTACGGCCACCATGGGAACGATCAGCATACGACAGCCGACGGCCCACTCCCGAAACGAGTTCTCGTCGTCGGCTCGTCCTCGTTTGGGCGCGTACGCTGCGAGCGCAGTTTGCCTCCGTAGCTCAACTGGATAGAGCAGCCGGTTTCTACCCGGCAGGTTCCGGGTTCGAATCCTGGCGGGGGCGCTCCGGTGCATGTATCCCGTGCGACCCCCGTAAGCCGCCGTAACCTTCCTGCGAGCGGAAGAGAGCCGCTCGAATCCTTAGGGGGTCATCATGTTCGGTCAAGTAACAACTTCATATCAGGTGGAAACGTCGTCATCGCTCAGCGGTGGAGCACTGACTGCGATCATCATTGTCACTGTCGTTCTCGTACTCGCTCATCTAATTGGCTTCTGGAAGTCGCTGGACAAGGGTGGAGAGAGCGGCGCCTGGTCATTGCTCTTTCTCGTCAGCTGCTTGTATCCGCTCGCGTACCTTCCGATGACAAAGTTGGTGGGGCGAAAGCAGTGGTGGGTCGTTCTTCTGTACATCCCGATTGTCAACATCGTGGTGCTCATCATTCTGTCGATTGACATCGCGAAGTCCTTTGGCAAAAGTGCGGCCTACGGCATCGGTCTTGCTCTGCTTCCCTTCATTTTCTTCCCGATGCTTGGTTTTGGAGGGTCGACGTATCAGGGCCCGTCTGTTCGACCGGCGTGACAACTTCGCGACGGTTGAGTTCTGTCTATGACCGTCGCAGCAGGACTAGGGAATCGTCGGTCGGGGGTCTTCGCTCCCGGCCGACGGTTGCTGACAACGGGTCTCGTTCTGATCGTCACCTTGGTGGCGTTCGAATCGATGTCAGTGGCAACGGTGATGCCATCAGTCGAGACCAACCTTGGCGATATCGCCCTCTACGGTTGGGTCTTTAGCGCATTCTTTCTCGGCACCCTGGTTGGCGTCGTGATCGCCGCGACCGCATCGGATCGAATGCGTCCCGCCATCCCGCTGACCGTGGGACTTGTTGTCTTCGCGATTGGGCTGATCATCGGTGGAGTTGCGCCGTCGATGCTGATCCTGGTCCTCGGGCGTTTTCTGCAAGGTCTTGGTGCAGGGGCCATGCCAGCAACTTCGTATGTTTGTATCGGCCGGAGTTATCCACTCGAACAACGCCCGAAAATGTTCGCGTTGATTTCGAGTGCATGGATGCTTCCCTCGGTTATCAGCCCCGTGGTGGCTGCAGCGATTGACGAAGCGTTTGGTTGGCGGTGGGTGTTTCTTGGCTTACTTCCGCTTACAGCGGTCTTCGGTCTAGTGGCCATTCTCGGAGTGAAGTCGGTGCAGGCTCCCGCAGAGCGAACAGAAGATCTCAACATCACGAATGCGCTTCTTGTCGCATTGGGCGCCGCGTTATTGCTGTTTGGGCTCGGCTCCCGTACTGCCTTCGTCTTTGTTCCGGTGGCGATCATCGGCGCTCTGATCATGGTTCCCCCATTTCTCCGTTTGACCCCTGTGGGCATCCTGCGAGGCCGTGCCGGAATGCCGGCGTCTATCGCTGTGCGCGGACTTCTGAATTTTGGTTTCTACGCAGCTGACGCCTTTGTCCCATTCGCGATCACAACCGTCCGGGGTCTTCCGCCGATTTATGGCGGATTAGCAATGACGACTGCTTCACTTACGTGGACAGTCTCTTCCTGGCTTCAAGCGAGGTGGATCCGGACACGCGGATCAACTGTTTTGGTAATCGTGGGCATGGCGATCATCGCCGTGGGCACCGCAGGCATGCTCGCAGTTTTGGTTCCGGCGGTTCCCGGATGGTTGGGTCTGGTTGCGTGGGCGATTGCCGGCTTTGGACTGGGATTGGCCTTCTCTCCATTGGCCCATGTGGCCATGGAACTTGCTGAACCGGGGCAGGAAGGAAAGACGACAACTGGTTTGCAGTTAAGCGACACGCTTGGAGCGGCGCTTGGTATTGGAATCGCGGGTGTGCTGGTCTCGACGGTGGGTTCACTCACGAATTCCGAGACCACCGGGCTGGCCCTGACCTTCGGAATGGCAACGGCAGTCTGTACCTTCGGAGCGGTTCTCGGCCGCCGGGTTCCCCGTGGCAGCGAACTAGGTTGAGTCGAGCAATCGAATGCAAGGGGGAGCGACAATGTCACCGGATCCGAGTTCTCGTTCGTCGTCCCTTGCCCGTCAGATCAGGGGACTCGATCGATGAAACTCGCGTTGGGACTCGATCTCTATCGGGGGGCCACACTTGATGTGCCGGTCGATCAGGTTCGACTGGCCGAAGACCTTGGCTATCACTCTGTCTGGACCGCTGAGGCCTACGGATCCGACGCGTTGTCGCCGCTGGCGTACCTCGCAGCGGTCACCAAGCGCATCAAACTGGGTACGGGGGTTGTGCAAATTGCCGCGCGAACTCCTGCGGCCACGGCAATGCACGCGCTCACGATCGATGCTCTTGCCGGAGGTAATCGAGTCATCATCGGACTCGGAGTCTCCGGCCCTCAGATCGTCGAGGGTTGGTATGGACAGCCATGGGGGAGTCCGAACCGCCGCCTCCGTGAATATGTCGAGATCATGCGGAAAGTGTTTGCTCGCGAACCACTGACCAACGATGGTCCGGAATTCCCACTTCCCTATAACGGCCCGGGCGCGATTGGCCAGGGAAAGCCATTGCGGTCGATCTTGCATCCCGCTGGCGAAATCGAGCTGTGGCTCGCGGCCGGAGGTCCGAAGAACACCGAACTGTGCGCCGAGATCGGCGACGGCATGTTGCCGATGGGGTGGGGGCAGGAGGGCCCGGCCGTCTACGGCCCGCACCTCGATGCCGGTTTCGCGAAACGGGGTGTACGGCCATCGTCGTTTGAAATCTTCGGCGGAGTGAGCGTTGTGCTCACCGACGATGTGAAAGGTGCGATCGACGCGATGAAACCACTCACGGCCATGTACGTGGGCGGGATGGGTTCAGCGACGCACAATTACCATCGGGAATCGATGGCGCGCCGGGGCTTTCCCGAAGCAGCGCAAAAAATCCACGAATGTTGGATGGCGGGCAAGCGTGACGAGGCGATCGCCGCTGTTCCCGATGAGTATCACGACGATGGCTCTCTTATCGGATCGCCGGCTCGTATCCGCGAGCGATGGAACGCGTGGACCACGATGGGTCTGACCGGCCTCATTGTTCGTTCCGAGACCGACGAAGGTCTTGCGCTTTTGGCTGATCTTGCTGGCACTCGCGACACCCAGGGGAATTGATATGACTGACTTCGAAACCATCGTTCTCGACGCACCTCTCGAGGGAGTATGTCGGATCACACTGAATCGTCCGGAAAAGCGCAACGCGATCTCGACCGTCATGCGAACCGAACTGCTCATGGTTCTCGAATCGAATGATCGTGATCCCGATGTGCGCGTCACGGTCATTCGGGGAGGGGGAACGTGTTTTTCGGCCGGTTACGACCTCGCCGGTGATCTCATGGTCGAACCGCCATTCCACACCGCTCCCGGCGACGGGGCATGGGCTCGACAGGTCACCGACAACTGGTTCCGTTTTTGGGACCTCGCCAAGCCTGTGATCGCGCAGGTGCATGGGTACGCAATCGCCGGAGCGACTGAGCTCGTACAGGCCTGTGATCTTGTGTACGTCGCCGATGATGCGCGCATTTCCTATCCCATCGTTCGGGTCGCGTCGCCGCCGGACTGTCAGTATCACGAGCCTCTTCTCGGCATGCGACGAGCGATGGAAATCATGCTTACCGGTGGCGAGATGCTCGGACCGGAGGCAGCGAACATCGGATGGGCGAATCGTTCGTTCCCGGCGAGCGACCTCGACGACGAAGTGCTCGATGTCGCGGCACAGATCGCAGCTGTTGCCACCGACCTTGCCCAGATCAACAAACGAATGGTGCATCGTCAGGCCGAGATCATGGGCGTACGTGCCGCAATCCGTGCTGGGTCCGAATTCCAAGCTCTCGCCGGTCATCAGGAATCGGTTGAGGCTTTTAAAGCTGATCCTCTCGGGATGATGAAACGCCACAATGCCGCAGACGCCGTTCGTCGCGAGGCGCGCGAGCAGCGTCGATCCTCGAAGTGACAACGCAAAGCGCTGCAACCGCGAGCGGTTCGAAGGTGCACCTTTCGCGTAATCGTTTGCTCGTCGTCTTTTTTGGAATTCTTCTCGGCGCGACACTTTCGGGTCTTGATGGAGCGATTGTGGCGACTGCTGCTCCGACCATTCTCAGTGAACTTGGAAGCGTGTCACTTCTGCCGTGGCTCACAACCAGTTACTTGCTTGCGCAGGTGACGACCATGGCGGTCTACGGAAAATTGGGAGACATCTACGGGCGCCGTCGGGTATTCATCATCGCGATTCTGACGTTCATGATCGGTTCGATGATGTGCGGTTTGGCGCAGTCGATGCCGATGTTGATCTGCACTCGAGTCCTCCAAGGAATCGGTGCCGGCGGCATCACCGCTTTGGCCATGGCGCTCATCGCCGACGTGATGCCGGCGGACAAACTCGGCCGGTATCTCGGCTACACCGGTGTCGTCTTTGCCATCACTGCGATCCTCGGGCCATGGGCCGGTGGTTTTTTCACCGACAATTTCACTTGGCGCTGGGCCTTCTTCGTGAATATCCCCAGTGGGCTGATTTGTCTCGCAACGTTGATCCTCGTCCCGAAGTCGACCAATCGAGTCAATCATCGGATCGATGTTCTTGGCGCCTCACTGATCGCCGGTGCTGTCGCATCACTCCTTCTTGCTATTGGTGGTACGGGCGGCAAGGTGCAGCTCATCAGTGTTCGAACGATTGGGTTGGCATCGCTTTCGGTCGTCCTCGTTCTGCTCTTTGTTCTCCATGAGCGCCGAGCATTGGAACCGATCCTCGCCCTTCGGGTGATTTCAGGGCGAGTAAGAGCCCTCTCGCTTTCGGCGAACCTGATCGCCGGGATGGCGTTCGGTTCAGCCATCGTTTACCCACCGCTGTTCTTCGAGGCAGTGAGAGGGATCGATGCGACTCGAGCAGGACTGCTTCTTGCTCCGTTCGCAGTGACCTCTGGAATTTGCACAATCATTGCCGGTCAGATCACCGACCGTCGCGGTGGACATGTGGTGGTGCCGTTCTTCGGAATGGTTTCTGCAACTCTGGGAATGGTGATGTTGTCGTCGATCACGGCAACAACACCGACTGTGTTCGTGGTCGGGTCCGCGATGGTCGTAGGAGTCGGTATTGGATTCGTGATGCAGACTCTGCTGTACGTGATCCAACGGTTTACTGCGCCTGCCGACATAGGCATGGCAACCTCGACGATCATGCTGGCGCGATTGCTCGGCAACTCACTTGGCGTGGCCATCGTCGGAACAATCTTCACAAATTCACTTCTCAATGGGGTCCATGAGCGCTTGCCAGATTTCCCCGTTGATTCCATTCAGGGTGCCCCGACCCAGATCGCTGCGCTCTCCGATGGGGTTCGTGAGCAGATTGAATCGGCGTTCGCGAGTGCGTTGGCGCATGGTTTCACGGTGATGATCCCGGTGATGGCGATCGGAGCGGTCGTGGTCGCGTGCATCCCGGTCAAGCGGGTTCGGGATCGACTCCGATCCACCCCGACGGCGATTCCCTTGGCTGAGGGAACCGCTCACGCCATGTGAAGGAAAGCAGTCGCTAGCGGGAAGGACGGCTACCGACGACGCTGGCTCGTTCCATGATTCGTCGCTGTGGCCAGTAATCGCTCGACGCGTAGTGCTGCACCGCACGGTTGTCCCAGAAGGCGATGGAGTCCGGTTGCCACTGGAATCGCACCTGGTATTCGCAGGTTGCCGCCTGGTCACAGAGATGGCTCAGGAGCGCATTGCCTTCGTCCTCGGGAAGACCAACGATGCGGTTCACGAAGTTGCGGTTCACATAAAGCAACTTCCGACCGGTGCGTTCATGAGTAATGACCACTGGGTGCTCGACGATTGGGAACATCTTTCGAGTGTCGGCCTTGCGATCTTCGGGGACGGTGTGGCCGAAACTCTTCATGAAGTCGTGTTCAGCGGTCAGAGTGGCAATCGTGTTTTTCACTTCATCGGAGAGTCCATCGTAGGCAGCACCCATATCGGAAAAGAGCGTGTCTCCACCCACCGGTGGCACCTCGATGGCGTGGAGGATCGCTCCCATTGATGGGCACTCGCGCCACGTCACATCGTGGTGCCAAGAATTCTCGAATCCGGCTACCTCGGCGGTCTTTTCGAAACGGACAAGTTCCGGAATGCCAGTGTTCGAAGGTATAAACGGATGAACTTCCAGTGAGCCGAAACAGCGGGCGAAGGCAACGTGTTCTTCGGAACTCATTGGTTGGTCGCGAAAGAAAATGACCTTGTAATCGTCGAGAGCTCGTTGGATCTCGGCGATGACCGCATCGTCGAGGTCAACTCGCAGGTCTATTCCGGAAATCTCCGCGCCAAGCGTTGAGCCGAGTTGCTTCACGTCAAACTCGGACCACCTGAGCGTCGACAACCTCTCGCGCTCGGCGGCCAGATGAGTTGCCGGTCCGACGGGAAGGCCACCGTCCATCGTTCGACGAGTAGCGGCAAGGAAGGCGCTGGGATCTTTTTCGGGAACAAGTTGCGATGTCGACACCGGAAACTCCAATCGCTGTGATGTCTGTCACGGTACCGCACTGACCATTCATGGCCCGGCGATTGGCGACGGGTCCGATGGGGAAGGGCTCATCTCACTACCATGACGAGGTGAGCAGAACATGGGTGCGACGTCCGATAACTGTCTTCGGTGTCGTGCTCGGCGCATTGTTGCTCACCGTGCTTCTTCCGGTGTGGGTGCTCCTATCGGTTGTGTTCGACCTTCTGAGTAGGAACTGGCGCCTTCCCACCTTCCGATTGCTGGCGTTTGCATGGCTGTGGCTCTGGCTCGAGACCATGGGAATTCTTGGATCAGTGGTTTTGTGGTTCACCGGTCAGGCCCGCAACCACCGTGCGAACTACGCGCTGCAGCGTTGGTGGGCAAAACGATTAATCGTTGCTCTACGAATCACGTGCGGACTCAAGATCGAGGTTGAAGGAGTTGAGGCTCTGCCTGCTGGTCGGTTGATTTGCTTCGGACGCCACGCCAGCCTCGGTGATGCTCTTGTGAGCGCGTGGATCTTTGGTTCGCTGGCAAAGCGATTCCCTCGTTATGTGATGAAGAAAGAATTGCTCTTCGACCCGTGCCTCGACATCGTGGGCCAACGCATACCGAATTATTTCGTTGACCGCGGATCTGCGGCGTTGCGTCAGGAGATCGCCGGCATCAAGGCGATGGCATCGAATATGGGTACTCGCGATGTTGCGGTCATTTTCCCCGAGGGCACACGTACGAGTGACGAAAAGCGGATTGGACTGGTCGCCCGCCTCGAGCGACGCGCTCCTGAGCGTCACGAGAAACTGCGCAATCTTCAACGGCTTCTTCCACCGCGCTCCTCGGGAGCATCGGCTCTTCTTGAAGAGGTTCCCGACGCAGATGTCGTCATCATGTGGCATGTCGGTTTCGATGGCCTCGACACATTCGCCGGAGTCCGCCGTCGCTTATCCCAGGGTGGACCAGTCGCACGAGTTGTTCTCGAAGTTGACGAGAGAACCTCGCTACCAAACGGCGAAGCCTTCGAAGGATGGCTAGATGACCGTTGGCTTGATATCGATCGGAAGGTCGTCGAAGCGACTTCAGTGACCGATTGATACTCTTCGGCCAGTTTCCGTTGTTTCGGAACGCTACGGGGGTAGGACGATGACACTTGGCGTGGTCAACGAAATTGACTTCGACACGTTCCATAGAGAGACCGTTCGAGGTTTCCTTCGCGATGGTCGAGGCGCAGCGGCAGCGAGATCGATGCCCGAAGGTCGTTCAATTTCCTTTGTGGTCGACGACTCGGCGTGGACTTATCGGTCGAATGGAAATGATTTCGAAGTGCGTGAAGGTCGTTCCCCGGGTCTTACCGCGGTGCTCTCTCGAGAATCTTTCAGCGACCTCGTGAACGAAACTTGGTCGGTTTTTGGTCTGCTGTATGGCGGTCGAGTCGTGCTCGAAAATGGAACATTCGAGCACCTAGTCGCATGGGAGCCGGTGCTTCAGTCGCTCTGGTTCGATCGGCCGATTTATGAATTGACGGAGTCGTCGCTCTTTGTCAGCCGATCCGGCACTCCATTGCGACTTGATCAGTCGTTTGTGCTTTCTGATGATGTCGAGGAGATGAGTCATTTCCTTGCAACCTGCGGCTATCTCGTTTTGCGCGATGTCTTCTCTGCAGACGAGATCGCAGAGATGAATCGAGTCGTTGAAAGGGAGAAGGCATCTTCTTCACCGGACGACAAGCGTTCGTGGTGGGCCAAAGATTCTGAGGGAAACGAAGTCTGTTGCCGAGTCACCTACCTCGCGGAACGGGATCAGGTCTTCGCTGATCTTGCCGGTGACGAGCGCTTGATGCTGGTGGCATCGTTGGCCGGTGTTCCGTTGCGGTCGTGTCCTGATCGACTCGACGGGCTGGGCGTCGTGATCAAGAACCCTTCTGTGGTTGAAGGTCTTTCCGATCTTCCTTGGCATCGCGATTGCGGAATGGGCGGTCATTTCATTCTGTGTCCAGGACTGAACATTGGTGTGCAGCTCGATGAAGCGAGCGCTGAGAACGGTCAACTCTGGTTCTTGGCTGGCTCACACCATCACGCCGCACAATCACTCGACATGTCTCAGATTGATGGCTTACCGGTGGTCGCGGTGGATGCGCGGCCCGGTGACGTCACGGTTCATTTCGGACACGTCTTACATGCAGCTCCGCCGCCGAGTTCTCCGACCGCGAATCGCAAGGCGGTCTATGTCGGTTTTCATGTCCCGGAATTGTTTGATGTTGTCGGACCCGGTCAGGCCTACAACGACGTGCTCTTCACCCACGGAGATGGGCGGGTTCGTTCGGTGGGAGAAGCGTCAGACGAACGCTAAGAGGCGTCAGTTGCTGGCCGAATGCGAAGTGTTCGCTCCTCGGCAGTGATGCACGTACCGGTTTGGCAATCGAATCTCCAGCCGTGCAGTGTGCACACCAATTCCTTGCCCTCGATCTGGCCGAACACTTCAAGATCGGCCCCTCGGTGTGGACATGTACGTTGCACGATCCAGTCTCCGATGCGGATGTCTTCCTCGGCGATTCCTCCGCGGTCGGGATCGGTTTTCCGAAGAGCCTCAGCTTCGGTCCGCTGCATTCGTTCTTCGGAGAGAGATTTGAAGAAGTTGTAGACGTATTCGTTGAATGGACCCTCGCGCCAGGCTGAGAATCGACAAGAAAGAAATAACGAATTACTCCAGTCAACTGCTCGCTGGGCGGCCACAGTTTCGACGAGACGTCGATCGATGGTGAAGCGGAAACCGACGTCTCTTCCATCCCACTGCGACACCGTGCCGTTTGGAAAGTCGATGGCGATCTTGAGATCTCCGAGATCGAGCAA
>Ga0194061_1001940_pt1 | contig 11655 bp, 9 predicted proteins | sample SepL2221m_MetaG_FD_163423 | JGI IMG/M metagenome (GOLD analysis project Ga0194061, IMG submission 163423) | Anoxic zone freshwater microbial communities from boreal shield lake in IISD Experimental Lakes Area, Ontario, Canada - Sep2016-L224-21m | ecosystem: Environmental > Aquatic > Freshwater >...
ATTGCACGCTTGAGCGCAGCGGTAAGTTCATGTGGGATTATGGTTATTTGTGGCAAATCACCGTCTGGCCCGAGGACTACAACGAGGTCGAGCGGGCGATGGCAGCGAAGTATTTCCGAAATGATCTCGTGCACGGTCCACTGCAGATAGCGGCGGGCGATGATCGCGTGTTCTTCGATAATGCCAAGCCGCTGCCGGTTTCAAAGCCGCGCGAGGGAGCGGATGCGAATCGGGGCACGGATTCCATCTGCTTTTTCGGCGACGTTCTGCCGGCGAATCTCGTGCGTGGGAAGCAATACTTCGTCGTCGAGAGCACGCCGCAATTCATCCGCATCGCCGACGCGCCTAGAGGCGCACCGATTCGTTTCGCGAGTACGGCGGGACCGAATGCGAAGCTCGTCGGTTCGCTGTTCCACGCGACGCTCGCGCTTTACGCTCCGGCGGGAAGCGGGCCGGGCAAAGGCGCGCTTGACCTCGTCGGCTGCGAGAAGGTCATTGTACGCGGCTGCCGACTCAGCGCGCTCGGCGACACGATGCACATTCAGAAATCGCGCGGCGTCGTCTTCGCCAACAATCACATCACCGGCTCGCGCATGGGCGCGTTCTTCCTCGCCGAGTTCTGCAAGGACGCGACCATCACCGGCAACACGGTGGACGGCAGCAACGGCTCGCGCGTCATCAGCGTGGAAAAGTCGTCGGAGAATGTGACCATCACCGGTAACACGTTCCGCAATGGCGGACGCGGCTCGTGGATCAACCAGCCACGCAATTTCATCTTGGCTGACAATGTTTTCGTGAACAACACGACCAAGTGCGAGCGCGACCCGCGACGGGGACGCCGCAGCTTCCTCACCGGCGATTACGAGCGCTACGCCGAACTGTATTTCACCACGCATGAGCCCGGCGGCCGCTACGGCAACGTCACCGTGCGCGGCAACATTTTCACCAGCGGTCCGAATGCCGAGCACGCCATCACCTTCGCCTCCGGCGGCGACACCATCCTCGTCACCGACAACATCTTCAGCGGCCCCGTGCGCGACATCCCACCTTCGGCTGGCTGCGAGAATGTGACGATTCGTGGAAATACCGAATCCGTAGGAAGAGATCCGCACGATGCAATCTCCGCGCACACTTTCCCGTGTAAGGCACTCGGTCGCGAGGTGAACTACTCCGCCTTCGTCCCGGAGGGCACACCGCCCGCTGGAGGCTGGCCGCTGGTGCTGCTTTTGCACGGCGATGGACGCAATCACCGAACCGTCGCTGAGGATGCCACCGGCCGCGCTCTCGTGCTTAAGCAGAAGGTCGCCATTGTTTTCGCGGATGGCGGACGTGGCTGGTATCTCGACAGTCCGGCAGAGCCGAAATCGCGCTATCAATCCATGCTCCGAGAACTTCTCGATCACGCTCGTCGCACGCTCCCGGTTTCATCAAAGCCGGCGCACACTGGCGTCTGCGGTTGGAGCATGGGCGGCTACGGTGCGGTGCGCTTTGCACAGACCTTTCCCGACGAGGTCGGAGCCGTTGCCACCACCATCGCACTGCTCGATTTCCCCAACTCGAAACTACCCAAAGAGCAGAACTATTCCGTTTCCCCGCTCTTCGGGACGGACGAGAGTGCATGGCCGCAGTTCAACGCAATGACTCAAGTCGAGCGTCTGCGCGGCAAGTCGCTGCTCTTCATCTCGGCAAAGTCAGGCTTCGACGCGCAGATGAACCATCATTTTCACGCCAAACTCGAAGCCGCCCGCATCGCCCACACCTTTCAAGAGGTGGATGGCGCGCATGATTTTCCAACCGTTCTCGCGAGTCTGCCCGCGCTATTTACGTTTTTGGCCGAGCACCTGAATTGAAACGAGGCATTCCCACCATGTCATCACGAACTCAACCAGACATGAAACCCATCCTCACCCTCCACTATTGCCCTGCTGATCGCTCCACTGGCCACGCTCCACGCCGCCGAGGGCCTTCTCCGCAGCGAGACATGGACCGAGAATTGGCCCGCCGCCGGGGACGGGCGTGCTGTAGGTCACATTCACGCCCCAATCGGTCGCGCTGGTGTTGGCGTACGGGCCACCGGCGTCGGAGCCGAGCTTGATCCAGCCTGCCCCTTTGCACCAGGCAAAGCCGCTCAGGCCGGTGCGCGTGACGGTCACGCCGCCATCGGTCGGAGCGAAGTTGATCCACGTCGCGGTTTCCGAATAAGCATATTTTCCAATAGAATCAATCGTCCCCGTCGCTGCATGGACAAACCCTATTGTCAGTAGCAGGCATGCCATGATCAAAGTCCGTTGAATTCGCATGTGAACAATCCTTTTTTTCGGTTATTTCGGGACACCACCGAGCACAACTGTCGCATCAATCACCCTATTTACCGAGCACGTTTTGTTCCACGGCGGCGACGTTTTCCTTCGAACGCGTTTTGGGTGCAGCAATCGGACGCCCCGACGAGAGTGCGCGTTTCCGGGCTTCGAGAACATACGCGTGAATATCGTCTTTATAATCCGCGAACAGCTTTTCACGGGCAGAATAGATTTCTTCGAGAATGGAATTACGCATCATCGGTGAAGTCTCCAAGGAATTCGGAAGGTGTGCAAATCAGCAATCTCGGCAGCCCGAGATCGGCCAGCAATTGATAGACGCGTGGGAGGATATGGGCATTGGCGATATGCCTTCAATTTTGGGTCAATAAATACTCCACGCCTGCGCTTGCCGCGGACGCCACATGCAACGCGTCCAGCCTGGCTTTTTCGGGCATCAAGGAACGCAAAATGATCTGCTCCGCAATCTCTTCGACCTTCTCGTCGGGGATAAGAATAGGAATATTGGAAAGCAGTTTCAAGCGGCGCTCTGCGGCATCCGGGTGACCAAGCGATGCTTCGTCGATGACAAATTGCGATGTGACGAGATGATACTTCGGGGCCTCAATGGCAAGCCAGCGTTTGGCTTGATCTTGAAGCACCGCAGTTGCCGGATCATTGCTCGGCCAAGCCTGATAATAGACGTTTCAACGTAGACGGTTTCCATTTACGCCCTTCTTATCCGGCAGCACGCGCTCCGCAGTTTTCACGCTCCAGCATAGCACACTAGAAAGTTCCCATCCACCGTTTTCGCTTCGCGAGCAGGTGGGATACCGCCCCGCCCTCTACCGAGAATCTCCCGGCTACGGCGGCCAGCAATGCGTCCGGGACGGCAACTGGAAAGCCATCCGCACGAACCTCAACGCCGCACCGAAAGCCAACATCGCCAAACCCGGAGCGCTGGAACTCTACGACCTCGAAAAAGACCCCACCGAAACCACCAACGTCGCGGAACAAAATCCCGAAGTCGTCGCCAAACTCAGCGCCTTCCTCCAATCCCAACACACCCCGTCACCTCTTTGGAAAATCCGAGCTCTCGACACGCCTAAACCCTGAGCCAAGACAAGAGCCGCGCACGCCAGTAAGCGGCCATTCACTCGCGATCGTAAACGGTCGTTACGCGCGTATCAGCGAGGCCCGGCACTTCGGTGCCGGTGGATTCGCCTGAGATGCGAACGCGGCTGAGCATCACCGCGTTGTCGTAGGTCCAGAGCGCAATGCGATCGCCTGTCAGCGGTCTGGGATCGCTCACGATCCATTCGCCTCGTCTGTATTTCTCGTTTTGAAAAAAGTGGTCGACTTTAAATCGCAGCGTGCCGCTCAATCGCTCGACTTGAACGTGAAACCAGTGTCGCGAATAATCCATTGTCGTTGGGATTCGCACCGGTAGCTGATCCAGGATGTTGCCATCGCGCGAGATGCTGCTGAGCGTGTTATTCTGCCCGCCGAAACTGAAGGTAATCCCTTTCCTCAAGTCACTGCCGTCTGATCCAATCGTGATATTCATGTCGCGTCCGTAGCCGTACGGATTGCCGCGCCGATTATCCATTTTGGTGCTGAAAAAGAAATCCACCGACACGTCGCCGGGGAATTTATATTTGTTCCAGATCACAGCCGCTTTGCCTTTGTAGGGCTTATCCAAATCATTTTGAAGCGAACAGAACGTCCACCTCGGATCGCATTGCCAGCGGTTGGTGACCTCCATCACTCCGGCCCCAGCGACGCGCCAATTCGTGGGCGCGTTGGCGAATCGTTCATCAAGGTCGATGCCTTTGGTTAACGTGAAATGCGCCGATGAGCGCGGGTTCATCGAATGAGACGATAGCGCAATTCGGGGTGGTGGATTGGGGAGTGAACTGAGTATCCCAAAGAGCACCGCGAGCAGCACCACGCAACTCGCTTGAAGGATCGTCGATGATGCCGCAGTGGTGCTCGATGTTGGTTCCATGATAAGAGTCTAAACATCTCAACACGTCATCGGTCAATAGAATTTCAGCGCCGCCTACTGACACCCACTGTCCCATTCCGGATACGCAGCAAGATCGCCGTACACGTAAATGTTGGGGTCAACTAAAACGCCTTGAAGCTCGCCATGATACAAATCATTCGTCGGGGCACCATTGTTTGGGGCAGCCGGGACGAAATTCACCGAACCACCTGCTGTTAGCACGTTCTGTCCAGCGTTCAATCCGTGATTGTCCGAATTGAGTCCCTTGCCTTTTTTGTCCGCAAGAATGATCACACGAGAATTCTTCGAATCCTTTCCCGGCGAGTAGCCATACGACGATTTCAAGCTGCCCTTGAAATTTCCGGAACCCGCGGTCATGACGGTGTCGAGTTCGGTCGGGGACATCTTGTTCGACGGACAGAAGTAGACGCGCACGTCATCAATATACTGCCGGTAGAGCAGATTCAACGCGTCTTGCGGTCTCTCCGTGTAAGCCAATTTCTCTGCACCTATTGTCGGATACAACGCGTAATCCACCTCATAAATCGTAATGGCTTTATGTATCTGGCCCATAGCCTGACCGCACGTAGTCCGTCGCGAATTCTCTCTATTTCCGCGTCGCGTTGGAATAAATATAACCGCCAATATCGCCATGAACACAATAATCGCGAGCACTTCCAACAGCGTCAATCCTTCGAATTGTCGTCTGCTCATGATCCCCTCCCGTGCAAATGGTTGCGTTCAAGTTCGAAACTCGAGGAACAAAAAAGCCCCTCATTTTCGAGGGGCTCTTCGATTGCATTCCGATTCACGTCAGCAGGTCTTAGAGGCAACCGCTGTCCCATTCCGGGTACGTGCCGAGATCGCCGTAAACATAGATGTTCGGGTCTTCGATCTTGTTGTTGCTGTCGTCTTTGCCCAAGTCATTCACCGGGGAGGCATTGTTCGGAGCGGCTGGGATGAAGCTCACGGAACCACCTGCGCTCAGTTCGTTCTGTCCGGCGTTCTTGCCATGGTTGTCCGAATTCTTGCCCGAACCCAATTTGTCGGCCATAATGATCACGCGGGAGTTCTTCGAATCATGACCCGGGGAGTAACCGTAGGACGACTTCAACGAGCCGGTGAAGCTACCAGAACCCGCCGTCTTGACGGTGTCGAGTTCGGTCGGGGACATCTTGTTCGACGGGCAGGAGAAGACGCGCACGTCGTCAATGTACTGGCGGTACAGAAGATTCAAGCCGTCCTGGGGCAGCGTGGTGTAAATCTGCGTACCACTCGCGCCGACCGTCGGGTACGAGCCGTAATCGACTTCATACATCGTAATGGCTTTGTGAACCTGACCCATGGCCTGGCCGCAGGTCGTTCGGCGAGCCGCTTCGCGGGCGCGGGAGAATGCTGGCGTCAACGACACGGCGAGAATCGCGATGATCGAGATCACGACCAGCAGTTCCAACAGCGTAAATCCGGACTTCTTGAGACTTTTCATGACATGCCTCCTGTGTTCCAATTTTCCGGCTTCAAAATCCGGATGTTCCATCACCGCCGATTCGCTCGCACTCGTGAGAAAGCGTCTTTCAAGGCGCTCGAAGTCGATCCGTTCGGTGAAATCTGATCCCTTACTACACCCTCTATTACGAGGTCGGCCACAAAGAGTTCGGCGAATTTTTAAATTCTTTCAACGATTTTTTCGTCGAAGCCCACAACACCCGCAACCCCATTCCCACACAATCACATTGTGCGTTCTAATTACCCGTCAACTACTCCCATATCTATAAACGAAATCACCACCCCACTTTTCAATCAAAAAATTCAACCCCTCAAAACTTACTTCCCCGTCCGCGTCTGCCCCGCGTCGCGGTACGTATTCAAAGCATCCGACATCTCTTTCACAATCTCCGGCTTCTGAGCCGCGAGGTTCTTTTCCTCGCCCGGATCGTCCGCCAGATTATAAAGCTGCATGACCTTCCCACCGTTTTTGGCAGGCACTTTGTCGCCCGGTTCCGCTCCCGGCTTCTTACCATTGCCCGGAATAAATTTCCACGGTCCTTTGCGCAGCGCCAAGCCGGTCGCAGCCTGCGTGTGTTCAACCAACGTGTCGCGTCCTTTTTCCCCGGCTGTGCCCACAAACGCCTTCATCACATCGAAACTGTCAGGCCCCGCATTCGCCGGGATCGTCTGGCCTGTCAACGCGGCGAAGCTCGCAAGGAAATCGACCTGACACACCAACGCATCCGTTATGCCCGGCTTGATTTTCCCGGGCCAGCGCGCAATAAACGGAACGCGTGTGCCGCCTTCATAAATCGTGTACTTCCCGCCCTTGAACGGCCCAGCGGGTTTGTGACCATTCAAATTCGCAACAGCTCCGTCCGCATAGCCGTCATCCAACACCGGCCCGTTGTCGCTCGTGAAAATAAACAGCGTGTTCTCCGCCAGCTTCAAGCGCTCCAACGTCGCGGCCACTTCTTTCACGGTATTGTCGAGCTGATGGATCACGTCCCCGCGCGTCCCACATCCGCTCGTCCCAACATATCGCTGATGAGGCGCACGCGGCACATGAATATCATGCGTCGCGAAGTACAGAAAAAACGGCTTGTCTTTATTATTCTCAATGAACGCACACGCCTTCTTGTTCAGCGTGTCAGCCATATCTTCGTCGGTCCAAAGCGCTGCTTTTCCGCCGCTCATAAAACCAATACGACTGATCCCATTGACGATGCTGTTATCGTGTCCGTGACTCAATTTCATCTTGAGCAGTTCAGGATTCTTCAATCCCGTCGGCCCATTTCCGACCGGTTTGTTGTAATCGACAAGAATCGGATCCGCCGGATCGATGCCGACAATACGGTGATTTTCGATGTAGACACACGGAACGCGATCACCCGTAGCGGGCATAATGAAAGCATAATCAAATCCGATTTCAAGCGGCCCGGGTTTGATCTCCGCATTCCAATCAATGGTCCCCGTCCCCAGCCCAAGATGCCATTTTCCAACGCACCCCGTCGTATAACCAGCCTGCTTCAACATCGACGGCACGGTCACGCGACCGGGTTCAATGATCAGCGCCGCATCGCCAGGAAGAACGCCTGTGCCTTTTTTGCGGAACGCGTATTCCCCGGTCAGCAGCGAATAGCGCGACGGCGTACACGTCGCAGACGTTGTGTGACCATCCGTGAATCGCAACCCTTCCGCAGCCATCTTGTCGAGATGGGGCGTCACAACTTTCGTCGCGCCATAGCAACCGAGATCGCCATAGCCGACGTCATCAGCAAGAATCACAACAATATTCGGCTTGGTTGCAACATCACCGGCAGCGACCATCGACGAGAAAAAACTAAGCACGAAAAGACACGTAAATATCGTCAAGAATCGTTGCATCAGAATCATCCATTTTCAGTGTCAAAAAAATAATCAGACATCAGTCCAGCTCAAGAGCCGCGCGCGCAAGCAAGCGGCCACCTTCGTTTCATTCGAGTGCCAACTGCCGCTTGTTTTCGAGCGCGGATCTTGGTCTTGAACACGTACACATATTAAAATTGATCGTTCGCAGGCGGCTTGACCGGCGCGACAGGAGCCGGAAGCGGACGGGCCGGTTGAACCACCTGCGGACGAGTCGGCGCGCCGGCTCCGGGAACATTGGGCGGTGTGGGTAGCACAGCGCCGTTGCGTGTAATATTCGGATTCACGTTCATTCCTGGAGCACCCGGCACGATCGGCGTGGTGGGCTTCTTCACGAGCGGTTTGATCGTCACGGAGTTATTCATTTTGGGATCCGTCATCATGGACAACCGTCCGAGCTTCGACGACGGACGTCGCGACACTTTGCCGTCTCCGAGCGGCGTTGCGGTCGTGTTCATATCAATTTCAAGCGTCGCCGCGAGCAGATTCATCATCGCGACAAATCCATCGGACTGAACAGTCGGCTGGGGCTTATTGTCGTTATACAACGCGATGGACCACGCTACGCCGTCAACGTCCATTCGCACTCCGGGAACAGCCAGCGAAAATCCAGTCGCAGTCTGCGAAGCCGGCACTCCGTATCGCTGCTCAACCGTCGCCCGCAGCGATGTAAAAATCGCGTCGCGATCCACAGCCACAATTCCGACTCCGGGCGCACCGGGAACAACCGCCGTTTTTGCCCCAGGAATCAATCGATTCAGTGTCGCGACGGGAGCTGCTTGTTCTTGAGCAAAAGTCTTGATTTGGTAAACCGTGTTCGTGGTTGCCGCCGGAGGTGCCGAAACATATTTCGTCGGAAGCTGACGAATATCGAACGGCGCTTTGCCGCGCTGTTCGTTCTCGGTTTGTACCACAAAACCGTACACGCCTGCGGACACGATCAGAATAAGCGCAACTAAAATGGGCCAATGACTGTTCACAGCGCACCTCTTTATGTATCGCTAAAACACTCGGGAACCGCGCTCCATGCGAGATGCCTCGTTGTCTCTATACACCTCCAGTACCGAATTGAAGTCACGAATTCAGTCACAGCAGGCGATAAAGTGCATGCCATCGTACACACCAGATTTTGTGTTAAACGCAAAGACGCTAACACTACAACGTAAGAAGTGCTTTTCACCCCGAAGGGGTCAAAGCCATTAGCCGGTGGTTGAGCGCAAAGCGCGATACCACCGGATGCGAATTCCAGATGAACCCGCATCCCGAAGGGATGACAGCGGCGAGAGTAAAACGTGCTGTCATCCCTCCGGGATTGGGGCGTTTTCGTTACGATTCCGGTGGTATCGGCCTCGGGCCTCAACCACCGGCTAATGGCTGCTATCCCTTCGGGATAAGTACTCATTGAAATTCAAGTTTCGTTGTAGTGCTCAGCCATCTTTCGTCGCGCCTTTGCGTTTTAAAACATGAACACGAGAACTTCATCATCCTATTACACTACTTCTTCTTCTCATCCTTCTTAGTCTCTTCCTTCTTCTTCGGCTCCGGTGGGAACATTCCCGGGCTCTTCTCCCCACCCGGAATGAAGTTGACCGTGTAATCCAATTCTTGCTTGATCTTCGAACCGTCCGCGCCTTCGATCTTGTAGCGGATGACCATATTCGTGCAGAGCTTCACATCAGCCAATTCCACCTTCACAGTCTTGCCATCAGCGTCGAGTTTCACACTCTTGACTTCGACAACATCACGTGACGCATGATCGCCGCATCGGTGCTTTTTCGTCTCGTCGATCAGGCTGTATTCATCCGAGCCATAGCCCGACGTATACTTCACATTGAAGCGGCGCACGTCCCAATTCGACGCGTCTTGCACCGACGCCGGATCGAGCTTTTCGTTGAACGTGATCGTGATGCTGTTGTTGGCGATCTTCGCTTCCATCGGCGCGTTGTACGGCTTGCCCGTGTAACGAATGCGATGCAATCCGCCCGTTTCAGGCGCACTCGTCTGCCATCCGCGCATCCCGGCGAGATAGATCTGGCCGTCCGTCGGATTGACGCGTCCGCGCATCATGCCGCTGGAGAATTCGAGCGGCAATTTGACCACGCCGCCCTGCACGTCATCGCCATATTTTTCAATCACGACCGAGAACAATTTGCACTTACCATACGACATGTGCAACAAACGATTGCTCAACGGCCCCCAATTCGCGCCGCCCCACACTTGGCCACCACAGGAATTATCTTCTTCATATGGAATCCAACACAGCGGATTGCTGCGCGGCCCTTTGAACGAGTCCGGCCACGACTTTTCCTGATGGCCGTAAAAGCCACCTTTCTTCACCCAATTGACCGGGCTGGACGGCGTCCAATTTCCCTGGTTATCGCCCGTCGTGATTTCATCGTTCGGACCGACACACATCCCGTTCGGCGCGCGGAAGCCGACGGCGAAGACTTCGGACGTCGAGCCATCTTTGCTCACCTTCACCATCGTGCCGTGATACTTGCCGCCGTCAGCGCCAAGGTTACTGCCCTTCATATAGTAGAAATCGCCCTTCGTATCGGTGTGCAGATCGTGTGCGAATTCATGGTAGTCCGGGCCGACGGTGCAGTCGTTATTAAAGCTCTCGTAGTAGTCCGCTTCACCATCTTTGTTGTAGTCATAGAAGCGTGTGATCTGGTCACGACCGATGGTGTAAATCTGATCGTCCACAATCCGCAATCCAAGCGACGCGAACAAGCCCGTTGCGAAACGTTGCCACGTGACTTTGTTCAAGTCCTTGTCGATGCCGCTGACGATCCACACGTCTCCGCTCATCGTACACACCGCAGCGCGACCATCCTTGAAGAAGTCCACGCCAGTCAGTCGCATGTACGCGCTGAAATCGTTTTCGAACGGAACATACACTTTATCCACAGCATACGCACCGACCGAGGCCAGCGCTTTCGCTTCAACGTCTGCGGTGAGTTTGATCCCGGCATAAATCCTGTCATCATCTTCAACCGTCCACTTCTGGTCCGCTTTCAATGCCTTCTTGGCCTCGGCAATAAGAGGAGCGGCCTTCGCCTTCTTGTCTTCTTTGAGCGCGCGAGATTCAGCCGTTTCACCCTTCGTCACAATCGGCTTCCAACGCGACGCGCCACCATTTTTCGTCACGCCATCGAATTCAACCGTCGGAACTTTGGCGTTCGCAGTGAACTTCGCTTTGTCATCCTTCTTGACATTCGCTATCTTGATCGTGAACTTCGCCGGAGCCGTCAAAGCCGGGAGCTTCAACACCACGCGCTTAGCGTCAATCGCCAACGTTGAACCTTCCGGAGCTCCGACCAACGCTGCGAGAATCGAATAGTCTTTGCAGTCCAATTCTGCAGACGTCTTCGTCGCCGATGACGTCGCTTCCGCTTTATCATCTTCAAACAAAACCGCAGTCAACGGCTTGGACGATGTGCCCGCGCTGATCGAGCGCACGAAAACGCCGATGGCATCCGAATCATCAAAGCTCGGCTGTTCCAGAATGTCACAATCGCCGACCGTATAGTGCAGAATGGCTTTGTAGCCATCAACATAAACACCCTTATACTTCGCCCACTCGCGCGGGAGCGGACCTTCCGGGCGGTTCGTGCCAGTGGCTTTCGCGCGCGGATCGTCGAGCTTACCATCCGCCGCTTTCACGCCAAATTCGCCCGTCGCAGGATTCGCCCAACCAATGCTGGTGCCCTTCGTGCCGATGACCGGAGTCCCCTTCACTTTCGGGTGCCCTTCCAAACCATCGCGGCCATAATTCAAATCGAGATAGTCGCCGGTCCAGCAAACAGAATAGCGCAACATTTCGGTATCGAAACTAACCGCCGCTTGCTTCTTATCGCCGACACGAATCGCCAAACCCTTCAACGCGTAGTTGCCGCCCGACGGGTAGCTGCTTTCAATCGATCCGCTCAAGAACGCGCCGTAATCCATCTT